>Ga0209342_10007589_pt1 | contig 10924 bp, 13 predicted proteins | sample RifCSP16_2_FD_184023 | JGI IMG/M metagenome (GOLD analysis project Ga0209342, IMG submission 184023) | Soil microbial communities from Rifle, Colorado - Rifle CSP2_sed 16_2 (SPAdes) (version 2) | ecosystem: Environmental > Terrestrial > Deep subsurface > Rock core/Sediment | place: Rifle... | reverse complement strand
TGGAGGCATACCATAACGTGCACCAAAAGATTGCCTTCCGGATTATCCTGCCATGAGGATTCAACGTTTATCTCGTATCCCGCGCCTGATTTTGCGGCCGTATCGTATGCCTCCATGCTCATGGCGCCCATAAAGTTTTTGAGCCTCGCATACGAAAACTTCTTTATTTTTTCCATCTCCTCCGAAAGGACCTCACGGGCCTCGGCTTCGTTTCTTTGCTCCATAATATCATCAACCCGCTTCTCATGGTCGTGTTCATGCATAAAAAATGTCTCCCTGGATATCTCTGTTTTTTAAAATGCTGTCATTTTAACACAATTTAAGGTAAAGGCAAAGGAGAGAGCCTCCGGAGAAAATTTTTCCGGGCGCGGGCACCCATCCGAAGAGCTTGCCCCGCACTTGATGCGGGGATGGGTCGGGGTCGGGTTTCTTGAAAAAACCCGCCAATCTCTGGTAATATATATCCATGATAGAAGAATACGGAACGGTGGTGGAGGCAAAGGAAAAAACCGCCCTTGTAAAGGCAAAAAGAACCACCTCCTGCGACAGTTGCGTATCAAAGAGTCTGTGCACGGGCGTCGCCGAAACGGACATGTTGATTGAGGCGCAAAACCCGCTGAATGCCAGGGCTGGAGACCACGTGGTTTTTATGGTAGGCGCCGGGTCGGTCATCAAGGCGGGGATGCTATTTTACCTTTTTCCCCTGCTCGGTTTTATAGCGGGCGTTGTCCTCGGGCAGGTGTTTGCCGAAAAAATCCCTCTGAAATGGGATTCCGATATCATATCGGCGCTTGCGGGGTTTTTCTTTCTCGCCCTTACCTATGGGGGCATCTCTTTATACGGAAGGCACGCCGAGAAAAAGAGGACCTACATGCCAACCATTGTAAGGATTGTCTGAAAGGGTGGAGGGATCTGAAAAAGGAGGATTCATCTTGCCGGTAAAGATAGTCTGCCAGAATAAGAAGGCATTTTTTGATTACTTTATGGAGGAAACCTTTGAGGCGGGGCTTTGCCTTAAGGGGACAGAGGTGAAATCCCTCAGGCTCGGCAGGGCGAACCTGAAAGACAGTTACGCGCGCATTGATAACGACGGGGAAGCGTATCTTATAAACACCCACATAAGCCCCTACGAGAGGGCGGACTCGGCAAGCCCGCCTGACCCAGACAGGACAAGGAAACTCCTTCTCCACAGATTGGAGATAAAGAAACTGATAGGAAAAACCCGGCAGAAGGGCTATACCCTCATACCCACAAAGATATATTTCAAGAACGGAAAGGCAAAGGTAGAAATAGCGCTCGCGATAGGCAAGAAATTCTTTGACAAACGCGAGGCGATAAAGAAAAAGGAGGTTGAAAGGGAGATGGGAAAGGCCTTGAAAAGGGGGCGCGGGGGCCGATAAATCCGCAACGCCCTGATATCAACCGCCTTCTTTTGACCCGCTTGTCGTTGCGAGCGCCGAAGGCGCGCGGCAATCTCGTTTAAAAAGTCCTGCCCCTCAATCATCTCCCTTTCCTTCGGGAAGAAATGCAACCCCTCTCCCCATTTACCAAAGGGGATATGGGAAGTTCCATAAAAACAGACCTTAAGGTCTACCCTGCATATTACATGCTCCGTAGGGCAAGGCTTCAGCCTTGCGTGAGTGATACCCCACAAATTACCGCGGGGCGGTTCATTTCCAACTTTTACATATTTCTTATCCCCATTTGTCAAAAGGGGAGAGGCCTGCCCCCGCGGAACTTGTCCCTGTGAAAACAGGGAGCGGGGGTGAGGGGGATAACCGCCGCGTTTTTTCCGCCCGTGTCCACCCTCTCCCCTATGGGGAGAGGGCCTGCCCCGGACTTGATCCGGGGGAAGGGGTGAGGGGGAGGAGGCGGTCATTGTGAGGAGTCCCCGCAGGGGGCGACGAAGCAATCTCTAATAGCAACCTCCCCCTTTTTTAAAGGGGGATAGAGGGGGATTTTTTCTCCTTTATTTTGCTTTTTCTTCATAATTACTGTATAATGTGTAAATGGGGGCGACCGGTTTCGACGGGACGGGTATACGCTGAGGGAAGCATACCGAGGTCTATCTCCTCGTAAAACAGGTAGGAAAACATAGTCGCCAACGACTATAACTACGCTCTCGCTGCTTAAGCCAGCGAGCGTCCTTTGAGTTTTTTCCTGCGGGACTGAAAGGACGTCGGATAGCAGGATGGCCTTCGGGAACCCCGCCCGGGGTATCTGAAGGCGAGACAAAACCGGGCTGGCTTTCCGGCCGCTTGCTTGTAATGGGCCGGGAGGCGAGAAAGAATTACAGGCTAAGTATGTAGATGCCCCGGCTGAAGCGTTTCCGGACGTGGGTTCGATTCCCACCGCCTCCACCAGATTTATGTAATAAAATCAAAGAGTTACAGCAATCAAGCTCCCAAATTTTGGGGGCCTGATGGGGGCCCGTACCCCCAAAAATCAAGGCCGGCATAAAAACCGGGCTTTTGTCGATTGGTTGGGTTACGCGAGGAACAATATATGCCTCACTCAGAACAACTACGTCTTGTCCTTCCAAATGAAACAGTTTCTCGGCTAAACCTCACCTATGAGCCATTTCATTGGCCCGGTTCTGATGTATTCCCGGAATATGGAGGCTTTTCGATCCAGAAACCATGGGAGGGATACAAACACAAGAAGTGGTATGCCGCAGACCGCGAACCTTATGACCGACTACAAAAACTTCTCGCGCCATACAATGAGAAATGGGTCGAGGCCACCTGTATAGCTGCTCTGGTTCCCGATGCCGGTGGTAACAACTTCTCCCTGTTGGTTAATGGCATGACCCTATCAGACAGCCTCTACGAATCAGAACGGCTGCACAATCTCATGTGCCAAAGAAAAATGCGTTTCCTGATAACTACCTGCAATGCTCGGATTTCAGGCGGGGGTATAATGCCTGACGGAAGGAGCCGTGGTTATGGCATCGGTATCAATATTCCGGCACTCCGAGAAGTAGATGCCATCAAGCGACAGCGAAACAAAGAAAAGCAAGAATTCTTCAAACGTTTTAGACTTCGTGCCATTGAAGATATATATAAAAATAAATTTTTTGCCTTATTCGACCATCGTTGTTTCAAATGCGGAATTAAAGAAAAGGCGTATAGCGAAATAGGACAACCACCGGCACTGTGTATAGATCACCACATCCCCATGATTTTAGGTGGTCATTCGGTCACAGGTAACTTAGTTGCACTCTGTCGAATTTGTAATAATAAAAAACGGGATCTTCCACCCGAAGAATTTTATACGTCCGAAGAACTCAATAAACTCAAGCCTATTCTTGATAAGCAGAGTGATATTTTTAATTTCACTTTTGATTGGGATTATTGGAATAAAGATCGGAAAGGTTACCTCCTCAGCCTTGGCATAGAACCAAATCTGGTTCATGAGTTACTTTATAATCATGAACACCCTGATTTTATAGGTACGCAGTCGGATAATATTGGGGTTATCATCAGCGTCGATTTTGCTGATATTTATGATAATATGAAGGAACGCAAATAACCGCTTTAACCCGGACAGCCGGGTAGGGTGGGCTCCGCCCACCATTTCCATTTAAAGGCTCCTCACTCCGTCCCTCTTATCTTCTCCGCCGCCCGTCGTCTCGCCGAGGCGGACGTCCTTCCGAGGATATACCCTCCCACGCCTATCTCCATGAGTTGCCAGAGCCTGTCGGGCAGGTCGAGGACCCAAGCCCTAGCAGTGAAGATGGAGAAACACGGACAGCCTAAGCCTCATCTAATCCTTCTTCTATAATAACCACCGCCTGCCACTGATCCGGTGAAGGGAGGGTGAGCCTGTCCAGCCTTCCAAAATTATCTTGCCTAAAAATCTTGGGCAAGATTGGGGTCTTTATGCTATCATAGACACTCCAACTTTTCGGCTGCAGAAAAGCAGAATGACGGAAGTGTTCTTTAAAGTGAGTTTGCTGTGTATGTTAAGAGATCATTGATAGAAGGAGGCGGTGGATGGCAAACCAAGAAGTGACAATTTGGGGAATTCATGCAGGCAAGAGCGGAGATGCAGACAGGCTTTTTCTAATTGAAAATTGTATTGCAGTAGGCTGGGCAAAAATGGGTGATTTAGGTGCTCTCAATGCAGATAGGGAGGCCTTCAAAGCTAAAGTAGCGGAGGCTTACCCAGATAAGAAGCCTGGAGCTATTCCTAACAATGCTGGACAGCTTTTCCGGTTTGTGCATGAGATTAAAATAGGAGATATCGTAGTTTACCCTTCAAAGCAGGATCGTCAAATTCATATCGGACGCATAGATGGTAATTATAAATATAATCCGGCAAAAGAACCAGGCTATCCTAATTTGCGCCCAGTAAAATGGAATCGTTCATTCCCTCGCACTCATTTTTCTCAGGGGGCTCTGTATGAAATAGGCTCCGCGATGAGTTTATTCCAAGTAAAGAATTATGCTGAAGAATTTCGTGCTGCTTTAGAGGATAAAAGATCGGCCTTGCCCATCAAAGAAGATGATACCGTTGCTCTTATTGCTGAGGATATTGAAGAAACCACTCGCGATTTTATTCTTAAACGATTGGCACAGGAATTAAAAGGTCATCCACTCGCTGAATTCATTGCCCATCTCTTAGAAACAATGGGATATCGTGCACGGATATCTCCCGAAGGCCCCGATGGCGGCATTGATATTATAGCCCACAAAGACGAATTGGGTTTCGAACCTCCTATTATCAAAGTTCAGGTAAAAAGTAGTGAGGGGAGCATCGGGGATCCGGTTGTCTCAGCTCTATACGGCAAGGTTTCGACAAGCGAGTTTGGACTATTGGTCACGCTTGGAACATTCGCTGCACCGGCAAAGAATTTTGCCCGAAGCAAAAGTAATTTGCGTTTGATAGATGGAGAAGAACTTGTTTCTCTTATCTTCCAGCATTATGAGAGTTTCGACTCTAAATACAAGGGTCTATTGCCTCTTAAGAAAGTATACGTTCCAGAACCACTCGAAGAGGGAGAAGAATAGGACAAAATAGGGACAGCGCCCTATTTTTGCCCTACATAATCTCACCCCCCCTCTTATCTTCTCCGCCGTCCGTCGTCTCGCCGAGGCGGACGTCCTGCCGGATGCATTCCCCTTGAGATAATTTATAATAAATGATATTGTTTGCCTGTGGATATACGTTCGGTCCTTAAAGAGAGAGAAAAAAAGTCGTACCGGAAGATGTCGCGCGGGATGAGGATAAGACTTGCCATAGAGTTGTCCGAATTTGCGCAGAAGTTTGCCGAAGGCCTTCTGAAGCATGGAAAAAGAATTCAGGGAAATCGTAAAAGCCCTCAAAGAAGCAAAGCGTCTTGATTACGTCAATGACTTTGCCCTTACAGGGGCGCTTGCCCTCTTACAGCCGAGGGCAACGAGGGATATGGATTTCCTGATTTCCATCGAAAGCGAAAAAATCGATCGATTTGTCGACTGGCTTAGATTCAACAAACACTATAGACTTGCAAAACGCCACGCCGGGAGGCCGAAAGACCTTATAAAAAATCTTATCGACATGCCCACAGGCTCTACATGGGCAGACCTTATAGTCGCTCACAGCGAAGTGGAAAATAGGGCTATAGCCACCGCCTCCATGGCGAGCCCTTTGAAGGGTGTCAGACTCAAAGTCGTCCGTCCAGAATATCTTATAATATTAAAGCTCCGGGCAGGTTCTGACCAGGATTATATAGACAGCGCGCATCTCTGGAATGAGCCCATTGACAAGAAACTGGTGAGAAAAACGGCAAAAGAGCTTTATATGGAAGGCAGGATAAAAAAAATGCTTTCAATAGTTAGAAGACTTTCTAAAAAATGACGTGGGTTCGACTCCCACCGCCTCCACCAGATTTATGTAAGAAAATAAAGCAGTTGGACGATTTTGGGAGCAAAAAAGTATCGTCCCAGACTCGTCCCGGAAGGCAATGCCCGGCATGAAAACCGGGGTTTTGTCTTTGGTCGGAGAAATTCTGCCCACCCTTGTCGAGGAAATGAAAAACCAATATTTTGCCGACGTTAACGATTATCGTAAATATGGGCTTCTGAGGTTGCTTTCTGATAATGAGAGAGTCCCTACCGCTATCTGCTGGATGCTAACAGAAAACGACAACGGCACGCATGGAAATAATAATGGTTATGTAGACAATCCAAAGACATGGCGAAGTTATGATCCCGCCCTTTTTGATATTTTAAAAAATGTTATTATCAAGGAAAGAACTGCTGGAGCGCCCAAAGATGTCAAAGTAGCTGAGGAACACCAAATTGTTCGGTCGGCCTTGTATTATGACCCGTCTAATTCAGACCAGCGCATTTACTTGACTGCCAACAATGAGGAGCGCGAAAAGTATTTCGATGAATTTTTCAAACGTGCCAAGCCATATAAATTAATTTTTTTTGACCCGGATAACGGATTAGAAGCACGATCAGCGCCATATCGCCAACATACATCTTCTACAGAACATCTCTATTGGCATGAATTAGAACGTGCTGTCAAGGCAGGTCATTCGGTTTTGCTGTATCAGCACTTTCCACAGCGGCTACCGCGAGATAAGAGAGATGATTTTATCGTCTGTAAAGCTGAAGAGCTCGGCACAAAGACTGGCAAAAAAAAGATATACTCATTCCGTACCTCTCACGTAGTATTTTTTTTAGTACTCCAAAACGAACACCTCTATACGCCCGGAATTCAAGCGATTGGCTCAAAATGGAGAGACCAAATAACAATAAAAACACATAAATTAAAATAGGGTCAGTGACTATTTTTCCCCACATCACCTCACTCCGCTCCCCTTATCTTCTCCGCCGCCCGTCGTCTCGCCGAGGCCCTCGGCTTCGCCGAGAGGCGAGCGGACGTCCTTCCAAGGATATACCCGCCCACCTGCCTGCAGCAAGGCAGGCGCCTATCTCCCTGTCTGCGTGCGTACACGCACAGGCAGGCATGAGTTGACATAGCCTGTTTGGTAGGTTTGAGCACCCTCACCTTGTCGGTGAAGATGGAGAGATACGGGTAGAATAATTCCTCTGTTTTTCCTTTTAAAAGCAAAAAGATACAAAATCAGGGGTAGAAAAAATACACGATATTATATAAGCTTTGTGCATCCGCCCTTTCTTGGTATAATCGGAATCGATTCCATAAGGAACCAAGAGCATTGGGGGATTGAGGGAAAGCATGAAAGTCTCGTATGCCAATAAATTCTTTTTCGGAATCTTTTTATCATGTATGTTCTTTTCCCTTGCCGCCCTTAACGGGTGTGCGAGCTTAAACCAGGCTCAACATACACCCGTCAAAATCCATGATAAAAAAGAGTTCCTCGTTGCAAAGGCTATTGACAGTGGTTCCGACGTTGGTTCCGACGTTCATTTTGTATTCTGGTGCGGAAGCGATGCGATGGTCGTAGTCTACAACGAAGAGATTGGCATAGAACTGATAAAAGTGCCCTCAGGGCAAAGGGTCAATGTGAGCCTCGATAGACTCAACTACCCCTTCAACTGTTCCCCGGACGGCAAATGGGTTGTATACATGGACCGCGCGTCCACACGGCTGGACAAGGTGGACAGGGTTATGACGGCTGAAGATTACGGGTTTGACCCGGAGCTCGATGTCTGCCCCTTGTGGGATTGTTATGTGGCGGACCTTTACCGGTTTAACGTGGCATCGGGTAAAAAGCAGAGGTTCGCCGTAGTGCGCGCAGAACATCCGGCATGGGAGGTCGTCTCGCCAGACGGGACAAAGGCCTTCCTTGGAGGCAAACACAATTCCTCCATAGAGATGCCCGAGCCAAGGTGGGAGCCTCTGTGGTCTATCTACGAAGGGCTTACCAAAGACGATTGGGATTGGAACTGGGCGGAAGCACGGTGGTTCAAGGACTCTTCAGGTGTGGTAACCCACGGATACAACAAGTTGTATGTCGAGATCTTCGGCCAAGGAGGCTGGGCAAAGCGTTTTGCCGTCAAGCCGGAATTTAAAGATAGTTTGTCTGCTCTTTCCGTTGACAAAAACGGGGGGATTTATTTCCTCGCAAGCGACGAGGCCCCCAAAGAGATATGGAGCAAGCACTTCCTATACCGCTGCAAGATCGAGGACAATGAGTTCTATTGTGAGATTATGCATACCTTTAATGAATACGTTAACGCTTATGTCCTTCTGCCGGACGGCGACATACTTTACAGAGACTATGACAATACTTGCATATACCGTGTTACACCGCATCATCGAAACAGAGAGTGCGTTATAGGAAGGTTTTACGCAAATGATCTATACGATGGCATGTCTTTGATCGGAATCTCTCCGGACGGAAAGTGGCTCGCCTTTGAAAGATACAAAAGGATAAATACGCCAGACGATATTTTAACTTACGAAAATGCCTTCTTTGTAATAGAACTTGTGGATGAATAAGGAGGAAGAGATGGGAGACCTGTATTTCGAGAGACCGGTTAATTATCCGGTGAGCGACCCTTATGGCTCTCGGGGCGGGACGCACTATGGGATTGATTACGCGGCCCCGAAAGGTTCGTCCGTCAGGGCGAGCGAAAGAGGCGTTGTCGTGAGGGCGGCGGACCATCCCAAGACCGAGACGAGGAAAAGGGCATACGGGAATGTAATTGTAATCGACCATGCGCCTGATGCAGGGGAATATAAGCGCCATATCTATACGCTGTACGCCCACCTTGACTGGATGTCCGTGAGAGCAGGGGGCATTGTTAAAAAGGGAGAGACGATAGGCGCTTCCGGCAACACCGGGATGTCTACGGGGCCTCATCTCCATTTCGAGATAATAGACGCCGGCAGCGAACCGGGCTGGAGCAGCACGGGAGCAATGGGTGTCCCCGGCGGAAGGTATCGCATAGACCCTGAAGGATATTTTGGTCGGCGTACTTCAGTTGAAGACGCCTTGCCTTGACAATAAATATGTACGGGCTCGATGATAACACCTCTGACCTTACAAGCAAGATTTACGACGAAGGATGGAGAAAGGAGGGGTTAAAGTCAAGGGTGGGCTGTGCCCACCTTAAAAAATTCCTCTCCTCCCTCCACCCCCCTTACCTTCTCCGCCGCCCGTCGTCTCGCCGAGGCGGACGTCCTCCCGAGGATATACCCGCCCACCTGCCTGCAGCAAGGCAGGCGCCTATCTCCCTGTCTGCGTGCGTACACGCACAGGCAGGCATGAGTTGACATAGCCTGTTTGGGTATTTCCCTTGAGATAATTTATGATAAATGATAACTTTTCCCTATGGATATACGTTCAATTCTAAAAAATAAAGAAAGAAAGGCCTACCGCAAGATGTCCAGAGGCATGAAACTGAAACTGGCGATAGAATTGTCGGAACTTGTGCTTAAACTCAGAGGAAAATTGAAGGCGCATGGAAAGAGAATTCAGGGAGATAGTAAAGGTTTTAAAAGAATCTAAGCGCCGTAGATACATTCAAGATTTCGCCCTCACAGGGGCGCTCGCCTTGTCAGCCCTGACCCAGCCGAGAGCCACAAGCGATATAGTTCCCGAAATCCGACAGGAGGTTTTTACCATGGATTTTAGATATCATTTCCGCCGTTTCTTTACCAAGGGCATCATATTATATGCTTTCTTTTTTACGATTCTTTTACCGCCTCCGGCCCATCCAGTCGAAAATGCGTATCTAAAGGACTTATCCATACAGGCCCTCGGCGGAAAGGCCCCCGGCCTGATGGTTCGCGGCGACTCTAAAGAGGTGCGGCTTGCTGATTACCGGGGCAAAGTAGTCATGCTCCATTTTTGGGCGATGTGCAAGCCGTGCGTGAAGGAGATGCCGGCATTGGAATCCCTCTATCGGAGATTTAATGACAAGGGGCTGGCATTCCTGGCAATAACTACAGAACCCAAGGCCAACAGGGGAGAAATAAACGCATTTGCAAAAAGGCTTGGAATAACCTTTCCCATCTATTTTGTCGGAGACGGCGAGGTTCCGGATAGCTACTGGGCCGCGGGTGAACCGCAGACGTATTTAATAGACAAAAAAGGTAATCTTATCGGCAGGGCATTCGGGCCGAGAGATTGGGGTACAAAGGAAGCAACGGGATTGATCAGCAGGCTCCTTGAAGAGAATTGACCGGATAAGCCGGGGAGCTGTCAGGTGGGTAAGGTGGGTAGGTTGGGTTGAGGAACGAAACCCAACAATTGGCAACACGGTAGTCTTAATGAATAGTGGCGATTGTGAAATATGCGTCAAGGGGTCGCCCCTTGACGGAAGAGTTCTTCCATCTGCGAGTAGCAGTCGTCAATCCGCGATTGCATCTTGCCGATGGTTTTGTAGAGTTCCTGGATTTGAGACACGTCACCCCTCTCCTGAACCATCCTGAGGACTTCTTCGTTTTTATTTTTAAGGCCGTCCTCTAATTTCAGAATTTCACTTTCCATGTTTTCGTAGTCTTTTTTAAGCGACTTCAGTTCCCGGGTTTGTTTTTTTGCCGGGCCGGCGTCTTCCGGTTTTGAATGTTTGTTTAAAGACTTTTCCTTTGTCTTTTCAAGAGAAGATTCTTCTTCCCAGCCTATCGTTTCCAAAAACTCATCGTATGTCCCCGGAAAAAACTCCGCCCTGTTTTCATGGAAGATGACGAGTTTATTGGCCAGGACCCTTAACATTTCTTCGTTGTGAGTGACGATGACCACGCCCCCCGGAAACTTTTTTATCTCTTGAGTCAGCACCTCAATAGCGTCCATGTCCAGGTGGTTGGAGGGTTCGTCCAGTAACAACAGATTCGCGGGGTGAGCCAATATCTTGCCCAGCAAAACCCTGCTTTGCTCTCCGCCGGAAAGCACGGAGATCTTTTTCCTGGCCAAATCCCCGGTGAACATCATGGCCCCGCAGATGGCCCGGCTTTCGGAAGGGCTCAGGTGCGGGTTTGCCTGCGCGATTTCAGCGGCCAC
>Ga0209342_10007588_pt1 | contig 10925 bp, 12 predicted proteins | sample RifCSP16_2_FD_184023 | JGI IMG/M metagenome (GOLD analysis project Ga0209342, IMG submission 184023) | Soil microbial communities from Rifle, Colorado - Rifle CSP2_sed 16_2 (SPAdes) (version 2) | ecosystem: Environmental > Terrestrial > Deep subsurface > Rock core/Sediment | place: Rifle... | reverse complement strand
GTATTTGATTCCACAACAAAGCACATCTGTTTTAAAAGAGTTCCGTATAACACGGAAGCGGCATCAAAAAAAATAGCAGAGGCAAGTTTGCCTAACGAACTAGCGCAAAGAATTTTAAAGGGATCTTAAGTTGAATTCTCACTAAAAATAAATGTCCCGCTCTTTCCACCGGATTTTTTTACAAGATGGATATCGCTTATCACCATCCCCTTATCTGCGGATTTGCACATATCGTATATCGTAATTGCGCATACAGACGCAGCGGTAATAGCCTCCATTTCCACCCCCGTTTTTCCGGTAACCCGAACTTCTGAAAATATGTCAATGGTATCGGCAGAATTATTTGTATAATCAATCTTCACACTCGTTAGATTGAGCGGATGGCACATCGGAATAAGGTTGGATGTCTGCTTTGCCGCCATAATGCCAGCAACCCTCGCAACCTCCAGGACGTCCCCCTTCTGTATCTTTTTATCCACGATGAGTTGGAAGGTCTCCGTCTTCATCGTGATCTTTGCATGGGCAACGGCAACCCTATCGGTAACTTCTTTATCGCTAACATCCACCATACGGGATGCACCCTGTTCATCAAAATGAGTAAGTTGTGTCATCTGACTAATATTCACCTCCTCTCTATAGTATGAGTGTCTCGCAAGGCTTGAAAAGCCTTGCAAATAGCCGTATTTCAGCTATTTTTATCTTTAAAATCCTCCTTACATCTGGTATAATACCACCTGGTATTTTTTCCCAAGAAACTTTAAGGATGCTCAATACATGCTCTTTGTCAGAAACGCACAAGATCCAATTTATAATTCTCTGTCTGACTTAAAATCGGGTACACCAATAAATGAATGGTTTGATCTCTCCGTATATGACGAATCTACCCTTTCACAAACTGCTCAAGAGATCGAGTCCATACTCAAAAAGATTCCAGAATCGTTTCTTTCCAGTCCGCAGCTCAATTTTGAAAATTTCCTGTCACCCCACAAACAACGCACCTTTAGCGATATTGACGATGACGCTTGGTTCTGACAATTTTTCCATTCTCCCCGGCAACTCGAAAAACACTACCCTCTGGCTATACCCCACGAATCTCAGATTAACCGTTTTAAAAATCAGGAAATTACCCCCATTCAACTCCTTGCCGTTTTTTACTTCATCGTAACCGTTGCCATTACCCATAAAATCGCTGATGCGTATCTTGCTGCAATCGATTCTTGACACTCACGCAAATCCTTTCCACAAAACGCTTACAGGAAATTGCAAAACATGCCCGTATGCTGAAACGTGTCCTCACCCTGCCGAGTGGGTATCCCAAGATGTCAATGCCTCATCCCCGTTTCCACGGGGACACGGCAAACACTACTATGGACATAAAGTTCACACCATTGTAGATTCAGTATCAAATCTTGTAATGGGACTCTTTGTCTCAACATCGAGCCTGAACGATAATCCGCTTTTTATCCCTCTCTTAAAGGTCATTGATACTATTGTTCAATTCCGTCCCCGATAGATTCATTCGGGGATATGCTGCCGATAAAGGATACGATGACAAAGAGAATTATCATTTCGTGGTAAATAAACTCAAGGCAGAGCCCGTTATCCCCCATCGGGAGGGAACAAAAACTTTACCGTCTTCCGAACTCTTTCGTATCAAAGGTCAAGTATGGCACTGTACCAAAGTAAATATGCCCCTCAGACCAAACGGCTCTGATAAAAAACAAAACGCAGTTATGTTCAAATGCCACAATGGATTTAACGACTTTTCATGTCCTCATGCCTCTTTATGCCTTAAATCTGGCCAAGCACATAAGACGTTCAAGGTTCAAATAAAAGATGACCTTCGCATATCAGGCACTCTAACTACCCCCAAATGTTCTTTACAGTGGAAAAATGACTTCAGGAAAAGAACATCGGTCGAGCGTGTATATTTTCCGATAACAAGCGGGTTAGCCAGGTTGCTTCCTTCTTGAATTTCAATCTTACTGCCATTTTTACCCATATTGTTGTTGCCTTTGTAGCTCATAACCTTACGGTTATCTTCGATCATTTTAAAGACATTTTATTGCTATGACGCTCTCTTTGTTTTACCGAGTTTACACAACTTCTAAATCGAATAGAGATACTACGACAAAGAAAGCCATTTTGGGTGGATACATGTTGTGTTTTGCTGAGTTTTGCATTGCTCTCAGGTGTTTTCTGTTTTCTCTACTAGGTATTCTCTCCTCGTTTTTTTGAAAAAAGCCCTGTCGGCTCTCATTCTATCCCTTTTTATGCCCTCCTTGCAAGAGACTCTTAATAAACGAAATAACTTCCTCCATGACTGAGCTCTCCTCGTGTAAATATTAGTCACGAATGAAATAGATTTTTTTGTTTTCTCTGCGTTCTCTGTGCCTCTGTGGTGAACTATCCTGTTTTTGTTAAAATGTCCATACCAACGGCTCGTGAAATCTCTTTGTTGAGTTCCATCATACTCGTGTTTCTGCTTCCTTGCTCCGTGGGAATAATGGTAATCGCAATAGACGTTTTATTTCTTAACTCTGTAATCGTATCAAGACATTGCTCTGCCATGTTCTCTGTAATTAATATAATCGCCACCTGTGGGTTTTGGGCTGTTTTCCTGAGAACAGAAACGGTATCTGCTGTCGTTTTCACAGGTTCAATTTCAACCCCTATGCTTTGATAGGGCAGGATATCATTCTTTTCACCAATGATGACAATTTTAAGCATAGGTCTTTCGCAATCGCTCTCTTAACAGATTATTTTCTATCCTGTGTATCTTTCCACCCAGCAGAAGTTTTAAGTTAAATACTTCAGCAGCAAGGCCACAGAAATACCCAAACACCCTTTCCGGTCCGAATGGGATATACTTAACTGGACGGAGCATGTCCAATAAATAATTATCGGTTGCCACTTCGTATCGAAAGGAAACTTTTGGAAATAAATCATTTGTTAGGGTTAAAGAATACGCATTGCAATGTGTATTTACAAGAATATCACACAAAGTCTTTTCAGACGCCCATACTGTGTTTGTGATCAATTTGAGAAACACGTGTTTTTTATCAAATCCTTCCATAAAGTATTGATTCAAGAGATTCATATTTAGCTTTAAAGCCACTGCACGTAGTATCACCTCAAGGCCCTTCACAAGTTGGTATGTCTCCAAATATCTTTTGATAATCGCTACCTCTATTTTCTTGCAATAGCCTTCAACGTATCGTAAATAAGCGCCATCAAATATCAAATCGATGATAAATAGTAACGTTTCTTTTTTTCCCCCCCATCATCCCCCCCTTGCAAAAGGGGGGAACTTTGGATGGTAAGCGATTGTACTTCTTTCTTCATATCACCGTGTGAGGAAATGGCAAATCCTCCCTGCCCCTCCTTTTCTAAGAAGGAGTTACTGCATTCTCCTTTTTGCACCGTTGGATACGGGAGGGTTTGATTGTGGCAATGCTGTAGTATGACCTTCTTGACAAATGATACTGATTCACTCAATATCTCTGGTAAAGCCGTTGATTTATCTTGCCAGACATCGTCTAATGTATCCCTGCTCATAGTTCCCCGGAAGAATTTATCTACGCTTGTACCAAGTGTTTTAGACTTTACAAATCTTTTCAAATTATGGAAGTCATTCCCTAATAAGAAAAAGTCGCAGACGGTGCTGTCGGGCGACAAAGAACGTATCTCATCTAATCGGTTGTAATAATATTCATCGAGCAATTTCTCGAATTCGTACAAATGCTTTACATGGGAAAAGGAGGTTTTCAGAGGGGTGTTATTCAAGAGTGTCAGCACGTCTTTAAAATCAACGGTGGTCAGGAGTCTTTCAAAGAAGTTTGAACTGAGCAGACTGCACTCCAGGATATTAACCCGTCCCGATACATAACACCAATCATAATGGCGCACACTATTTCCCATATTGTACGAATTTTTCTTTAGACACGGATGAACACAGACTGACAGAATTTCAAATGTTCGTAGGGGCACGGAGCACCGTGCCCCTACAGTGTATATTTGCGGAAATCAGCGTTCCAACTAAATTTTTAATTCAAAGCCCTGTATCGGATAATTGCAGCATGTCGTTTAGCTTTGGGATTAACGTCGTTCGAAGGTTTTTTACTACAGTATCCAGGGCATAATCAATCTCATAATGCTTTGTCTTTAAAATAAAACCGCCTTTTATATCAATTGCCGTTGTGTTTAAGCTAATCCTTGCCTTTCTATCCTTATTAATGTCGTCGATAAAGGCATTGGTTATTCTTTTTAAATCCCTTGTGCTAAGGAACAACTCCCCTTCCAGATGATCAGGTATGTTTGTCAGCCATCTCCCCATCAAAGCCAAATAATCGTTATCAGGAAGCGATTGTATTCGACTGATTGCTCTTTCCAGGACGCTATCGATTACCTTATTTTTAACCACCAGTAATTCCATTTTGCAATCACTCTTTAATTTGCACAAAAACCTTTTCATATCTTCCCTGAGTCGTTTTTCATCGGCATGGAGCATTTCCTGGTATTTTTTCTCTAAGGAGAGTTTTGCCGATTCCGTCTCATTACGAAACTGTTCCTCAGCCGTTTTGATGATTTGTTCAGCTTCTTTCTGGGCGTTTTCGATAATGTAATTTCTGATTCGTTCTATGGACATAGGGCAATATCTTTAATGTTCAGAAATTTTCAATCTGGTAGGGGCTGAAGATTTTCAGCCCCTACGATGAAACGTTATATCCAGTTATCTGTAGGGTGGATTAAGGCGCTGGTTTTTGCGCCGAATCCACCAATACTATTTTCAGAAAAGGTGGATTCGCTCTCGCTTAATCCACCCTACTTTTAAAGAGAAAAAGGGTAAAAGCATCAAAGTTTAAGAGTCCTGGCGCAACGAAACCCGATACCGTCGTCCCGGCAGCCCGGAACGCCCCTGCCGCGGTTGGCGCACCGGCAGTAGCCACTACCATTATTGTGCCACGCGCCGCCGCGCACAACTCGACTTTTATCCTTTTCATACAAACTACTTGTCCATTCCCATACGTTCCCTGCCATATCCTGACAACCATATGGACTTGCCCCATCTGCAAATCTGCCAACATCGGTTGTTAAGGCTTTTCCCCTGTTCTTTTCAAGAATATTTTCCTTAAACTCTTTTTCCCATTCCCCGGAATCTTTTAATACTTTTTGAACGTGAAAGTCTGCGCAATTAAGTTTTTTAAAATCAAATTCATTACCCCACGGATAATTTCTACCGTCTTCCCCCCGCGCTGCCTTTTCCCACTCTTCTTCCGTCGGAAGCCTAAAGCCAGCGCCTTCTTTTTTAGACCTCCATTCACAGAAAGCTATGGCATCCTCATAAGACACAAGGACGACTGGGTGATCGCCCAGCCCCTCAGGATATGTCCTTTTCTCCTTATTCCAGGTATATGGTTTTCCCAGATTTTCTTCTCCATACGGTACCGGATAATCTTTCTTTTCATCAATAAACTCTTTATATTGTTTATTAGTAACGGGAAAAACATCAATTTCATAATCATTATCAATTACTTCCTCTATTTTATCATCACCATAGAGAAACTTGCCTTTGGGTATTAAGACCCTATCGCCGGGTTTAAAGCTTTTTCGGTAACCAGCAGTTTCTGTCCGCTCCTTTGTGCTTATAACCGTAGATTCCGTAAGGTGGATAAACCGCTCTATCAGCCAGTCGTCATCGGGAAACTCCTTACCCTCTTTCAAAACCATTTTGAGCCTTTCATCTAACTGCACGCCCTCTTTCGCTGCCTTTTCCCCTGTGGGTACTTCTGGTTTTTTCCCTCCCGATGCGGCTGTTTGCAACTCAATTAATAATTTTTTATTGCCTTTTATATCATTATGCACTTTTGGATAACGATAAACAATGATAGCCCATTTTATATAAAGTATGGGAATAAAGTTGTCCCGAATAAGCTTTTTATGTGCTTCGCTCTCTATAGGTTTAACCTTATCGTCCATAATGTTACCCTTTAGTGTCTCTGCGAGACTTACCGTAAAGGCAAGCAGATTAATAAAACGTTTTAAAGTTCTTGGATTGTCTCCGATTCCGGCATCTATTATAGGTGCGAGGTCTTTAAACTCGGCTGAGTCCCCGACCAAATTTTCGATAAACGTTATCTTCCTCCCGGTCTCAATAGTGGGCAACTCAAGCGGCAGTTGAATCATTTTATCGAGGTAGTCTTCAGGAGAGATAATAAGGGCTTCTTTCTCCTTTTCCTCCCGGTGCTCAAAAAACCGGTAACGGTAGGAGATACCCTTTTTCACAACGTCCCTGTCAACGCCGAGGACAAAAAGATACCCTTCAATATCGAGAAAGAGTTTTATTGCTTCTAATATCTCAACAGCCTTCTCCGGCAGACATCTGTCGAGGTCGTCTATAAAAACCACTATCCTGAAGCTCTTTTCATCAATTGCACTTTTTAACTCATCCACTATTTCGTAATAGATGGAAGATAGTTTTTCTGACAGAGTTTTTGCCTCTATCCTTTTATTAGCAAGCTCCTCCTCCCTTGCTGCTGCCTTTGAAGTATCAAGGGTAAATCCAAACCCTCCTAATTTGGCGTCAAATGTTAATCCGTAAGCAAAAGCCGCAGATGCCTCTTTTATTTTTGTACGCGTCTTCCTGAGTACGCTTAACAATGTTTTTTTGGTTCCGTCACTTTCTTTTTCTATCTTTTCTGTGTATCTCTTTATCGCATGCTCTATTGTCTTCAAAAAAGGGATAATAAGATGTTCTTCCTTCTCATATCTCCAGGGATTAAACCAGACAGGAATAGGATATGGTTCAGTGCTACCCGTAGAAAGCCTCTTTTCCAGGAGGTGCATAAAACTCGTTTTACCGCTCCCCCACTTTCCAAAGATACCGATACAGAAGGGCGTTTTAAAATCCTTATCCGTGACCATCTTGCTGAGGGTATCAACATATTTATCGAATCCCAAAAGGTCTTCTTCACAGTAAATATCCGATTTAATGTTTAACCGGTATTCCATGTATCACTCCTTTAAAGATACAGAGTTCAATCAGAAACAATAATGAAATATTGCTGTCCCGGAGCTTTCGGTCTCCTTACTAACCCCGGGACATCTGGTCATAATTTGTTCGGCTGCATTTTTAGCCAGCCGACACGGGAACAGGGTCTGGACTCAAAAACGCACGCTCCCGTTCTCCATAAAGAACGGGACTCTGGCTTTGTGCGGAATACTCCGCACATGGTGAGTACTGGCGCAACGAAACCCGATATTGTTGTTCCGGTTGTTCGGATTGTTCCTGTTGCGGTTGGCGCACCGGCAGTTGTTACTATTATTGTTCCACGCGCCGCCGCGCACAACATTTTGACCCCGCCCCCACAACAAATTATAACTTACGAAATACTTTTTATAAATACCGCATTCCGCAGCAATTCTTTCCTCAAAACAAAACTATTCGCATGTTTTACATGACCAATCCAACTTTGAATTGAATTCCTTACTCTGATTAATTCCATAGTTCCTTTCCTGTAATCCACAGACATTTTCTTTAACTTTTTTCTGTATCTTTTCACCACGCTTTTTCTCACAAGCATATAATCGGGAAAAATCCTGTATCCTAAAAAATCTACTCCGTCGGAAGTTTTATAGATTCTGCTTTTATTTTCATGTAATCGTAATCGCAATGTTTTCAGATAATCGATTATTCTGAATTTTACCTGATTCAACCATTCTTTGGAATTGCCAAATAGAACAAAATCATCACAGTATCGTAAGTAAAACCTGGCTTGCAAATCTTCTTTCACAAAATGATCAAAATCATTCAAATACAGATTGGCAAAAAACTGGCTGGTAAGATTGCCTATGGGTATACCCTTTCTTCTGGAAAGAGGACTGAAGAGATCGTCACCTTTAAAGTACTCAACCCCTTTACTGCTTTCCCGGGAATCAATAATTTTCTCCAAAAGCCAGAGGGTATCACGGCACTTTATCTTCTTTTCAACTTTGCATAAAAGGATTTCGTGATCGATACTTTCAAAGTATTTTTTGATATCGCACTTTAGTACGTAAGTATTCTTCTTTTGAAACTCTCTATACCGTTGAACCGCTTTATGAGTCCCTTTTCCCTTTATACAGGCATACGTGTCACAGATAAAAGGTTTTTCTATAATTGGACCGATAATGTTTATAAGCGCATGATGAATAACCCTATCAAAATAAGGGGCGGCACTGATAAGACGCTTTTTAGGGTCATAGATGTAAAAGTCATAATAAGCGCCTGGTTCATAGTTTTTACTCTTCAAATCTTCAATTATTTTCAAGATACCACTTTCGAGGTTGTATTCGAATCTTGCTGTGGACGCCTTGTATCTTTTCCCACGCCTTGCCTTTTTTGATGCCTTTAATACATTTTCAAAAGATACTATTTTTTCAAAAAGATTATTCTGTCTTTTCATCTTTTGCCTGCTGATATTTTATCCACCCGCCGATTTCTGCACCAATCTCATTCAAGCATTTTGCAATATATTCATATCGGTTGATGCTGAGATATTTTAAGTCCAGCACAAGTCTTATCAGATACCTGAGTTTCTCAATCTTAAGATTTGCTTCTCTCAGAAATGCGGTTTTATTTTTTGTGTATACCGCCTGGATAATCAAATCCATAATGTCTAAAATCAGGGTTTCGATTCTGTCCCCCAATAAATATTTCTGGCTTTTGGGAAATTTCTCAAGCTGGGGGATTATCCACAGCAGCAGTTCATACGTTTTTGTCAGGGCGTTTATCTCTTTGCGTTCTTTAGCCATTTTTTAAAAATTTTTCGTCCGCCTTCGGCGGTAAAGAATTCCCACTAAACCCCTCTATTTAAAGAGAAAAAGGGTAAAAGCATTAAAGTTTAAGAGTCCTGGCGCAACGAAACCCGAGAGCTCGCGGCCCGGTCGTCCGGAAAGTCCCTGCCGCGGTCGGCGCACCGGCAGTCGTCACAATCATAGCCCCACGCGCCGCCGCGCACAACAGGGAGTTGTCGCTCCTTTTCTTCCGTTTTCAATGAATATTTTTCATAATTTCTTTCAACCAGTATTTTCTGCATTTCTTCATCAAACGTAAAGTCGTTTAGCACCTTTTTAGAATGGTAATCGGATACAGTCCACTCCCAAACATTCCCAGCAATGTCAGAAATTTCATCCGGTGTATTACCCTTTTTGAAGATGCCAACCGGCGAGGTCTTTTCTATGTTGATTTCAAAGTTATTGCATTTGATTTTATCCCACCCATTTCCCCACGGATATTCCCTCTTTTCAAAACCAGATGCCGCCGCCTCCCATTCATTTTCATCAGGCAGTCGATACTCAAAACCATCGTTCAATAAAGCCGTTAACCACCTGGTAAATGCGTATGCCTCATACCATGACACTCCCACAACAGGAGAATTAGGGCTTTTCCATTTTCTTTCATTCCATAATCCAGGATACTCTGCTTTCTTAGTGTCAAGCCACTTCTTTCCTTCCTCGGTCCAGAAATCCTTATTCTTATACCCACCCGCTTTAACAAACTCCTCAAACCAGCTATTGGTAACAGGATATTTCCCTATCTCAAAATTTTTCAAAGTAACCGTTCCTACACTCACGGAATATTTCCCATCTTTAACTCGTATAAATTCCTTCAAATCCCTGGGATCACCAAGCCAACCCAAAATTTCCCCGACTTCAGCCAGTATTTTAGGGTCTTGTTCCAGTTTTTCCTCAAATATTGAACGTAAGCGTTTCCGCGCCAGCGTAACGACCTCTTTCATTTGCTCTCTCATCTTTGGGTGAATATCCAATAAACAGTTACAAGCTAACCGCCAATTCCTGAAAGGGCTTGAATCCTGGAGGTTTAACCTGCCTTCAACAATGCCACTAGCGATTGCGTTTGCGGTGTTGCTAAAATGACCGATGAACAATTCAATCATTTCTTTAAACCAGTCATTATCCCAATATTTTTCATTAATTACTTTAGCATGGTCACGTTCAAACATCGCTATTTTCCTTGCCATCAGGAATTCCTGAAAAGTCAGATGCCAGAAGCGATATTGCCCATTCTCCAGTCTTAACAAGCCGCAGTTTTGTTCTATTTCGTCGAATTCTTTTATTAGTCCAAGCTCGTAATCCGCTTCTTCTTTATCCTTTTCCCTTTCATAAACAGTTTTCATGACTCTAAGGGCTAAGGGTTTATCAAATCCTATTTTACTTGCGTCAAAGTCCTTATCCAGCTTTCTCTGATTTGTAGTGTGTACTTCATGCGCCAGTTCCATTAAAAATTTCAAAACTTTGAGTGGGTTGGAAAAACGTTTGTCTTTGTAGATGAGATTACTTATTACTTTTTCATATAGGTCAGCACGCTGTTCAGGCAATTTTTTTTCGTAATGATAGAGAACGCATGCTGCAGTGAGCATTAATGGAGTTATAATTAATTCTTCCACGTTTGGGTGATCCTTAATTTCACCAAATATTACGGTGGGTGTTTTCCCTTTGGCTTGCAGTTCGCTATCGTATTTACACCATTTTTCGATAAAAAGGGTCACCTGGTCTAAGTTAAGGGGATTGATTTCCACCAGTTTTTCGCCAAATTGGTTGTTGACCGCTGTGTCTATGCCGTGCGGTCTGCCCGATAGCGCCATTTTGCAATGATAATCTTTTCTTAGGGTAGCCAGTGATTCAACCACAGTTTTCCTTAATTCCGGCTCGATTTCATCCAGCCCGTCAATTAAAAAAATAGCCCGATTTTCTTTACAGTATGCCTTGATAAGTTCAATGGTCAACCCGTGTCCTGCCGCCTGAAAATAATCAGACAAAAGTTTTTCTGCCAAACCGGTGCCAGTTATAAGGTTTGCCGGTTCCATTTTCACCTGTGGCAAATCACGTAAAAATACCAATACCGGTAAAAAGCCATTTAAACC
>Ga0209342_10007586_pt1 | contig 10926 bp, 10 predicted proteins | sample RifCSP16_2_FD_184023 | JGI IMG/M metagenome (GOLD analysis project Ga0209342, IMG submission 184023) | Soil microbial communities from Rifle, Colorado - Rifle CSP2_sed 16_2 (SPAdes) (version 2) | ecosystem: Environmental > Terrestrial > Deep subsurface > Rock core/Sediment | place: Rifle... | reverse complement strand
GGTCGCAGGCAGGAGTCGGTCGCGCTGGGGCTCGTGGCCCGCGACGACGTGAACGAGATCTCCGAGTTCCCCGACGAGTTCGACCTCAAGTACCGTCGCGTCGACGGCTACTCGATCAAGACGCGGCTGCGCGAGGCACGAGAACGCGCAGGCACTCTCGTCTCCGACGAGAGTGCCTAGAAGAGCATGAGCAAGCGGACCGATCTCCTGCTCTCCATCGCGGACGACGAGCTCATCCTCGGCTCAGCCGCGGAAAATGCGGATCGCTTACGCGACGCATTTTCCACGGCGAACACAAGTGGCTCATGACTGAGCGCAGCAGAGTAGATGTCTTGCTCGAGCTCGCGGATGACGAGTTGGTATTGGGCTGGCGAAACTCCGAGTGGACCGGGATCGCGCCGTTTCTCGAGGAAGACGTGGCCTTCTCCTCCATCGCGCAGAACGAGATCGGCCACGCGCGCGCTCTATACGAGCTCGCCGCGGCTGACCTCGGAACCACGGCGGACGAGCTCGCGTTCGACCGCTCACCCGAGGAGTACCGCTGTGCGCCGCTCGTTGAGCTCCGTCGACTCGAGTGGGCGCGGACGATCGCACGGCACTGGCTCTACGAGACCGCCGACGAGATCCGGCTCGCCGCGCTGAAGGCCTGCGACGACGTCGAGCTCGCGGGCATCGCCGCGAAGATGGATCGCGAGGAGGCGTATCACCGTATGCACGCCGAGATGTGGGTCGATCGTCTCCTGTCCACCGACGACGGACGCTTTCGGTTGAACGAGGCGATCGACGAGCTCTGGCCCTACGCGCTCGGCGTCCTCGACGACGAGCTGAGACCAGAGCTCCGCAGGCGTGTCGAGACGCGGCTGGGTCGAGAGCTTCCGGATGTCGAGGCCGTCCCGCGCGGTGTCCACGAGGCCGAGCTCGCAGAGCTCTGGGAGGAGATGACGATGGTCCGCCGCTCAGCTCCGAAAGGCGCACGCTGGTGAGGAGCGCCAAGTGGCTCTGAGCCACAAAGTCACCGAAGCGGATGTTTGGCGCGCGCTCGCGGAGATCCCCGACCCGGAGATTCCTGTCATCTCGCTCGTGGACCTCGGGGTGATCAAGGACGTCGCCGTCGAGGACGGCCTGGTGCGCATCGAGTTCACCCCGACGTTCATGGGTTGCCCGGCACTCGAGACGATGCAGCGCGAGATGTGCACGAAGGTGCGCGGGCTGGGGGCCGAAGCAGAAGTACGGGTCGTCCTCGACGACTCGTGGTCGACGGATCGGATCAGCCCGGAGGGGCGCGAGAAGCTCCGACTCGCCGGGTTCGCCCCACCCTCGCCGCGCGCCGCAGGGAAACTCGAGCTCGTCCAGCTGCAAGGGAGCGCGTTCCGCTGCCCCTACTGCGGCTCGACGGACACGCGGCTCGACAACATCTTCGGGCCGACCCCGTGCCGCTCGATCCGCTACTGCAACGCCTGCCGCCAGCCTTTCGAGCAGTTCAAGACGATCTAGCTGCGCCGGATCCTACGGCCAGCGCGTCGCTAGGCTCCTGCTCGGTGGCCCTGCTCCGCGCCCTGAACCTCACGAAGAGCTTTGGGTCCACACGGGCGCTGGACGGGGTCACGTTCGAGATCCCTGAAGGGATCACGGGGCTGCTGGGATCGAACGGCGCCGGCAAGACCACGTCGCTGAAGCTCTTCCTCGGGCTCATCCGCCCGGACGGCGGCTCGACTGAGGTGCTCGGCCAGAATCCGCTCGCCTCACCAGAGGTGCGGACGCGAATCGGCTACGCGCCGGAGCGCGACTGCCTGCCTGCCGAGGTGTCGGCCGCCGAGTTCCTGGCCTACATGGCTGAAGTGAGCGGCCTGCCCCGCACGCCGGCGCGTCTGCGCGCGTCCGACCTGCTCCGTCACGTGGGTCTGTTCGAGGAGCGGTACCGCCCCATGGGGACGTACTCCACGGGAATGAAGCAGCGAGTGAAGCTGGCCCAAGCACTCGTCCACGATCCGTTGCTCGCATTCCTAGACGAGCCCACGGCCGGCCTCGACCCGATCGGCCGACGCGAGATGCTGGAGCTGATCCGGCGCGTCGGTCGAGAGTTCGGAATCAGTATCGTCATCTCGACGCATCTGATGGGAGACGTCGAGCGTACGTGCGACTCGGTCGTCGTGCTCGACGCCGGACGACTACTGCGGACGGGCGTCGTGTCGGGCCTGACCCAGGAGACCGAGGCGCTGGAGATCGATGTCGTCGAGGGAGGCGCCGCGCTCCTCGAGGCGCTTGCGGCGCGCGGGCTGACAGCACGTCTTGACCACAACCGCTTGACCATGGAGACGGTCACGGGCGAGGAGTACGACGTGATCCGCGATGCAATCGTGGCCTCGGACGCGCTGCTCTACCGACTGGCTCCGTCGCGACTGGCGCTCGCCGACGTCTTCTCGAAGCCGAGCGACGAAGACAGCGAGACGACATGACGACGCGTCCCGCGGAGATCTTCGACCTCGGCTATCGCGGCTGGGAGGGACAGCGGACGAGCCGCTGGCGGCGTCGGCACGCCATCTGGAGGGACGGGGTTCGGATCTCACTCGGCCTCGGACGTGGCGTCGGAGCGAAGTTCGCGTCCTGGGTGCTCATCGGCCTGGCGCTCGTCCCGATGGTCGTGCTCGTCGTCATCTCGGCGTTCCTCTCGCCTGCACAGGAGGCTGCCGACGAGTTCGAGCTGCCGTCGTATGCGGACTACTACGACTGGGCGCTCGTCCCGCTCAGCCTCTTCGCAGCGGTTGTCGCACCGCTTCTGCTCTGCCCCGACCGGCGGGACGGCGTGTTGGCGTTGTATGCGGCGCGCCCGATCACTTCGACCGACTACGTCGGCTCACTGTGGACTGCATTCCTTACCGTGTGCGGCGCGGCGGCCTGGCTTCCCGTACTCGTCCTGTTCACCTGGAACGCGCTCGACGCATCGAGCCCGGACTCGTGGTTGCGGGACAACTGGGATATCGCACCGCGATCCATGGGTGCTGCGGCCGCGGTCGCCGTCCCGCTGACAACGCTGTCGCTCCTCGCCGCATCGTTCACGAAGCGACGAGCGTACGCGGCCGTGGCGACGCTCGCCGTGCTCCTCGTCGGCTCGGCAGTCGGCGGGATCGCGGAGGACAGCTTCAAGGGCGCGGTGGCGGACGTCCTCTCGCTTGCGAGCCTTTCGGAGGTGGCGACGGACACGGTGCGCTGGCTCTTCGCCGACGAGCCACAGACACCCCCACGCCCGGGTTGGGCAACCGCTCTCTGGTTGGCAGGCGTCACGCTCTTCATGGCCGTGTGGCTGTTGCAGCGCACGAGGCAGTTGGTGCGCGAGTGAATGTGAACGGGGCACAGCCGACCATCGTCGTCGACTCGGTGTCGCGATGGTTCGCAGGCGTCGTCGCGGTGAGCGGGGTCTCTCTGGAGATCGAGCCGGGTGTCACCGCGCTGCTCGGGCCGAACGGCGCTGGCAAGACGACCTTGCTACGGGCGATCGCAGGTCTCATAGGCACGTCCCAAGGGAAGGTGAGCATCTTCGGCGAGCCGGTGCGCGGAAACCCGAGTCTCTATCGCCGCATCGGGTACATGACCGAGCACGAATCGGTCTACGACTTCCTGACCGGAAGACAGTTCGTGGACCTCAACGCGCGGTTGCAGGGCGTCGAGGATCTCGAGAACGCCGTCGCGCGCGCGATCGAGACCGTGGACCTGGTCGGCGCGCAGCACCGACGACTCCACGAGTACTCCCGCGGGATGCGACAGCGTATGCGTCTGGCGGCCACGCTCGTGCACGACCCGCCGCTGCTCTTGCTCGACGAACCGCTCTCCGGTACCGACCCGGTGCAGCGGCTGCACCTGCAGGACGTCATTCGCGACCTCGGCGCGCAGGGGCGCACGATCGTCGTCTCGTCGCACATCCTCGAGGAGATCGACCAGCTTGCCGACCGGATCCATCTCATGGTGAGCGGAAAGCTGGCCGCGAGCGGCGACTACCGGGCGATTCGGCAACAGCTGAACGACCGACCGTTTCTCGTACGCATCGACTCGTCCAAAGCTCGTGAGCTGGCAGCCGGGCTGCTCGCGATGGAGGTGCTCGAGTCGGTGGAGATCGACCGCGAAGGACACCTTCGCGTGCGGAGCCGCGACGTCGCGGCGCTGCAACGCGCACTGCCCTCCGTTGCCGCTCGACTCGACATCCGGCTGTTCCGCGTCGAGCCACTCGACGACTCGCTCGAGAGCGTCTTCGAGTACCTGGCGACTGGATCCGCCACGTGACCGCGATCCTCGGCCTGACGGCGCGACAACTCGCCGGAAGTCGTCGGGTGTGGCTCGTGCTCGCGCTCGTCTCGTTACCCGTGCTCGCCGGGGTGTTGTTCCGCGTGGCAGACAGCACGACGACGAGCGCCGAGTTCGCCGACGGGATCACCGCGTCGCTCATCGCGTCCGGGATCCTGCCGCTCGTGATGCTGCTCTTCGCCACGTCCGCGTTCGGCAGCGAGCTCGGCGACCGGACTCTCAGCTATCTCGTGCTCAAGCCGTTGCCGCGCTGGCGCATCGTGGCGCCGAAGCTCTTCGCCTCTGTTCTCGTGGGAGGCCTGCCCGTCGCGCTGAGTGGTGCCCTTGCCGTGGCGATCATCGAGAACGGCAACGCGCGCGCTGCGGCGGCCACCGGCGTCGGGCTCTTGCTCGGAGCATTCGCCTACGCGGCGACCTTCACCTGGGCCGGCCTTGCCACGCGCCACGCGCTGATCTTCGGGCTCATCTACGTCTTCATCTGGGAGGCCGTCCTCGCCGCATACCTCGACGGCATCCGCTTCCTCAGCGTTCGACAGTTCACGCTCGCCGTCGTCGCCGGTCTCAACAGTGAGCGCCTCGACACGCTCGATCTCTCGCTCGGCGCCAGCGCCGGCGTGGTCGGGGCTTGCATCGTGATCGTGGCGTTCTCGGCGCTCACCGTACGGAAGCTCACCCGCATCGACGTGCCCTAGCGCAAACGCCACCCGGCGCACATAGACAAGCGCTACCGCAGGTGATATATCAGCTGCGCGCGCATGACGGATACCGTCGAGACCGCTCCCACAGCGCCAAGGCACGTCGTCGACTACTCCAGCGCGCCTGCTATTCGGGCCGAGGGTGTCTGGAAGGTCTTCGGCCCGCACCCGGAGAAGCTCGTCGGATCTCCGGACGCCGATCTCCCGCGGGCGGAGCAGCGACAGAAGACCAGCTGCGTCGTCGCAGTCAAGGACGTCTCGATCGAGGTGTGGCCCGGAGAGGTCTTCGTGGTGATGGGGCTCTCCGGGTCCGGCAAGTCGACGCTCGTCCGTACGTTGATCAGGCTCATCGAGCCCACGGCCGGGGAGATCGAGATCGCGGGGCACGACGTCATGGGCGCAGATCGGAACGAGTTGCGCGAGCTCCGGCGCCATTCGGTCTCGATGGTGTTCCAGCACTTCGGCCTGCTCGCTCACCGGCGCGTGATCGACAACGTCGCCTTCGGTCTCGAGGTCCAGGGGATGGGCAAGCGCGAGCGGCTCGAGCGAGCACACGAGGTGCTGACGCTCGTCGGTCTGGGGGACGTCGCGAACCAGTTCCCGGACCAGCTCTCGGGCGGGATGCAGCAGCGCGTGGGCGTCGCGAGGGCGTTCGCGGCAAACCCGGAGGTGATGCTCTACGACGAGCCGTTCAGCGCGCTCGATCCGCTCATTCGCCGCGACATGCAGGACGAGGTCATGCGTCTCCAGCAGGAGATCGGCAAGACGACCATGTTCATCACGCACGACCTTCCCGAAGCCCTTCGGCTCGGGGACCGCATCGCGATCATGCGCGACGGGGCGATTGTGCAGCTCGGAACCCCAGAGGAGCTTGTTGATCCAGCGCAGCGTCAGTACGTCGAGAACTTCACGCGGGACATCCCGAAGAGCCACGTCCTGACGCTGCGCTGGATCATGCGCGAGCCTTCCGCGGCGGATCCGATCGACGGCCCGAAGCTCGATGTCACGACGACGATGCGGAAGGCGCTTCCGGTCTTGGCCAAGAGCGAGAAGCCGGTCTGCTGTACGGAAGAGGGACGCATCGTCGGCATCGTCGACCGCAGCGCCGTCCTCGAGGCGATTGCCGAGGAGCGCGACGACTGAGCATGACGACCCTCGTCGCCGACTCGGTCGTCGCCGCACCCGTGGTCGTTCATCGGCCATGGTGGCGCGGAAAGATGGTGCAGACAGGCGTGATCGTGGCGCTGATGTACCTCGCGTACCGCGCCTGGCGGCTCGAGTATCCGTGGCCCGTGTCGCTCACGTGGAACACCCTGCCGGTCCACCTCGACGACTTCCAGACTTGGCTGCTCGACCAGCGAAACGCCGAGAACCCGAGCTTCGTGTTCGCCATCTTCGACGCGTTCGCGACCTTTGTGGACAACCTCGTAGCTTGGTTCAACAGGCTGCTGCTCTGGCTGACCTGGGTCGGAACCACCGTCACCGGCATCGTGGTCGCATTGCGGTTCGGTGGCTGGCGCGCGGCCGCCTGGGTCGGCACCGCTTTCGCGGCGGTTGCGCTGATGGGCCTGTGGGAGGAGAGCATGCAGACGGTCGCGTTGATGCTCGCCGCTGTGGGGCTCTCGCTTCTCGTGGGAATCCCACTCGGAGTCGTCGCCGGGCTCTCGAACCGCTTCATGAAGGCGATCACTCCAGTGCTCGACGCAATGCAAATCGTTCCCGCCTTCGCCTATTTGATGCCCGTCGTAATCCTCTTCTCCGTGGGCCCGGGCGCCGCTGTCGTCTCCACGATGATCTACGCGATTCCCCCCGCCGTCCGCATCACCGCGCTCGGGATCCGCGGTGTGGCATCGAACACGGTGGAGGCCGCGACGTCACTTGGCTCAACCCGCGGGCAGTTGCTAGCCAAGGTTCAGCTCCCGCTCTCCCGACGGATGATCCTGCTCGGCGTCAACCAGACGATCTTGTTCGCCCTTTCGATGGTGGTCATCGCCGGTCTCATCGGCGGCGGCGGGCTGGGAGATGTGGTCACGAGCGGGCTGTACTCGGATCCGGCTCTCGCCATTCTGGCCGGCGTCGCGATCGTGATCCTGGCGATGGCTCTGGACCGGTCGACGGAAGCCGTAGCCGACCGCACCGACCCTGCGCGCCACCACCTCAGCGATGAAGGACGGCGACGCCTGCACGTGATGAGCGTAGCGCTCGCAGTAGGTGTCGTGGCGGCTGTCGTGATCGCAAAAGCCCTTGGAGCGGCGGCGATATACCCCGAGACGGCGAGCGCTCAGGGGCGCCTGCTCGCACGGATTCAAGGATGGCTCGACTATGTCACCGATCCGGCCAACTTCGTCTTCAAGATCACCGAGCCCGTGGGGAACTTCATCTTCGTGCAGTTCTTCCAGCCGCTCCAGGAGTTCCTCGTGCAGGCACCTTGGGTCACCACGGTGCTCGGCCTCACGGCGATCGCGTTCATCGTCAGCGGTCTACGTCCGGCCATCACGACACTGGTCATGCTCGTGTGGATCGGGGTGATGGGCATGTGGGAGCCAGCGATGAACACCTTCTCCCAAGTCCTCGTCGCGACCGTGATAACGGTTCTGATCGGCGTAGTGCTCGGAATCTGGGCGGCCGAGAGCAACACGGTGTCCCGTGCTCTCCGCCCGGTGAACGACGTCCTTCAGACGATGCCGCAGCTCGTCTACATCATTCCCTTCGTCTATCTCATGCCGATCTCGGGCGTCCCAGGCATCGTGGCAAGCGTGCTGTATGCCTTCCCCGTCGTAGTCAGGCTCGTCGAGCGGGGCGTTCGGGACGTAGCGCCGGACACGGTGGAGGCAGCGAGCGCCTTCGGCGCCACACGTCGACAGGTGCTCATGAAGGTCAAGATCCCGCTCGCAAGCGACGCGATCATGCTCGGCGTCAACCAGGGGATCATCATGGTGCTCGCAGTCGTCGTGATCGGCGGGCTGGTCGGATCGGAGGGCCTTGGCTACCTCGTGGCAATAGGTCTCCAGCGGGGAGAGTTCGGCATTGGGGTTGTGGCGTCACTTGCGATCCTTGCGCTCGGGATCGCACTCGACCGCGTCACTCAAGCTACAAGGCGGGCACGAGAGGAGAGAGTCGCGTGAGAAAAAGAGGAATCGACAAGGAGGGTGGTTCAATGTCCAAGAAGGTCGGAGCCCGGGTAACACTGATGCTCGGTGCCTCGCTAGCCGTGATTGGGCTCGTCATATCAGGGAGCGCCCTCGGTGGTGCGAGCCAGTCGTGCGATACGGTCACGCTGAACGAGCAGGCCTGGACCGGCTCGACCGCGAACACGTACGTAGCGAAGTACGTGCTCGAGGAAGAGCTGGGTTGCGCGGTCAAGATCACGAAGATCACCGAGATCCCGGTCTTTCAGGCGATGGCTGACGGCAAGGTCGACGCCGTGCTCGAGGACTGGAACCACGTCGACCAGTACCAGCAGTTCGTCACGAAGCAGAAGTCAGTGGTCCTCGTCCGGTCGAACGGCCTCGTAGGGCATATCGGCTGGTTCATCCCGAAGTACCTGCTCAAGCAGTACCCGTCGTTCAAGACCTGGAAGGGCCTCAAGGGCAAGGAGTCGGTGTTCAAGTCGCCGGAGTCCGGTTCCCAGGGGATGTTCCTCGGCGGCGACCCGTCCTACGTTCAAAAGGACAAGGAGCTCATAGAGCTGCTCGGGCTGGACTTCAAGCACGTGACGGTGGGTGCGGAGCCCGCTGAGGTGGCACGGTTCACCCAGCAGATCAAGCAACGGAAGCCCGTCATCTTCTACTGGTGGACACCGCAGTACCTGAACGCGAGCCTGAATCTCACCGAGGTGAAGCTGCCCCCGCGCTTCAAGGGCTGCCAGGACGATGCGTCTGCCGGCGGAGGCGTCAAGAAGTACAAGTGCGCGTACGCGGCAGATCCGCTCAACAAGCTGCTCAGCAAGGAGTTCGTCCAGAGCGGCTCCCCCGCGGTCAAGGTGCTGAGGAACTTCAAGTGGTCGAACGCCGACCAAAACCTCGTTGCCAAGTGGATCGCCGGCGACAAGATGAAGCCGGATGCGGCAGCGGAGAAGTGGGCCAAGGCGAACAAGGCCAAGGTCAACTCCTGGCTCAAGTAAGCCGACACGCGCGGCGGGGACGATCGTCGTCCCCGCCGCCGGCTCAACCGACATGACCACACCGGCGCTCGTCATCCACCAGCCCGAGGCGGCCGACGCCCGGTCGCTCGCCGACCAGGCGTACTTCCGCATCCGCGAGCTCATCGTGACGCTCGAGCTGCCACCGGGATCGCTCGTCAACGAGCGAGAGCTGATGGAGCAGCTGGGACTCGGCCGCACGCCGGTGCGCGAGGCGTTGCGCACGCTCGCCCGCGAGCGGCTGGTGGACGTGTACCCGCGCCGCGGGATGTTCGTCTCGCCTGTCGACGTAGGCGACCTGGCGGGGCTGTCGGAGGTACGAATCGCGCTCGAGTCGCACGCGGCCCGGCTGGCCGCGGAGCGCGCGACCGAAGCCGAGCGCGCCGAGACCGACGCGCTCCTCGAGGAGCTCACGAGCAGCTCGGCGCATGACGAGCGCTCGCTGATCGACCTCGACCAGCGTCTCCACCGCCACGTCTACCGCTGTGCCCACAACCCGTTCCTCGAGGCGACGCTCAACGAGTACTACGTGCTGACACTGCGGATCTGGTTCCTCGTGCTCGACAAGGTCGTCCGGTTGGGAGACGCCATCCAGGAGCATCGCGATCTCCTCGAGGCGATCAACGCGCGAGATCCCGACCGTGCAGCAGACGTGATGCGCCTCCACATCGAAGGCTTCGAGCAGGCCATCCGGCGCGTTCTCTGAATCTCATATATTTTCGTACGTCGTACTCATATATCAGTAGGAGCCGAAGCGAATGAGCAACCTCCCCCGCCAGGCTCGCGCCGTCGTCATCGGCTGCGGGATCGTGGGAAACAGCGTCGCGTACCACCTCACCGACCAGGGCTGGTCGGACGTCGTCCTGCTCGACAAGGGCCCGCTCCCGAACCCCGGTGGCTCGACCGGCCACGCATCGAACTTCATCTACCCGGTCGACCACTCGAAGGAGATGACGCAGCTCACGCTCGAGAGCATGCGTCAGTACCAGGAGATGGGCGTCTTCACCGAGTCGGGGGGCGTCGAGGTCGCGCGGACGGAGGAGCGGATGCAGGAGCTCGCGCGACGCATCGCCTCTGCGAAATCGTGGGGGATCGAGCCCGTCTCGCTCGTGACACCCGCCGAGGTGAAGGAGCTCGTCCCCTTCATCGACGAGACGGTGATCCTCGGCGGCTTCTACACGCCGTCCGTCGGCGTCGTCGACTCGCTGCGCGCGGGGACGATCATGCGGGAGCGCGGGCAGGCTTCGGGACGGCTCTCGGTGTTCGCGAGCACCGAGGTGCTCGGCATCGACGTCGAGGGCGGCTGCGTCCGACGAGTGCGCACGACCGGAGGCGACGTCGACGCGGAGGTGGTCGTCATCGCCTGTGGCGTCTGGAGCCCCAAGCTGGCGCGCATGGCGGGCGCCTCGATTCCGCTGACCCCTGCGGTGCACCAGATGATCGACATCGGCCCGACGCACTGGTTCGCAGACGCGAAGGGCGACATCGAATTCCCCATCGTGCGGGACATGGACACGAACATGTACGAGCGCCAGCACGGCTCCGGGCTCGAGATCGGCTCATATGCGCACCGCGCGATCCTCTACGACCCCGAGGACCTTCCGTCCGTGGAACAGGCGTCGCTCTCTCCGACCGAGTTCCCGTTCACGCAGGAGGACTTCACGCCCCAGATGGAGCAGGCACTCGAGCTGATGCCGTCGATCGTCGGCGACGAGACCGTCGGCATCAAGCACGCGATCAACGGGATCCTCTCCCTCACCCCCGACGGGATGCCGATCCTCGGCGAGCTTCCCG
>Ga0209342_10007585_pt1 | contig 10927 bp, 12 predicted proteins | sample RifCSP16_2_FD_184023 | JGI IMG/M metagenome (GOLD analysis project Ga0209342, IMG submission 184023) | Soil microbial communities from Rifle, Colorado - Rifle CSP2_sed 16_2 (SPAdes) (version 2) | ecosystem: Environmental > Terrestrial > Deep subsurface > Rock core/Sediment | place: Rifle... | reverse complement strand
CCCTTGCCACCAACGCGTCGACCGCGGTGGGGCTGTGCTCCACGCGGGTGACCTCGAAGACGCCCTCGCCGGGCCGGCCCAGCGCGACGAGGTGGAACTCCTCGGACCAGTCGATCCCGATCCCGAGCACATCGCCTCCCTTCTTCGTGGGGAAGCCGTTCGGACGGAGGTACGGCGTCGTGCTGATGGACCAGTCCTCGCGGGACGACACCCTTGTGGACGTCGGACCTCCGAGGCCGTCCCCCGGGGACGCCGTCTCACGTCAGTCCTCCAGGGACAAGCACCGAAAGCGTTCCCCGGGGAAGACCTCAATAGGGGAGGGTAGAGCCATCAGCGCCTTCCACGTCGACCTGCGTTCGGACACCGTCACGAAGCCCTCCGAGACGATGCGGCGCGCGATGGCCGAGGCCGAGGTCGGCGACGACTGGTACGGCGACGATCCGACGGTCAACCGCCTGCAGGAGCGTGCCGCCGAGGTCACCGGCATGGAGGGCGCCGTGTTCGTCCCGACCGGCACGATGGCCAACCAGATCGGCCTGCGGCTGCACTGGTCCGGGAACGGACACCTCGTCGCGGCCGAGGCGGGGGCGCACGTTGCATCGGCCGAGGTGATGACCTCGGCGGTCCTTGCCGGGATCACGTACCGGACCGCGCACGCGCCGAACGGGTGGATGACCGCCGAGCTCGCGCGCGAGCTGCTCGCGCCCGACGCCTACTACGACGTGGAGGTGGTCGACCTGCTCGCGGTCGAGAACACGGCCGCCCATGGGGGCGGGACCGTCCTGCCGCCCGAGGAGATGCGCTCGATCCGCAAGGTCACGCAGGAGGTCGGCGTGCCCGTCCACCTCGACGGCGCCCGGATCTTCAATGCCGCGGCCGCAGCGGGCGTGGACGTGGGTGAATGGACGCGCGAGGTCGACTCGATGATGTTCTGCGTCTCCAAGGGCCTCGGCGCCCCGATCGGCTCACTGCTGTGCGGCCCCACCGAGCTGATGCGCGAGGCGCGGAGGCTGAAGATCCTGTACGGCGGCGCCTGGCGGCAGGCGGGCGTGGTCGCCGCGGCCGGGCTCATCGCCCTCGAGGAGGGTCCGGGGCGCCTGCACGAGGATCACGCCCGCGCCCGGCGCCTGGCCGAGGGCCTGGCCGAGGCGTTCCCGGGATCGGTGGATGTTGCCCGGGTTGAAACGAACATGGTCTTCGTGGACACGTCCATGATGGGCTTCGATGCGTTCGAGGCCGTGATGCGGATGCAGGGAGAGGGCGTGGGGTGCACGGTCGCGCCGCCGAGGGTGCGGATGGTGACCCACGTGGACATCTCCGACGAGGACGTCGAGACGGCGCTCGCGGCCTGGCGGGCCGTGGCCGCTGGCTGAGGAGGTCAAGGTGAAGCTGTTCGGCCCCCGGTATCCGGAGGGGGTCGCGAAGCGCGTCCCGCCCGGCCAGCGGTTGGTGAAGACGTGGCCGGTGCTCCACTACGGTCCGATCCCGGAGTTCGACCCGGCGAGCTGGGACCTGGAGGTCTCCGGGCTCGTCGACTCGCCCTACCGGCTCACCTACGACGAGCTGAAGGCGCTCGGCACGATCGACGTGCAGGCCGATATGCACTGCGTGACCGGCTGGTCCACGCTCGACAACACGTGGACCGGCGTCCCGTTCCGGGTCCTCGCCGAGAAGGCCGGGGTCCAGCCCGAGGCGAAGTGGGTGATCGCCCACTGCGAGTACGGCTACACCTCGGACCTGTCGCTGCAGTCGATGATGGACGACGACGTGCTGGTCGCCTGGGCGCACGGCGGGCAGGATCTCGCCGCCGAGCACGGGTTCCCGCTCCGGCTCGTGGTCCCCAAGCGCTACGCGTGGAAGAGCGCGAAGTGGCTGAGGGGCCTCGAGTTCGGCGCCCACAACAAGCGCGGCTTCTGGGAGGTGCGCGGGTACCACATCCACGCCGACCCCTGGGCCGAGGAGCGCTACTCCTACCAGGAGGGCCCGCGCGCCGAGATGGAGCCGTAGGTGCGGCGTGTCGCGATCGTCCTCGTTCTGACGGTCGCGACGTTCTGGGTGCCGCTCGCTCGGTCGGCATGGGCGTGCTCATGCCTCGAGATGTCGATGAAGCAGCACGCAGCCGAATCGTTCGGCGTGTTCGTGGGGGTGGCGCGAGACTCCGATGGCATCGACGGGCTTCCCACGGCCCTCGACACGGACTTCTTCGTCGAGCAGGTCTACAAGGGTGATCTCGCCGTCGGCACCGTCGAGTCGGTGGTGCATGAGACCCAGGACGGAGCCTGCGGCCTCAGGTTCGCCGAGGGTGTGCGGTACACCGTGTTCGTCTACAGCTCGGGCGACCAGCTGCAAACACACTCGTGCTCCCCTACGCGAGAGGGGACGATCCGGCCGAGGAAGCTCGGCCTCCCCGCGCCCGGAGCTGTGGTCCCGGCGCCACCCGTCGGGGGCGGCCTACTCGATGCCTGGCCGCTCTTCGCACTCGCGGGGATCGCCGGGATCGCGGTGACGGTGGCGATCCGGCGTCGCTCACGTCCGAACTGAGGGTCGGGGTTCGGGCGCGAGAGATCGGGACCTCGTCCCACGGGCTCGCCGGCGGCCGGTACGCCCGGGCCGGTTTGACGGTCGACGTCCCGAGCGGTTCGAATACCCGCTTCCTAGGGAAGGAAGCCCATGCGTCGGCTGGCAGCATCGATCGGCGTGCTGATCGTCGTAGCTGTCGCGTGCGCGGACGCGTCCCCCACCTCGAACGAGGCTCGCGCGTCCCAGCCGGTGGTCGTCGCCGCGGTCGGCGACATCGCGTGCAAGTCGCTGCCGTCGGAGCACGACAACCGATGCCGGTACGACCGCGTCGCGGAGCTGATCCGGAGCCTTGCCCCCGAGCGGTTCCTGGCGCTCGGCGACCTGCAGTACCTGCACGGGTCGCTCGAGCAGATCACCAGCTACTACGACCGGTTCTTCGCGGACCTCAAGCCGATCACCGCCCCGGTTCCGGGCAACCACGAGCTGTACACCCTGTACGGCGAGGGTTACTACACGTACTTCGGGAAGGCCGCGCACGGTCCCGGCGGGTGGTACTCGTTCGACCTGGGGGACTGGCACGTGCTTGCGCTGAACAGCCAGATCTGCAAGGGGAGCGTGTGGCATCCGGACCTGGGTCAGAACACCCCGATAACCGCGAACCCGGCCGTGAGCGACGGCTGCGGACCCGGCAGCGCGATGTACGAGTTCGCGAAGAAGGACCTCGTCCTTCACCAGGACCGGCGGTGCACCCTCGCGATCATGCACCACCCGCTGTTCGGGTCTCCACCGTGGCCGGCCGGGGTGTTCCTCCTGCAGCTGCAACCGTTGTGGGAGCTGCTCGACCAGCAGGGTGTGGACGTGGTCCTGGCCGGGCACGAGCACAACTACCAGCGGTTCGCGCCGATGGACGCGTTCGGCCGCGCAGACCCGAACGGGATCCGTGAGTTCATCGTGGGCACCGGTGGCAGCACCTACTCGGATCTGCCGAATGGCGCCGCGGCCACGAACCGTGAGGCGGGCCAGGACACCTCGTTCGGCGTCCTGAAGCTTTCGCTCCGGGACGGCGGCTACGACTGGGAGTTCCTCACCGCGCAGGGCGAGGGCCCGTACTCGGACGCGGGCAGCGCCGACTGCGTCTGAGCCATCACCCGTGGCCCTCAGGGGGCGAGGCGCCGCAGCGTGTCGAGCTCGGCGATGCGCTGATCGCGATCCGAGGGCGTCTCGAGCACGAGGTCCAGGTCGGCGACCTCGGGCCGGTGCAGGATCGCGGAGAACCCGTCGAGGCCGATCCGGCCCTCGCCGATCCGCTCGTGGCGGTCGCGCCGGGAGCCGCGTTCGTGCTTCGCGTCGTTCAGGTGGATGAGCGCGAGGCGGTCCGCCAGACCTTCGGATGCGAGCTCCTCGAAGCACGCGGCGACGCCCTCGGCGGTGTCGAGCGCGTAGCCGGTCGCGAACAGGTGGCACGTGTCCAGGACCAGGCCGAGCCGCCCGTCGTCCACCGCATCGAAGAGGTCGCGGGCCTCGGCCAGCGTCGAGGCGACGGCGCCGCTCGTGCCCGCCATGAGCTCGACGAGCACCCGGGTGGTGTCCGGCGTCTCGGTGAGGGTGGCCGCGAGGACCGCCGCCGCGCGTTCGACCGCCGCCGCACGTTCGCCCGGACCGCCGGCGCCCGCATGCACCACGAACCCGGCCGCCGGGATGGCGCCGCACGCGGCGACCGAGCGCCGGCACAGATCGAGCGACTTCGTCAGGAACTCCGGGTTCGGGGAGGCGACGTTCACCAGGTACGGCGCGTGCACGTAGAGCGGACCGATCCCGCCCTCGTGCCACGCCGTGCCGAACGCCTCGGCCGTGTCCATGCGGGGACCCGCCCACGCACGGGGGTTCGAGATGAACATCTGGACGACGTCGGCGCCGATGTCGCGGGCGGTCTCGACCGCGGTGCGCAGGCCCCCCGGCGTCCGGAGGTGCGCCCCGAGCCTCACGCCACGTAGATCGTGATCGTCGTGCCGACCCGCACGATGTCACCGCCGACGGGGAGCTGGCTCGCGACCGTCAGGTCGCCCACGGCACCGGGGAGTACGATCACCTCGGGCACGAGGCCGAGGGACCGGATCTTCGCGATCGCGGCGTCGCGCCCCATGCCCACGAAGCTCGGGATCGGGAACTGCGGCGGGCCGAGCGAGACGACGATCGTCACGGTCTGGCCGGGTTGGAGCTTCGTCCCCTTGGCCGGGCTCTGCGAGATCACGACGCCCGCATCGACCTCGTCCGAGTACTTCTCGTCGACCTCCACGTGGAACCCGGCCGTCTGCAGAAGGCTGGTCGCCTGCTCCTGCGTGAGCCCGGTCGCGCGCTGCACGGCGACCGGCGCCGGGCCGTCGCTCACGACGACGTCGATCGGGCTGCCCTGCGGGGCCTGCTCCTCGTCCGGCACGCCTTGGCGGATGATCTCGTCCGCGGCGAAGTTCTCGCTGTACGCGAGATCGACGTCCCCGAGCTTCAGCTTCGCGTCCTTCAGCACCGCGCGCGCCTCCTCGAGCGAGAGGCCGAGAAGATCCGGCACGTCCACGGGCGGGGGGCCGAGCGAGACGATCAGCGTGACGCGGTCGCCCTCCTCGAGGGTGGTGCCTTCCGGGGGCTGAACGCGAAGGACGATGCCCTCGGGTTCGGCCGTCGTGTAGCGGCCGTCGCCGAAGCGCACGACGAGCCCGGCGGTCTCGAGGCGGCGCTGCGCCTCGGCCTGCGGCAGGCCGATCACCGTGGGGACGTCCACCTCGTGGGGGATGAGGAACTGCCAGGCTCCCCAGCCGGCGCCGCCGAGCGCGGCGAGCAGGACGACCAGCCCCAGGACCCATCGGCCGATGCGCCGGCGCTCGTGCTTTCCCGCGCGCTGGCGCGGGATCGTCACCGTCGCCGCGCGCTCGGGGCCAGCCTCGACCGGGATCACCGAGACCTCCGGGACCAGCGAGCCGAGCGTCGCAGCGTCGGGGAACGTTCGAGCCTCGGCATCGAGATCGCGCCGGGCTTCGGCAGCCGACTCGGGACGGAGCTCCCGCTGTCTCTCCGTCATCGAGGCAACCCAGCCGTCCAGGCCCTTGGGGATGGCGGGGTTGCGCGTGGACGGCGCCGGGACGCGGTCGTGGATGTGCTTGTAGGCGATCGCCATCGGCGTCTCGCCGGTGAACGGCAGGCGCCCCGTGAGGAGCTCGTAGGCGACGATGCCGAGCGCGTACAGGTCCGTGCGCGGATCGGCCGGCTCGCCCTGCAGCTGCTCGGGGGACAGGTACTGGACCGTGCCCGTCACGGTGCCGGCCTCGGTGATCTGCGCGTCGGCGTAGGCGCGCGCCAAGCCGAAGTCGGCGACCTTGACCATCCCCTCGGGTGTGACCATGAGGTTCTCCGGCTTGATGTCGCGGTGCACGATGCCCTGGCGGTGCGCGTGGTCCAGCGCGGCGAGCGTCTGGAGCAGGACATCGGCCCCCTGTGCGGGCGCGAGCACGCCCTCCGCGCTCAGGAGCTCGCGCGCGCTGACGCCCGCGATGTGCTCCATCACCATGTAGTAGATGCCGTCCACGGCGCCCCAGTCGTAGACGGCCACGATGTTCGGATGGTTGAGGTTGGCGGCGGCCCGCGCCTCGCGCCGGAACCGCTCGACGAAGCCGCGGTCGCCCGCGAGGCTGCGGTGCAGCACCTTCAGCGCGACCTGGCGTTCCAAGACCGCGTCGGTCGCCCGGTAGACCTCGCCCATCCCGCCGGCGGCGATACGATCGACCACGTGGTAACGGCCGTCCAGGGTGGTCAGGGAGAACGAGAGGTCCGAGCGGGCGGACCGCTCCGGGGTCGTGCTCTTCGAGATGGTCGCCTCCCGTTGCTTCGTGGCCGCTGCGGGCGGACGTCCAGGGGCCGGGGGCGCGTCCGAGCACGCATCCTAGCGTGTCTTCCCGTCTCAACCGTGGAGGCTGGGTGAGCGTTCCGCAGGGGTTCGAGGCCGAGTTCGGCCGGATCGAGGCGGCTGTCGATGCCGGGAACACCGACCTGCGTGCCCTCGGCTTCTGGCGGCTGCTCGCCAAGGTCAAGGCCGACGCCTCCCTCTCCGCTCATTGGGCCGAGGAGGCGGGCAGGATCGACCGCAAGGCCTTCGAGGCCGGGGTCCGGCCGAGGTTCCCCGTGTGGTTCGGCAACCTCGTGCTGCTGGTGGGGGCGCTTTTCGGTGCGTTCGCGGTGGGCATGGCTCTCGGGACCGACGACGAGACGATCGCCGGCTTCGCGCTGCTGTTCGCCGGCGTGGCGTGGTCCGTGGCGTTGCACTCGCCGACGCACTGGCTCGTCGGTCGGATCGTCGGGATCCGCTTCACGGCGTACTTCTTCGGCGGCCCGTTCCCGCCGCGGCCGGGCGTGAAGACCGACTACGCGAGCTATCTGCGCGCCTCGCCGGTCGCGAGGGCATGGATGCACGGCTCGGGCGCGGTGGCCACGAAGCTCGCGCCCTTCCTCGCCCTGGCGTTCTGGCCGGCCACCGACGCGCCGTCGTGGGCGGCGATCGCCCTCGTGGCTCTCGGTGTCTTCCAGATCGTCACCGACGTGCTGTTCTCGACGAAGAGCAGCGACTGGAAGAAGGTCCGACGCGAGCTCCGCGCGGCGCGCGCCCAGGATGCGAACCGCTGACGTGCGCCGGGTGCTCGTCTCGTCGCTGTTGCTCCTATCGGCCTGTTCACAAGCCGACCCGCCCGCGAGCGACGGCGCCGACGAGGCGGTCGTGACGCGGGTGGTGGACGGCGACACGGTGGAGGTCGAGTTCGACGGCCGCGAGCTCGACGTGCGGCTGATCGGGATCGACACGCCCGAGACGGTCAAGCCGGGTGAGCCCGTCGAGTGCTTCGGCCCGGAGGCCTCCGCCTACACCGAGAGGCAGCTCGAGGGCCGGACGGTGCGCCTGGAGTTCGACGTCGAGCGCCTCGACCCGTTCGACCGGACGCTCGCGTACGTGTGGGTCGGCGACGACCTGTTCAACGAGACCCTCGTGCGGCAGGGCTACGCCCTGGTCACGACCTTCCCGCCGAACGTGATGTACGTCGAGCGCTTCCACGACGCGCAGCGCCTGGCCCGCGAGGAGGGGCTGGGCCTGTGGTCGGCCTGCCCGTAGCGCTATCCTGAGCAGGAACGACCGGGGAGCTCGGGCGACCGGGCTGAGAGGCCGCCAGGAACGCGGCGGCGACCCGCCGAACCTGAACCGGGTAATGCCGGCGGAGGGAGGCACATGGCACGCATCGAGCCGCAGCGGCTGTCCCTGTACGTGGTGACCTCGAGCGGGTTCGTGCCCGGGCGAGGGCATCGCGAGGTCGCGCTGGCCGCGGTCGAAGGCGGCGCGTCGGCGATCCAGCTCCGGGCCTCGGAGCTCACGGATGGTCCCCTTCTCTCGCTCGCGCAGGAGCTCGCCGGCGCGTGCCGACAGGCCGGCGTGCTGTTCGTCGTGAACGACCGGGTGGAGGTCGCGGCCAAGGCGGGCGCCGGGGCGCACGTCGGACAGACCGACGATCCGACGGGTGCTCGCGAGGCACTCGGTCCGGCGGCGTTCCTCGGCGTCAGCGTCGCGACGCCGCAGGAGGCCCGCGCGGCCCAGGCCGCGGGCGCCGACTACCTCGGTGTCACGGTCTGGGCGACGCCCACGAAGGCCGACGCGGTGCCGCGCGGGCTCGACGGGCTGAGGGCCGTGGTCGATGCCACCTCGCTGCCGGTCGTCGGGATCGGCGGCATCAACCCGGGCAACGCGCTCGAGGTCCTCGAGGCCGGGGCGGCCGGAGTGGCGGTGATCTCGGCGGTGGGGGCAGCTCCGGACATGGCGGAGGCCGCCCGGCGGCTCCGGGCGATCGTGGGGGAGCGGTGAGCGAGCAGCGGACGGGCAAGGCGACGGCCGAGCTGTTCGAGCAGGTGATCCTGCGGCGCCTCGGCGCGAGGGACGACGACGTCCTGGTAGGTCCGCAGCACGGCGTCGACGTCGGCGTCGTGCGCGTGGCCGAGGGCGTCGTGATGGCCCTGACGGCCGACCCGGTGTTCGTCGTCCCGGCCTACGGGTGGGAGCGCGCGGCGTGGTTCGCGGTCCACATCCTGGCCTCGGACGCGGCGACGAGCGGCCTCCCGATCCGGTGGATGGCGGTGGACCTGAACCTCCCGCCCGAGATCACCGATCTCGAGCTCACCGCGCTGTGGGAAGCGTTCCACCGCGCGTGCGAGGGGATCGGGGTAGCGGTGGTCACCGGCCACACCGCGCGGTACGACGGCTGCACGTGGCCGATGGTCGGCGGGGCCGTGTGCATGGCGAGCGGCCCCGAAGATCGGTTCGTCACGCCGACGATGGCGCGGGTGGGTGACCGCGTCGTCGTGACGAAGGGCGCCGCGATCGAGGCGACCGCGCTTTTCGCCGCGACCTTCCCCGAGCGTCTCGCCGCCGGCGTCGGGAAGGACGTGGTGCGGGCAGCGGACGCCTTGTTCGAGCAGATGACCGTGGTACCCGAGGCCACCGTAGCCCGGATCTTCGGTCTGCGCGACCAGGGAGTCACCTCGATGCACGACGCGACCGAGGGTGGCGTGTTCGGCGGCCTCACCGAGGTCGCGGCTGCCTCCGCCGTCGGGATGCGGATCGACCTCGAGGCGATCCCCGTGCGCCCCGAGGTGCTCGCGGTCTGCGAGCACCTCGGGATGGACCCGTACACCTCGATCAGCGAGGGCACGCTGATCGCGACCGTCGTGCCGAACCGGGCCGAGGCGTTCCTGGCCGCGCTCGCCGACGCCGCGATCGACGCCGCCGACGTCGGCGAGGTCGTGGATCCATCGCGCGGCATCGTGCTGCTCACCCCCGAGGGCGAGCGCCCGCTCGAACATCCGGGGCTGGACCCGTTCTGGGGCGCGTTCGGCGGCTGGGCGAAGGAGGCCGCGGGGGTCGTCGAAAGCGGCTAGCTAGGCCGGCGCCTCGAACTCCTCGGCGAGGATCGCGTAGCGGACGTGGTCGCGCCACTCGCCGCCGATCCGCAGGTACTTCGGCGAGAACCCCTCGCGCCGGAACCCCAGGCGCTCGACGAGCGCGATCGAGCGCGCGTTCTCGGGCTGGACGTTCGCCTCGACGCGGTGCAGCCCCATCGTCTGGAAGGCGTGCCGGAGCACGAGCGCGAGGCCCTCGGTCATGAGTCCCTTGCCCTCGTGCGGGGCGAAGGCCGAGTAGCCGAGGTACGCGCTGCGGAAGTCGCCGAGGAAGATCTGGCTGAGGTGCGCCACGCCGACGAGTGCCCCGTCCTCGAGCAGGCAGATCACGAGCAACTCGTCGGCCGGGTCCCCGGTCCGCTCGAGCATCGCGCGGAATCCATCGGCCGTGTCCGGCAGGAAGGTCCAGGGCACGTGGAGGTCCCGGCTCTCCCGCACGGCCGCGAGGAAGGCATCCTCGTCGGCCGGCGAAGGGTGGCGAAGCACGACGCGTTCACCTCGCGCGGTCGGCCGGTCGCCCATCGCGCCAACCGTACCCGGTAGGCTGCCTGCCCGATGGACGTGGTGACGGTCGGCGACGTGATGATCGACGTGCGCGTCGAGGCGGACGCGCTCGAAGAGGGCGGCGACGTGCACGGGCGGGTCATGATCCGTCCGGGCGGGAGCGCCTCGAATGTGGCCGTCTGGGCCGCGCAGGCCGGCGCCCGCGCGCGGGTCCACGGGCGGATCGGTGCGGACGTCGCCGGGGCGCTGCTCCGCGACGAGCTGATCGCGCGCGGCGTCGAGCCGGCGCTCGTGATGGACCCCTCGGCCGACACCGGCACGATGCTGGTCGTGCACGAGCCGGGGGAGCGGTCGATGGTCGCCGACCGTGGCGCGGGCGGGCACCTCCAGCCGCAGGATCTACCCGAGCTGATCGAGGCGTCCGCCGTACTCGTCTCCGGCTACTCGCTGCTGTTCGAGCCGACCTACGAGGCCGGACGTGCGGCCCTCGAGCGCGCGCGGGCGCGGTTCGTCGCGGTGGACGCGGCGAGCTGGCCGATGGTCCGCGACTTCGGACCCGAGCGGTTCTTCGAGGTGACGCGCCCCGCCACGATGCTCCTGGCCAACGACCGCGAGGCCGAGGCGCTCACGGGCCTTCGCGCCGAGCGCGCGGCGGACGCGCTGGCCGAGCGGTACCCGATCGTGTGCGTGAAGCTCGGCGAGGAGGGCGCGGTGATGTCGTGGGAGAGGCTCGTCATCCGCAACGCGACCGAGGCCGTGCAGGAGCTCGATCCGACCGGCGCGGGCGACGCGTTCGACGGCGTCCTGCTCGCCAACCTCGTCGCCGGCCGCTCGCCGGGAGACGCGCTCGCGGCGGCCTGCCGGGCCGGGGCGCGTGTTGCCGGAAGCTACGAGACGTGGCCGGAGCGCCCCTAGCCGATGAGCG
>Ga0209342_10007584_pt1 | contig 10927 bp, 7 predicted proteins | sample RifCSP16_2_FD_184023 | JGI IMG/M metagenome (GOLD analysis project Ga0209342, IMG submission 184023) | Soil microbial communities from Rifle, Colorado - Rifle CSP2_sed 16_2 (SPAdes) (version 2) | ecosystem: Environmental > Terrestrial > Deep subsurface > Rock core/Sediment | place: Rifle... | reverse complement strand
GCGCCGCCCCGGCTCGCGCCCGCCTTTGGCCGAAGACCTGGACTTCGCGGCGGCGCTCGTGCGGCAGGCGCAGGCGGCGCTCGAGGGGGCGCGGCTGCATCGCCTGCGCATCGAGAAGGAGCGCCAGGACCGCGACCTGGAGATCGCCCGGGGCATCCAGCAGGGCTTGCTGCCCAAGGCCCCGCCGCGCATCACCGGCTTCGACGTCGCCGGCGAGAGCCGCTCCTGCCTTCACGTGGGCGGCGACTACTACGACTTCGTCCCGCTCTCCGGCGAGAGGCTCGGGCTGGTGATCGCCGACGTCTCGGGCAAGGGGACGCCGGCGAGCCTGATGATGGCCTCGGTGCACGCCTGGCTGCGGGCGCTCGCCGGCAGCGAGCCCGCCGCGCGGGTGCTCGAGCGGCTCAACCGCTTCGTGTACGCGAGCACCGAGACCAGCCGCTACGTCACCCTGTTCTACGCCGAGCTCGACCCGGCCCGGCGCCGCCTCGTCTACGTGAACGCGGGACACGTGCCGCCCTTCGTGGTGCGCGCGGGTGGCCGCGAGGAGCGCCTGCGCTGCGGCGGCCCCGTGCTCGGCCTGCTCGACGAGGTGACGCTCGAGCCGGGTGAGCTCGCGCTCGAGCCGGGCGACCTCCTGGTCGCGGTCACGGACGGGGTCACCGAAGCGGTGGACCCGGCCGGCCTCGAGTTCGGCGACGAGCGGGTGCGCCAGACGCTCGCGGCCCACCGCGGCGATGGAGCGGCCGCGACGCTCGGCGCGCTCACGGCCGCGGTCGACCGCTGGACCGGTCCTGCGGGTTGCAGCGACGACCTGACTGCGCTCATCCTGAAGGCCACATGACGAAGCCGCTTCGCTTGTTCAACACGCTGACTGGAGCGGTAGAGCCGCTCGAGCCGCTCGCCCCGCCCGAGGTGGGCTTCTACGCCTGCGGCCCCACGGTCTACGCCCGCGCCCACGTCGGCAACTTCCGCACCTTCGTGGCGACGGACGTGCTGCGGCGCACCCTGCGTCACCTCGGCTACCGCGTGCGCGAGGTCATGAACGTGACGGACGTCGACGACCGCATCATCCAGACGGCGCGCGAAGCGGGGCAAGACCTGGCGAGCTTCACCGCGCCCTACATCCGCGCGTTTGAAGAGGACATGGCGACGCTGCGGATCGAGCGCCCGGAGCACATGCCGCGGGCGACCGAGCACATCCCCGAGATGATCGCGCTCATCGAGCGGCTGACGGCGCGCGGCCACAGCTACACCGCCGACGGCTCGGTCTACTTCCGGATCGCGTCGTTCCCCGAGTACGGCCGCCTGGCGCGGCTCGACGTGGCCGGGATAAAGGCCGGCGCGCGCGTCGACACCGACAAGTACGACAAGGAGAACGCGCGCGACTTCGTGCTGTGGAAGCTCAAGAGCGACGAGCCGCCGTGGGCGCAGTGGGACGCGCCCTTCGGGCGCGGGCGGCCGGGCTGGCACATCGAGTGCTCGGCGATGAGCATGAAGTACCTGGGCGAGACGTTCGACCTGCACGCCGGCGGCGAGGACCTGGTCTTCCCGCACCACGAGAACGAGATCGCGCAGAGCCAGTGCGGCACCGGCAAGCTGTTCGCGCGGCACTGGCTGCACGCCAAGCACCTGCTGATCGACAACGAGACGATGTCGAAGAGCAAGGGCAACTTCCTCACGATCCCGGTCCTCGTCGCCGAGGGCCACTCGCCCGAGGCGATCCGCTACCTGCTGGCGGGCGCCCACTACAGGAAGCCCCTCAACTTCGGGCTCGAGAGCCTGCACCACGCGAAAGCGGGGCTCGAGCGGGTGCACGGCCTGGTGGCGCGGCTCGACGAGGTCACGGGCGAGGGGGCGGAGGGCGTGGCCGCGTCCTTCTGCGAGAGCGCGCGCGCCGACTTCGACAAGGGACTCGCGGACGATCTCAACACGCCGGAGGCGCTCGCGGCGGTGCATGGCCTCGTGACAAAGGCCAACGGCTTGCTGGCGGAAGGGGCGCTCACGCGCGCGGGGGCCGCGCGCATCAAAGCCGAGATCGGCGCGATGGACGGCGTCTTCGGCGTGCTGCTGCCGGGCGGCGGGGAAGGCCAGCTCTCGCCCGAGGAGCAGGCCCTCTTCGACGAGCGTCAGCAGGCGCGCAAGCAGCGCGAGTTCGCGCGGTCCGACGCGGCGCGCGCGCGGCTCGAGGCGCTGGCCGTCGTGCTCGAGGACACTCCGCAGGGCACGCGCTGGCGGCGGAAGCGCTGAGGCCGACGGGGCTTCGGGGGCCGCACCGGGGCCGGCCCGGCGAGGACCTCGCCTGCGAGCACCTGACGCGCAAGGGCCTGCGCATCCTCGAGCGCAACTTCCGCTGCCGCGTGGGGGAGATCGACGTGGTGGCCGACGACCACGGCACGCTCGTCTTCGTCGAGGTCAAGGAGCGCCGCGGCGATTCACACGGGACCGCGGTCGAGGCCGTGACGGCGCAGAAGCGAAGGCGCGTGGTGCGCGCTGCCCGGATCTATGCCGCGAGCCGCGGGCTGTCGGAGCGGGCGGTCCGCTTCGACGTGGTGGCGATCGACTGGGGGCCCGAGGGGCCCCGGCTACGCCACGACGAGGGTGCCTTCGCAGCGGCCTGAGGCGCGCCAACGGCCGCTGGAACTTGAGGGTTTGGAGCGGGAAACGGGATTCGAACCCGCGACTTCGACCTTGGCAAGGTCGCACTCTACCACTGAGCTATTCCCGCCCTCAGTCCGAGGTTCAAGATAACCGCGAGGGCTGCTCCGGGTCAAGAGGGAGCGAGCCCTTGCGCGAGCCGCGCGGCCCGCTCCAGGCCCGCGATGTCGATCTTCTTCATCTGAAGCATCGCCTGCATGACGCGCTTCGCCTTCCCGGAATCCGGATCGTTCATCAGCCTGAACAGGGCGGAAGGGATGATCTGCCAGGACAGGCCGAACTTGTCCTTGAGCCAGCCGCACTGGCTCTGCTCTCCTCCCGCGCTGAGCTTGCTCCACAGCTCGTCGACCTCCTGCTGCGTCTCGCAGTCGACCAGCAGCGATATCGCTTCCGTGAACTTGAAGTGCGGGCCACCGTTGAGCGCGATGAACTCCTGGCCCTCGAGCTGGAACCTGACGGTCATGGCGGCTCCCTTGGGTCCAGGTCCCCCTTCTCCGTATCGAGCCACGCTCAGGATCTTCGAGTTCTTGAAGATCGACGTGTAGTGGTTCGCCGCCTCCTCGGCGGCCGCATCGAACCACAGGAAAGTGGTGATCTTCTGCTTGCCGGACATTCGTGCTCCTCCCGCTAACCCAGGTCTTCGGGCGGACCGCTCATGACCTGCCGGACGTCGATCGCCCTGTTGAGCGGCTCGACATTCTCGCCCATGTTGAACCGCCCGACCGAAGTCCCGTATAGTCGATCTGATGGCGGCGTAGCCAAGTGGCTAAGGCGGAGGTCTGCAAAACCTCTATTCGCCGGTTCGACTCCGGCCGCCGCCTCCAACCCCTTCACGGCCCTTCCCGGGTGTCCGCTTCCGAAAGGCGCGTTCGAACGCCCGTCACCTCCCGAGGACAGTGGCGTCCTGGGGCCCGACTGGAAAAACCTGTGTTTGTGGCTGCTTGCAGGCGCCGGGGCGTGGCACTCATCCTGCATTCCTTCTCGGGCGGAAGGCCGGATCCGCGTAGCGGCCTCGAAAGGAGCACCCCGTGAGACGAGCGGCGCTTTCCTCGACACTGCTTCTCGCCCTGCTGATCGCCCCCGAGGCGGGAGCCCAGGGCCTTGATCTCCGCATCGGCGGTTTCCTGCCCCGTCTCCGCGACTGCGGCATCCCCTCGAGCCAGCCGGCCGAGTACACGCTGTTCCAGGACGTGTGTGAGCTCTACGCCGTGGACGAGAGCGCCTTCGACGGCGTCTACGGAGGGATCGAGTACAACCACGTGATCATGAAGAACGTGGAGGCGGCGATCCACCTCGACGGCTCCTCGAAGACCGTGGACACCTTCTACCGCGACTACGAGCGTCCCGGCAACGGCGGCAACATCTACCAGACGTTGCGGCTCCGCACGGCACCGCTCGGCGTGTCCTTGCGTTTCGTGCCTACCAGCAAGCGCGCCAGGATCGCTCCGTTCGTGGGCGGGGGAGTCGACGCGGTCTTCTACGAGTACGAGGAGTTCGGCGACTTCATCGACTTCTTCGACCCGGACCTGGCGATCTACGGCGATCACTTCGTCGACGACGGGGTCGCTTTCGGGATGCACGCCTTCGGCGGAATCCGCGTCTACATCAACCGCGACTTCGCGATCGTGGGCGAGGCCCGCTACATGTGGGCGGACACCGAAATGGGCGACGACTTCCTTCCCAACGAGCCCGGCTTCGTGAATCGCATCGACCTCTCAGGCTGGACCTGGACGGTCGGTCTGCACGTACGGTTCTGACGCTCCAGGGGGCTAGGGGGGGCGGGATGCCCCCCCTCTTGCTCAGTCCAGGCCGCGCGTGGCTCTCGGCTGGCGGGCTGGTATCATGATCCAATGAAGCTCTCTCGGCTTGGGGCTGTGTCCATCGGATTGGTCGTCGGTTCGACACTCGCGGGCGGGCTCGTCGGCAGGAACGCGCTCGCCGGGGGCGGGCGGCTCAACGAGCAGCTGCGCCTCTACACCGCGATGCTCGGCGCGATCGAGCGCGAGTACGTGGAGGAGGTGCCGAGCGACCGGCTGGTGTCGAGCTCGATCCGGGAGCTGCTGCGCACGCTCGACCCGCACTCGAACTTCTTCGAGCAGCGCGACTACCAGACCATGCAGGAGCGCCAGAAGGGGCAGTACTACGGGCTCGGGATCACGGTCGTGTCGGTCGACGGCAACATCACGGTGGTGGCGCCCTTCGAGGGCACACCGGCGCACCGGCTCGGGATCCGGGCGGGCGACGTGATCAGCCGGATCGAGGCCGAGGACGCCCGCGGCATGAGCATCGACGACGCGGTCAAGCGCCTGCGCGGGCCGAAGGGCACTCCGGTCAAGGTGACGATCGTGCGCCAGGGCTACGACGAGCCGCTCGAGTTCACGGTGATCCGCGACGCGATCCCGCTGCATTCGGTGCCGTATTCCTTCATGGTCAGCAAGGATGTCGGCTACATCCGGCTGACCGACTTCAACGAGACGACGGCGTGCCGCCCGGGCGAGGGCGATGACTGCGAGCGGGAGCTCGAGAAGGCGCTGCGCGAGCTGCGGCGCGAGGGGGCGAAGTCCTACATCCTCGACATCCGCGACAATCCGGGGGGGCTGCTCGACCAGGCCTTCGCAGTGTCGAACCTGTTCATGAAGAAGGGCCAGCTGGTGGTGTTCACGCGCGGCCGCACGCGCCGCGACGAGTCGAACTACATCACCGAGACCGACAGCCCCTGGGCCGGGGTGCCGCTCGTGGTGCTCACCTCGCGCCATAGCGCGAGCGCGAGCGAGATCGTGGCCGGCGCGCTCCAGGACCACGACCGTGCGCTGATCGTGGGCGAGACGACGTTCGGCAAGGGTCTGGTGCAGACGATCATGCCGCTCAGGAACGTGCGCGGCTACGCCTTGGCACTCACCACGGCCCGCTACTACACGCCATCCGGGCGCTCGATCCAGCGCGACTACGTCTCCGCCTCGCTCGACGAGTACTACTCGGCGCGCGACCGCAAGGGCTGCGGCCAGGGCAGCGGCGAGGCCAAGCTGACGGATTCCGGGCGCAAGGTCTACGGCGGCGACGGGATCACGCCCGACTACTGCATCGAGGACGAGACGCCCGCCAAGTTCGTGAACTACCTGCTGGGCCGCCAGGCCTTCACCGGCTTCGCGCGCCGCTTCGAGGCGGAGCAGGGGAGCGGGCAGGCCGAGATCGCCGGCACCGGGACGCGCTCGCGCGCGGCGTCGGCCAAGGTGCGCATCGTCTCGAAGGACTTCAAGGCGGACGACCTGGTGCTGAGCGAGTTCAAGGGCTACCTGGACACGCGCAAGCTGCGCTACACGGCCGCGGACGTCGAGGACAACAAGGTCGCGATCGTGCGCCTGATCGAGGACGAGGTGCTGCGCCAGGTGGTGAGCGAGGGCGCGGCGCGCCGCCGCAGCGTGACCTGGGACCCGCAGATCAGGAAAGCGCTCGAGCTCATGCCGCGCGCCGAGGTGCTGCTGCGCGACCCGAAGACCTTCGTCGCCGAGCGCGCGCGAGAGAAGCAGCTCGCCGAGGCCGCCCCGGAGCTCCGAGCGCAGCATTGAGGCTCCCGCCGGAGCCTGGTCGAACCTCGGGGCGGCGTGCTACGATGTCCGTTTAACATGCCCGCCGACATCGTCCTGCGGGGAGTCCGCGTCCACAACCTGAAGGGGATCGACGTCACCATCCCCACGCGCAAGCTGGTGGTGATCACCGGCGTCTCGGGCTCCGGCAAGAGCAGCCTGGCCTTCGACACGCTCTACGCGGAGGGGCAGCGCCGCTACGTCGAGAGCCTGTCCTCCTACGCCCGCCAGTTCCTCGAGCGAATGGAGAAGCCGCGCGTCGACGAGGTCTCCGGCATCTGTCCCGCGATCGCCATCCGCCAGCGAACGCTTTCGCGCAGCCCGCGCTCCACCGTGGCGACCGCGACCGAAATCCACGACCACCTGCGGCTGCTGTATGCGCGCGCCGGCCGCGTCGTCTGCGACGGCTGCGGCGGCGACGTACGGCACGACTCGCCGACGCTCTGCGCGGAGCGCCTGCTACGCGAGGCTCCGGGCAGCCGGATCCAGGTCGGCTTCCGGCCGCCCGAGCCCCATCCGGAGGGCGGGCCCTTCGTGCCGGAAGCGCTCGCCGCGCTACGCAAGCGTGGCTTTTCGCGCCTGCTGCTGAAGGGCGAGGCGGTCGAGACGGCAGACCTCGAGGGGCCGGTGTCCGCCGAGGATGCGCTCGTGCTGGTCGATCGGCTGAGCGTGCGCGAGGCCGACCGCAGCCGCATCGTCGAATCGCTGGAGACGGCGCTGCGCGAGGGAGGCGGGCGCGCGCTCGTCGAGCGGGCCGGCGTCGAACCGCTGCGGGTCTCGGAGCGCTTCGAGTGCGCGCGCTGCGAGCGTCCGGCGGTCGAGCCGCAGCCGCGCCTGTTCTCGTTCAACAACCCCTTCGGCGCCTGCCCGGCCTGCCACGGCTTTGGCAACCTGATCGAGGTCGACCTCGACCTGGTGGTGCCCGACAAGCACAAGAGCCTGGGCGCGGGCGCGATCGAGCCCTGGAACAAGCCGCACTACCGCAACCTGCAGGCGCAGCTGCGCCGCTTCGCCCGCCGCCGCGGCATTCCGCTCGACGTAGCGTGGTCGTTCCTCGACGAGTCACACCGCCGCCTGGTGCTGGAAGGGGACGAGGACTTCTCGGGTGTGCTCGGCTTCTTCCGCTGGCTGGAGGGACGCAAGTACCGCGTGCAGGTGCGCGCCTTTCTCGCGCGCTACCGCGGCTACCAGGAGTGCCCCGCCTGCTTTGGCGCGCGGCTGCGGCCCGAGGCGCTGCGCGTCACGCTCGGGGGCCGGTCGATCCGCGACGTCTCGGCGATGCCGGTAGGGGAGGCGCGCCGCTTCTTGGCGGGCCTCCAGCTCGGTGAGACGGAGCGGGCGATCGCGGCACGCGTGCTGCACGAGCTCGACCGCCGCCTGCAATTTCTCGAGGACGTCGGGCTCGACTACCTGAGCCTCGACCGCGCGTCGGCGAGCCTGTCCGGGGGCGAGTCGCAGCGGATCGCCCTCGCGGCGGCGCTCGGCACCGGCCTCGTCGGCACGCTGTTCGTGCTCGACGAGCCGTCGGTGGGGCTGCACCCGCGCGACACCGAGCGGCTCATCGGGATCCTGCGCGCGCTGCGCGACCAGGGCAACACCGTCGTGGTGGTCGAGCACGACACGGCGCTCGTCGAGGCCGCCGACCACGTGATCGACCTCGGCCCCGGTGCCGGCGACCAGGGCGGCAGGGTCGTCTACCAGGGCGCGACCGAGGCCCTCGTGCGCGAGCCCCGCAGCCTCACCGCCAAGTACCTGCGCGGGGACCTGCGCATCCCGGTGCCCGCCCGCAGGCGCCGCGGCAACGGCTTGTTCCTGAACGTGCGCGGGGCCGAGATCCACAACCTGAAGGCGCTCGACGCGCGCTTCCCGCTCGGCGCTTTCACGGTGGTGACGGGCGTCTCGGGCTCGGGCAAGTCGACGCTGGTCCACGACGTGCTGTGCGCGCGGCTGCGGCGTCGGCACGGCGCCGGCGAGCGCGGCACGCCCGTCGTCGAGGGCGTCGAGTACGTCGACGAGGTCGAGATCGTCGACCAGTCGCCGCTCGGCCGGAGCCCGCGCTCGAACCCGGTCACGTATATGAAGGCGTTCGACGCGATCCGCGAGCTGTTCGCCGCGACACCCGAGGCGCGCCGGCTCGGCCTCGCCGCCTCCGACTTCTCGTTCAACATGCCGGGGGGCCGCTGTGAGGCGTGCACCGGCGACGGCCGCGTGCGCGTCGACCTGCAGTTCCTGGCCGACGCCTGGCTCGTGTGCGAGGCCTGCGGCGGGCGGCGCTACCGGGCGCCGGTGCTGCAGGTCAAGTGGCGCTCGCGCTCGATCGACCAGGTGCTCGACACCACCGTCCACGAGGCGCTGCAGCTGTTCACCGGACAGCACAAGGTGGTGCGGCGGCTGAAGGTGCTCGAGCAGATCGGGCTCGGCTACCTGCGCCTCGGGCAGCCGGCGAGCACGCTCTCAGGCGGCGAGGCGCAGCGCGTGAAGCTCGCGGCACACCTGCTGCGGCGTCCCGGTCCGCGCGTGATGTACGTGCTCGACGAGCCGACCACGGGCCTGCACCTGGGCGACGTGGACGAGCTACTGAATGCGCTGCAGCGCCTGCTCGACGGCGGCGCCACGCTGGTGGTGATCGAGCACAACCTGCACGTGATCAAGCAGGCCGACTGGGTGATCGACCTCGGGCCCGAGGGCGGCGCCGCGGGCGGCGAGCTCGTCTTCCAGGGCACGCCGGAAGCGCTCGCGGCGCACGGCCGCGGCCACACGGCGCGCTACCTGCGCGCGGCGCTCGAGCGCGTCGAGGGCGCCACCGCCTGAGCGGCTCCTCTCGCGAGTGCGCGGGCGGTCATCTGCTATCATCGACGATCATGAGAATGGTGCGTTGGGTCACGGTCCTGGGGCTCGGCCTCGTCGTCGGAGTCACTCCGGCGCGTGCGCAGGAGACGTTCGACGACCTGGTCGCGAACCTCAAGTCCCCGACGGCGCGCACCCGGCAGGAGGCCGCGGCCAAGCTCGGCGAGAGCCGGCGGCGCGAGGCCGTGTCTCCGGTGTCGGCGCTCGTGCGCGACCCGGAGCAGCGGGTGCGGCTCGAGGTGGTCCGGGCGCTCTGCAACCTGCGCGACCTGTCCGGGATTCCGGCTCTGGTCACGGCGCTCCAGGACGGGGACGCGACGGTGCGTGACGAGTCGATATCGGCGCTCGTCGAGATCTACACCGAGCGCGACCGCACCGGCCCGGTGGGACGCTTCCTGGAAACCTTCTCCGACGAGTACGAGCGCTCGTCGGTGCCGCCCTACACGGTGGTCGACCCGTCGGTGTTCCGCGGGCTGTCGGGAGTGCTGAAGGGCGACGAGAAGACGGACGTGCGGGCCAACTCGGCCTACGCGATCGGGATCCTGGGCGGTGGCAGCTCGATCCCGGACCTGGTGAAGGGCCTGCAGGACCCGGCGGGCGAGGTGCGCGCGGCCGCCGCGACGGCGCTCGGCAAGTGCGCGACGTCCGAGGAAGGCAGAGCACTCGTTCCGCTGCTGGCCGACTCGAATACCACCGTCAGGAACCGCGCGTTGCAGTCGATCGGCGTGCTGCGCGTCCACGAGGCCGGCCCGGCCCTGCGCGAGATGTTCGTGCAGCACCGGCGCCGGGAGCTCGGCACGCGCGTGCTCGCGTCGCTGGCGCGCACCGGCGACCCGGCGCAAGGCGACCTCTACCGCGAGCTGCTGTTCTCGAACGACCCTGAGCAGCGACGGCTCGCCGTCGAGGGGCTCGCGCGAATCGCGACGCCCTCGATGCTGCCGGCCTTCAAGACCGACTTCCAGCGCGAGAAGAACGGCGACGTCCGCATCGCCTACGCCTTCGCGATCACGCGGCTCGGCGACCGCGCCTTTCTCGACTCGCTGGTGCTCGCGCTCGGGGGCAGCGGCACGACGGCCGGGCACGCCCGCGACCTGCTGATCGAGCTCGGGCCGCAAATCGCGCCGGACCTCTACCTCTACCTGAACGACCGGGACCCGGGAGTGCGCGGGGCGGTGTGCGACCTGCTCGCCGACCTCGGCGACACGAACGCGTCGTCGCGCCTGACGCCGCTGCTGGCCGACCCCAACTCCCGGGTGGCCGATCGCGCCAACCGCGCGATCGAGAAGCTTCGCCAGAAGGGCGCGGCGCCCTCGCAGCCGTGAGCTGCGGGCGCGCGCGAGCGGCGGCGCTGCTGCTGCTGCTCGTGGCTGCGGGCTGCGATCGCCCGGGCGGTTCCGCTGCGAGTGGCGCAGCGGCCGACCCGCTCGCCGAGGCGCGCGGCCTCTTCGCCGAGCGACGCTACGACGAGGTCCTGGCGCGTGTGGGTGCGGCCGCCGACGCCGACTCCGCCTACCTCGCGGGCCGCGCGTGGGCCGGCAAGGCGGAATCGGCGCCGGTTCCGACGCCGCTGCCGGGCGCGAGCGGGCCGGCCACGCGGCTCAAGGCCGAAGAGGAGCAGGCGCTCGTGGCGTACGAGCGCGCTGTCGCGGCGCGCCCCGACTTCGTGGACGCGCACGTCGCGATCGCGGAGCTGCTCGCTCCCCACGCGCTCGCCGCCGTGGCCGCCGCGCCGCGGCCGAAGCCCGGGGCGCCAGGGCCTCCGCCCAACCCGCTCGTCGAGCGGGTGCTCCAGAGTTACGGCAACGCGCTCCAGGCCGATCTAGCGGGCACGAAGGCGG
>Ga0209342_10007583_pt1 | contig 10928 bp, 7 predicted proteins | sample RifCSP16_2_FD_184023 | JGI IMG/M metagenome (GOLD analysis project Ga0209342, IMG submission 184023) | Soil microbial communities from Rifle, Colorado - Rifle CSP2_sed 16_2 (SPAdes) (version 2) | ecosystem: Environmental > Terrestrial > Deep subsurface > Rock core/Sediment | place: Rifle... | reverse complement strand
GCATTGTTTCTGGGGTTGCGTTATTTACGTTCAACACGTAGGGCAGACCCCGTATCAAGTACGGGGCAGGCTCTTCAGGTCTGCGGTCACCTTTTTGCGCAAGGCCGAAGCCTTGCCCTACAAACTCAATATTGAATCGTAACCTATGTAATCCGTCTTGTTTCAACATCTGAAAATTTTTTAAAGTTTTAGAGGAACCTCGCCCCCTGCCTTCGCAGGGGCAAGCCCAAGCTTCGCCTGGGTGCCTGGAAAAGGTTCCTGCCCTGCCGCTATCTTAAAAGCATCACGCCGAGGACGATCATCCCGATGCCCGCGAGTTTCTGCCATGTGAACGCCTCGCCGAGAAAGAGTATTGATATAATGAGCGCTACCAGCGGATAGGTTGCGGCAACGGGAACAACGGTAGAGGCCTCTCCGCTCTTTAATGCGGTATAGAACGCGACCTGCCCTAAAAATCCGGCAAGAAATCCTCCGGCGATTACAAAGAGGATGCTTTTTGAGTCCGCCGCCGCAATCTCTTTCACCCTTCCCATGAAAAAAAGCCCGGCAACGCCTATAACCGCGATCGGGATCGTCCTTATAACCACGCCGACGTACGGGTCAATCCTTCCCCTAAGCCCCATTTTCTCAAATGCAGGGGCAAACCCCCAGATGACAGAGGTCAGGATTGCGAATAAAAACGCCTTTTTTTCCATAAACACCTCGATTAAAACTCTTCCTAAAAACTTTCAGACCTGTGTTGAACTTGTTTCAGCATCTGAAAGTTTTTAGAAGGTGTGGAAACTCGACCCAGGCGAAGCCTGGGTGCCCGGAATAAGGTTCCCGCCACTATCAGGAATTAATCCTTTATGATGACCTCGCGCTCGTTTATCGGCTGAACAGGGCGGTTGTTGTTGTCAAATATCTTCCTGAATGCCTCAACCTGCGCCCCTGAAACCTCTATCGGGTCTTTAAGAACCAGCCAGACAACGCTTTCAGAGCACGGGGGGGTGGTGAGAGAGCCCGCGTATCTGTAATATCCCTTATCCGCCGGCAGAAGCTCGGCGGCGTTGAAAGACGCGCGGACCTCCGTTTTTGTATCCGCCTCTTTTGGCATATTTGCCCAGAACTTATCAAGGGCTTTATTATTTCCCCCTTTTTTTATGAACACGCCGACCACCGCGAGCTTCCCCTCTTTGTTTTTATGGACAAGATGCAGTTCCATGTCGCGGTAATTCCCTTTGAGCGTGTGCTCGGAAGGGGTATGGAAATGAAACTGTTTAAGTTCGTACTCTTCGCCGTTGACCGTGACAGCGCTTCCTTCCCCGTAATTTATCTGGATTGTATGGCCGTTATTTACAATCTCGATCTGGGGGGTTTCGCTGTATCTGAATACAAGGTCTTTAATGTCCCCTTTTGCCCCGCCTGTTATATCAATCGGCGACTGGGTTTTCCCTTCCGAGCACAGGGTAAATTCGGGGGAAAGCTCACCCCAGCGGTTCGGCCCTGTCTCACCCTCGTAGCTCCAGATATGGGCGTGCCCTTTTTTGCCCTCGCCGGCCAAAGAGATTGTGGATACGCTGGTAAAAAAGGCAAGCAGGGCGATTACAGCCAGAAATCTTCTTTTTGCGTTCATAAGCTCTCCTTTTTTTATTTGATGTATTGAAAAAATTTTAGACGGCAATCTTACCATAAAATCTTAAAAAATCAAAGGACGCGAGAACCTCGACCCCTGCCTTCGCAGGGGCAAGCCCGGGTTCGCTTGGAAAAGGTTCTCGCGCTCTCCAAAAATTTTCAGACGCTGAAACAAGACGGATTACATAGGTTACGATTCAATATTGAGTTTGTAGGGCAAGGCTTCAGCCTTGCGCAAAAAGGTGACCGCAGGCCTGAAGAGCCTGCCCCGTACTTGATACGGGGTCTGCCCTACGTGTTGAACGTAAATAACGCGACCCCAGAATCAATGCTGAAACAAGTTCAGCGCAGGGTTCAGCACAAGGTTCGGCACAGGTCTAAAAGTTTTTGGGAAGGGTTCTCAGGTTTTTTTAAAGGTAAGGTCGTGAAGTGTTTCAAGATTCTTAACTGCGTATTCCTTATTTCCGGAAGGCAGATTGATAAGAATCTCTTCTCCCACGCGTTTGTTAAGGAGGGAGCTGCCGAGCGGGGAGCCTGCCGATATCTTGCCGTTTTTGGGGTCAACCTCTTCAGGTGTCACAAGTTCGTAGACGACCTTTTCGCCGGTATTCAGGTCCTCAAGATGCACCTTTGAGCCGAAGGCAACCGTATCCTTCGGTATGTTTTCAAGTCTCAGGGAGGAAAGCGAGCGTATTCTCGCGTGCAGATGCCCGACCCTCGCCTGAAGGAATGACTGCCTCTGTTTAGCCGCCTCGTATTCGGCGTTCTCGCTTAGATCGCCGTGGGAGGCGGCTTTTCTGAGTTCCTTCGGGACATCGAACCGGAGTTCCTTTTCAGCCTTTTCAAGGTCTTCTCTCAGCTTTTTTATTATCGGAAGTTCTTCCATTTTTTGATCCTATCACAGAATGCCTTTGGTTTTCAAGGGTTTTAGAGAGAGAGAGATGCCCGTGTCCTTGCGGATAAGGTCATTTCGCGCCGACAAGCCTTTTCATCTTTTTAACGGCCTCTGTTGCCTCCCCGCCGTATTCGGCGCCTATCTTTTTTGCGAACTCGGGAGTTACAACCGCCCCGCCGACGATTGTTTTTACCCTGATGCCGCTTTTTTTAAGCTTTTTAATCACGTTATCCATTTCCATGACGGTTGTCGTCATGAGGGCCGAAAGCCCCACTATATCCGCCTTTTTTGTTTTTGCCTCATTCACAATCCTTTCGGCAGGCACGTTTTTGCCGAGGTCTATCACCTCAAAGCCGTGGTTTTCAAGGAGCGAGGAAACAATGTTTTTCCCTATGTCGTGGATATCGCCTTCAACCGTCGCCATTATCACTTTTCCGAGGGCCGGGCCTTTTTTGCCCTTAAGTTCCTTTTTGAGCCTTTCATAGGCCTTTTTTACCGCATCCGCCGAGGATATGACCTGCGGGAGAAAATATCTGTTGCAGGCAAAGAGCCTCCCCACCTCATCGAGGCCGGGTATAAGGCAGTCGTTGCTTATTTTAAGCGGGTTCCAGCCCTGTTTCAGCGCTTCTTCCACAAGCGCGGTGATATTTTCCTCATTGCCGTTTACAACGGCGTCAACGAGCCTTTCCTTCAGGCCCCGCGGCTTTTCCCTTTCAGGTTTCACGGCCGCATCCATCCCCCTTTCCCGGAATCTCGTTATGAACCTTTCCCCCCGCGCGTCGTGGCCGCAAAGCAAAACCGAGGCGTGATACGCGTCCATAAGGGAGGGGTTTTTTACATTTACAATCGCGCTCGAAAGCCCCTCTGAAATGGCCATGGCCAGGAATGCCGAGTTAACGGTCTCCCTTGAAGGAAGGCCGAAGGAGATGTTGCTCACCCCCAGGACCGTTGAAAGCCCCAGTTTCTCCTTTACCAGCCTTATTGCCCTGAGCGTTTCCCCGGCATTTTTCTGGTCCGCGCTTACGGTAAGCGCGAGGCAGTCTATCACGATGTCCTCTTTTTTTATCCCCAATCCGGCCGCGGCCTTAAGGATCTTTTCCGCTATCCTTACCCTTCCTTCTGCGGTTTCCGGTATGCCTTTATCATCGAGCGTAAGCCCTAAAACCGCGGCGCCGTATTTTTTCGCGAGCGGAAGTATAGTAGAAAGTTTCTTTTCCTCGCCGCTTACGGAGTTTATGAGGGGCTTGCCGTCAATTGCCTTGAGTCCGGCTTCAATCGCGGCCGCGCTTGATGAGTCAATCACTATTGGCAGGCGTGAGTTTTCGTTTACCGAAAATACGGCCCTTTTCATCGCGGATTTTTCATCAATTCCCGGCACCCCGACGTTTACATCAAGCGCGTGCGCGCCGCTGTCTTCCTGCTCCCTGGCCTCTTTTCTTATAATAAGCGTTTTCCCCTCTTTTATTTCCTGCGCGAGCTCTTTTCTTCCGGTTGGGTTTATCCTCTCACCGATGGTTACCGGCGGAAGGCCGTCCCCAAAGACAATAAAAGAGGTCCTGCCGGCAAGGGATGTGAATCCTTGTTTTTTCAGCGGCTCAGGTTTAAGGGATTTGAACTCGCCGCCCATCTTTTTTATATGCTCGGGCGTTGTGCCGCAGCACCCTCCCAGAATCCTTACCCCTTCCGCCGCAAGTTTTGGCGCGTAATCGGCCATCTCATCCGGGGTAGAGGGAAATACGGTTTCCTTTCCTTTCAAAACAGGCATGCCCGCGTTCGGCTGCGCAATCAGGGGAAGGTCTGTAACGGAACGCATCTTTTTAATTACCTTATAGATGCCCTCTATTCCGAGCGAGCAGTTTGCGCCGAGCGCGGAAACCCCGAGGGAATCCGCGATAATGGCGAAGGCCTCGGGGGGAGTCCCCAAAACGGTCCTCATTGTTTTATCAAAGGTCATTGTGGCTACAACCGGCAGTCCCGTGGTATTTGAGGCGATTATCGCGGCGCGGATTTCTTTTATATCCATCATTGTCTCTATTATTATCAGGTCAGCCCCTCCTTTTTTAAGCGCCTCGGCCTGTTCCGTGAATACATCCGTCGCCTCGTCAAACGTCATATCCCCGACAGGCTCAATAAACCTTCCCGTCGGGCCGATGCAGCCCGCGACAAAACCGCTTTTTCCGATTGCCTCTCTCGCGTTTTTTACGGCGGCGGTATTTATTTCAGTCAGTTTTTTCTCAAGTCCGTATTCTTTAAGTTTTACCCTGTTCGCGCCGAAGGTGTTTGTCGTTATGACATCAGAGCCCGCCTCTACGTAGAGGGCGTGGACTTTCTTTAAGAGTTCCGGGTTTGTGAGGTTCAGTTCATCCGGACATCCGCCTGCCTTAAGCCCCATTTTCTGAAGCATCGTCCCTGTTGCGCCGTCAAAGAGGAGGGGGCGTTTTTTAAGTGTTCTTCTGAAGTCTCTTGGCATAATGGAACACTCCATTCAAAAATTCTACCTTTTCCCCTCACCCTTGCCCTCTCCCCTGATGGGAGAGGATTGAGGCGAGGGGGTCCTTAAGGGTTTAAGGAGAACTCTTTATAAACCTGTGCTGAATCTTGCCTTGAACTTGTTTCAGGGTCATTTCAGCAAAGTTTCCCTTTAAAAAATCTGTGGCTATTGTATACTTTTAAAGATGGGCTATCAAGGGGGATTTGGACAAGTAGCTAATATTTTGGTGGGCGGAGCCCACCCTACAAGACTAATTCCTTATCTACGGTTGAATTTGGATTTGCCAGATAAGCCTCTTGACATAATTAGAGAGGTATGTGTTGGGCCAACTCCACACCCGAGGGAAGCCCGTGCATCAGCCATTTCTGTTTTAAGTAAACACAATTTCGGCGGTTGGAGTGTATACCGATCATCAACTCCCTATCGAAATTGGTAGGAATAAAGTCAACGAGTTGCGAGACCCTGAAATTAATTCAGGGTGACAAATGTAGAGGGGTTTGAGTGAGCGCAGCATAAGGAAGGGCGGATAAGCGAACAGGGGTGTTAGGAGTGTAGCCGCCCCCTCACCCCATCTTTATCTCTGCCTTCTCAAGAAGCTTTATCCTGTCCCGAATCTCCGCGGCTTTTTCAAACTCAAGGCGTTTTGCCAGCCCCTCCATTTCTTTTTTCAGTTCCTTTATCTTCCCGGGTATCTCGTGGGGGGCGACGTATTTCTCCACCTTCTCCTTTGCCGTCGCCACGGTGTAATAGTCCGCCTCGTATATTGAACTCATTACGTCCTTTATCCTGCTCTTTATGGTTTCCGGGGTTATCTTATTCTTCCTGTTGTATTCTTCCTGCGTCTTCCTTCTCCTTTCCGTCTCATCCGCCGCGGCCTTCATGGAGCGCGTTATTGTGTCCGCGTAGAGTATGACCCTGCCGTTTATGTTCCTCGCGGCGCGCCCGAATGTCTGGATAAGAGAGCGCGCGCTTCTTAAAAATCCTTCCTTGTCCGCGTCAAGTATGGCGACAAGGGATACCTCCGGAAGGTCCAGCCCCTCCCTTAAAAGGTTTATCCCCACAAGGACATCGAATTTTCCAAGCCTTAAATCCCTTATAATCTCAACCCTCTCAAGCGTTTCTATGTCGGAATGGAGGTATTTGACCTTAACTCCCATGTCCGCGTAATACTGGGCGAGGTCCTCCGCGGTCCTTTTTGTAAGGGTGGTGACAAGGACGCGTTCTTTCTTGTTCGCCCTCTTTTTTATCTCGCCTAAAAGGTCGTCCACCTGTCTTTTGGCCGGCCTTATTTCAAGTTCAGGGTCCATGAGCCCCGTCGGCCTTATTATCTGCTCAATAACCTTTCCTTTTGATTTTTTTATCTCCTCGTCCCCGGGGGTTGCCGACACATAAACAACCTGATTGATTCTATTTTCAAACTCCTCGAATTTCAGGGGCCTGTTGTCGAGGGCGGACGGGAGGCGGAATCCGTATTCAACGAGCGTTTTCTTTCTTGAGCGGTCTCCGTGGTACATGCCCCGAATCTGCGGTAGCGATATGTGGCTTTCGTCTATAAACAGGAGATAGTCCTTCGGGAAATAATCTATGAGCGTCCACGACGGCTCTCCGGGAAGTCTTCCGGAAAGGTGCCTTGCGTAGTTTTCAATGCCCGGGCAGTAGCCCATCTCCTCAAGAAGTTCCAGGTCAAAAAGGGTTCTCTGCTCAAGCCTTTTCGCCTCTAAAGGTTTATTCTGGGATTTAAGTTCCTTTAACCTTTCCCTGAGTTCCTCTCTTATGCTGTTCAGCGCCCTTTTCAGGTTATCCTTTGTCGTGACAAAGTGGCTTGCGGGATGGATAAGCGCCTTTTGCATCCTGTTTATGACTTTTCCCCTCATCGGGTCTATCTCGGAAATTGCCTCAATCTCATCCCCTGAAAACTCTATCCTCAGGGCGGTATCCCCTTCGTATGCCGGGAAGACCTCCACCGTGCCGCCCCGCGCCCGGAATGTCCCCCTGTGGAAATCATAGTCGCTTCTCTGATACTGCATCTCAACGAGCCTTCTCAGGACGGAATCCCTTTCCGAACTCATGCCCTTTTCAACAAAAAGGTGGATGCTTCCGTAATCATCCGGGGAACCTATGCCGTAGATGCAGGATACGGACGCCACCACTATGACGTCTTTTCTGGTCAGTATGGAGTGGGTTGAAGAGTGCCTGAGCTTGTCTATCTCGTCGTTTATGGAGGCGTCTTTCTCAATGTATGTGTCTGTTGTCGGCACATACGCCTCCGGCTGGTAGTAGTCATAGTAGGATACGAAGTACTCAACCGCGTTTTCCGGGAAGAGGTCCCTGAATTCGGCGAAAAGCTGCGCCGCGAGGGTTTTATTGGGCGCGATGACAAGCGCCGGCCTTCCGGCTGCCTCTATGACGTTTGCCACCGTGAAGGTCTTTCCGCTTCCGGTAACGCCCAAAAGCACCTGGTTTTTCTCGCCGTGGACTATGCCCTGTTCAAGGGCCTCTATGGCGGAGGGCTGGTCCCCTTTCGGGGTGAACTCGGTTACGAGCCTGAATGGGGAGACGATGCCCTCCCTTAGCGTCTTTCTTGCCATGGTTGATTTGAAATTATAGCATAATCCGCGCGGTAAATCCCGTAAGAGGGGCACCCTTTTTGATTTTTTCCAGGGGGGTCTTTGCACCGAAAAGCCGTTGCGCTCCCCGCTTGCGCTCCTTGAGTCGACGCAGGCGCTTGTGGAGGGCCTTGGGATTTCGGTTAAAGGCAAAGAGTAATTGATTTTACGGTGGATAGGGAATAGAATAGCGGCATAAAACGGTGGCTGTTCCTACTTCTTTGAGGAAAAGAAAGGGGAGGTAGAGAAATATGGGATGTGTCCACAATTATTCCAAGCGCTGACGAAGGTGGTTAGATTTTAAACAGCTGTAGCACTTTGTTCGAGTGATCCCCGATAGAACGCGATCTAACGGACTTTAAGCCGTTTTCCAGTTCATCTTTCTGCGCTACACCCTCATTGCGAAGCCTTTGTAGTGCCTTTTTGCAGTACTCTGCGCTGTTCTCAATTAATACACACCTACGACCGAGCGAAAGCGCGGCAATACCAGTAGTGCCGCTCCCGGCGAACGGGTCAATAACAAGACCATCCTCAGGACACAATAATTTTATAAAAAATAACGGTAGGTCTATCGGGTATACTGCGGGGTGTCCCTTATTTTTGCCGACAAGGGCGAGGCTCAAAACGTTTGAAGGCGATACGGTTTGCTTACCGACCCATCTTGATATGTCGCGTCCAAAACCGCTCGCATTAGCGGAGTTATGCCTCTTAAGGTCGTTTTGACCGAGTTTGTTCAAACGCGAGGCAACCCAATCCCCTATAGGCCGCCTTACCGCTTCAGGATTGAAGTAGGGACGTTTTGATTTCGCCAAGTGGAAACAATATTCCCACCCATCGCGTAAACGATTAGGCCAACGGCCAGGCATCGGATTTGTTTTGTGCCAGATATAATCTTCTATTGAATACCAACCGTGCTGGCACAATGCGTCAATCGTGCGCCAAACATAGCGATGCTTAACGCCTTTTACCACTTTGTCCTTGATGTTTATAACAAGGCTTCCGGTCGGCTTAAGCGTGTTATAGAAAGCCTCATTAAATGTGAGAAACCATTCTGCGAATTTATCCGGATGCACACTGTCATAATGTTTTTTTCTTGCATCGGCATAGGGGGGCGAAGTCACAATCAAATCCGCCAGGCCGGGAAAAGAAGGCAATTCTATGCGACTGTCACCGTGAATGATCGTGCATGTGGTGTCGGCTTTTGTGACAACCACCTTTTTTTCCGATATGGCCATACACTTTACCCCTACTATTGACAGAAGAATTGAACCAATTTACGAGGGTCGTTAAATTTACCTGACTCGTCTATTAAATCAGCGTCTCTACAGGCTTCCCCGAAGGAATCTACCAATCTTTGAGGAACTTCCACATGTACGGCTAATGCCTCCGGTTTATTGCTTCTGATTAATGTATTCAGCATTTGCATCATAATTTCTTCGTATGAATAATTCGTAAAGAATGGCCAGAAAAAATCCGACAGCCACACTTCGGTATTCTCGGAATGTGCCCGTCCGGTCTTTTGTTCCCGCTTAATATATCTACTGCCTCTATCCATCGCTATGCCAAATATACAGCAATACGGCCCTGTCCTGTTTTTATCGTTTTTCGCGTGATTTTCCAACGCATGTATGGCCTTTGGCCAGTCCTGCCCGCCCATGGTGTTGCAACGATTCTTAACCGAGACAAAGAGATTTAAAATGTCTGTCCTCTTGTCTAAAAATTGAATCTGCGCATTAAAATCTCCTTCCGCAGCGCCTATGTCGGAGATGCTTTTAAATCTCTTTGTATAACGCGCGCTCTCAGCAACGAGGAACTGATACCGCCAGCCGGAATTCATTCTTTCTTTTTGCAAAGTCCTGTTGCGAAACTGTTCAATCGCCACATTTTTGTAATACTTCCCGTGCAACTGATGTGCGGTTGCAGCAGGGTCGCCGCAATATTTCTTGAAATATTTAAAAAGCCCTTTTCCTTCTTTTATCAAAATATCATCAATAACTTCTGCATCTGCGCCTGAGGGTATGGGAAGCGCCTCGCGACTTGACTTCTTGTTTGCATTCTCTATCGCTGAAAGTATAATTTTCTCAAGCTCCGCAACGGGAATCTTTCTTCTATGGGGCACCAAACTTGAGTCATCGAGGCAACCGTAATAACAACTTTTTTCATCTGTTATTCTCGGGTAGTTTTGCGCGGTTATTTTTGGCTTTGCCATAATAGGGGGAGGGAATTTTCTAATACGCTCATTTGTGATGCCACTTAAAATTAGGGTATCCTAATCCTATCCCCACTGTCAAGACAGAAAACAGGGTTGCATTTGGCGTAAAGAAACTTCGACCGGTTTTAATAAAATACAATAAAATAGGGACAGCTGTAGATGCTTCGGCGATTCAAGCCCCGCTATCCTGAGTAGGGTCTTCCCCGAGAATCTCCTGATCACTGCTTGGTCCTCGCACACTCCCATATACTCCACAAATTCTTTCGGTAAGACTTCGGCTATCATTTTGCTGTCTTTGCGAGGGGACTAAAGTCCCCGAAGCAATCTCAATCAAAAAAGAACAAGATTGCTTTGCTCCCGGAGTTTACCCCCGCGGGAGCGGGGGGTCGCTCGCAATGACAGAAAGGGGATTGCTTCGTCGAGTTCCCCCGCTCTGCCCGGGACAAGCCTCGCAATGACAATTAAGGAATTTTTCTGGCCTTTGTGACATTGAAGCGCTAACTGGCGTGCCGTCTATCTAAAGACGAGATTGCTTCGTCGCTTACGCTCCTCGCAATGACAACAAATCGGACTATGTTTTTAAGCACGGGCTTCGGAGGCAGGTTTTTTCCCGGCAACGGCTCCCCGAAAACTATCTGTGTTTGCCTTCCACGGTATTTATACATTGCCACAAGTAAACGAGATTTTTCGCTACGCTCAGAATGACAACCTGTTCGGGCTTTTTGAGTTCGTTTTCCGTCCAGTCCGGGGAGGCGCAATGGCCGGTAAACGTTGCCAGAGAAAGGCGCACCCGGTGGCGTTGAGGGGGCGTGGGGGGCGTGAGGCAACGGAAATCACCCTTCAAGTTCCGTCTTGAACTCCATAATCTTCATTATATCCCTCCTGGAGAGTATCCCGGCGAGGCTGCCGCCGACGTCTATGACAGGGAACCTCCCGACCCCTTCGGAGAGCATCTTGGAGAGGGCATGGAGGACGTTGTCGCCTGGGTGGAGCACCCTTTCAGGGGAGATTTTTTCCATCACGTCCCTTACCGCGGTTGTGTGCCACTTTTCCTTTTCGGTTTCGCGGATGTTATTCAGGGCAATCAGCCCCACGACCCTGCCGCCGGAG
>Ga0209342_10007578_pt1 | contig 10932 bp, 11 predicted proteins | sample RifCSP16_2_FD_184023 | JGI IMG/M metagenome (GOLD analysis project Ga0209342, IMG submission 184023) | Soil microbial communities from Rifle, Colorado - Rifle CSP2_sed 16_2 (SPAdes) (version 2) | ecosystem: Environmental > Terrestrial > Deep subsurface > Rock core/Sediment | place: Rifle... | reverse complement strand
GAAGTTCGCGATAAAAAACATTGATTTTAATAAAGTGATAGATATCGGCGGCAAGGGAGAAGTCCTTGAAGTTCAATTCGTTTTACAGAATCTGACCGACGATCCGATGGATCTATATATTTTTACGATCGCAACTTTTGAAAAGGTGGAACGGACCAGATCGAGCTTCGAGAAGCCGGTTCCGCCTACGCACAGAATCAGGAGTTTCGTCCCTTACCCGCCTGACATAGCAAATTTTCAATATCCGGCCACTGACGGGGAGGGGAACATTAACAGGGATAAACAAGGGCCTGAAAAGTTTAAATTTGTTAAATTCCCCAAAAATTCGAAAGCGGGGATTGACCCGAATACCGGCAAGCCGCACCACCTGGTTGAAAAATTGATAGTACGGACGACGCACCTCAGTAAATACCGCGTGAACTATTTTTTCTTCAACGAGGTCGCCATTCTTATTTTTGACAGCGAGGGAAAACCCGCGTTCAGGCAGTTGTATCAATTGCAGGGAACAAGAAACCGGTAGGGGCGATCTTTGAAGGCGGGGATGCGCATCCCCGCCTTCAAAGATCGCCCCTACCGGGCGTCGTTTCATATAACGCGCACCATTACGATTTCCCTTATTTTTTTTATCTGTTGTATTGTTGCCTCATCCACGTCCCCGTCAATGTCAATAATATTGTATGCCCAATCCCCCTTGCTCTTGTTGAGCATATCGGCAATGTTGATCTTATGTTCGGCAAGTATCTGGGTGATCTGGCCGATAATGGCGGGGATATTTTTATTTGCGACAAGGATACGCTTGGTTCCCGAAGGGATCAGCATGCAGTCCGGGAAGTTGACCGAATTTATAATATTCCCCTTCTCGAGAAACTCCCTCAGCTGATCCACGGCCATGACCGCGCAGTTTTCTTCCGATTCGGGCGTGGATGCGCCAAGGTGCGGTATGGGTATCACCTGATCCATGTCGAGCAGGTCATCGTCCGGAAAATCGGTCGCATAGCATGTTACGGTGCCGTTGTTAATGGCTGCCTTCAGATCATCGTTATTGACGAGGCCCCCCCGCGCAAGATTGATTAATCTGATTCCCTTTTTCATGATGGCGAATTTTTCCTTATTTATTATCCCCTTTGTCTTGTCGTTAAGAGGGAGATGGAGGGTGATATAATCGGATTCAGATATGAGGTAATCGAGGCTTATCGCTCTTTTGACCGACCGGGAAAGCCCCCACGCGGCTTCCACTGAAATAAAAGGGTCGTATCCGGAAATCTCCATGCCGAGGGAGAGGGCATCGTTCGCGACCATCACTCCTATTGCGCCGAGGCCGATCACCCCGAGCTTTTTACCTTTGATTTCCGGGCCGGTAAATTCCGACTTGCCCTTTTCGATGAGCTTGGGCACCTCATCTCCTTTGCCGGCAAGGCTTTTTGCCCACGATATGCCCGCGAAAACCTTGCGCGATGATAGAATGAGGGCCATAAGGGCGAGTTCCTTGACCGCGTTCGCGTTGGCGCCGGGCGTGTTGAACACCGGGATCCCTCTCTGTGAGCATTTTCCGACCGGTATGTTGTTGACGCCGGCGCCCGCGCGGGCAATGGCCAGGAGCGATTCCGGCAGCTCCATTGAATGCATGTCCGCGCTCCTGACCAGTATCGCATTGGGATTCACTATCTCGGTTGCGTGCTCATACTGATCGCCGGACAGGCGCTCAAGGCCCTTCGGCGAGATTTTGTTGAGCTTTTGAATTTTGTACATGACGGCGACCTCACTTATTTTCAGATTCAAATTTTTTCATAAAATCGACGAGTTTTTTAACGCCCTCCGCCGGCATCGCGTTGTATATGCTCGCCCGCATCCCGCCCACCGAGCGGTGCCCCTCAAGCGTAACCAGGCCGGCGTTCTTGGCCTCTTTGACGAACTTGGCGTCCAGATCCTTCGATCCGGTGACAAAGGGTATATTCATGAGCGAGCGGTCCTCCCTGACGATGGGGCTTTTAAAGATCGAGGAATTATCGAGAAAATTATACAGGATATCCGCTTTCTCTTTATTGATCTTCTGCATTGCGGCCACTCCGCCGAGGTTTTTCAGCCATTCGAAAACCAGCTTAGCCATATATATGCTGTACGTCGGGGGCGTGTTGTACAGGGACTTGTTTTCCACGTGCGTCGCGTAGTTGAACATGACCGGTGTAATCTCCATGGCATGGCCGACCAGATCCTCCCGTACGACGATGATGGTCAGTCCGGCCGGGCCTATATTTTTCTGAGCCCCCGCAAAGATTATGCCGAACTTGTTCACATCGATTACCTCGGAAAGGATGTGCGAGGACATATCGGCGATCAGGGGAACGCCGCCGGTATCGGGGTATGCGGTATAACGGGTGCCTTCAATGGTGTTGTTCGAGCAGATGTAGAAGTATTCGGCATCCTTGCTGAACTTATTCTTTTCCAGTTTCGGGATGTAGGAGAAATTTTTGTCTTCTGAGGATGCGATCAGGTTGACCGTGCCGTAGTGTTTGATCTCTTCCATGGCCTTCTTCGTCCATGTGCCCGTGTGGACGAGATCCACCTTGTTGCTTTTCCTGAAAAGGTTCAGCGGAATCATCGAAAACTGGCTTGTTGCGCCTCCCTGGAGGAAGAGCACGTGATAGTTTTGCGGGATCTGCATCAGTTCACGGAAAAGCCGCTCGGCGCTCTGGATTATTTCTTCAAACGCCTTGGAGCGGTGGCTCATCTCCATCACGGACATGCCGGCTTCCTTATACTCCACTAATTCGCTGGCAGCCTTTTTAAGAACCGGCTCCGGCAGCACTCCCGGCCCTGCTGAAAAATTGTATACTCGTGCCATACACTTTACTCCTTTTTATGATTTATGGTGTATTATTCCTGTTTTCCTTTTCCTAATGTATCAATTAAGCGGGTAAATAATTTGTCATTGCGAGCAAAGCGAAGCAATCTGTATTTTTTTTCATAAAAATCATTATTCATAAGTATTTTCTGTGTCATAGTTCAAGATATAAAGCATTAGCAGATTGCTTCGTCGCTGCGCTCCTCGCAATGACAAATTTTGCGTTAAATTAATACACTACTCCTTTTCACTCAGCGTAAAAAGAGCCGACAGATATCTGAATTCAGAAACGATATCTATATTCCGCACATATACCGAGCCTGGTCCGGGATTCAGGATTACCGGCGTAAAATTGATGATTCCCTTGATCCCTCCCTGCATCAGGCGCTCGGATATCTTTTCGATGTTGCGGTCCGGCTCGGTAATCACCGCCAGCTCGATGTTTTCCCGTTTTACCACTTCCGTTATTTCATAGGTCGGATAAACGGGAATACTTATCTTGATGGTTTCCAGTTTATTAACATTGGAATCAAAACCCGCAACTATGATTAAGCTGGGGAGCAGGTCCTTCTGGTAATTCATGATTACGACTCCCAGGCTCCCCAATCCTATGATGCATGCATTTCGTTCTTTTTTGAGACCCAGCACTTCCTCAATGTGGGCCTTTAACCTCTTTATGTCATATCCTGATCCGCTGGTTCCGGTTTCGCCGATGTAACTGACGTCTTTTCGTATATTGTGGGAACCCACGCCGAGCCTTTTCCCGATATCTTTTGATGATATCGATATCTCACCCTTATCCTCAAGCTCTTCAGCCAGGCTATATATTTTACATAATCTGGACAGGGCAGGACTCGGAATTTTTTTGATTTTATGTTTCTTCGTAATTGGTTTCATCTCTTAATAATTTACGTTTTATCCCCCTCCCTTGATGGGCTGACTTCTACCCACATTTCCCCGTATAAGATAAAGGGATAAGGGGAGTGAAGAGATATGGGGATAATTTTATTAAAGATTTATCTCTACAATCTCTTCTATTTTCTCCTCATCCCCCATTTCTCATATGTTTATGGGTAGAAGTTAGCTCTCGGTAAGAGGAGGATAAGTTTATTTAAACATGTGATTTTTTTCACAGATATTGTCAAATAATTTTTTAGAAAATAGTGATATTTTTTAAAAAAAGATCAAACTTTGTGAAATTTTTCTCAAATTTTACTTGAAATATGCCTCCCCGATTTTTAGTGTTGCTGTATGGCAATTATTCATGCATTCAAAGGCCTTCGGCCGAAAAAGGAATTTGTACGCCGAATTGCGGTCTTACCCTACGATGTTGTAACTGCCGAGGAAGCAAGGAAGGCAGCAGCGGACAACAGCTTAAGCTTTTTCCATGTATCAAAGCCTGAGATTGACTTTCCTCCGGACGTTGATTATCAAGATCGTGAGGTATACCTGCACGGTAAAGCGTATCTTGAGAAAATGATCAGCGACGGCATCCTGGCGCAGGATGATTCTCCCTGCATGTATCTATACACGCAGATCATGAGCGGCAGGGAGCAGACCGGTCTTGTGGCCTGTATCAGCATTGACGATTATCTGAACAACGTAATAAAAAAGCACGAGCTTACGAGAGAAGACAAGGAGAATGACCGGGCAAATCACATTGAGGTAACCGGCGCCAATACCGGCCAGGTTTTTCTTTTTTTTAATGACGACGGCTCAAAAACGCGCTGTTTTCAGAAAGCCATGCAAATTCCGCCTGAGTACAACTTTATAAGCGAGGATGGAGTCCGCCAGATAATCAGAATCATCGATGATAAAGGCTTAATCGCCTCATTCATATCGTCTTTTAGGAGTGACGTTCTCTATATAGCCGACGGGCATCACCGCGCAGCAGCCGCGGCGCGGGTAGGGCAAAAGAGAAGGGAGGAAAATCCTCGGTACACCGGAGAGGAGGAATTCAACCGGTTCATGGCGGTTATTTTCCCGCATAAACAGCTGCAGATTCTTCCCTATAATCGGGTGGTCCGGGACCTGAACGGGTTCTCGCACGAGGGTTTTATTGAGCGAATATCTAAAAATTTTTATATTCAAAAAAAGAATAAACCGGCCCCGGAAGCAATTCATGAAATATGCATGTACCTGAACCATACCTGGCATGAACTCAAACCCCGATTTGATCCGGGCGATGATCCGATGGACAGCCTTGACGTCAGATTGCTGCAGAATTATGTTCTTGAGCCGATTCTGGGAATCCGTGATTCCCGGACAGACAAGCGCATCGATTTTATCGGCGGAGAAAAAAGCGTGGACGAGCTCACGGCCGTGGTGGATAGCGGCTCTTATATGGTCGGGTTTTCCCTGTATCCGACCGGGATTGAACAGCTCATGGCCGTATCAAATGCCGGCGCCATAATGCCGCCAAAATCAACCTGGTTTGCGCCGAAGCTGAGAAGCGGGATGGTTGTGCATCTTTTATAAATAGACTTGTTGCGGCTCGGCACTCATTCATCCTGAATAGCGCATTCGGCCGTCCTGGCCGCACCCGGCACGAAACAGGATGTTTCAATAATGCCGGCCTTAAAAAGCCCCGCAGGGCCTCCCTGCGTTGTCAGTTTGGGTTGCGGCGAAGCCCGCATTATGAAATAATTACTTGTTTTTCGGGCACGATACGACTATATTTCTATCGACCACTCGATGTTCGATTTCATCGACGTGCTTGCAGAGGACGCAGTCAGCTTTGTGGCTTATAAAGCTGGAACACTTTATGCAATCTTCTAATTTCATGCTTTTTCCTATATGCGGTATCTTCACAAGTATTGTAGATGTAATATACAGTAACAAAAAAAGTATAAAATGAGTAAAGTTCTTTTTATATTTTTATTGAGCCCGCTTTTTTGCCCGTAATTTAATTCAGCCTCTTACCAAAGGGCTAACTTCTACCCACAAGTGTGTAAGAAATGGGGATGAGGAATAGAGATGGGAGAGGGTGCCCAGCGCGCGGGCGAGGTCAAGGGGGCGATCGGATTTAATACAGTTGACAAGTTACGTTATTGATAGCTCAATTATGGGCAAACATTAAAATTTGGTGTACTATGATATTTCGGTATTACAAAAGAGCATATCGATTTTTGGCAGCCGGGCTCGTTTTGATTGTTGTCGCAAGCTTTATGATGACGGGCGCTCATGCGGATCTCCATGACGCTGCGACCGCCGGTTATGATTATTATGCGGAGACAGTCAACATCAAAAGCATAAACGGAAAATTATATGCCTATATAGTACTGTTATTCAATGAAAATCCCCATTTTGTGAACATGATCCAAAAAGACAGCATACCGCTAAAGATCATGGGGAATGAAGGATTTCATATAAAAGAATATAGAAACTATCTGAATTCCATCCGCGATAAGAAATTGAAGAACCTGGCTAATCTCCTGCTGACAATTTATCTGGAGCCGAGAAAATATGATGCAAAAGAGCTGCGAAGCGTCGAAGACATACTGGCGAACAGGAATATCATATTAAAATTTTCAAACGACAAAACATCATGGTCCGACAAGATATCCCTCGACTATTGCATTTTCGGGAAAAAGCAGCTTGTTGATGTCAGGCATCCCTTCTTCGAGATAAAAGAAAATATTTACAACATCCGGCCGTTCATCTATTACGATGAATTCTCGACCAGCAATTCAACATTTTACTTCGACATGATTTACATAAATCCGGCCGAGGTTGAGAACGATTACATCATAGCGAAAAAGATCATCAATGGAGAAAATGTAAGCTCAATGTTTTTCGTCGGGTCCCAGTTGACCGATGACATAAAGTATTGCCTGTCGCGGGCATTCAGGGACAAGAAGAATATAAAAAATGAGATATGGAAAATGTTTATCGTTCATGAGCTGACCCATAAGGTTCTCAATAACCGGTATAATAACTTTGACCAGGTCCAGGGAGAGGAGCTTTCGCTGGGCAGCACGATGTACGCGAATCCCCTGCTCGGATTGTCCGTGCTCTACAGCTATTTAAATTACAGCGCAATAAATCCCCACCGCGTCGCGGCGATGAATTATATACGATTCATTGCAAAAAATACCGGCAACCCGGAGATCATAGAAAATCCGGGATTGGTCAAATACTTGACCTACGGCGAGATCCAGGGTTTGGCAAAAAGACACTATGTTGCCATCATGAAAAATCTCAAATAACCCAGCGCGAAAATACATTATTATGTCAATCGGATCGGGCGCTTGATTTTCATGTCGCGATACGTCAGCTTCGCGTCCCCGGTGTAAGCGTTGATTTTGAATTCATCCATGACTCTCAGGTTTTCTTTTGTGTAGAGGCTGGATTCAATTTTTTCCCATAGCTCCACGGTTCTCTCGCTGGAGGCGGTCAGGAGATTATTAACGGATTCATAGTGGAGCCCCGGCTTGCCTGCCGGATTTTCCCAGCGCTCCCCGTGCTTGTTTAAGATATTTTTGTCGTACTTTTTATTTTGGGGATATTGAACAATAAAATCCGAAAATAAAATGTCTTTTTTCAGCATTGCTTTGGTGAGCCGTGACAGGCGCTTATTGTCATTTCTTTTCGCCCAGTAAGTCAGCTTAATCAGGGAGGGTATGAGGTCCAGGCAGCCGACCGTTTCAGGGCTCGCGCTCCCGGATTTTTTTTTGTCCAATGGATTTATTCTCGAGTACATCTCGGGATAAGATTCTTTTATTGATTCAAACAGCAGGTATTTTATCGCATGATTCAACCGGTATAACAGACGCTTTTTTCTCACCGGCAACATCTCATCAAGATTAAATCCGTAATGTGCCGTTTTTTCATCATGGTATTGAAAATAGTTGTCAACGTTGTATTGAAATAACAGATTTTGTTCCCGGTAATGATGGATTTCTGTTTTCGAGTTTGTTGCAGGGAAGCCGGAATAATAAAAGATAAAGGGATGAAAAATCGAATCGGAGATTATATGGCTGATAAATCCATAAAGATACGCCCTCTGTAGCGCAGCCCATTCATTGTTTTTATCCTTATATGAATATATTTTTTTTATCATCGATCGTATAATCTTCTCAGAACCGCCGTCATGAATAAGAAAAGACAGATCGTTTCCGTAAGAATTTCGCTTGTTTCTTCCGGGGATATAATCGAATATATTAGGGCCGATGGCCCCGAATAATCCGGAAGTCCGGTGTTCCGGTGTTTTGAACAGTGCTTCAATGGATTTCAGCAGATAGCTTTTTTTATGTTTTTTGGCAAGCAGGTTGATTGTATCTTTGAGGATTATGTTATGTGTTACAATTCCGGGCATGTCGGTATGTTGTTTGGGTCGATCAAAATTTGATGGTTTCAGTCTAGCTCTTATTAATTTTTTGTCTGAGCGCCTCTATCTCATCGCGCCACTTTTTTGAATAATAGACGCCCCAGATCTCGGGAACGGCGAGCTGGTAGGCGATTTCCAGATTCTGAAGCGCTTTCTCCCTGCTGTCGTCCTCAATCAAAGCTTCGGCGTAGAACATGAAGTTTTGAGGATAAGCCGGCTCCTTTTTGACCGCTTCTTCCAGAAGCTCAAGAGCCTTATCCAGGTCGCCGATGCCGCTCGGCCATGCCGGGGCTTTAAGGTAAAGAATGCCGAGAACGCGCAGAGGCCCGGCGTGATCGATTGTGTCTTTTTTTTGCGAGATTTTGAGGGCATTGAGGATATCGGGGAGTTTGTTGAGCGCAAAGAGCCCCTTTGAGCGGACGAGTAATCCCTGATTCAATGCAAAGTAGTAGCAGGCTTCAGGGTTATTCTCGTTAACGCCGGCTGTCCGGGCCGCCGTTACGCCGATCTCGGCAATTTTTTTCATCGCCTCTTCATCCTCGGTGGAGTCGGCCAGGAGGAACGCCGCACGAGCGAGTACGATCGCTGCGTGTTTATTTTTTTTATCCAGGCTGTTGGCATATAAAGCCAGCCGCATGGCGTACACCTTCTGCCCCAGGGGAGCGGACCTGACCGATAATGCGGCAGCGATTTCCGCCATTGCGTCGGTATTGTTCGATATCGGCAATAATTTGATATCGGCCCCAAACCAGTCCGGCTGAGCCTCTCCCGCGGCTTGCACAACCTCCGCCCCGCCGACCAGCCTTTTCTGAAACGAGCATCCGCTGATAAGAAGTATAACGAAGATACTAACGGCCGTTTTCATATTTCTTGATCTCATTGTCGATCAACTCCGCTTTTATCGTGGCAAAGCCCTGAATGCCGAAATTCATGCATGCCTCTTTTGTGTCATTATGACTACACATTGTGGTGACTGCATTGACGATCCTGCTTTTGATCGAGTTGTCTTTGGCCGTGTTGATCATCATGAGGCCGAGCGCGGGCATTTTGGGTGATTCATGGATGATCTGAATCTTATTAAAATCGGAGAGTTTTTTAAGGTTGTTATACTGCATGGAATTAAGAAGCACCGCGTCGAAATCTCCTCTTATAAGTTTTCTGATGGCGCTTAATGGCCGGCTGGTCGGCTTCAACTTGAAATAGTGCGATACATCGAGGGTGTCGTTGAATATCATCCGGTTGATAAACTTTTTATCCTCATACAGGATGTTTCCGGAAAGCACTTTGCCTTTCAGCTCCGACAGGGATTTATACTTGCTCTTTTCAGCTACAAGGTAGTACCGCTCTTCATCATTGCCGTGCAGATTGACCACTGCCAGGGGTACCAGGTTCATTCCCTTTCTATTGGCAAGAAAAAACCCGAGCGATCCCATGATATAGGAATTTTGGTGCTGCTGTATATACGCCTTGGCGTCGCTGATATTGTTGAAATATTTTCCCTGCAGCGTATCTTTTTTCAACCCGGTCGATTTTGAAAGCGAGTTTATAAATTGGCTGATGATTTTTTCGCCCTCTGCGCCGGTGTCGGGCCCTCCCAAAAAGATCACGGCAAAGTTGATTTTATCATCGCAATATCCCGGCTGTCGAAACGGAATCGCCAGAAACGCGCATACCGTCAGTATGGCTGATATGATGAATATTCTTTTTTTCATGCACGATCTCCTTTATAAAATCCTTCTCTGACCTCACCCGCGCTCCGCGCACCCTCTCCCATTAAGTTCGGAAGAAAGGAGAGGGTTTCCGAAATATTACGCTTCATCCGTAGACTCCACCTCTTCTTTTTTTATTTCTTAATGGGAGAGGGTGCCGGGGGGTGAGGTTTTCCAATTTTGTCAGGGAATAAATATTTTAATGATCTACGGCTTATCTGCATAAATACATTGTCAACAATAAAACTAATGTCAATGAATTTTTATGGACACCGGAGTCATATTTCTCCGCCTTTCAAGGAAAAAATGCTTGCAACGAATGTCGGTAACGTTGTTAAATAATAAGGCTTGATTTCTTGTCACGCTGTAAGGTAAAGAGGGTGGTTGCAGAATATGCAGAAGAAGATTTTAGACTATATTTTTAACCAGTCGCTGAAACGGGGCAGGCTCTTGCTGATTATCATGGCGCTCGTCAGCATCATCCTGGGAGCTTTCATCCCCCGTCTGAAGATCTCATCATCACAGCAGGATCTGATTCCCCGCGATCATCCGGAACAGGCGAAATTTCTCGCATTCCAGAAGGAATTCGGCGTGTCCGATAATCTCATCGTGGTTCTTGACGGGGAGAGCGACGCCCTTAAGGCATCCGCAGACACTTTCGCGTCAGAGATACTAAAGGAAAAGAAATGGGTCAAATCCGTATTCTACAAGATTGACGCCAGCGTGCTCGTCAGAAGCGCTCCGCTCTATTTTTCGCGAAAGGATCTGCAGAAGATCCTTGATCTGCTGCAAAGGAAGAGAGATCTTATAGATAAAATTCAAAAAATATCAAGTCTTTATGATATTTTGAAAGAAACAACCGCCAGCTTTAAGGACCCCAATACAGAGGTGTCCATAGATACGGCCACGAAAATCGTTTCTTTTTTTAATGCCCTCTTCCTTGAATGGAATGAATGGCTGTCCAATCCGAACCAGATAAAATTGAGAATCGCCGAAAAGCTGCCGGTGGACGACTTCCCCCAACTGGGCATGTTGCAGCACGGCGGATATCT
>Ga0209342_10007577_pt1 | contig 10932 bp, 9 predicted proteins | sample RifCSP16_2_FD_184023 | JGI IMG/M metagenome (GOLD analysis project Ga0209342, IMG submission 184023) | Soil microbial communities from Rifle, Colorado - Rifle CSP2_sed 16_2 (SPAdes) (version 2) | ecosystem: Environmental > Terrestrial > Deep subsurface > Rock core/Sediment | place: Rifle... | reverse complement strand
ATGATCTCGGGTCACGGCACCATCGAGACCGCGGTCAGGACGACCAAGATGGGGGCGTACGATTTCATCGAGAAGCCGCTCTCCCTGGAACGGGTCTCGCTTGCGGTGAGACACGGGCTGGATGAGCAACGGCTGCGGGAGGAGAATGAGGCCCTCAAGAAGCGCATCGAGAGGCGGTACGAGATCGTCGGCGACAGCAAAGAGATCAGGGCGCTCAGACAGCAGATAGCCCGCGCAGGGCCGAGCAACGGCTGGGTGCTGATCCACGGCGAGAGCGGAACGGGCAAGGAACTCGTGGCGCGCGCTATTCACAACGCGAGCAGGCGGGCATCCGGACCGTTCATCGAGGTGAACTGCGCGGCCATACCCCAGGAGCTTATCGAGAGCGAGCTCTTCGGCCACGAGCGCGGGGCGTTTACGGGCGCCACGGCCATGAAACGCGGCAAGTTCGAACTCGCGGACCACGGCACCATCTTTTTAGACGAGATCGGCGACATGAGTCCGGCTACGCAGGCCAAGGTCCTCCGCGTGCTCGAGGTGCAGGAGTTCCAGCGCGTGGGAGGCACGAAGACGCTCAAGACGGATGTGCGGGTCATTGCCGCCTCGAACAAGGACCTGAAGCAGGAGATCAGGAAGGGCATGTTCCGCGAGGACCTCTTCCATCGGTTGAACGTGGTCCCGCTCGAGGCGCCGTCGCTCCGCGAGCGTCCGGATGATATTCCGAGGCTTGCGCAGTACTTTTTACAGGAGTTCTCGCGCGATTACGGCCAGAAGCCGAAGGCCATCGAGAGCGACGCCCTCGCCCTCTTTGTCCGGTATGACTGGCCGGGAAATGTGCGGGAGCTCAGGAACATCATCGAACGGCTGATCATCATGTCGTCCGGGCCGACGATCAAACTTGAGGATGTCCCTCCCCCTCTGAACGGAACGCCGGCTTCGCATTTGTCCGGAGGCGCCGGGACGCCTCCCGCTCCCCCGCGCCATTACTCCTCCATGAAGGAGGCGAGGGCCGCCTTCGAACGGGAGTTCATTGTCCAGAAGCTCAAAGAGAACAACGGCAATGTGAGCAAGACGGCCGATGCCGTCGGCATGGAGCGCAGCAACCTGCACCGGAAGATAAAAGCGCTCAGGATTGAGACGGAAAGCTGATGCAGGATACAGGATGCAGGATGCAAGATGCAGGACACGCGATCGAAAAACGGCCACTCATCAGGAATCATGTATCATGCATCATGGGTCATTCTTCCGCGAATTGTCTCTTCCTATGATCAAAACGAACAATCTCACAAAATACTTCGGCAGCCTCGCTGCGGTGAACGCCGTCAGCTTCACGGTTGGTACGGGTGAGGTCTTCGGGCTCCTCGGCCCGAACGGCGCGGGAAAGACCACCACGATACGCATGCTGACCACGCTCCTCGCGCCTTCCTCGGGCACGGCTTCGGTCACCGGATTCGATGTGACAACGGAACCGCTCAAGGTCAAAAAGAACATCGGCGTTGTTCCCCAGATGCTCAACTTCGACATTGACCTCACGACAGCGGAAAATCTCGAGTTCCACGGCAGGCTCCACGGCATGAAGCCTTCCGACAGATCGGCGAGGAGCGAAGAGCTTCTGCATTTCGTGGGGCTCATCCATGAAAGAGACACACCGGTCGAACATCTTTCCGGCGGCATGCGCCGCAGGCTGCTCATCGCGCGCGGCCTCATGCACCGGCCCGCGGTCATTTTCATGGATGAGCCCACCGTGGGTCTCGATCCCCAGGCTCGGAGGATGATCTGGGGCTCGATCGAGGCGCTCAAGCGGAGCGGCATCACCATCCTTCTGACCACGCACTATATTGAGGAAGCGGACGCGCTTTGCGACAGGGTCGCCATCATGCGCGCGGGGAGCATCATCGCGCTGGATACGCCGGCTTCGCTCAAGGCGGGGGTGGGACGGTTCGTCCTCGAATGCCTCGGCCGGCATGATATCCCCCGGCAATTCTTTCAGACGCGTGAAGAGGCGCTCGATTCAGGGCGGAGCGTGGACTGTGACCTCGTGATACGAGATTCCACGCTCGAGGACGTGTTCATCAAACTGACGGGCGAGAGGATAGAGGAGTGAATCGAGGTGGCGTCCGACGGCAACGAAGCCCGTTTCGTTCAGTGGTTACGTCGTTCGTCTTGAGACGTAGCCGTTGCCGAATTACGATACGGGCATCGTTACCGTAACCACCTTCATCCATCACCGAGGATGTCAATATGAACTTCTACCCCATTTTCTGGAAAGAGATGCTCCTCATCCGCAAGAAGCCGTGGCGCTTTCTTGCATCCAGCATGGTGATGCCGCTTTTGTACCTCGTCACCTTCGGCTGGGGGCTGGGGCGCGGCCTCATGATAAACGGCGGCACGTACCTTGAATTCGTCATGCCCGGCATCCTGGCGCTTTCGGCCATGAACAACAGCTTCGGTCCGGTCTCGACGTCGCTGAACATCAGCAAACTCTACACAAAGACGCTCGAAGAGGTGCTTGTCTCGCCCGTGAGTCCGTGGTCCGTGGCGTTCGGGAAGGCGCTCACGGGACTCGTGCGGGGGGTGTTCTCAGCGCTTACGCTGCTCTTCGTCGGGTGGGTCTCGGGGGTCCATCTCCAACTTTCTTCGACCTTTTTCGCGGTGCTTGCGCTCACGGCGTTCTGCTTCGGCTCCATGGGCGTGGCGGCCGCAATGCTCGCGCACACGCACGAGGACATGGCGAACTTCAACAGCTTCTTCATCATCCCCATGTCGTTTTTGGCAGGCACGTTCTTTTCGCCCGACAGGCTCCCGGAGCCTTTTACCAGCCTCATCCTGGTCTATCCGTTGACCCACGCAAGTCTGCTGCTTCGCGCGCTGGCCTCAGGCGGCGAGCCCGCCTTCGGCTCGGTCATCATACTGGCCGCGTATACGGTGATGTTCTTTTATCTTGGCGGCAGACTGGTGAAGAGGGGGGAGTGATGCAAATTTACCCACAAGGGCACGAAGACACAAAGTTTGATGAATGCAAAATGCAGAGTGCAAAATGCAAAAGTCAAAATGAAGGGATACAAATCATGGCCTAAGGCCATACCGCAATTTTGCAATTTGCATTTTGAAATTTTACTTTTGCCTTGCTTTCTTCGTGCCTTCGAGTCTTCGTGGCACAGTTGGTTCCGGATTATCAGGCTTAAGGACAGGACAATGCCCACAGCCTTTACCCATGGATTCGTGGCCCTTGCGCTCGGGAAGACCGCTGTAACCGGGAAGATGCCCCTTCGGTTCTGGGCGCTGTCCGTGCTGTGCGCTGTCCTGCCTGATGCCGACGTCATCGGGTTTCGCTGCGGGATCCGCTACTGCGACTTGCTGGGGCACAGGGGCTTTTCGCACTCCCTGCTTTTTGCGCTGCTGCTTGGAATGCTTGTCGTATTCTTCGCCTTCCGTGATGTTCCAACATTCTCGAAGAGGTGGTGGGTCTTCGCCGCATACTTTTTCGTCGTGACGGCCTCTCACGGTCTTCTCGACGCCATGACGACCGGGGGCCTTGGGATCGGTTTTTTTATTCCCTTCGATGATACGCGGTATTTTCTTCCCTGGAGGCCTGTCGCAGTGTCGGCCATACGCCTGTCAAAATTTTTCAGCGCGTCGTCAATGCATGTCCTCAGGAGCGAATTCATCTGGGTATGGGTCCCGGCGATGCTGCTCATGGCCGGGGTATGGGCGTGTAAGAAAGTACGCGGTCGGGCATCAGAAGTTCATTAAGACATCACCCCTCTCACTCAATCTGCCGCTGCATCTTGCAATCGACGCGCAATAGGGCTTGTAGTACGGGTCAACGTGTATCCTGCATCATGTAGGGTGACATATACATCAGAAAGGCACGGTGGTTATGGCTTAGTGCGAAGGATTACGGCACTGATCTCATTGAGAAGGTCTTTTATGGCAGGCATGGAGGCAGGCATTACTGTGTCGGACGCATGCTTATGATGCGGGAATGAGGCAATGTCCGGGTAGTGCGGAGCGTTGTCGTAGCGGAAGATCATCCGGCCATCGCTGCCCATGTATTGAAACCGGTATTTATCAATGGCGATTCCGTGTGAGTCTTGAGCGGCAAAAATGGCGATCTCCAGCATGGAGGAATCGATGAACCGCAGACTTCCCCTGAGATAGAGCGTCTCCCCGGAAGGACCAAAGTGTTTTTCGATATGAGAGGAAAGAACAATGGGGCTGGAGCCAACAGCTTTTTCAAATTGTTCTACGAATTTTCGCATCAGCGGACTGCGGCCTGTATGGCCGATTGCGCCTGCTGCCATTGGGAAAGGAGCTTCGCAAAGGCGTACCAGTCGAAGTACTCCGCGTCATCGCCAAGCGTGCCGGCCTCGAAACGCTTCAGAAACGTTGGTGTGCTGAGACGGTGTTTTCGCTCCAGTTCCTTGATAGTTTTTTTATAAAAAGCTATGGCGTTTGTGTAAAGCGTATATTCCCGCTTGAGTGAAGTTTTAGCCTCTTGAGTTATGCGCATGGATTATTTATAAGATAAAAACGATGACAAGTCAAGGCGTTTTTGACACCGATTGCCTGGAATACTATTCTACGATGCATCTCGCAGTCACCGTGTGATGGTTTTGTAGGATGTTTCATTTTATATCCTGAATTCTGTATCATGCATCATGCATCATGCATCTTGTATCATGAATCGTGAATTTTAGATCGCACATCATGACGTTCGCTCCCTGATTAGTGCTGAACGACAGCCTGTTTTTGATTGACTTTTCGCGGCTATGAGGCTAATATTTTAAATTGCTAAATCGTTGAAAATCTAAGAGTTGGATGCGGTAGCCGTCAAAATGCCCAAGGTACAATTCATCTTTGCCATTCATAACCACCAGCCTGTAGGGAATTTCGACTTTATCGCGGAAGAGGCATATCAGAAGGCTTATTTGCCGTTTCTCACGGTATTGCAGCGGCATCCGAAGATCAGGATAACCCTGCACTACACAGGCATCCTCTACCGTTTCTTTGAACAGCGGCACCCGGAATTCATCGACATGCTCAAGGCCCTCGTGGCTGAGGGCCGGGCGGAGATACTCTCGGGAGGATTTTACGAGCCGATCCTGGCGGTGCTGCCGGATGACGACAAGATCGGACAGGTCCGAACGCTGACGGATTACATTCATCGCACGTTCGGGTATGATTCAAAGGGCATGTGGCTCGCGGAACGGGTGTGGGAGCCGCATCTGCCCAAGTTCATCGCCGCGGCCGGCATCAGCCACGTGGCAGTGGATGATTTTCATTTTAAGATGGCCGGGCTCAGGGACGACGAACTGGACGGGTATTATCTCACCGAAGAGCAGGAAGGGCTCGTGCGGATATTCCCGGGCAGCGAGAAGCTCAGATACCTGATTCCGTTCCGCCCGCCGGAAGAGGCGATCGAGCTCCTGTCCGGGCTCCGCTCTCCCACGCGGAACAGGCTCGCAACAATGGCGGACGACGGCGAGAAGTTCGGCGTCTGGCCGGGGACTCACCATTCCGTGTATGAAGAAGGCTGGCTCGAACGGTTCTTCACGCTCCTCGAACAGAACGCAGGGTGGCTGGAGACAACAACGTTCTCCGAGTATATAAAGAAAGAGCAGCCGCGCGGCAGGATATATCTTCCGACGGCCTCGTACATGGAGATGGGTGAATGGTCTTTGCCGACCCGGGCCATGAAGGAATATGACGATGCCCTGGACAAGGTGAAAAATTCACCGGACTTCGCGGGCCTCAGGCCGTTCATCAAGGGTGGGTTCTGGAGGAACTTCCTGGCGAAGTATCCCGAAAGCAACCGGATGCACAAGCGCATGATGATGGTGAGCGGGAAGGTGCGGGACGCCCTTGCGCTGCTCGACGCGCGCGGAACCAAGAAAAAGGCGGCTACATGGCCGATGATCGACCACCTCTACCAGTCCCAGTGCAACGACTCGTACTGGCACGGCGTGTTCGGCGGTCTCTATCTGCCGCACCTGCGCTCCGCGGTGTACGAGCATTTGATCAAGGCGGAGCATATCGCTGATACCGTACGGTATCAGCGAGAAGTCAGAAGTCAGAAGTCAGAAAGCAGAAAGGGAAAAACAAAGAACAAGAAATCTGATCAGCCTTCCTGGCTTGAGATAGAAACCGGCGATTTCGACATGGACGGGAACGAGGAAGTGGTCGTGAACTCGGAGCTTCTGAGCCTGTTCATCGATCCCGCGGACGGCGGCAGGCTGTCCGAACTCGACTGGAAACCGCGGTCGTTCAATCTCACGAACACGCTCACCCGCAGGCGCGAGTCTTATCATGACAAGATAGCCCTGTGCGGTAAGGATAGCTGTGATACGAAAACCATCCACGAGCGCGCGGCGGTGAAGGAGGAGGGTTTGCAGTACCACCTCCAGTATGACTGGTATGCCCGCGGTTCCCTCCTTGACCACTTTCTCGGCTCGGGAGTAGATCTTTCGAGTTTCATGAAGTCAGAGTACTATGAGGCAGGCGACTTTGTCCTCGGCGCATACCGCATGAGATCAAAGAAACAGGGCGGCGTCGCCGTGGTTTCGCTCGAACGGGCGGGGACCGCCGAGGGCCTCGCCGTGCGTGTCCGGAAAGAGCTGTCCGCGCGCAGCGGAGAAGGCGGTTTTACGGTCCGGTATCAGATCGCGAACATCAATAATGAAGAGCTGAATGTCGTGTATGGGACGGAGTTCAATTTTTCTCTCCTCGCCGGCAACGCGCCCGACCGGTACTATGACATGCCCGGCCACACTCTCGACAAGAGGCATCTGGCGTCAACGGGAGAGACGAACAACGTGTCCCTCGTGAGCATTGTGGACGAGTGGCTCAAGCTCAGGCTCACTCTTTCGTTCTCGCAGCCCGCCATGCTGTGGCGCGCGCCGGTGGAAACCGTTTCGCAGTCCGAGGCGGGATTCGAGAGGGTGTATCAGAGCTCGATGGTGATGCCGCTCTGGCGGCTGTCGCTCGGCGCGGGCAAATCCTGGGACATGGAAATCCGGGTGAAGATAGAGTAGGGCAATTTGATGAATGTAAAATGCAGAGTGCAAAAGTCAAAATGAGTGGATATAAAACATGGCCATAGGCCATACCGCAATTTTGCAATTTACATTTTAAAATTTGACTTTTGACTTCATTTCTTTCTTTAGATAGAGAATGGACGGAAGGTGGAGGATATATCGTATGAGAAGCATCACCGCAGCAATGTTACTGCTCTGCGCTCTCGTTTTCACCGCCCCGCTCCGTGGGGCCGAGAAGCCGCTCGGCCTGGATGAGTTCAATTCCGTGGACGACCTCGCTTCGGCCATCCTCGCTTACTTTCCCAAGGTGCAGGGCGACGTGACGGCCGTGCAGGGAGACCAGCTCACGATAGCGCTCGGAAAAAAGAACGCTCTCCTGCCCGGCATGGTCCTTGGGGTCTGGAGAGACGGCAAGGAAATCCTTCATCCCGTGACCGGCATGGTGATCGGGCATGTTGAAGAAGAGGTGGGAAACGCCGAGGTAACGAGAGTAGGAGACGTCTCGTCCACGGCTGTGGTGAGGAAGAAGCTCAAAGAGCCGAAGCAGGGCGACCGGGCGCGGATCACGCCGAAGAAGATCCATCTTGCTCTCATACCGCTCAGGGCCGACCGGCCGGAGCTCATCGCCGAGCTTACGGAGCGCCTGAACGACTCCGAGCGGTGCACGATTCTTGACGGAGAAAAGGCAAGCGCCTTCCTCAAGAACAGACCGCAGAAAGACAGCGCCCTTATCAGGGAAATGGGCCGCGCGCTCAATCTGGATGCGGTCGTTACGGTGGGGGTCTATCCCTCCGAAGGAAGGTATCTGGTAACGTCGAAGATCTTCTATGCGGAAGACGCCAGACCGCTTGCCACTATTGTCGCCACCATGAGCCTCGCGACCAGGAAGGACGCCCTTGGGGAGATCAGGCCGTTCTTTGCCCCGCTGAAGGATGAAAAGAGCGGCGCTCCGGCGCCCGCGCTGCCGTTTGCGGCAAAACACTTTGTCGCCGCGGACCTCGACGGCGACGGGACGACAGAGTATGTCTTTTCCGATGGCGCGCGTCTTCATATATACCGGCAAGAGCTGACAGGCTGGCGGGAGATATGGACCGAAGCCGGCCCGGCGATCAGCAGCAGCGTTCAGCACCTGTACCTTGGCGCCGCCGATATCAACGGCGCCGGCAGGCCGCAGATATTCCTGACGGCCATGGAAGACGGAACGGTCTCGTCTTCCGTTCTCGAGGCGAGCGACGGCACGTACCGCCGGATCGTGAAGACGCCGGGCTTTTTCCGGGTGATCAATTATCCTGGCCGCGGGCCCATGCTGATCGGACAGGATTTTGATCCGGAGCGGTTTTTTACGGGCGCGCCGAAACAGTATGCCTGGTCGGGCGGACACTACAGCGCCGGGATCGAAATCCCGTTGCCGGCGGGGGTGGGGTTGTACGATTTTGCGTTTGTGAATTTTGGGGAACCCGGTCTTCTTCTCGTCGCGCTCGATGAGCGGGACCATGTCCTTGTCTATTCAAAAGGGGCCGTCATCTGGAAGAGCGTGGAACGGTATGAAGGGCGCGACACGGTCGTGGCGCTGCCGGCGGCGAACGCCGACAAAGGAGAGCGGAAGGTGAAGATCAAAGGAAGGATCCTTGCCCTTGATATTGACGGCGACGGCAAGGATGAGATCGTCCTCCCGCGGAATATCGGGAGAACGCTTTTTAAGTGGTCAAAGGCGGCTGAGTTGCACGCCCTGGGGTGGACAGGCGCGCGGCTTGAACAGGAGTGGGAGATAAAAGACATTCCCGGCGCCGTCCTGGACCTCCAGGCAGCGGCATCCGGAAAGGGGCCAACGCAGATACTCACCCTGGTGGGATCCTCGGGCGGGCCGTTCAAAAAGAAAAGCATGCAGCTCATGGTTTATTCCGGCAGACCAAGGGAATAGGAACCATGGAAACCAGGTTGGAAAAAATATGAAAGAAAAGGTTCTTACGGTCGAACAGATGCGCGCCAGGCTCGAATCCTCGGGCCGCCCGCGTCATATTGCCATTATCATGGACGGGAACGGCAGGTGGGCCCTGCGGAGAGGCATGCCGCGGATTGCCGGCCACAAGAAAGGCGTGGACGCGGTGCGCGAGGTAACGGAACAGTGCCAAAAGCTGGGGATACAGGTGCTGACGCTGTACGCCTTTTCTGACGAAAACTGGGGAAGACCGAGAAAGGAAGTGGACTTCCTCATGAATCTGCTCGAGAGCTTCCTCAGGGCCGAGATCGATGTCATGAAGACGAACGGGATCAGGTTCCGCACCATCGGCAGGACCGAGAAGCTCCCCGCGTCGGTGCGGAAATGGATCGAAACAGCCTCGTCCGAGACCGCCGGAAACACGAACATGGTCCTCAACCTCGCGCTGTCCTACGGCGGCAGGGGAGAGATACTCGATGCGATAACGAGGATGCGTTCCTTGAACGGAGGAGTCAGCGCGGTTACCGAGGAATCCTTCAGCGCCTGCCTCGATACCGCGGGATTGCCCGATCCCGACCTCATTATCCGGACGAGCGGTGAGCGGCGCATCAGCAATTTTCTCCTCTGGCAGTCGGCGTACGCGGAGTTCCATTTCACGGAGACCCTCTGGCCTGATTTCGGCGAGAAGGACCTGCTGCTCGCGATCCTTGACTATCAGGGACGGCAGCGGCGGTTCGGACTCACCGAGGAGCAGGTCGTGCAAAACGGCGAACAGCGGTGATCGCATGCAAATAGGGGTTGTCGGTTTTACCACAAAGATACCAAGACCAGAGGCAAGACAAAAGACTGCCACGAAGGCACTAAGACACAAAGAAATGCGTTGGCTTTGATTCTATGTCCAAGTCTGGATTTTCTTAGCGCCTTCGTGACTTCGTGGCGGATTTCGTTCCGGCTTGTCCGGGGCAGGTTTACTCATTACGGAGAAGACACATGGGCATCAAACGGATCCTGACCAGCATTGTTCTTATCCCTGTCCTGTACGTGATCGTCTGGGAGCTGCCGCCTGTTTATTTTACGGGGCTGGTCGTTGTCGCGGCGGTCATCGGACAGTATGAATTCTACCGGATGGCGCGAAACCGGGGGACCAGGCCCCACGTCGTGCTCGGGAGCGCCTTCGGCGTCTTGATCGCGCTCAGTTTTTATCCCGGTTTCTCTTTTTTCTTCGGTATGGATGGGGCTTTTTACATCACCGCCGGCATGTTCTTGATCATGTCCGCCCGGTTGTTTTCTCCCCGTCCGGTGGAAGGGGCGCTGGAGGATATTGCGGCCACACTGCTGGGTGTATTTTATGTTGCCATGCTCTTCGGTTTTCAGATGGCGCTTCGCATGGGCGATCACGGAAGGCAATGGCTTCTGTTCATGTATCTTGTGATCTGGGCCTCGGATACGGGTGCATATTATATCGGGTCCTCTTTGGGTAAACACAAGCTCTACCCGAAGATAAGCCCGAAGAAGAGCGTCGAGGGCCTTATCGGCGGGATGCTTGCCGCCGCCGGTGTTGCGCTCCTGAGCAGAACCTGGCTGCTTCCCGCCGTCAGTGTTGAGGAGGCCGTAATCCTCGGCTCCGTCCTTGCCGTTGCCGGTACGCTCGGTGATCTTGTGGAGTCGCTTTTCAAGAGAAGCGTCGGCGTGAAGGATTCGGGGAACCTTATCCCAGGACACGGCGGGATGCTCGACCGGATGGACAGCATGCTGTTCGCCGCGCCGGCGCTGTATTATTATCTGGGAATGAGATGATCAAGTGCGGAATGCGGATTCCGGAGTGCGGAGTTAAGACAGTTTGAAGAATATCTCCATATTAGGTTCCACGGGCTCGATCGGCCAGTCCACGCTTGCGGTCGTCGAGAAATTCCCCGACCGGTTCCGGGTGGCGGCCCTTGCCGCGGGGAACAACGT
>Ga0209342_10007576_pt1 | contig 10933 bp, 13 predicted proteins | sample RifCSP16_2_FD_184023 | JGI IMG/M metagenome (GOLD analysis project Ga0209342, IMG submission 184023) | Soil microbial communities from Rifle, Colorado - Rifle CSP2_sed 16_2 (SPAdes) (version 2) | ecosystem: Environmental > Terrestrial > Deep subsurface > Rock core/Sediment | place: Rifle... | reverse complement strand
TGGAGCAAGCGCGATGGCCTCAGCGCCGCCCGACGGGTCGCGATGGCCTCAGCGCCGCCCGACGGGTCGCGATGGCCTCAGCGCCGCCCGACGGGTCGCGATGGCCTCAGCGCCGCCCGTTCGAGCCGGCGCGGCCCTTGCCCTTCGTGTACTCGCCGCCGATGACCGGCTCGATGAGTCCGAAGTGGCCGTCGGCGCGCCGGTAGAGGATCCCGACGCGCTCGGTCTCGGCGTTCACGAAGACGAAGAAGTCGTGGCCCAGATCCTCCATCCGGGCCAGGGCGTCCTCCTCGAACATCGGCTCGATGTCGAAGCGCTTGACCTTGACGATCCGTCGGTCGCGGGAGCGGTCGGCCTGGCCGTCCGCGATCCGCTGCAGGATGACCTTCTCCTCCTCGGGTCGCGCCCGCAGGCGGGGCTTCTCCTTGAAGTCGACCGCCCGCCGCTCGATCTTGTCGACGACCTCGTCGATGCCCGCCTTGTGGGTCGCGGCGGCCGCCGTGCCGCGCAGGGTCCGGCCGTCGATGACCAGGGTGACGTCGACGATGTGCGAATCGGCGGTGCTCCGGTGGCGCTCCAGGGAGAGCTCCACGATGGCGTCGCTCCGGTCGTCCAGCAACCGCTCCAGGCGCCCGATCTTCCGCTCGGCGTAGCGCCGGTCGGCCTCGCGGACCTCGAGGTTCTTGCCCTTGACGATCGTCCTCACGGTTTCGACCTCCCGAGCTCGGCAGTGTGCGTCGCCAAGCTGGCTCGGCGGGGTGGGGCGGCCGTCCCCCGGCCGGTGGGTCAGAGGCCCCGCGCCGTCCCCGGCGGGGGCGTCGGTCGGCCCCGGATTCCGCTATCCGAGTATAGCCCCGGGCCCCCGGCTACCCCCGATCCGGCCTGGCCGCCTGCAGGCGGGCCGACGTCCGGCAGCGGCCGGCATCGAACGGGGACGATCCGGATCATCGGGCCCGGTCGCCTCCTGCCCGGTCAGCGCTCCCGCGCGACGGTCACGGCGGAGACGGCCATGGCACCGTGGTCCAGCAGGACCCGGGCACAGGCCGCGAGCGTGCTGCCGGTGGTCAGGACGTCGTCGACGAGGACGATCCAGGCGCCGTCGAGCCTGGCGTGGCCCGCGATGCGAGGGCCTTCCGCATTCGAATCGAGCGCCTCAGGCCGCAGCCGGAACGCACCGGAGACGTTGCCGGCCCGCGCCCGGCGGTCGAGGTCGAACTGGGCCGTCGTCCGGCGCGTCCGCTCGAGGAGGAGATGGACCGGGAGCCCGCAGACGCGCCCGGCCGCCCGGGCGATCAGCTCCGCCTGGTCGTAACCGCGATCCGCAACCCGGTCCGGCGAGGCCGGCACCGGGACGAGGACATCCCCGCCGGCCCCGGCCCGCAGCCAGCGCCGCCCGACTGCGGCCCCGAGCGGCTCGGCGAGCCGTCGATCGCCCGCGTATTTCAGCCGGTGGAGTGCCCGCCGGGCGACCCCACCGAAGGCGGCGCAATGCTCGACCTGGGCAAGCGGCTCCGGGACGTCGCCCGGCAGTCCGATCGGGACGCCGGCCGGCAGCTCCAGCCGCGCGTCGAGGGCCGGGAGGCAGTCAACGCACAGCGCCGCCCCCTCCCGCCCGCAGCCGGCGCAGGTGGCCGGCAGGGCGAGGTCGAGGGCGCGCGACGCCAGCTCGCCGATTCCCCGACCCAGCTCCGCGATGACGTCCATGGCCAGCGCAGGGTCGCAGACGGCACGTACCTGGTGATCACCCGTGACTTGGCAGGGCCTCAACCCCGCCTTTCAAGCGGCGGTGCGGGCGGCTCTCCGCGGCGCCTCGCCGTCGCTCGCCGGCCAGTCGACGCACGGCCTCGCATCCTGCCAGACGGTCATGCCCGGACCCTTGGGCTGACATCGGCGCGGGTCATGCGGGTCCCGACGCGAAGGCCGAGCGTGGCGGACAGGCAGGATCCTGACAGCCGCTCATCGGGCGACTCGATGGCGGGTTGTGGCCCCGGCGGCGTCGCCGAAGCGTCCTCGGATGGCTGTCTGGCCTGTTCCGGGGCCGGGCGTGGGGTGCCGCCGGTCCCGGCCATGCCGCCGGTCCCGGCCATGCCGCCGGTCCCGGCCATGCCGCCGGTCCCGGCCATGCCGCCGGTCCCGGCCATGCCGCCGGTCCCGGCCAGCCCGCCTCAGCCGAACGTGACGATGTCCCCCGGCACCGTCGCGGTGGCCTCGATCGTCCCGACCGGCAGCTCCAGGCAGCCGTCGGCGCCGCGGACGAGGGGCACGATCCCGAGCCACGGCCGGAGGCCTCGATGGACGGACAGGACCCGCCGTGAGCCGCCCGGCCCCGGCCGGCCCAGGAAGACGGCGTCGATCGGGATGCGCATGAAGAACATGTGAATCCCGTTCGAGCTCGGCAGCCACAGGGCGTCGCCGGCCGGGAGGCGGGCGCGGCCCATCAGGCCCAGGAACTTCGCCCAGAGCGAGGCGGCGACCTCGACCCGGTCCGCGAGGACCGTGCCGCGGGTCACGTTGTGCGCAGTCAGCGTCTGGCCCCCGCCCGCTACGGCGCGCGGCCCGGTCCGGCTTACTGGCCGCCTGGCTGGGCGACGCCGATGTTACCGATGATCAGGATGATCGCCGGGCCAAGGATGACGATGAAGAGGGCCGGGAAGATGCACCCGACGAGCGGGAAGAGCATCTTGATCGGCGCCTTGGCGGCGGCCTCCTCGGCCCGCTGGCGGCGCTCGATCCGGAGCTGTTCCGACTGGACCTGGAGGACCTTCGAGATCGAGACGCCGAGCTGCTCGGCCTGGATGATCGCGCCGACGAAGTTGGTGAGCGGCACGACCTCGGTCCGCGGGATGATGTCGCGGAGGGCCTCGCGCCGGACCTTGCCGACGCGGACCTCGGCGAGGGCCCGCCGGAACTCGTCGATGAGGGGGCCCTTCATCTTCTCGACGACCTTGCCCAGCGCGGCGTCGAAGCCGAGGCCGGCCCGGACGGAGATCGTCAGGAGGTCGAGGGCATCCGGGATCTGGAGCAGGATCGCCTTCTGGCGCTTCTTGACCCGGCCGCTCAGCCAGAACTCCGGGAGGATGTAGCCGATCCCCAGGCCGACCACGCCGAGGGCGATGCCGAAGAGGAAGTCGCCCTGGATCAGGCCGAAGACGATGAACAGGATCGCCGCGACGACGACCGCGACGATCGCCTTGATCCCCAGCCAGTCGGCGGTCCGCATGTCGCCGGGGTTGCCGGCGAGGGCGAGCCGCTTCTCGGTTCGCTCCGAGAAGTTCGATGACGTGATCCGGGCCACGCTGCCCGACAGGCGGCCAGCGAGCGGCCGGATCGTCCGGTCGAAGAACGGCTGCTGGAGCTCGAGCTCCTCGAGGTTCTTCGCCGTCATCGAGCCGAGCTGGGTCAGGCGTGCCTGGACCGGGTCCACCGGCGCGCTGCCGGCCAGCCCGAAGGCGATGAGGATGACGGCCGCCGCGGCGACGGCGGCGACGATGACGGGCAGGAGGGGCATCGGCCTAGACCTCGATGTCCACGATGCGGCGGATGAAGACGAAGCCGATCATCATCATGAGCAGGCCGAAGCCGAGGATGATGATCCCGGCCGGCAGGCCGCCGATGTTGACCTTCGGATCCCACATCGGGTCGAAGAAGCTCGGCGCGGCGAGGAAGATGAAGCCGGCGAGGCCGAAGGGCAGGAGGCCCACCACGTAGCCCGACAGGCGCTGCTGCGCCGTCAGCGTCCGGATCTCGCCCTTGATGCGGACTCGCTCGCGGATCGTGAACGCGATCGAGTCGAGGATCTCGGCAAGGTTGCCGCCGACCTGGTGCTGGATGTTGATGGCGGTGGCCATCAGCTCGAAGTCGTCGGAGCGGATGCGCCGGACCATGTTCTCCATGGCCTGGTCGAAGGGCAGGCCCAGGTTGACCTCGCGGATGACCCGGGCGAACTCGGTCGAGACCGGCGGCCGCGACTCGCGGACGACGAGCTCGATCGCCTGGAGGAACGACGAGCCGGCTCGCAGCGCGTTGGCGACGAGGGTGATCGTGTCCGGCAGCTGCTTGTTGAAGGCGCCCAGCCGGCTCGACTTGCGGCGACTGAGCCAGAAGCGGGGGATGATGAAGCCGACGATCAGGCCGCCGATGAGGGCGATGATCGTCTGGAACGAGGGCATGACGAAGCCGATGACGAAGAAGATCGCCGGCACCCCGACCGTCGAGGCCGCCCAGATCCCGAGGAACTCGGACGGCTTCAGCTTGAGGTCGGCCCGGGCGATCTCGCGGGCAAGGTTCGCCCCGAAGTCGCGCTGCTCGACGACGCGGTTGAGGCTGGCCAGGGCGCTGCTCTGGGCGAGCAGCTCGGCGAGGCCCTCGGGCTTCTCCTTCTTCTTGGCCTCCTTGGTCCCGGCTGCGTAGCGCTCCAGCCGGGCGGACACGCCCGAGCCGCCGCCCGACGAGGCGATGCCGACGGCGATGAGGAGGATCGCCACCGCGGCGATGGCGGCGACGATGATGGTCATGCTGTTCATCGTGCTCAGCCCTTCCCCGACCTAGTACGCGAACCCGAAGAGGCCCTGGGGCAGGTGGATGCCCTGGACTTCGAAGCGCTCGACGAACTTGGGGCGGATGCCGGTCGGCTTGAGGCGACCCTGGATCTTGCCGTCGAGGACGCCGGTCTGCTCGAAGACGAAGACGTCCTGCATGACGATGACATCACCTTCCATGCCCTGGACCTCGGTGATGTTGGTGATCTTGCGGGTGCCGTCCTTGAGGCGCGACTGGTGGACGATGAGATCGACCGCCGAGGCGATCTGCTCCCGGATGGCGCGGACCGGGAGGTCGACGCCGGCCATGAGGACCATCGTCTCGAGTCGCGAGAGCATGTCGCGCGGGGTGTTGGCGTGGCCGGTCGAGAGCGAGCCGTCGTGGCCCGTATTCATGGCCTGGAGCATGTCCAGGGCCTCGCCCGAACGACACTCCCCGACGACGATCCGGTCGGGCCGCATCCGGAGGGCGTTCCGGACGAGCTCCCGGATCGGGATCGCGCCCTTGCCCTCGATGTTCGGCGGCCGGGACTCGAGGGTCACCACGTGCTCCTGCCGGAGCTGGAGCTCGGCGGCGTCCTCGATCGTCACGATCCGCTCGTCGTTCGGGATGAAGCCCGACAGGACGTTGAGGGTCGTCGTCTTGCCGGAGCCGGTGCCGCCGGAGACGAAGATGTTGAGGCGGGCCTCGACGCAGGCGCGCAGGAACTCGAACATCTCGGGTGTCGAGGTCCCGAACCTGACCAGGTCGTCCACGGTGAAGGGGGTGGCCGCGAACTTCCGGATCGTGATGACGGGACCGATGAGCGACAGCGGCGGGATGATCGCGTTGACGCGCGAGCCGTCGGTCAGGCGGGCGTCGACCATCGGCGACGACTCGTCGACGCGGCGCCCGATCGGGGCGATGATCCGATCGATGATCCGCATGACGTGGTCGTCGTTCTGGAAGACGGTGTTCGTCAGCTCGAGTTTGCCGGCCCGCTCGATGTAGATCTGGCGCGGGCCGTTGACCATGATCTCCGAGATCGACTCGTCCCGAAGGAGCGGCTCCAACGGCCCGAGGCCGATGATCTCGTCGGTGATCTGCTCGAGCATCCGGACCCGCTCGGCCCGGGTGAGGGCGAGGCCCTCCTCGTCGATGACCTTGCCGAAGATCTCCTCAATCTGGCGGCGAACCTCGACCTGGTTGGACAGGTCGAGCTTGGGATCCAGGTCCTGGATGACCCGGTTCTGGATCCGGAACTTGACGTCCCGGAACGATTCCCGGACTGGCGCCTGGGACATCAGCCTCGGCGCGACCGGCGTCACGGCCGGCGGTGCGGCGCCCCCGCCCGCCGGGGCGGCCGGTGCCGGCGTCCCGGCGACTGCCGGCTCCTGGCCCGGTCGGGCACTCTCGATCCGCTTCAGCAGGGACATCGCCACCACCCCTTCATCGCCCCCGAGGGCTGCCTGCTCAGGTCAATCATCGCCATGCGAACAGCGACTTCTTCGCCGCCGCCTTGTCCTTGGTCTTCGATTCGGCTGCCGCCGGCGCGGTCGAGGCCGTCGCCGGTGCCGTCCCCACGACCGCGGTCGCGAGCCGGAGGACGTCCTGCGAGACCTGGGCCTCGCGGTTGCTCAGGAAGAACGGTACGCCACGGTTGAGCGCATAGACCACGCTCCGGCCGTCGCTCACGATCGTGTGATCCACTTTCCGGCCGATCGAGTGCTCCACATCCGCGACCCGGATGCCGAGGGTCGAGTCCGCGCGGTTGAGCACGAGCCGGATCTTGCCGGCCCCATAGCCCAGCTGCTCCGCGACCTCCAGGAAGAGGCGCATGTTCTTGATGCTCGTGATCTCCAGGCTCAGCAGCGTCAGGATCAGGTCCGCCGAGTCGAGGATCCCGAGGGTGGCGTCGTTGAAGGACGAGGGGCAGTCCACGACCACGAGGTCGTTCTCCGCCCGGAGCCGCTCCACGACCCGCCGGGCGTGGGCCGCGGTGATGAGCTCGGCCTGCTCCGGGGAGGAGGGGGCCAGGAGCACGCGGACGCCCGACGAGTGGTTGATGACGTAGCTGTCCAGCTCGTCCGGCTCGCCGGCCTCAAGCTGGTTCGCCAGGTCGGCGATCGACTTGTTCTTGGGGTTGAGATTGAGGAGGACGCCCACGTCCCCGAACTGGAATGAGGCATCCATGAGGGCCACCCGACGGCCACCGAGCGACGCCGCGGCCACGGCGAGGTTCACCGCGATCGTCGTCCGGCCGACGCCGCCCTTGGGGCTGAAGATGGCCACCACGATGCCCGGCTCACCGCTGGTGGACGCGGTCGAGGCACCCGCTGCCGCGGCGGCGATGGGGGCCGTGATCCGGCTCTGCTTGTCGCGCTCGCGCGCCCACACCTGTCGGATGGACGCGGTCAGCTCGTCGGAGCTGAAGGGCTTGACGAGGAACTCCCGGGCACCGGCGAGCATCGAGCGACGGAGGTAGTCCGCCTCGCCCTGGACGGACATCATCACGACCGCGGCCGTCGGGCACTTCACCGCGAGCAGCTCGGTCGTGGCGATGCCGTCCATGTCCGGCATGTTGATGTCCATCAGGACGACGTCCGGCACGAGGGCCACCGCCATCGTGACCGCCTCGGCCCCGGACGCCGCGGCACCCACGACGTCGATGTCGCTCTCGAAGCCCAGGAGCTTCGTGAGGTGATCGCGCGTCTCCGGGATGTCGTCGACGATGAGGACCTTGATGCGATCGGTCATGGCGAGTGTTGTGCGTCTCCTGCCCGCAGCGAGGCTACGGAAGGGGGCTTGGTCCAGGGACGATCACGAAGCCTGGCGGCAGGACGCCCCAGTCCGAGATCAGGTTCGCCAGGATCAGGCCCGTCGTCTCGATCGTCTCCGGGATGATCGGGTTGCTCTGCTCGTCGACGAAGTCCTTCGGCGAGCGCAGCGTCAGGGTGATGTTCCCGTCGACCTGGGCGAACTTGACGACCTCGGCCTGCTGCAGCGTGACGGCCAGGATGACGATCTCCTGCTGCCCGGTGAGAGCGGTACCGCCCGAATCCGGAGCCGGGGTCGGGGCGCCGGCTGCCGCCTCGGGTGGCGGCGGCAGGAGGGTTGCCACGACCTGGATCCCCTGGAGGAGGACCTTGACGCTGGTCGGGTCGTAGACCGCGGCCTCGCCGTTGAGCGGCTCGATGTCCGGGTCGACGAAGTAGTTGATCGGGAAGCTGTCAGGGCTGATCTCCGCCACGACGTCGACAAAGTCGCCGGTCTTGATGAGCGTGCCCACGCCCGAGACCTGGTCGACCTGGACGGCGATGCAGGTGAAGCCCGCCAGGCACTCGATGTTCGTCGGCGAGGCCTCGCTCAGGAACGCCGCCGCGGTGATCTGCTGGCCGCGGGTGATCGTCTGGCGGGCGACCTTGCCGATCGCCTGGCTCGGGTTGCCGAGCGCGCCGACCTCGCGGTCCTCCGTCGAGATCTTCTGGGTCGTGACCATCGCGGCGGTCACGGTCACCCCGAGCGGGATGTCGCGCGCGGCGACGACCGTATCGAGCTCGGCCGGCGGCGCCGTGGTCGCGCCAGGACCAGTGGGTCCGCCGGCGTCCCCGCTGAGCAGGATGACGACGAACACGAAGGCCAGAGCGGCGAGGAACACGCCGATGAGCAGGATGAGCCGATTGGAGCGCTTCAAGTGAGATCCCTCCCCGGACGCCGTGTGACAGGTGGCACCACTCTAGCACCGCCCTGATCGGCCGCGACTATACCAATGGGCTAGGACTACTGGTAGGTTTCGGCAGGAACGCCCGCACGGTGCAAGGTGATTCGCAAGGTCCTCCTGGCGGATCGCCGGAGACGAATCGGCCCGTCCCCATTTCGGACGGGCCGCCTGGGGCCGAGCGGGCCTCGGGCCTGGTGGACTGACCGTCGACGTCGATTCGGCGAGCCGAGCACAACGGCAGCGGACCGTCGACCTTCCGGCCGCCGGTCCGCTGAGATCGGAATGAACGGGCGCCTAGACGGACGCGCCGATGGTGCTGAGGATCGCGCTGATCTGGCCACCCAGGAACAGCAGCGCGACGATCGCGACGATGGCGATGAGGGCGAGGATCAGCGCGTACTCGGCGAGACCCTGGCCGTCCTCATCCGTGCGGAAGGACGCGATGAGTGCGGAAAGATACGACATGCGGTTGGATACCTCCTTCCCGTCAGGCTCTCCGATGCCGGAGGCGGCGGTCACCGTATCGGTCCGCCGATGCGGGTGTCAAGGCCGCAAATGGTCCCGCCGGTGCGCGGGGGCACAGAACCCCGCCGACCCGGACGCGGAACCGCCGGCCCTGGTGGGCCGGCGGTCGTCAGATCCGGCTGGGCGGCTCAGAGCGATGAGCCGATGATGCTGAGGATCGAGCTGATCTGGCCCCCCAGGAACAGCAGCGCGAGGATCGCGACGATGGCGATCAGGGCGAGGATCAGCGCGTACTCGGCGAGACCCTGGCCGTCCTCGTCCTGATGGAATGAAGCGATGAGTGCGGAAAGATACGACATGCGGTTCTGGACACCCCCTTCCCTTCAGGCTCCCCGGTCGCCGGAGGCGCTGGCAACGTACGGTCGGACCCGACCAGGTGTCAAGATCACCGATGGTCCCAGCACCGCACAGTCACGTCAAAGGACCGCCGGCCCGACTGGGCCGGCGGTCCACTTTGTGGTGCGTGGGTGCGCCTAGATGGACGACCCGATGATGCTGAGGATCGAGCTGATCTGGCCCCCCAGGAACAGCAGCGCGAGGATCGCGACGATGGCGATCAGGGCGAGGATCAGCGCGTACTCGGCGAGACCCTGGCCTTCCTCTTTTCGCTGGAACGAAGCGATGAGTGCGGAAAGATACGACATGCGGTTGGACACCCCCTTCCCGTCAGGCTCTCCGATGCCGGAGGCAACGGCCAACGTACGTTCGGAGGGTCCTCCTGTCAAGGTCACCGATGGGCCCTCAACCGCACCACCGCGAGCACACGGAGGCCGCCGGCCCGACGGGCCGGCGGCCTCCGATCTCGAAACCGCTGGAGCGCCTAGACGGACGCGCCGATGGTGCTGAGGATGGCGCTGATCTGGCCGCCCAGGAAGAGCAGGGCGACGATCGCGACGATGGCGATGAGGGCAAGGATGAGGGCGTACTCCGCCAGGCCCTGGCCGGTCTCCCGGCGAAGCGTGGCGAGGATCGACTGGATGCGCGTCATGGGCCAAGGGCCTCCCATACGGATGATGTCACCCCCGCCTCATTTCACCCAGCGGGAGCGCCACTCTAGGCGCATCACCTGGTGCGGTCGAGGATGACCTTTGGGTTATGGCAACAGGACCCGGTGCCGGTGTGCGCCGGGCACGCGACCCGGCGAACGCGGTCAGCGCGGCCCGCCTCAGGCCGCGGCGTTGTCCCCCGCGGCGCGCTGTGGCCCCTCGTCGCCGGGCTCGGGAAGCGGCGCGACGAGCCGCAGTCGGCCACCCCGGTCGAGGACCTCCTCGGTGATCCCGAGTGTCGCCGCCCGGTCCGCCAGGTCGCGGGCCAGACTGGCCGGGAGCTGGACCGTCGCCGCGCGGGCAGCGGCCTCGACCGCCTCGGCATGGTCTCGCCGGCGCTGCTCCATCATCTCCGCCAGGGCCGGCGGGAGCTTCGCCCCGGGCGCGGGAAGGTCGACCGCCGGGACCTCGGGCGCACGCTTCTCGGCGGTCAGCTCGGCGGTCAGGACGTCGCCCCAGTCGAGTCGCAGCGAGATCCGGTCGGGGCGCAGGGCGAGATAGCCGGCCAGCGCCTCGTCGAGGATCCGGAAGAGCCCGCTCTCGAGCTCAACGGGCAGGCGCCGATCGCCGCCGAGCGCCTCGAACTCGACGGCGATCCCGGCCCGCCGGCCGCGGTCACGCGCGGCCCGGCGCAGCGTGGGCACGAGACCCAGGTCGTCGAGGACCATCGGGCGGACGTCGAAGATGAACGTCTTGGTCGCCTCGAGGGTGTGCTGGACCATGGCCACGAGCTGGCGGACCTCGGCCTGGGCGGCCACCGGGTCTGCGCCCACGAGCCGTTCCACGATCTCCGCCTGGAGGACGATGTTGGTGAGGCTCTGGGCCGGCCCGTCGTGCATCGCCCGGGCGATCTCCCGGCGGAGGTCCTCCTGGGCCGTGAGGATGATCCGGGACATCGCCGGCGCGGTGCCCGACGCGTCGCCCGCCGCCGGTTTGCCGCCCTTCCGCCGCTTGCCACTCCCCGCCGCGGCGTGGTCCGCGGCGTCGGCCGCGGACGCGCCGTCCTCGGCCGGGCCGCCTGCCGCGTCGTCCGGCTCGGCCTCGGGTTCGATCCCGACCAAGGCCCGGACACGAGCGGCGTGGTCGTCGACGGCCTCCTTGAGCCGGACGAGGGCCTTGCGCT
>Ga0209342_10007574_pt1 | contig 10933 bp, 7 predicted proteins | sample RifCSP16_2_FD_184023 | JGI IMG/M metagenome (GOLD analysis project Ga0209342, IMG submission 184023) | Soil microbial communities from Rifle, Colorado - Rifle CSP2_sed 16_2 (SPAdes) (version 2) | ecosystem: Environmental > Terrestrial > Deep subsurface > Rock core/Sediment | place: Rifle... | reverse complement strand
GTCGACTTTGGCAACCAGTCCAGCCTGGACCAGCTTGTAGAGCACGTCACGGCTGACGAAGAAGACGTCTGGCAGTGAATTACTGGCAGCGGCTGCGTTGATTTTGGTGTCCTGGTCGGATTGGGTCGAAGGCAGCAGTACCAGTTTAAGGTTTACCTTGACATTTTCCCTCATTATGTCATAGGCTACCCAGTCATCTGGCGGAGGGCCGGCTTCGGTGACACGTCCGGAAGCCCAGAGTTCGATATCTTCGACCGGAATTTCGGTCGGTTCTGCGGTAGGCACAGCCGTAGGCTCTGCCGGGGCAGTTGTGGGAGCCGCATTGGCTTCCGCCGTTGGTTCCACGGTAGGGGTGGCTACCGGGGCACAGGCGCTGACGAGAAGAACCAATAGCATCGTCGCCAGCATGAGTTTGTACATCATTTTATTCATTGCAATCCTCTCCTCGAGAAAATTTTGGGTGATCAGGTGAGTGGTTCGACTTGCGGAATGATCTTTCAATATTTTCTTCGGACCCTCCTTGCTTTACTGCTTGACACCGCCGAGTAATGTCCCTTTGGTAAAGTAATTCTGAATAAAGGGGTATATGATGACCATAGGTAGCATGGTCAGGAAGACACCGGCCGATTTAATCGCCTGTACCGACGCGGAACTGAAGGCATCGTATTCGACATATTCGTTCATATTGGCTGCCAATAAAATATTGCGCAGCAATACCGGCAGCGGCTGCAAGTCAGCGTTATTGAGATACAAAATCGCGTTGAAAAACTCATTCCAGTGACCTACCGCATACCACAGTCCTACGGTCAGCAGGATCGGTTTGCTGAGCGGCAGCACCACCTTCAATAACACCTCCAATTCATTAGCGCCGTCCATACGGGCTGCTTCCTTAAAATCCTCTGGCAGCCCCTCGAAGAAACTTTTCATCACCAGCAGGTTGTATATATTTACCCCGCCGGGAAGCATAACAGCCCAGAAAGAGTCGACCAGACTCAGTTTTTGCACCACCAGATAGGTTGGGATCAGCCCCGCATTGAATAGAAACGGGATCATGACCATGATGATGAAAAAGCGGCGCCCAGGGAATTTCGGGTTGGACAGGGCATAAGCCAGCGGCACGGTCAGGAACATATTGATCGTCAGGCCGCCCAGCGTGATGATGGTGCTATTGGTGGCAGCCTGTAGAAAAGACGGATGACCGAGAAGCTGCTTATAAGCCTCAAAGGACCATTTAATGGGGTTGATCCATAAGCCGAAGGCTTTGGCGTCTAGATAATTGAGCGGTGTGACCGACATGGTCCACACCTTCCACAGGGGGATAATCACCATGACCAGTATCGTGATCAGCAAACCGTTGACCAGAATCTGAAAAAGGAGATCGTCCCAATGCCTGTTTCGATACAATCTATTTTCCATGGGAACCTCCTTTCCTAATAAATAGCCGAGCCGGCGAGTTTTTTCGCCATACGGTTGGCAACCAGGATCATCACCAAGCCGATCACGCCTTTGAACAAACCAACAGCGGTGGCAAGAGCGAATTGGAACTCGAGAACACCCTGGCGGTAGACCCAGGTGTCGATGATGTCACTGACGCTGTAGACCGGCAGTGAATAAAGGACAAAGATCTGATTGAACCCAGCATCCAGAATATTTCCCAGGCGCAAAATTGTCACCACCACAATGGCGGGCAGAATGCCCGGCAGCGAGATATTCCAGATGCGCTGCAAACGGGAAGCCCCGTCCACTGCGGCAGCTTCGAAAAGTGTCGGATCGATGGCGATCAGGGCTGCCAGGTAGATAATGGTGCTCCAGCCGGTTTCTTTCCAAATGTCCGAGATAACCACTACGCCGCGAAAATATTCCGGCGATGTCAGGAATGGGATCGGCTGACCGCCTAGAGATTTGATAATTTCATTGATCAAACCCTCCCCGGGTGACAGCAAAACCAGCAATATGCCGAACATGATTACCCAGGAGAGGAAATGCGGCATGTAGGATATGGTCTGGACGAAGCGGGCGAAGCGTTTGAAGGCCGATTCATAGATAGAAATCGCCAGAATAATTGCCACCGGCATGCCCAGTATTAACTTAGCCAGGCTAAATATGAGCGTATTGCCGATCAATTGGCTGAAATAGAAGGATTTGAAGAAGGCTATGAAATGCTCGAATCCCACAAACGGGCTGGCCTCGACCCCGAGCAGTGGTTTGAAATCCTTAAAGGCAATCTGCGCATTCCACAACGGCCAGTAGCGGAAGATAATAAAATAAAGCAGCCCCGGCAGCATCATGATGTACAGCCAGCGGTATTTCAGAACCGTTTTCCAGATCTTTTTCAAATGATTTTGACGGGGAACTTGTAGTGCGAGGTACGTGCCAGCAGCGGCTTTATTCATTATCGGGTCACCTTTTGGATAGTGGCTCGGCATTGGTACACCTCCGATTATAGAAATTTTCGCTTGGATTTTTCCGCCCAACACTTGGACATAACCGCCTTGTTCAACCCCCGCTTTTATCTTAACCGAGATAACGGAGGGCACAGCAGTGAATGGGTGTAGAATTTTTACATGTCCCCCAGGATTGATGCTCAATCCGTTCCAAAAAAACCTGGCAAACGCCCAACTGTTGGTTTCTTGCTCGCCAGTTTGAATACTGGCGCCAGCCGAGCGCTCTGGCTTGGTCTGTTGGATGCTGCTGTGCAGCACGATGTAAATTTGATCAGTTTCCCCGGCGGCCGGCTGAATGCCTCCAACGCTTTCGAAAGCCAGCGCAACCTTATCTTCGACCTGGCAAATCCGGACTGCCTGGACGGATTGGTCACCTGGGCGTCCAGCCTTGGCGGCGTACTCAGCCCAAGCGAGACCAACGCCTTCCATCAACGTTATCAGGGGCTGCCGATGGTCAGCCTGGCGCAGTTTATGGAGGGGCTGCCCACGGTAGCGATCAATAGCTACCAGGGTATGCGGGAATTATTAACCCATCTGATTCAAGTCCATGGATTTCAACGCCTGGCCTTCATCCGCGGTCCCGAAGAACATTACTACGCCCAGGAACGCTACCGTGCGTATCTGGATACGCTGCAACATTACAACATCCCCCTCGACCCGCAGCTGGTGACCCGCCCGTTACGCTGGGAATCCGGTGCGGAGGCGGTGCAGATCCTGCTGGATGAGCGCAGGCTGCAGCCAGGGGTCGACTTTCAGGCGGTGGTGGCGGTCAGCGACCTGCTGGCGCTGTGGGCGTTAAAAACCCTGCAATCGCGCGGTTACGAAGTGCCGCGGGATGTGGCAGTCACCGGTTTTAATAATTCGATCGAGGAACGTCTGGCTACCCCGCCCTTGACCACCGTCGACCTGCCATTTTATCAACAGGGCGCCAAGTCGGTCGACATGCTGTTGGAGCAGTTGAACGGCGAACCCGTTCCGGTCCTGACCACCTTACCTTCATCTTTGGTGGTGCGCCAATCTTGCGGCTGCCCTTCGGAGATGGTACGGGACGCGGCTTACGTGCCGGTGAAACCAGCCAATGGAATAGCGCCGGTTCTTCCCATGCTAAACGATCCCATTGTGCGTGCGGACTGCCTGGCTGAGATGAGCCTGGCGGCCGGCGGCAGCGCAGAGGATCCGCCCGGCTGGGCGGAGAAAGCGCTGGATGCCATGCTGCTGGACATGCAAGAAGTGGAATCTGGAGAAGCAACCGGTCAACACTTTTTGGAAAAGCTGGAGGAGACGCTGAATCAGGCTATGCCTGGCCGGCAAAACCTGAATCTGTGGAATGGGGCAATTTCTGTGCTGCACCGCTGGATTGTCCCGGGTATTTCTCTGGAACGGCGCGCAGAGCTCGAAGCACTTTTTGCCCAGGCGCGGGTGGTGGTGAGCGAAGCGGATCAACGCGTGCGTTCGTACTGGCAGTGGCAGGCTGAACGTCAGGCCGATCATTTGCGGGAAACCAACCGTGCCCTGCTGACCACATTTAATATTCGCACTCTGGGGGATGTGCTCTTTGAAAATCTGCCCGGTCTGGGAATTCCCAGCGGCTATCTGGTCTTGAATGAAACCGCCGGTGACCCGGGCCGCCACTCGTTATTGACTCTGGCCTATACCGAACAGGGACGCGCGGCAATGGATCCGGCTGGTTGGCGGTTTCCGACTTCCCAACTTATACCACCCGAATTTCTACCGCAAGACCGCCGCTACAGTCTGGTGGTCGAGCCGCTCTATTTTCAGGAGAAAGCGCTTGGCTACGCTGTATTCGAGGTCGGTCCGCAGAACGGCGATATTTACGAACTGGTGCGCGACAACTTGAGCAGCGCGATCCAGGGAGCGCTGCTGTTTGAAGAAATTCAGCAGGCACGCCTGACGGCGGAAAAAGCAGACCGGATCAAAACCCGCCTATTGGCCAATGTGAGCCACGAACTCCGCACACCGCTCAATATCATTCTCAGCCATACCCAGGATTTGCTGGCTCCTGCCGGAACGGATCCGGAGCTGCGCGGTAACATTGAAAGTATTCAAGGACATGCTGAACACCAGCTGCGTGTGATCAATGACTTGTTGGATTTGTCGCGGGCAGAAATCGATGAACTTGACCTGAGTCTGGAATTAATTGATCCTCGCCCGCTCCTGTTTGAGGCTTTCCAGGCTATTGCTGGTCATCATGCGCGCCCTGAGATCGAATGGAAGCTCAATATTCCCAGCCGGCTGCCTTTCCTGCGCGCCGATGCGGTACGGTTGAGACAGATCCTGCTCAATCTGCTGAGCAATGCGCGCAAGTTCACTGAAAGTGGACGGATTGAACTCGGTGCTGAAGTTGCTCCCCCTTATTTTCATTTTTGGGTCAGTGACACCGGCTGGGGCATCCCGGTCAAACAGCAGGAGATCATTTTCGAACCGTTTGTCACGATCGAGACCAACCGCCATATTTCCGGCGGTATCGGCCTGGGATTGTCGATTACCCGGCATCTGGTTGCGCTGCACCGCGGCAGGATGACGCTGGACAGCGAAACTGGCAAGGGAAGCACTTTCCATGTTTACTTACCGCTGCCGGCCCTGGAACAAGACCGCTCATTGGTCGAGAACGCCCAACCGGTACTGCTGCTCATATCCGCTGTCGGCCAACCGAGCGTGGAAATTCTGGCCATGTGCCAGCGTCAGAACCTGCAGGTGTGTTTTATTACCAACCAGGAAGAGTTGGAATCGGCTCTGGCGAATACCAAACCCATGGCAGTAGCCTGGGACATCATGAATTCCCGCCCGGGCGACTGGAACCTGGTGCGCCGCTTGCGCTATCATCCCAGCTTGAGCCAGGCTCCTTTCATCTTATATGGTCAACTCAGTGAAGGCGATGCAGAAGCCCCCACACTGGCACTTGGAATGACGGGTTTTGTGGCAAAATCGCCTAATCCGCAAACCGTGCTGGATGCCATGCATGTCTTTTGCCCGGCGGATGTTCAGGGAAAAATATTAATTGTTGACGATGATGCCGAGGCTCGCGAAGCCCATCACCAGATGATCGAAAAGGGACTGCCTGGCTGCCAAATCATTTCCGCGGAAAATGGCGAACAGGCAATTGCATGGATGGCTGGCGAGATTCCATCCCTGGTGCTGCTTGATCTGGTGATGCCTGGCATAAGCGGATTTGACGTATTGGACCAGATGCGGGCTGACTCACGCCTGCAGCAGGTGCCGGTTGTGGTGCTTAGCAGCAAGCTGCTTAGCCTGGATGACGTAAAACGGCTGGAAAAGCACGCGAGTGTCACCCTGCAGAGCAAAGGAATTTGGTCTCAGGAAGAAGCCGCTGCGGCGCTCAACCGCTCAATGTTCGGCAACGACAGTCTGCCGCCGCAAACCAGTGCCCTGGTCAAGCGGGCGGTGGCTTACCTGCACCAGAACTACTCCCACCCGCTTACCCGCTGGGAGATTGCCGAGGCAGTTGGCGTCAGCGAGGATTATTTGACGCGGGTCTTCAACCGTGAATTGGAGATATCGCCCTGGGATTATCTGAACCGCTACCGGGTGCTGCAAGCCCGGGTTTTGCTGCGAAATACGTCGCGCAGCATTGCGGAAATCGCCCACCTGGTGGGATTCAAAGACCAGGCATATTTCAGCCGCGTCTTTAGCCGCCTAACCGGGGCTACTGCGGTCGAATACCGCAATAAGAGTGCGAACCGGCAGGTATAATAACCGTATGCTTCCTCCCAGTGAATCCCGTGATCCCATGAGCCGCTCGGAAATTTACGGGCTGGCAACGATCGCCGGGCACACCAACACCCCTCGCGTTCTACGGATCAAAGCCATCCGCGCCCTGGCGCGCATCCCAGACCAGAATGCCATCCGGGTACTGGGGGAAATGGCGCTGTGGGAAGAGGATGAGGGACTGCGCAGTGAGGCTTACCGGTCACTGGAAGCCACCTTTGGGAACGATTTACCGGAAGTCCTTGAGAGCATCCGTCAGGAGCTGACAGGCGGCTACATGGAAGGTTCCGCGGATGACGAAGAAGAAGCGGACGAACCGGAACCGCAGGCAGCGACTGGATTTGAGGGAAAACCTCAAATGGAATATTCCAAGCAAAACCCAACCACCAAGGTGGAGGGGACGCCGCTGTGGTTATTGTGGGTGATTATTAGCGTGGTGGTCCTTGGGGGACTGGTATATTTCTTCCTGACGCGCTAAACCGCACGTCGTCAATCAAGTGGTCACCCCACAAGAAGGCCCATTGTTGGTGCGACCGCTATTTCAAAAACCCTCGTTTTTAAGGGTTTGAGCAGGCGATGGGACTCGTATAGTATCCCCTTATACCCATTCGCTTCGCTCAGATTGCTTCGCGAGGAACCCACGACCTTCTTCTTGGCAATCGAAAAAGTGAATTGTCCACAGTGAGCATGATTTCCATGTCGTGCTCTTGTTGTTGCACACGACATGATGGGAGAGAAGCGCCCTGTAGGAAATTCCTATTCAGAAAAGGTACGAATCACATATTATTTTTGGTGGAAGCAACCGACGACCTCCGGATTTTGAGAACAGCTCTTGAATCTGCGACTGCTGACCTATCATCCAGGCATCATAGAAAGATAGTTGAATCTCTGGGTGCGCTGCTGTACAATCAATATGCTGCTTTTGTTTTAAGGGGGCTTAAGCCTTCGATATTGTTTCAGGTATCGTTACCCTTTTGGTTTCCAAAAATTAAATTCTCGTAAAGGTGTTCTTAGCATGATTGAGAATCATGCCTACTATTCGCGCTTAATGCCACCTCTCCTGGCCGTCCTCTTAATGATAGGACTGGCCTTGTATGGCCTGCGCCGTCGGAATATTCCGGGCGTCAATCCATTTATAATTACCAACCTGTTTGGAGCCCTCTGGATGGTCGGTTCTCTAATGGAACAGGCTTCCACCCAAACCGCGGGGCAAATTTTCTGGGTCAGGTTTGCGGCAGTCTGGCAGCTGCCAGCCGCCACGTCCATGACGTGTTTTGTCCTGGAGTACGCCTGGCCGGGGCGTTGGCTCACCCGCCGCACCCTGGTATTGTTTTCCATCGCCCCGCTGATTGTCTTGGGCTTGATCGCCACTGATCCTATCCATCATCTCATGTGGCAAGGCTTTGACATCAACGGCAGCATCACGCCTCGCCTTGGCCTAGCCGGGTGGACTGCCATCGCTTATAGCTTCCTGCTCGTTATTATCAATCTTGTCATTTTTGTATGGTTGTTTATCCGTTCTCCACAGCATCGATTCCCTGTAGCAATCATGATGTTGGGGCATTTTGGATTCCGCGCATTGTTTTTATATGAAAAGTTCAGGCATATTCGTACCAATTTCGTCATGGACGAAATTGGACTGGTTTTCATCGTCTTGATGTATTCCATTGCCTTATACGGTTTTCGCATTTTTGATCCAATCCCCTTTGCACGCCAGACCGTGCTTAATCAATTACAGGATGGCGTGGTCGTGCTGAACCTCCAGGATCAGGTAGCGAGCATGAACCCTGCCGCGGAATTCATTTCCAACGTTCCGTTGAAAATGGCTATAAATCAGTCGGTTGGCAATCTATTCCCAATGATTCCAGAGTTGGATTCCCTCCTTCAAAGCGAAAATGCGCGGAAAGCCCCAATTGACCTCCAGATTGGCAAAGGGGCAAATGCCCGCTGGTACGAGTTGCAAATTTCGTCCTTGAACGATTTTCGCAGGCTGGCGGTAGGCAAATTAATGCTGTTGCGCGACGTAACCGGGCAGCGCCTGGCCCAGACGCTGGTGATTGAACAACAGCGCTCAATGGCAACCCTGCAGGAACGCGAAAGGTTAGCGCGAGAATTGCATGATGAACTTTCACAGGATCTGGCGCTGATCAACCTGCAGTCCCAACTGGTGACCACCTTGCTCGAGAGAGGCCAGGAGGAAGAAGCCAAAGCCCAGCTGCAAATTCTGGCCAGGGCAGCCCGCGACGCGAATGTGGAGGTGCGCGAAGAAATCGGCACGCTTTCTAACCGCATCTTCAGCGAAAATGGCTTCATCGAGGCGGTTCAGTGTTTCCTGAGCAACTTCGAGAAAACTTACGGCATTAAAACCGAATTGATACTTGAAAGCATGAATCAAACCGCATCGTTCACGCCTGTGGTTGAGGTGCAGCTCATGCGTATAATTCAAGAAGCCTTTGTAAATATTCGTAAACACGCCAGGGCAAGCCAGGCGCAGGTGATGATTACAACAGAATCTGGGTGCTGCAAGTTGTCGGTAGTCGATGACGGTGTCGGATTTTCACTGGATACTCCCCCCTCTTCCAGGCATACCTTTGGTCTGGGTATCATGTCCAAACGGGCCAGGGAAATCAACGGATGGGTGGAATATGATTCAACCCCCGGCAATGGAACGCGAGTGACTGTTGCCTTTCCAGCCAACAACCAAGGCGGTGGCAGCCATTGATGACCATGCCAATTATCCTTCCCTAGGCAGACTGAGGTGAGAAAGCATGAAGATATTATTAGCCGATGACCACGCTCTCTTTTTGGAAGGGCTGCGCAACTTACTCACCCTTAATGGGATTCAGGTAATTGGGACCGCCCGAAATGGCCTGGAGGCTGTCGAAAGGACTTTGCAGCTGCGACCTGATATCGTTCTGATGGACATCCGCATGCCTGGGTGCGATGGGATAACCGCAACCCGCTTGATTAAAACTGAATGGCCAGATTGTAAGATTGTCATGCTAACAACCTCCGTTGAAGAGCCAGACCTGGTGGAAGCAATCAGAAGCGGTGCGAACGGCTATCTACTTAAGACTCTGGAAGCAGGTCCTTTCCTGACCTATTTAAAAGGGGTGGAGCGGGGTGAGGCTGCTATATCTCGCGAACTGGCAGGAACCTTGTTGAAGGTCGTTTCACGGCAGGATGAGACCGAAAAACCTGGCCGAAATGGAGCAGAGAAGGTGCAATTGACGGCCCGGCAGACAGAAATTCTGCAACTTGTCGCGCAGGGGTTCTCCAATAAAGAAATCTCCCGCTGCCTTTCGGTCAGCGAACACACCGTGAAATACCATCTGGGTGAGATTTACCAACGATTGAATCTCAAAAACCGTGAACAAGCCGTTGAGTCTGCGCGTAAGAACGGCCTGATCCGCAAGACCTGATCCTGCCGGAATATTAAACCTGCCCAAAGGCTAGTGCCGCAGCCGTAGCACTAGCCTTTAATTATCCCCCGGCTAGTAGAAAACAACCGGCAATCTTTCCATACTTTTAATGGTGTCTTTTCATTATTCAGGCGGGGATTGCATCCATATGACCAGAGTCTTGTTGTGCGGGAACTCATTATTCGTCGCGTGCCTGCAAACTATCCTTGAGGCAAAGCCGACGTTGGATATACAGCTAGCGGATACAAACCCTGAGCATATCCGCAAGCATATTGACGTGTGGAAACCGGACGCACTGGTTTTGGAAACCGCACTCATGAAAACAACGGCGGTTCTGTCAATCCTCCAGGACTATCCCCACATGAAATTAATAGGGTTGGATATTGAAGACCATCACCTGATGGTCTTTTCCGGTTCGGCTGCTTCCGAGCCGACACCTGAGCAGTTGATCCAAATAATCGAAGGATGAAGTGAGAGGGTTTCATGAACAAGTCTCGTAGTCTCTGGATACTCATTGGAATGGTATGCCTTTTCGCATTTTTGACCGTTTCTGGAGATGCTTCTCCAGCGATCGGTGCTGAGTTAACTCCAGGTGAAATGCTTGAGCAAGCCTGGCAAAATGCCCAGGAGGCTGGCAGCTACCGTTTCCTTTCGGATATTGACCAGCTGCTCATTCCACGCCCGGTGCCGGAAATGATCGGTCAGCAGGAATCGACGCTGAACCTCACCTCTGATGGTGCTGTCATCCTCCCCGACCAGGCCTATCTTGAAATGGGCGTGGCGGACGATCAAAATTCTCGATCAGTCGTGATTCTGCGGGATGGACAACAATCCTTCATGCTGCAGAATGGCGAACTTAAACCGGTCGAAAACGTGCTGAACCTGGCATCCCAGACCAATGACATGCTGGGTTATCTGGCGGCAGCAAATCAGGTGACCCTGCTTAATCCGCCGTCAGGGCACCCCAACCTGCAGCGCTATGGATTCATCATTGATGGACCGCAGTACGCCGAGTACGTCCGACTGCAAGCAGAAGCCGCCTTGAAGGCAGAGCCGGGAGCACCGCAGGGATTATCCATTAAACCCATGCCAGTTCTGGAGCAGCTCAGTGGTCAAGGTGAACTGTGGGTTAACGAAGCCGGGCTGCCTGTACGGGAAGTAATTGAACTTGAAATACCGGAAGTAAATCCTCAATACAGCGCCCGAATTTCCATCACGGCTAATTTTTCTGCTTACGGAAAAGTTGACGCCCTGCCTACAGCGGTCCAGGATGCAGGTGGTACCTGGCGGCTGGAAGGCAGTCTTTCGGACGAGGTTTTC
>Ga0209342_10007572_pt1 | contig 10934 bp, 12 predicted proteins | sample RifCSP16_2_FD_184023 | JGI IMG/M metagenome (GOLD analysis project Ga0209342, IMG submission 184023) | Soil microbial communities from Rifle, Colorado - Rifle CSP2_sed 16_2 (SPAdes) (version 2) | ecosystem: Environmental > Terrestrial > Deep subsurface > Rock core/Sediment | place: Rifle... | reverse complement strand
CACCGGAATAAAACAGGGGGTGGAGCGGGAGACGGGATTCGAACCCGCGACATCCGGCTTGGAAGGCCAGCGTTCCGCCACTGAACTACTCCCGCTCGTTCGCACGCTCGCGGCGCCAATAGGTTCGCATGCGGTGGCAGTTGGCGCAAACCACATCGCACTTGGCGACCTCGGCCAGAATGCGCTGCATCCCGGCTCGACCCACCATGGCCATCGACGCCTGCCTCTGAGACCTCACGGCATGGCTCCCGCGCCGGCTGGGTCTACTCTGACTGACTCTCGCTCATCGGAGGAAGTCCGCCGGGCCATGGAGCGCTTCAGACGTCTGGGCCTACAGCGCCGCATCATGCTCTACGTAACGGTCGGGCTGGCCGTAATGTTCGCGGTGCTGGCGCTGGTGGGTCTCGACGCCATCGACCAAGCGACACAACTCGTCTTCCGCGAGCGCCTGAGCACCGCCTCAGTCACCGCGGGGATCATCGAGCGCGACCTTGCCCGCGTCGCCGACGACGCTCGGCAGGCCGGGCGCTCGCTCCTGGAGCCGGACGGGCCGCCACCTGTGACCGATGTCACCCGCGGACTGCTGGAGGAATTCGCGCAGCGTGCCGATCCGTCCGTCTTCTTCCGCGTCAGCGGCGTCTGGCTGCTCAACGGCCGCGGAACCGTACTTGCCGCGGCCGGTCTGCCGGCGGCGCCGGCTCCGGGCGTGGCGGCGCCGTTCGATCTGCCCGCTCCGGCCGCTCGCAGCGATGGCTACGCGGTTCTCCGTGCGCCGGGCCCCGTGCCCGGTGAACAACCCTTCGCGGTCGTCGCCGTGGCACTCGCGATGGGCGATTCGGACACCCTCTTCACCCTGGTCGTCCATACCGTGTCGATCAACACGACTGCCGACTACGTGCCCGGCGTTTACGGAGCACAGGCGCCCGGCCCGTCAGCCGCGCCGATGATCCACGAGAGCGCAGGCGGGTACCACCTGGAGGTGATCGATCCCGACGGGTCCGCGGTCCTGGGCGTAGGCGCGGACGAGCAGCCAGGCCTCATGAGCCGCCACTTCTCCGCCATCCAGTCGCTGATGGCGACGCGCGGCTCGGCGGCGCTTGTCCATGAGCCGTCGCCGGGCGAGGACGTCGAGCCTCACGTGATGGCCGTAGTGCCCCTTGCGGCATCGCCCTTCTACGTCGTGCTCGAGCAGCCAGTCGATATTGCCCTGGCGCTGCCGATGCAGTTGCGCCAGCGGCTGCTCCTGTCAATCAGCCTGGGCTTCGTGGCCACCCTGGCCGTGGCGTGGGTGACGACCCGGCACGTGGTCAAGCCGACCGAGCAGCTGACGGCGGCCGCCGAGCGCATCGCCCGCGGCGACCTGAGCAGCCCCATCGACGTGATCGCGCAAGACGAGGTGGGCGAGCTGGCCGAGAGTCTCGACAAGATGCGGCTTCGACTGCGCGCCGCCTATGACGCCGCCGAGCGCACCAACCGCGAGCTGGAGTCCCGCGTCGCCGAACGCACGGCCCGCTTGGGCCAGGTGTTGCGCAAGACGATCTCGGCCCAGGAGGAAGAGCGCCGCAGGCTCGCGCGAGAGCTTCACGACGAGACTGCCCAGCGGCTCGCCGCCCTGTCCATCGCGCTCGATCGGGCACGCGACGGGCTCGACGGTTCGAATCCGGCACTGGCGCGCATTCTCGAGGCCAAAACCAACGCGTCGCGTCTGCTGGCCGACACGCGGCGGCTCATACTCGGCCTGCGACCGACCGTCCTCGACGACCTCGGCCTCATTCCGGCGATACGGTGGTACTGCGAAACCCATCTCGTCGAGCAGGGCATTGAGGTGATCATCGAGGTCGACAAAGCACTGCCGCGCCTTCCCAGTCACACCGAGGTAGCTCTGTTCCGCATCGTGCAAGAAGCTGTCAACAATGTCGCCCGCCACTCCGGTGCCAGGCACGCGCGGATCGAGGTTCGCTTCACCGACGCGATGGTCAGGGTTGTCGTGGCTGACGACGGCAAGGGCTTTGACGCCGCCGGAGCCCTCGATCCCTCGGCCAGTGTGACCGAGAGTGTCGGACTCCTGGGCATGCAGGAGCGCGTCAACCTGCTGGGCGGCCATCTGGATATCCGCTCCACCCCGGGCGCCGGTACCTCGATAGCCGTCGAAGCGCCGGTGATCGAGGAGGCAGCCTGAAATGTCACGCATCCGCGTCCTCGTCGTCGATGACCACACCCTCATCCGCCAGGGAATAGTCGGGCTGCTCGAGAGCCAGCCAGACATCGAGGTGGTGGGCCAGGCGGGCACTGGCCGCGAGGCGGTCGCCTCGTTCGCGACGATCTCACCGGACGTGGTGTTGATGGACATCGCCATGCCGGGCATCAATGGCCTGACCGCAACCCGCGAGATGAAGGAGCGCCGGCCCGACGTGCGCGTCTTGGTCCTGACCATCCACGACCGCGAGGATTACCTGTTCCAGGCGTTGCGGGCGGGCGCCTCGGGCTACGTCCTGAAGGGCGCAGACGTGCAGGATCTCCTCGCCGCGGTGCGCACCGCGTACCGCGGCGAGATCTACCTCTATCCGAGCGTTACGAGCACCCTGGTCGCTGACTATCTCCGTCGGGCGCGCGGCGGTCAGGATCGCGCGATCTATGACGGCCTGAGCGATCGAGAGCGCGAGATCCTCCATCTCATCGCGCAGGGCAAGACCAGCCCCGAGATCGCCGCCGAGCTGTTTCTGAGCCCGCACACGGTGCAGTCCCACCGCGACCACATCATGACCAAGCTCGACCTGCACTCCAAGGCGGCGCTCATCAAGTACGCCATCGCCAAGGGGCTTATCGAGCTCTAGTCCCCCAAACCGCCCATCCCAAGATGGGGTGTTTGCCCCAGTGCGTTGGCATGCCCACGCGATGGCCGTCGTCCGGCGTGACCGCCATGCTCGAGGTCTGGCGCAAGCACGAGGGTAGCCATGTCCGAGCCGCACGCCCTGATTGGTAGCCACCCGAAAGTCACTGATCGTACAGTCGCATCGGGCGCACGGCGCCGTTCCTTCGAGTGCTCGCACGGAGCATCGTCGGCGATCTTGCTTCCGGGCGCGAAGGCTGTGAGCGACCTCACCCTGCTCGACTTGCTGCTGACGCGGCATCACGGCGAACACGGATGTCAATGCACACCCGACCCGCGCTCAGCTCTGGGCCGGCCTGCACGGGCCTAGAGCAGATCACCGGGTCTGCTAACGACCCGCGTAAACACGACGAGTGAAGAGGAGACCAGAGTTGCGAGCGTACTTCATCACAATCGGGGCGGCCCTGCTGCTGCTTGGATGTGCCAGCGCGCCGAATCCGACGCCGACCGCAACCCCGACAGCCGCGCCGACCGCAACCCCGACAGCCGCGCCGACCGCAACCCCGACAGCCGCGCCGACCGCAACCCCGACAGCAGCGCCGACCGCAGCCCCGACAGCCGCGCCGACCGCGCCACCCACGGCCACCCCGCCGCCGGCAGCTGATCAGTACGTCGCCAACCCGGTCGAGTTCGTCGACGCGGCGGACTGGGACTCGGCCGAGACGGTCACGGTCACCCTGTCTGAGTTCGCCTTCACACCCAACGACATCGTTTTCGAGGCCGGCAAGCCGTACATCATCAAGGTCGTCAATGCGGGCACTGTCAAGCACGAGTTCACTGCCGGGGCCTTCTTCCGGACGGTCGCCCAGCGCAAGGCTGAGACGGCCGAGAGCGAAGTCAAGGTGCCCTACTTCACCGAGATCGAGGTCTTCGCCGGCAAGACGGTCGACCTCTACCTCATCCCGCTCATCCCCGGCACCTACGACCTCTTGTGTGAGATCGAGGGTCATTTCGAGGCAGGCATGTTCGGCACCATCACCGTCACGGGCGAGACGCCCGCAGTACCCGCGCTGCAGCTTGCCGATGTCGCGTCCGGACCGTGGGTCCAGGACGGCCAGGCCCTCGTTGACGCGGCCGACTGGGATGCCGCGGGTCTTCTCACGATCGAGCTCTCCGAGTTCGCCTTCACGCCCAGCGAGATGGCGCTGGCCGCCGGTCAGCCGTACATCATCACCGTCACCAACGTCGGTACCGTAAAGCACGAGTTCACCGCCGAGGACTTCTTCGGGACGGTCGCCTTCCGCAAGGCCGAGGACGCGTCCGGAGAGTTCAAGGCGCCTGCGCCGCGCGAAGTGGAAGTGTTCCCCGGCAAATCCATCGACCTGTACTTGATCCCGACCGCAGATGGCACCTACGATCTCGTATGCGAGATCGAGGGTCACTTCGAGGCGGGCATGTTCGGCACCATCACGGTCGCCGCCGCCGACTGATCGTCGGCACCATCGGGCGGGGCGCGCTGTTCGCCCCGCCCGGCGAATCTGAGGCACTGGGCCGACGAGAAGGCGATCTGCGCCGGCCAGATTCGCACCCTTGTGCCCATTGGCACTCGATAAGAGTGCCGATGGACTCTTTGCGGTGTCCTTCGCGCCGGCCACGTTTGCGCGAAGGGGCAGGTGTCCCTGCCGCCGCTATGAAGGAAGGTTCTGCCATGACCCACGTTCTGGTGGTGCACCACGATCCAGACATGGCTGACCAGCAAGCCGACTGGCTGCGTGCGGCAGGCTTCACCGTCAGCGAGTGCGCCGGTCCGCAACATGGGGCGTGTCCCATCCTGCATGGCCTGCCCTGTCCGGCAGTTGAGGGCGCAGACGTGATGATCTACGACGTGTGGGCGAGTGGCGACACGGCGTCTGAACAGGAGCTCATCGAGAGCCTGCGCGAGGCGCATCCCGAGATCCCGATCGTGCTCACCGCACCGGGCGTGGAGTTCGACTGGGTCGAGACAAAGGGCGACCACGGCGTGGTTACGCTCGAGGGCGCGCTCAGTGCCGCGTTGCTGCGTGGCTCCGTCAATCAGGCACTCGAGTCGGTAGGCAAGCTGGCCCACTAGCGAGGCAGGGCTCCTCAGTCGAGCCTGATCACCAGCCCCTCATCGGCCGCCAGGCCGCGCGCCGCGTCAAATCGTGCGCGATCGGCACCGGAGAGCGTCGATAGCACCACCTGACCGTCAAACCGGCGCGCCGGTTCAGGTATGGGCGCAGGCTCGCTGGCGAGATTGAGGCAGACCAGGAACCTGCGCTCGGCGTCGCTGCGGAGGTAGGCGATCGAGGTTCCGGCGCGGCCAAGGTCGTGCCACTGGCCAAGGTTGAGGGCGCGCTCGAACCGACGCAGGCGGAGCAGGCCGCGGTGCAGCGAAAGCATCGAGTCGGGATCGTCGCGCTGACTGGCCACGTCGATCCCGGCCGGCTGGGCGAGGGGCAGCCACGGCACCCCGCTGGTGAACCCAGCGCCGGCAGAGTCATCCCAGCGCATGGGTGTGCGACAGCCGTCGCGTGTCGATCCACCGCGCAATCCCTGCGGATCGCGCCACTCGACCTGCGCCAGGGCCACGTCGGTCATGCCGATCTCGTCGCCGTAGTACAGCGTCGGCGTGCCGCGCAGGGTGAGCAGCAGCATCGCCGCGACGCGCGCCTGGGCGGTCCCGACGCGCGTCGCGACGCGCGGCCGGTCGTGGTTGCCGAGCACCCAGTTGGGCCATGCGCCGGCCGGCAGTAGGCCCTCATAGGCGGCAATGGCACGGTGCACCCGGTCGGCCAGCCAGGGCAGCTCGAGGAGCTGGAAGTTGAACGGCAGGTGCAGCCCGCTCAGGTCCGCGCCGTAGAAGGTGACCAGGTGCTTGACCGGCAGCCAGATCTCGCCGATCAGCACGCGGTCATCGAACTCGTCGGCAACGGCGCGCAGTTCGCCGATGATCGGATGGATCGCCTGCTGATCGCCCCACACCTGGCGCCGGCTGCGGCCGCCCGGTCGGAGCTCGTGATCCTTGGCCAACAGGTTGACCACGTCGATACGGAAGCCATCGACACCGCGCCTGAACCAGAAGCGGAGCACGTCGGCCATCGCGGCCCTGACCTGTGGGTTGGTCCAGTCCAGGTCGGGCTGTTCGCGGAGGAAGGAGTGGAAGTAGAACTGGCCGGTCCGCTCGTCCCACTCCCAGGCGCTGCCGCCGAAGGCGCTCTGCCAAGCGTTGGGCGGTCCACCGCCGGCTGTCGGATCACGCCAGATGTACCAGTCGCGGTGGGCCGCGCTGCGCGCCGAGCGAGCGTCGACAAACCAGCGATTGCGGTCGGCGGTGTGGTTGGGCACGAAGTCGAGCAGCAACCTCATGCCCCGGCGGTGAAGGTCGGCCACGAGCGCGTCCAGGTCGTCGAGCGTGCCGAAGAGCGGATCGACGTCGTTGTAGTCGGCGACGTCGTAGCCGAAGTCGGCCATCGGCGAGCGAAAGATGGGCGACAGCCAGACGGCGTCGATGCCCAGCCATTCGAGATGATCAAGGCGCTGTCGGATGCCGCGCAGGTCACCCACGCCGTCGCCGTTCGAATCGCGCAGCGAGCGCGGGTAGACCTGGTAGACGGCTGCACGCTGCCACCACGGCGCGTCCATCAGCAGTGCCCGCCGCTCCTGAAGGCACGCCTGCAAGGTGATTGTGAGTCTGTCTGCGCGACCGGCGAGGCATCGCTGCAACCCGCGCCGGGCCACCCTGAGGGGGACCTAGCAGCCGTGTGGGTCGACGTATGGAGGAGACACATGACCTACGACGAGGAACATCGTGACGTGATCGTCGAAGAGGAAGGCACCGGGGTCGGCACGATCCTGGGCATCATCCTCGCCATCGTGGTGGTGCTGGCGATCGTCTGGTTCTTCTTCCTCGGTGGGATGGGCACACCCAGCCCGAATCCGGGTACCGACCAGACGCAGATCGAGATCCAGCCGCCGGACGTCCAGCCGCCACCGCTGCCGTAATCGGCACGGACAGCGCCTACGGGCGCCAGAGCCACCAGCTTGAGCCGGGCAAACGCCCGGCTCAATTCTTGGCCGCCTCGAAGGCGAGCGCGGTGACCACCCCGAAACACATGTGCGGCAGCACGTCTGCCGCCCAGTCGGAGGCGCTCCAGTCGCGCGGCTCGGTCAGCCCGAGGCGCGCGACTGGGTAGTCTGACGCGGCCATGGCCAGGCTGCCCAAGGCCGCTCCGGCCAGCCACGCCGGCGGCCGCGGGATGATCAGCCGAATGACGCCGTAGAGCACGCCGATGCCGACTCCTTTGGCCATCCCCAGCAGTGCCCCGAGTGCCTCCTGCCGGTTGCCCAGCGTTTCTGGGGCGCCGTCCTCGTCGCTCTCGTCGCTCGCGGCACCTTCGCCGCCGCTGACGTCGAAGTCGAGCGGCAGGCCCATCTCGTCGGCCAGCTTGCCCGCAACGCGCGCCGGCAGGTCGCTCGCCGGTCGACCCCGGACGAGCATGTCGAGATAGCTGGTCACGTTGAGCGCCGTCACCCCCGCCGCCCCGGCGACGATGCCGGCCACGATCCTGTTGGACATCGCTCGACCTCCGCTTCGCGCGCCATGGTGCCGCTGCCGATAGCGTAGCCCTGTGACAGGCGACCGCCATCCCCAACTCGGTGCCCGCGTTGCGTTCGCGGCGCCGCTCGACCTGCGCGCCAGCCTCGCGCCGCTCGGGCGTGCCGGCGACGACCTGATCGACCGCTTCGATGGCAGCACGATGGTGCGCACACTGCGACTCGGCCCGGCCGAGCTGGCCGTTGGTTATGCAGCCGACATCTCAGGCGATCCCGATCATCCGACCCTGACCCTGCACACTGCGCCCGGCGGCACCGCGCAGGCCACCGATGTCGAGGCCGGCCTGCGCGCGAGCCTGCTCACCGATCGGACGGCGCTGGCCGAACTGACCCAGGCGGACGAGCGCGTCGGCCGTCTCGCCCGCCGCGGCCGGGGCATCGTGCCCGTCTTGTTCGGCGACCCGTTCAGCGCGCTGGTTCGCTCGATCAGCGCCCAGCAGGTCAACCTGCGCTGGGCGGCCGTCGTTCGCGCCCGCCTGGCGCAGCGTTACGGGAAGCGCCACGAGGTCGGCCAGTGGGCGGTCTGGAGCCTGCACCCAGCGCCGCTCGCCAGCGCCCGGTTCGAGGATCTGCGCACGAGCGTGCAGTTGACCGGCGCCAAGGCAGTCGCGCTGGTCGGCTGCGCCCGAGCGGCACTCGCGGGCGAGCTGCACCTGGCCGACCTCGCCGCCCTGACAGACGAGCAGCTGATCGCCCACCTGACCGGCCTGCGCGGCATCGGCCGCTGGAGCGCGGAATGGTTTCTCGCCCGGACCCTTGGCCGCCCGCGGGTGGTCGCCGGCGACCTGGGCGTACGCAAGGCGGTCGGTCGGCTTTACGAGACGCCGGCCATCCCGTCGGAACTCGAGGTCCGCCGCCTGACCGGACACTGGGGAGCGGCCGCCACGCACGCGCAGGCGCTCGCCCTGCACGACTTCGCGCTTAGCCCGAGTACTCCAGCGCGCTGATCTTGGCCACCCGGCGTGTGTGCCGGCCGCCCTGGAAGATGCCGTCGATGAAGGCCGCCACGCACGCCAGCGCCACCTCGCGGCCGATGATGCGCGCGCCCAGGGCGAGCGCGTTGGCGTCGTTGTGCTCGCGCCCCAGGCGCGCCGTCACCGGGTCCGCGGCCTCTACGCAGCGAATGCCGCGCACCTTGTTGGCCACTATCGCCTCGCCCGTGCCGCTGCCGCCGAGCACGATGGCCATGGCACAGTCACCACCGGCCACCGCGCGCGCCGCCGGGGCGATGACGTCGGGATAGTCGACCGGCGTCGAGTCATTGACGCCGAAGTCGACCACTTCGTGGCCGGCCGCGGTGAGCCAGTCGGCAATGGGCTGCTTGAGCGGGAAGCCGGCATGGTCGGTAGCCAGCGCGACGCGCATGGATCAACCGTAGCATCGTCCGCCTTTGAGAGCGGGTACCCAGCGGGATCTCAGCAAACCCACAGGCTGTGTTATTGCTGGGAGCGCTATCGTCCGCAGCATGCTCAGCAATTCCATCCGGCTGTTCACCATCCGCGGCATCGAGGTCGGCGTCCACTACAGCTGGCTGATCATCTTCGGACTGTTTACGTGGTCGCTCAGCGTGTACGTCTTCCCGCACGACCTGCGTAACCTGAGCGGGGTCGAGTACTGGGTGCTGGGCGCGGCGACGACGCTGCTGCTGTTCGTCTCGGTGCTCATCCACGAGCTGGCCCACTCGTTCGTCGCCCTCGCACGCGGGCTGAAGGCGCGCTCCATCACGCTGTTCATCTTCGGCGGCGTCTCCAGTCTCGGCGGTGACGCTCGCGAGGCCTCGACCGAGTTCCTGGTGGCGATCGTCGGGCCGCTGACCAGCTTCGTCCTGGCCGGTGTGGCCTATGGCGTGGCGATTGGCATAGACGAGCCGCGCGTCGACCTGGTCGCCTCGTACCTGGTCTACATCAACGTCGTCCTGGGCGTGTTCAACCTGGTGCCCGGCTTTCCACTCGATGGCGGCCGCGTGCTGCGCTCGATCCTGTGGGGAACGACGAACAACATGCGCAAGGCGACCGAGTGGGCGGCCAACGCGGGCAAGGTCGTGGCCTGGGTCATGTTCGCCTACGCCCTGTTCCTGGTCTTCGACGGCCAGTACATTGGCGGCATCTGGATGGCCGCCATCGCCTGGTTCCTGCACAACGCCGCGTCCAACAGCGTCCAGCAGCTGGTCTTTGAGACGCGCCTGCACCGCGTCCGCGCCGCGGACGTCGTGCGCCCCGACGAGACCACCGTGCCGCCCGGCCTGTCCGTGGCCGAACTGATCGAGGGCTACCTGCTGCCGACCAACCGGCGCGCCCTGGCGGTCCTGGACAACGGCCGGCTGGTGGGCATCGTCACCGTCAGCGACATCCTCAAGGTGCCCCCCGCGCAACGCACGCGGGTTACCGTGGCCGAGGTCATGGGCGGCCGCGATGGACTGCACGTGGTCGCCGCCGACGCGCGGGTCCAGGACGCGGTCGAGCTGCTCGCCGAGCACGACCTGGAGCAGGTGCCGGTGATGGACGGTGGCCGGTTCGTCGGCCTGTTGACCCGGGCAGACGTGATGCGCCAGCTCCAGCTGCGCGAGGCACTCGACGTCTGAGGCTCGCGCGCCGGCCTGAGCAGAGTCAGTCGGGCTGGGTCGTGCGCTGGTGGCTGCGTTCCTGTGCGGCAACGGCCTGCTCGGCGCTGGCCGGGCTCGCCTCCGCCTCGATGCGCGCCTCTTCGGCCGACGCGAACGCCTCGATGATCCATTCGAGCGCCTCGTCCGTGTCGTCGGTCATGCGCAGCAACTTCAGGTCCCCGGCCGCGATCATGTGCTTCTGGGCAACCTCGTCGGACAGCCAGTCGAGCAGCCCCTGCCAGTAGCGCTTGCCATACAGGATGACCGGGAAGTGGTCGATCTTGCCGGTCTGGACAAGAACCAGCGACTCGAACAGCTCATCGAGCGTGCCGTAGCCGCCGGGGAAGATGACGAAGCCCTGGGCGTACTTGACGAACATCGTCTTGCGCGCGAAGAAGTAGCGGAAGTTGAGCACCAGGTTGCACCACGGGTTGGTCTCCTGCTCGTGGGGCAGCTCGATGCCCAGCCCGACCGACACTCCGCCTGCCTGCGCCGCGCCGCGGTTGGCCGCCTCCATCACGCCCGGCCCACCACCGGTGATGACCGTGATCCCGTGATGTGCCAGCTTGCCCGCCAGCTCTTCGGCGGCCTTGGCGTAGCGATCGTCCTGATCGACGCGTGCCGAGCCAAAGATGCTGATCGCCGGACCGAGCGAGGCGAGCGAGTCGAAGCCCTCGACGAACTCGCCCATGATGCGCAGCGCCCGCCACGCGTCGCTGTCGAGAAAGGTGGTGTCGGCATATGGCCCCGGCCGGAGCAGCTTGCGGTCTTCGGTCGGTTTGCCCCTGGGTCGGCGTTGCTGGCTCATCGGCGGCAGAATAGACGCATGGCAACCCAGATCGATCCCGTGTGCGGAATGGAAGTCGA
>Ga0209342_10007569_pt1 | contig 10935 bp, 14 predicted proteins | sample RifCSP16_2_FD_184023 | JGI IMG/M metagenome (GOLD analysis project Ga0209342, IMG submission 184023) | Soil microbial communities from Rifle, Colorado - Rifle CSP2_sed 16_2 (SPAdes) (version 2) | ecosystem: Environmental > Terrestrial > Deep subsurface > Rock core/Sediment | place: Rifle... | reverse complement strand
ATCACCGTCACCCATTTCGGTCCGATCATGCTCTTCGGCCTGTGGGGCGGGGTGATCGCCGACCGGCTCGACAAGCGCAAGATCCTGCTCGTCACTCAGGCCCTGCTCGGCCTGATCGCCGGGATTCTCGCCGTGGTGAGCGCCACCGGCGGCGTCACCGTGGGGATCCTCTACGGGTTTTCCGCTGCCACCGGCCTGGTGCAGGCGCTGGACAACCCGGCGCGACGCTCCTTCGTGCGGGAGATGGTCGCGCAGTCCGACATCTCCAACGCGGTGAGCCTGGTGTCGATGGTGTTCACCTCGGCCCGCATCGTCGGCCCTGCGATCTCGGGCGTCCTGCTCTATGCCACCGGTCCCACGATCGTGTTTGCGGTCAATGCGGTCTCGTATGGGGCGGTGCTCGTGGCGCTCCTCATGATGCGGGTGAAGGAGCTCGACCGGGTGCCCCCGGTGCCCAAGGCGCGGGGCCAGCTGATCGAGGGGCTCCGTTACTCCTGGGTTACCACCGGGGTACGGATGCCGCTCCTGATGATGGTCTGGATCGGCACCATGTCGTTCAACTTCTCCGTGCTGCTGGTGCTCTTCGCCGAGCAGACCTTCGACGCCGGGTCGAGTGGGTTCGGCACGCTGCTTTCGCTGTCGGCCATCGGGTCGCTCTCGGGGGCCGTCGCCGCCGCCACCCGCACCTCGATCACCCGCCGGTTCCTCATGATCGCCGCGTTGGGATTCGGCGCCCTCACGATCATCGCCTCGACCGCTCCCACGCTGATCACCATGGCGCTGCTGTTGATCCCGGTCGGGCTCTTCGGGGTGGCGTTCCTCTCCGGGTCGCAGGGGGCCATGCAGGCGGCGGCGGCGCCGCACATGCAGGGCCGGGTGATGGCGCTCTTCGCCGTGGTCTTCCTCGGGAGCACCCCGGTCGGGGGGATGACCGCCGGGCTCATGGCCGAGGTGTGGGGGCCGCGGGTGGCGTTTGCGGTGGGCGGCGGCGTGGCGATCCTCACCGGGATGTGGGCGTGGCGGGCCGCATGGTCGGAGGCGCCGGCGGCGGAGCCGGCAACGACCTGATCCCCCGGCGCCGCGCCGGTCGCCGGGCACAGTCGAGGGGACGACGCCACCGGGTGGCATCGGCGAGACACCCTGACGCAAGCGAGATGATCGTCGACGAGTTCTCGGCGATCGTCACCCGTTATGGGTGGTTGGCGCTCAACTCGGTGACGTACAGCGTTCCCGCATGAAACGAGCTGGAACTGTACGACGCCACCCAGACGTCGTAGGTCCCGTTCGGTCCGGTGGCGAAATCGATCGTCGGGTTCGCGGTTGCGAACGAGTCGTCGACGCACCACCACGCCCCGGCGGTGTCGTTGATGATGAGCACGGTGTCGTCAGCGAGACCGTCCGCGATGAAGTAGAAGCGGAGCAGGCCGCCGGTACTCCCCGTCCACACGATCTCGACGTCGGGTGCGGCGGTAGCCCACCCCAGGCAGGGCCCACCGAGGTAGGAGACGTCGACCGGGCCGCCCGATGTCATCACCTGCGACGCGGGGTCGGGGGTGAATCCGGCGGCCAGGGTGGTCGAGCCGTAGTTCGCCGGGAGGCCGGTGTCGAGCTCCGTCGTCACGGGAGTCGTCGTGGTGGTGGTCGTCGTGGACGCCCCCGGCGTGGTGGTGGTTTCCGCGGTAGTGGTGGTGACACCCGCGGTGGTGGTGGAAGCTGCGGTGGTGCCCGAAGCCGTCGTCGTGGTCCCCGCGTTGGTGGTGGTCGAACCGGCGGTTGTTGTGGTCGACGACCCCGAAGCGGCCGGTTCGTCGTCGGCGGACAAGAAGATGTATGCGGGTATGGCGACCGCGGCGGCGGCGAGGATGCCGAGGATCAGGGGCATCCCGTTCGCCTTGTACCAGGGGGTGGTGATCCCCTCGGGTGGAGGTGGAGGTGGGGGCGGCGGGACGGAGGTCACTTTGGTCTCCTCGATAAGGGTCCGCCGAGTGTACGCCGGGGGCTCTGGACCTGCGGGACGCTCTCAGCCGGCCTACCAGGGTCTCGTTGCCGGGGTGTTGAGGTGCCGCTCGCACCGCGGCGGGCGGGTGCCCGGGACCGCCCGATTCGGGCAGCGCCGCTCCCGGTCGCCGTGGCTGCAGGTCACCGGGACGGCGCATTCGGGCATCGCGGGACGGTATCACGATGCTTTGCTCACACGGCTGAGCGGAGAGAGGATTTCGTTCTTGCTCTCCCCCCTCGGAGGGGAGTACCCGACGGAGCGAAGCGACGGCGGGGGAGGAGGGTCTCCACATCCCACGCCACCCGACCACTGTGGTGACGACGGCCGGGTGAGGTGCGGGTGATCGGACCAAACTCTTCGGCTACCGTCCGCCCCCGATGGCCGAGTTCCCCCTGCAACGTCTCATCGGGATGACCATCGCCGATGTGTCTCCCGGGGTGGCGACCGCGTCCCTCGAGGTGGGCGACGACCTGCTCAACCCGAACGGGGTCGCCCACGGCGGGGTGGTGTTCATCATGGTGGACACTGCCATGGGCAAGGCCACGGTCTCGATGCTCGAACCGGGGGATCGGTGCGCCTCGATCGATGTGCAGATCCGGTTCCTCGAAGCGGTGACGGCCGGCCCGCTCCATGCCGAGGCGCGGGTGATTCGCCGGGGGAGACGCCTATTCCATCTCGCCGCCGACGTGCACGACGGAGCCGGTTCGCTGGTGGCGACGGCGACCGCGACCTTTGCGGTGATCGCAGGAGGGGATCGTGCCGCTCCCTGAGGACGACGTCGCCCGGGTGCGGCGGTGGGTGGCGGCCCGCAACGCTGCCCTCCCCGAACCGACGATCGGGAAGATCCGCTATGAACTCGAGGAGGCGCTGCGCCACCTGACCATCTCCGAGTGTCGTCCACCGTGGCGGCCGGAATACGGACCGGACTGGACCAGGCGCGGCGTCGCCCGGCTCCGCTACACCGCCACCCGCGGCGAGTGGTCGCTCTACTCGCCGGACAGCCGCTCGCGGTTCCACGAGTACGGAGCCACCGCACCCACCGGAATGGTGGGAAGGCTGCTCGTGGAGATCGACCGTGATCCCACGGCCATCTTCTGGGGGTGATTCATCCTCTCGGCGGGAGTCCCGGAAGCCCGCAAGATGCTGTCGCTTTCGATCGTTCCCCCCTTGTGGGGGAGCCGAGGAGGCGCAGCCGAGTCGGTGGGGGGCATGAAGGAGCGATCCACCAGGCCCGGTCTCTCGCCCTTTCTTGCTCTCCCCCGTCAGGAGCGAGGAAAAGGTCTCACCCTCGAGCGCAGGTATCCGCCGATCGCGAGAAACCTCACATTCGCGTTCTTCATCCTTCCCCCCTTGTGGGGGAAGTGCCTCGGGGAGCGAAGCGAGCCGAGGCGATGGGGGGTTACTCATACCCCAGGCTCGCTCACATCCCCGGATTGACCGTTGTCTCCGCCCCGATCCCAGGAGTACGATCAAACCCAACGGGAGGGTTGCCAGTGGCTGAGAAGCTCATCGGAACCGTCGTCCACTATTACGACCACGTCGGAGTTGCCGGGGTGATGCTCACGGGCACCCTGAAGGTCGGCGATACCGTCCACTTCCTGGGTCACACCACCGACTTCACCGAGACGATCGAGTCGATGCAGATCGACCATGAAGCGGTGAAGAAGGCGAAGAAGGGCGACGACGTCGGCATCCACGTGATCGGCCGGGCACGGATGCACGACAAGGTGTACAAGGTCGCCTGAGGGTCGAAGAGCACCGAGGCGCCGCGCCGCTCGCTGCGCCCGGTGCCGCCGCGGTCGTTCGCGGAGACTCGCTGCTTCTCTCTACGAACGCCCTGGAAGCTACCGCCACTTCTTCTTGCTGCCAGCGAACTGGCCTGGGTAGGAATCCCGCTTCGTCCAGGCGCCCGTCGACGGATGCCGCACCCGGCTGCGTTCCGACAGCGCGCCGTGCCGGTGACCCCGACCTGGGGTCTTCGCCACCTCGAATCTCCTTTCACCACAACCCGCCGAGCGATTACCGGACGGTCACGAACCAGCAGGAGTGTCGGCGGTGTGGAGGGCAGGGGAGAACGGCAGGTTGGGGGGCGTCAGACGCCGGAGGCAAGAAGCCTCTATTTCTCCGACGGTGCCGGGTGTTCAGTGTGGGTGTGACGAAGGTGATGCCGCTTTCCGAGGTGGAGGGCCGGTTCGCCGAGGTCGTCGCCGAGATCGGCGCCACCGGCGAATCCGTCACGGTGACTCGGGACGGCCGGCCGGTGGCGTTCCTGGTGGCACCCGGCCACCTCGCCGAGTCGACCCTCGACGTGCTCTCCGACCCGGTGGTCGTGCGGACGATCGAGGTGGCACGGACCAGGCGATCGGCGGACGATTACAACGCCGACATCCACCTCGAGGCGCTGCTGGAGTTGCTGCGCGCCGAGAAGGCGTGAATACCGCCACCGGCCATATGCGGCAACCCATCTCTGAAGCCGTTACCCGGCCACCTTCCCGTACAGCCAAATGGCAAACCACACCCCGGCGGCGACCGCGAGGGTTTGCAGCACGATCCAAGTGATGCGATCCCGGGTCATGCCAGCAGCCTCCGCTTCGCCTTCTCGTACTCGGCGTCGCTGAGCGACCCGGAGCGGTGCAGCGTGTCGAGGCGCTCCAATTCGGAGACCATGTCGGGTTTCGGTGCCCGCGACGCCGCCGAGGTGCTAGAACCGATCACCGCCCGCATCGCGGTGGCCACCGCCTTCGTGCCGGGTGGGGCGAGCACCGAGCGCACCCGCGCCCCCCGCTGCGGGGTGAGTCCCACGGTCTTGATCATCACCCACAACGGGATTCCGCCCATCAGCTCGAAGAGGATCCCCGGGATCAGCCATCCGTACACGACGCCGCCACCGCCCGGCGGGTCGAAGGCGTACTGGAGGAAGTTCCAGCCCAGGGACATGAACAGGGCCGGCCACAGCAGTCCGGTGAAGGTGGGGACCCCGGCGCCGATCGACGCCCAGGCGTAGACGAAGGCGGCGATGAGCCCGATCCAGATGCCGCCGATCATGAGAAGCGGCACACCCTCGGGACAGGGATGGGCAATGACGAAGGGGCCGCCCTCGGCGCAGAACCCGCCGATGTCCATCACCGCTCGCATCCCCAGGAACAGCAGCGTGATTCCGGCCGACGTCACGGCGAGCGAGCCGAGGACCCACACCACCCGCTTCAGCGGCACGGTGGTGGTGTCGGTGGTCATCGCAAGAGCATACGGGGCGGCGTTGGGACGAACGACCCTCTGCAGCCGAGTGTTTCGGCAGTACCTTTGCGGTCATGAGGCTGCGCAAGGGAATGCGGGTGCGTGAGCTCTCGAAGAGAGTGGGGCAGGTCCCCCGGCAGGGCCGGGTGGCGTCCGTCCACGGCTCCACCGTCGAGGTGCTCTGGGACGATGGGCACCGCTCGTCCGTGACCGGGTCCTACCTGTTCCCGATCCACCGGGAGCACACCGCCGCTTGAGACGCGCCGAGGCTCCGCCGGCGATGTCGCTCGGGCGCGCCCATCGGCGCCTGCTTGACCCCACCACGGTGATCGTCGCCATCATCCCGACGGCGTAGTGCCCGGGCTGGTGGCAGCCGATGAGTGTCTGCCCTCCGGCATCCGGCCTCCGGCATCCGCGATCTGGAATCTGGCCTCCGGCGTCTGGCCTCCGTACCGATCCCGAAGAGCCGGTGCGGTAACCCGTCATCGTCACCACGAGGGGCGATGGTGCAGGCGCTGGTGCTCGTGCTGGGTGCGGTGTTGTGGCCGGTGGCGGTGGCCTGGCCGCCGAGCAGGAACGCCACTACCGCTGGGCGACGTCGCACTCGGCGGGACCCCCCGACCGATCAACCCACCGTGTCGAGCAGCCTGTTGATCTCGGCGGGAGCCCGCAGGTACACGATCACCGCTGCGGTCACGAAGATGATCGCCGCCAGCCAGCGGGTGTAGATCCCCCGGGTCCGTCCCCACAGCACCGCGGCGAGAATCGCCATCGCCGCCGGGAACACCACCTTCACGTCGCCGAGCGGGATGTCCTCACCGCCCACATAAGCGACGCTCGTGCCGAGCAACTGTCGCAGGTCGTACTCGATGTCGAAGACCACGAAGACGATCAGCGCGACGATCAGTGCGACCATCATCCACGACGCCCAGCGGGTCGAGGCTCCCTCGGTGCGGTACGCCTCGTAGGCGACGGTTGGCACGAGGAACCCCACCGGCCACATCATCTCGTCGGTGGCGAAGCCGAGAAAGATCCCGAGGGCGGCGAGGGCGGTGAGGACGAGGCAAATCGGGGTGGCGTGCTGAGTCGGGCGGGCCATGGAGTCACTCCCTCCTGAGAAGGAGGTGACTCTATCCCGGTTCGGCCCCGCCTCCCCTCCGTGAGGCCGAACCACCAAGGCATGACGCCTGCGGCCCCCGCCCCCAGCCGGCCGGTGCGGCGGTGACCGCACCGGCCGGCGGCGGGGTGTCTTCGTCGTCTACGGGTGGTTGGCGTCCACCTCGGTGATGTAGAAGCCGCCGGGAATCAACACGCCGGTCTGGTATGTGCCGACCCAGATGTCGTAAACGCCGTCGGGGCCGGTGGCGAAGTCGATGGTGGGGTTGTAGGTCCCGTAGGAGTCGTCCGAGCACCACCAATCCCCGGCGGGGTCGTTGATGACGAGCACGGTGTCGTCACCCTCGAGGTCTGCCACGAAGAAGAACCGGAGCAGGCCTCCACTGCTCCCCGACCAGGTGACCTCGAGATCGGGAGCGCTCGTCACGAACCCGGCGCAGTCCCCGCCGAGGTACGCCGAGACGTCGATCGTGCCGCCCGCTTCGACGGCGGCCGCTTGGGGGTCGGGGTCGAACCCTGCGGTGAGCTCTCCGGCGCCGTAGTTGGGCTCGAGGTCGGGGTCCAGCGCCCCGCCGCCACCGTCACCGGTGACGCCGGTCACGTAGTACGAGCCGACGATCTCGTCGGCGGCGGCCAGGTCGGCCTCTGACACCATGGTGATCTCCACAACCGCCGTGAACTCCTCGCCCGGAGGCCGGGCGACGATGGCGACGTACACGGTGCCCACCCCTCCGCAGTCGCCCCACCAGTCGTAAGCGCCGATGTACGCGCCGTCGTCGTAGGCGTACCTGCCGTCGTAGGTGCATTCGTCGGTCAGGTACCCGTACGTGTCGAGCAGCTCGTCGATCGTCCCGCCGAGCATGGTGGAGGCCCCGAAGAACAGGCCGGGTACCGTCCACGTATCGGTCCATAGTTCGAGGTCGGGGGCCACACCGAGCACGACGCCGATCCCGTCGGCACCGCCGTCTACCCCGAAGCTGTTCGAAGTCCATGGACCGCTAAAGATGTCGGTCCATTCCACCGGGACGTTCACCAAGAGGATCCCGCTGTCGTCGGTGACTTCCATGTACCCGCTGTACCCGGTGACGGCGGGATCAGCAGGAGGTTCGGCGGGGGCTCCGCCGGCCTCGAACCCGCCGGCGATGTCGAGACCGCCGGCGCGGTCGTCCTCGGGCTTCGGGGCGGTGGTTGTCGTCGACTGGGCCGTCGTCGAGGTCGTCTCTGCCGAGGTCGTGGTGGTCGTGGCGAGCGAGGTCGCCGCGGTCGTGGTCGTGGTGACTGCGGCGTCATCACCGCAGGCAGCGATGACGAACAGGGTGAGGGCCAGGATCAGGATCAGGGGTCGGCGCAGGGTCATCGCGTCCTCTTGTTGGGGATGCCGGGGTCTCCAGCGGTCGCCATGTTGGCACCGGCGGCGGGAATGGGCAACACGCGGCGGGAACCGGGCATGGCGCCCCTTGCGTCGAAGATGAGGAAGTTCAACCGATCGAACCAGAAGGAATCACATGCGCAGACTCCTCGTCCTCCTCGCCCTCTCCGCCGTCGTGCTGGCGGCCTGCGGCACCGGTGAGGGCTCAGGCAATTTCGGTGTGGTCGGGGACGGCTCCGCCACCACCGGCATCAACGTCACCGGTCAGGGCAGGGTCTTCGGCAAGCCCGACACCCTCACCCTGAACCTGGGCGTCTCCGTGCTGCGGAGCACCGTGAACGCGGCCACCTCCGACGCCGCCGCCCAGGCCGAGGCGATCATCGACGCCCTCGAGGCGAACGGTGTCGCCGAGGCCGACATCCAGACCGCCAACTACGCGATCTGGCCCGAGTACGACTACAGCAACGAGACCCAGCGCCTCATCGGCTACCGGGTCACCAACGACCTCACGGTGAAGATCCGCGACCTCGACAAGGCCGGTGACGTCCTCGACGCCGCCACCGCGGCCGGGGGCAACGACGTGGTCGTGCAGAACCTGTCGTTCAGCATCGAGGACAACACGGCCCTGCTCGAGATGGCCCGCACCGCGGCGTGGAACGACGCCGAGGCCAAGGCCGAGCAGCTGGCGCGGCTCGCCGGTGTCGACCTCCGTGGTGCGGTGTCGATCACCGAGACCATCAGCTACAACACCCCGCCGGTCTACTACGAGCGTGCGGCTTTCGCCGACGAGGCGGGCACGCCGATCCAGGCCGGTGAGTCGGAAGTGACCGTCGTCGTCCAGGTGACCTTCAGCATCGGCTGATGGGGGCACGATCGCTGCAAGCGGAGGGAGGGCCGTGGGAACGCGGTCCTCTCTCGTTTCCGGACTCGGCGGGGACGCTGCCCTACAGTTCCCTCGGGTGAGTCTTCCGGAAGGAGCACCCGTGGCCAACAAAGACAGGGCTCCCAAGCCCGCCAAGAAGCCGGCGGCGCACACTCTCAAGGAGAAACGCGCCGCGAAGAAGAGCAAGAGAGCCAAGTGACAGAGAGGAGGTGCGGGGAGACCCGCACCTCCTCTTTGTAGAGGTCCCGAGGCCGGCCATTCGCCCCTAGCGGCGTCGCATCGGGATCGCGCACACTGGCTCGAGGGAGGAGGCGCATGCGCGAGTTCATCGACGGCAACACCGCCATCGTGCGCGCAGCCCTCGACTCCGGATGTACCTTCTTCGCCGGGTATCCGATCACACCGGCCTCGTCGATCCTCATGGCGATGATGAGTGAGCTGCCCCGGATCGGTGGGGTGGCCATCCAGGGCGAGGACGAGATCGCCTCGATCGGGATGTGCATCGGGGCCACCCTCGCCGGTGCCCGGGCGATGACCGCCACCAGCGGTCCCGGAATCAGCCTGTACAGCGAGAACGTCGGCCTGGCGATCATGGGCGAGGTGCCGCTGGTGATCGTCGACGTGCAGCGGCTCGGACCATCCACCGGAGGCGCCACCACCGTCTCCCAGGGCGACGTCCAGTTCGTGCGCTGGGGGACCGCGGGTGGGTTCCCGATCATCGCCCTCTCCCCGTCGACCGTGCCCGAGGCGTACGTCCTCACCGCAAAGGCCTTTGACCTCGCCGAGCGGTTCCGCTGCCCCGTGTTCCTGGTCACCGACAAAGAACTGGCAACCACCCTCACCACGGTCGACCTCGACGCCTACCCACGGGTAGAGGTGCGCTCCCGGCTCACCGGCGAAGAGGGGCCGCCGTACCGGTTCCACCCGGTCGATGGGGTATCGCCGCTCCACGAGTTCGGGCGGGGGACCACCGTGCGATTCACCGGGTCCACCCACGACGAGGCCGGCTTCATCACCAAGCACCCTCCCACCGTCGACGCCCTGAATCGCCATCTGACAGAGAAGATCGAGGCGCACCGGGAGGAGATTGAGATGGTCGACGCCGACTGCGATGCCGGTGCCGCCACCCTCGTTCTCGGCTACGGCATCACCGGTGGGGCGGTGCGCGCCGCGGTGGCGACCGCCCGGAGCAGGGGCGAGCGGATCTCGGGTCTGGTGGTGCAAACGCTGTGGCCGGTGCCGGAGACCGCCATCGGCGCCGCGCTCGCCGGCGTGGACCGGGTGATCGTCCCCGAACTCAACCCCGGGTTGTACCGGCGCGAGATAGAGCGCATCGCCGGCGGGCGGACCGTGATCGGCGTGGAGCGGGTCGACGGGGAGTTGATCTCGCCGGAGCAGATCCTGGCGGCGGCGGCATGACCGTCACCATCACCGTTCAGTACCGCAACGACACCCCGTATCCGTTCTGTCCCGGGTGCGGGCACGGCAGCATCCTCGACAGACTCGACGAGGCGCTGAGCACCCTGGCCATCGACCCGGCCGGGGTTGTGATCGTCTCCGACATTGGATGCGCTGGGCTTTCCGACCAGTACTTCTCCACCAGCGCCTTCCATGGGCTGCACGGTCGCAGCATCACCTACGCCACCGGGATCAAGCTGGCGCGCCCCGAGCTCACCGTGATCGTGATCATGGGCGACGGCGGCACCGGGATCGGCGGTGCCCACCTCATCAATGCCGCCCGGCGCAACGTCGGGATCACGGTGTTGGTGTTCAACAACCTCAACTTCGGGATGACCGGGGGCCAGCACTCCACCACCACCCCGGACGGGGCGGTCACCGCGACCACCCCCGGAGGCAACCTGGAGCATCCACTCGACATCTGCGGAACCGTGGGTGTCAACGGCGCCGGGTACGTGTACCGGGGAACCTCGTTCGACACCGACCTGGCGCAACGGATCGCCGAAGCGATCGAACATCCGGGGTTCGCCCTCCTCGACGTCTGGGAGCTGTGCACCGCCTACTTCGTTCCGGCGAACAAGGCCACTCGTCGCAGCCTGGAGGCGACGATCGAACGGCTCGGGTTCGCCCGCGGAGTGGTGTTCGACCGCCCGGTGAACGACTACGGCGCCGCATACCTCGCGGCCGCGTCCGGCCTTCCGCCCCGCACCCGGCCGACCCCGATCGCGGTCGAGCACTCCTCGCCGCTCGCCACATCGCTCGCACTGCTCGTCGCCGGCTCGGCGGGTGCCAAGGTGCGTTCTGCGGCGCGCCTCGTCGGAGAGGCGGCGATCCGGAGCGGACTGTGGGTCACCCAGCGCGACGATTATCCGGTCA
>Ga0209342_10007568_pt1 | contig 10936 bp, 9 predicted proteins | sample RifCSP16_2_FD_184023 | JGI IMG/M metagenome (GOLD analysis project Ga0209342, IMG submission 184023) | Soil microbial communities from Rifle, Colorado - Rifle CSP2_sed 16_2 (SPAdes) (version 2) | ecosystem: Environmental > Terrestrial > Deep subsurface > Rock core/Sediment | place: Rifle... | reverse complement strand
TCCGGGGCGGCCTTCTCTTTGGTAGCTTTCTCTTGGCCGGGCAAGAGAAAGCTACCTGCCGTGGGTCAGCCACCCACAAGTAGCTGTTACAGCATCGCCGAAAGGCGATTCGACATAGACCCGGCAAACAGGCGTAACCGGTGAAACGCAGCCGGCCGGAAATCCAAAAAAAAGCAACCGCCGTCCCTGGCACTCCGCTCCCGTAATCGGCGGTGGGACGCGCTCCGGCGCGCGCCGCGAATCCTCAGAGCCAGTAAAAATAGATGTACACGAGCCACCCCGGGATCACGACCGCGAAGGTCCAATACCAGGAGACGGCGTCGAGGCCGAAGTGGCTTTCGGCGGTGAAGTGCCCGAGGAAGCCGCGCACCAGCAGCACCGTGAACATGACCAGCCCCACGACCACGTGGACCGCGTGCAGGCCCGTCAGGGCGTAGAAGTTCGTGCCATAGGCCCCGGCGAGGGTGACACCCAGCTCGGCCGCGTGCCCATACTCCTGCGCCTGCTGGAACAGAAACACCACCCCGATCACGCCGGCGATGGCGAGGCCGGCGATCATCTGACCGCGATTGGCGATGGCCAACCCCTTGCGCGCCCAGACCAGGGCGACGGCGGAGGCGAGCAGCAGCAGCGCATTGATGGTGGGCAGCCCCGCCGGGCTGAGCGCCGTGAAGGGCTTGCCCGCCGGACCGCTCGAGGGCCAGACGCCCTTGAAGTCCGGCCAGGGCGTGAACTGCGGATCGTAGGAGCCGAGGGTCGGCAGCGAATACACGCGCAGGTACATCATGGCGAGCAGGAAAGCCGAGAAGAACGCGATCTCCCCGAAGATGAAGAACGCCATGCCGATGCGGAACGAGCGGTCCTCCCACCGGTGGTAGCGCCCGGTTTCGTTTTCCGTCACGACATTGGCGATCCAGGCGAACGCCGCGTACAGGAACAGCGCCGCGCCGGCGAGCATGGGCAACACGCCCGAGGCGAGCGCGGTGATTTTCAGGATGAAGCCCAGCGCGAGCAGGAACAGCCCGACGTTGAGCACCACCGGGTAGGCGTTCGGCGGTGGAACGTAATAGTGGTTCGATGACGGCTCGGCCATGGTGGTCCCTCCGGATTTACGTTTGCGGTTCACGTCCCCTCCGTAATCGGAAACAGCGAATACGAAAGGCTTATCTCTCGTACGTCTGGCGGCAGCTCCGGGCTGATGAAAAATACGAGCGGCATGTCCTTGACCTCGCCCGGACCCAACTGCTGCCGCTGAAAGCAAAAACACTCGACCTTGTTGAAATACCGCGCGGTCCAGCCGGGGCTCACGCTCGGGACCGCCTGCCCGGCGAGCGTGCGGTCGGTGGGGTTCTTCGCACGGTAGCTCACGCGCGCGATCTCGCCGGGGTGCACGCGCGTCCTGATCCGCTCGGGCCGGAACTCCCAGCTCATCCCGGGCATCACCGTGCTCGTGAACTCCACCGTCACCCAGCGCCCGGTGTCGATCGTGGGCGCCTGCTCGGCCGCCACGGCGCCGGCGGTCTTGCCGTTCAGCCCCGTGACCTGGCACAGCAGGTTGTACAGGGGCACCAGGGCGAACGCGAAACCGGTCGCGCCCCCGACGGCAAGCAGGAGCTTGAGCGTGAGCCGCCGGTTCTTGCGCTTGAGCACCTCATCCATAGAATCCACCTCACCGCACGAGCGCGGGCAGCCACACCTCGACCTTGAAGAAGGTGGCGACATAGGTCGCCAGGCCGAGCAGCCCGAGCGCAACCGCCAGGTACACCGCCCGCCGCCGGCGCCTAACGAGCAAGGTCTCGTCCATCCCGGTATCCATCGGCGTCACTTGACCGTCGGCGGCGTCTCGAAGGTGTGATACGGCGGCGGCGAGGGCAGCGTCCACTCGAGCCCCTGCGCGCCCTCCCACACCTGGGCGCTCGCCTTGGGACCGGCGCCGCGCGCGCACCGGATCACGATGTAGACCAGGATCAACTGCGCGGCCCCCAGCAGGAAGGAGCCGATCGAGGACACGAAGTTCGCGGTCGCGAACTGCGGCGCGTAGTCCACGAGATGCCGCGGCATGCCGTCCTGGCCGGCGAACCACTGCGGGATGAACGTGAGGTTGAAGAAGATCACGGTGAGCCAGAAGTGCAGCTTGCCGAGTCGTTCGTCGTACATCCGGCCGGTGATCTTCGGCAGCCAGTAATACACGCCCGCCATCATGCCGAAGATGCCGCCGCCGAAGAAGGTGTAATGGAAGTGCGACACGATGACATAGCTGTTGTGGTACTGGGCGTAGCCCGCGATGTCCGGGATCACCAGCCCGGTCAACGCGCCCATGCCGAAATGGGCGATGAAGCCGAGCGCGAACAGCATCGGCGTTTCGAAGGTCATGGCCCCGCGCCAGATGGTGGCGATCCAACTGAACACCAGATACGCGGTCGGGATCGAGATCGCCATGGTCGAGAACATGAAATAGAGCTCGGCCTTGAGCGGCATGCCGGAGCTGAGCATGTGGTGCCCCCAGACGAGCGCGCCCAGGGTCAGGATGGCCCACATCGCGTAGACCTGGGCCTTGTAGCCGAAGATCGGCTTGCGCGCGAAGGTCGAGAGCACGTGCGGGATCAGCCCCCAGGCCGGCAGCAGCACGATGTAGACCTCCGGGTGCCCGAAGAACCAGATGAGGTGTTGCAACAGGATCGGGTCGCCGCCCGCCCCGGCGTCGAAGAAGTGCGTGCCGAAGTGGCGGTCGGTGAGCAGCATCGTGACCGCGGCGCTGAACACCGGCATCACCAGGATCAGCGAGAACGCCGTGATGAGCCACGACCACACGAACAGCGGCATCTTCATCAGCGGCATGCCCGGGGCGCGCAGGTTCAGCACCGTGACCACGGTGTTGATCGCGCTCGTCACCGAGGAGAGCCCGAGCAGGTGAACGGCGAAGATGGCGAAGTCAATCCCGATGCCGGCCTGGAGGTCGAGCGAGGTGTTGTGCATCACCCAGCCCACGCCGGTCGCCCCGCTGCCGATCCCGACGAACTGGAGGAAAAACGGTATCAGCAGCAGGATCGCCGCGAGCGGCAGGATCCAGAAGCCCCAGTTGTTGACGCGCGGCAGCGCCATGTCCGGCGCGCCGATCATCATGGGGATGAGGTAGTTATTAAGGCCCGTGGCGAACGGCATGATCGCCCCGAACACCATCACCAGCGCGTGCAGCGTGAACAACTGGTTGTACATGCTCGGGGAGAGGAGCTGAAGCCCGGGGAACAGCAACTCCGCCCGCACCGCCATGATGAAGAGCCCCCCGACGAGGAACATGATGAGCCCGAAGCTCATGTACAGGATGCCGAGGTCCTTGTGGTTGGTGGTGGTGAGCCAGCGCACGATACCGGCCGGATACTCGTGGCCGGCCTCGCGCGCAACACCTGGGATTGCTACGGTCATGGATGTTTTCTCCTAGTCGTTTCGCGCGAACCCTTAACGCAGGGCCTTGACCTGCGTGGGTTGGACGGTATCGCCCATGCGGTTGCCGAAGGCGTTGCGCTCGTAGGTCACCACGGCGGCGATCTCCACATCGGACAGCGTGCCCTTGAACGCCTGCATGGCCGTGCCGGGCTTGCCGTTCATCACGCGATCCAGGTGCCCGTCCTTGATGAGCCGCCCATCCTTGTCGAGGAACGGACCGTTGACGAGCTTGCTGCCCGCGAGCGCCGGGAAGGCGCCGGGCACGCCCTTGCCGTCCGGTTGGTGGCAGGCGGCGCAGACTTTGTTGTACACGGCCTTGCCCTTGTCCATCAGATCTTCTTTCGCCATGACCTTGCCGGCGGCGGTCTCCGCAGCGACCCGCTCGGCTTTCCTGGCGGCGATCCATTCCTTGTATTTATCTTCGGGTAACGCCTCGACGACGATGGGCATGAAGGCGTGGCCGTCGCCGCAGATCTGGGCGCACTGCCCGCGATAGGTTCCGGGCTTTTCGATCTTGACCCACATCTCACGCAGGTACCCCGGCACCGCCAGGCGCTTTACGCCGAAGGACGGCATCCACCACGAGTGCATCACGTCGGTGGCCGTGAGCAGGATGCGGATCTTCTTGTTCGTCGGCAACACCAGCGGGTTGTCCACCTCGAGCAGATAATTCGCGCCCTTCGCCGCCTTGTTTTGGATCTGGTCCTGGGTGGTCGCCAGTGCGCTGACGAACTTGATGCCCTCGTCCGGGTACTCGTACTGCCATTTCCACTGGCTGCCGGTAACTTTGATCACCATCTCGACGTTGGTCTTGGTGTCCTCCATCGCGACCGCCGCGTGGTAGGCGGGAATGCCGAGCACCACGTAGTCGATGAACAGCAGCAGTGCGAACGGCGACAGCACGCCAAGCCACTGGAGCGTGGTCCGCGGACCGGTAAAGGTCGCGGGTTTGGCGCCCTGGCTCTTGCGGTGCGCGAAAACGGAGTAGATAAAAATCGCGAACACCGTCGCATACATGGTCATGACGAGGCGCATGAACAGCACGCTGACCTCGTTGGTCTCGTGCGCGACGGGGGTTACCGGCTCCGGAAAGTCCCAGATGGACTTGGCGAGCGCCAGGGCCGGAAGGAAGACGGCGAACGCTGCGCCAGCCAAAACGGCAAGAACTCTCTTCTTTCCCGTCATAAGTGCGTTCTCCCTAATCGACTATTGGGTGGAACAACCTTGGATCCCCTAAGGGCTTTGAACAAAATACGCCAGCTACCGGGTATTGTGAATTCTTTAGTTGCACCCCGATACACCAAAAAGGTGCGCCATACTTGGTCTTATTCTTAGACGTAGTATAACCACACAAAAGAAAAAAAGAAAAGTGCCCTCCGCCCCGCTGCGGTGTGTCCCCCGGTCTAGATTCGGTAGATCTTTAATCCTGGAAAAAGCAGTCAACCGCAGATGAACGCGGATATTCAAAGCGCTGCCGGTATTCGCCAGCCCATCGAAAGGGTGAACCTGGAAAAAGCAGCTGTCCGCAGATTTTGCAGATTATTGCGACGGCACAAATCTATCTGAAGATGCCCGAGGTACTGTCTCCGCGCCGGCTCCGGATCGAAGCCTCCATGCCGCCGCAATAATCGAAAACTCATATGATTTTCGTCCCGCCACTAAATCGACGGTACCGCCGTGCCAATTTGCAGTCCCTTTGTGTCGATTTAGTGGCGGGACGCAGGTGAATCATTTGGTTCGAATGACTGTCCGGCGCACCCTTTATGGTGAGAGAAGGAGCGCGCCCATTCTTAAAATCTGCGGATGCAATCGCCGTTTTTAGGATCAAGTATCTGAAAAATCCCCCATAGGGATCGTCAGTGCGCCCCCCGGCGACCGACTAAGGGACGATGCCTGGGGGCGGGTATCTCCCGCCGGTCCGACATCGCCGGCTTTGATCCCCGGCCGACGCTTAACTGAGGAAGAGCCTATAGGCGGGGTTGGCGGTTTCCTCGGCACATTCATATCCGAGGTTCTCAAGAAATTTCCGGAACGCCCGCTTTTCCGGCGGCGGGACCTGCATGCCGACCAGCACGCGCCCGAAGTCGGCACCGTGGGAACGGTAGTGGAACAGGCTGATATTCCACCGCCCGCCCATCTTGCTGAGAAAGTTCATCAGCGCCCCGGGCCGCTCGGGGAACTCGAAGCGATACAGGATCTCGTGCACCGCGTTCGGTGCGCGCCCGCCCACGAGGTGGCGGATGTGGAGCTTGGCCATCTCGTTGTCGGTCATGTCGAGCACCGGATAATCGTGGCGGCGCAGCGTTGCGACGAGCCGTTTGATCTCCGAGGTGTCGCGGATCTGCACCCCCACGAAGATGTGCGCATTGGCCGGATCGGCGTAGCGGTAGTTGAACTCGGTGATGTTGTGGTCGCCGAGGATCGTGCAGAACCGCTTGAGCGCACCCGGTCGTTCCGGGATGGTCACGGCGAAGATCGCCTCGCGCCGCTCGCCCACCTCGGCGCGCTCGGCCACGTGGCGCAGGCGGTCGAAGTTGACGTTCGCGCCGCTGCAGATGGCGACGAGCTCGCGGTCCTTAAGGCGGTTGTGTGCGACGTAGCGCTTGAGGCCGGCGAAGGCGAGCGCGCCGGCGGGCTCGAGGATCGAGCGGCGATCCTCGAAGATGTCCTTGGTCGCGGCGCAGATCTCGTCGTTCGTGACGATCACCATCTCGTCCACAAACTGCTTGCAGAGCCTGAAGGTTTCCTCACCCACCTGGCGCACGGCCACGCCGTCGGCGAAGATGCCGACATGGTCGAGCACGACGCGCCGGCCGCTTTTGAGCGATCGGTCCATCGCGTCGGCATCCTCGGGCTCCACGCCGATGATCTTCACCTCCGGACGCAACTGCTTGATGTACGCTGCGATGCCGGCGATCAGGCCGCCGCCGCCGACCGGCACAAACACGGCGTCCAGTTCCTGGGGATGCTGCTTCAGGATCTCCATCCCGATCGTGCCCTGGCCGGCGATCACGTCGGGGTCGTCGTAGGGATGCACGAAGCTGAGCCGGCGCTTCGATTCGATCGCGCGCGCGTGGGTGTAGGCGGTGTCGTAGTTGTCTCCGTGCAGCACCACCTGTCCGCCGAGGCGGCGCACGGCGTCCACCTTGATCCGGGGGGTCGTGCGCGGCATCACAATCACCGCCTTGGTGCCGAGCCTTAAGGCCGCAAGCGCCACGCCCTGGGCGTGATTGCCGGCGGAGGCGGCCACGACGCCCTTTTTCAGCTCCGCGGGGCTCAGGCGGACCATCTTGTTGTACGCACCACGGCATTTGAACGAGAACACCGGCTGCTCGTCCTCGCGCTTGAGCCAGATGCGGTTGCGCAGGCGCTCGGAGAGCGTCGGGGCGTAGTCGAGCGGGGTCTCGCGGGCGACCTCGTACACGCGCGCGTTCAGGATTCGCTTCAGGTATTTTTGCGGCACGGTTCGTCTCTTCGGCGCCCCTCCCCGGAAGGGGAGGCAGAGCGGGAATAACTCTTTAATCCTGCAAGCTAATTTATCAGATGCCCGCTTTAATATCACATCATAAATGGGTATCCTTCCAAGTCGGACTTCCGTCAGCGATTCGTGTATGACTCCAGAAGAAAAGAAAAAGGCCGTTGCCGAGGCGGCGCTCGCCTATGTCGAATCCGGCTGGGTGATCGGCGTCGGCACCGGGTCCACGGCCAACTGTTTCATCGATGCGCTGGCGCGCATCAAGGGCAAGCTCGACGGGGCGGTCGCAAGCTCCAACGCCACCGCCGAGCGGCTCAAGAAGATCGGCATCCCGGTGCTCGACCTCAACGCCACCGGCGATCTGCCGCTGTACGTCGACGGCACGGATGAGGCGACCAGGCACCTCCACCTCATAAAGGGCGGCGGTGGGGCGCTCACGCGCGAGAAGATCGTCGCCGCGGCGAGCAGGAAATTCGTCTGCATCGCCGACGATTCCAAGCTCGTGGATGTGCTCGGAAAATTCCCGCTGCCGATCGAGGTGATCCCCATGGCGCGCTCGTATGTCGCGCGCAGGCTGGTCGAGCTCGGCGGCGGCCCGGTATTGCGCTCGGGCTTTACCACCGATAACGGCAACGTCATCCTCGATGTGCACAACCTGAAAATCCTGAATCCGGTGGAGCTCGAGGAGAAGCTCGACCATCTCGCCGGTGTCGTCACCAACGGCCTATTCGCCCGCCGCCCGGCGGACGTGCTGCTGCTCGGTACGGACCAAGAAGTAAGAATCCTGACCTGACCGCTCGGACTCGACCCGGGCCGGACTGCCGCAAATTGTCACACGTCTGACCGGTGAGGAATCGCCGCGCGGCAGGCAGCGGTCTTTGCGCCACGCGCAACCTGCAAGAATCCCCGCAAAAAAGCTGAAAATTCACCGGCCGGCCCAGGCCTAGTCAAAAAATGACCTTTGGCGCAAAAATTGCATGATAAATCAATAAATTCGGCCGAATAGTGGAAGCGGCACAAGAGAATCGCCAGGGAAGCGCGAACTAGGACGGATGAAACCAGATCACTCAACGGCGGCGTTCGAGCCGGCGCGGCGGCGGCTGCTGCGCGCGTTCGTCGCGGGCGCATGCGCCTGCGCTGTCGGCGCGCGCGCCGCGCCCAAGGGCTACACGCTGGCCGTCGTTCCCTATCGCCTGCCCCTCGCCGCGCACCAGGACTGGGGGCCGCTCGCCGAACATCTCAGCGAGCGGCTGAAGGCGCATATCGAGCTCAAGGTCCACGACAGCTTCGCGCGCTTCGAGGCGGAGCTGTTCCGGGGCGCACCCGATTTTGTGTTCATGAATCCCTACCACCAGGTGATGGCGTACAAACGCGCCGGTTACCTCCCGCTGGTGCGCTCAAGCGAGCCCCTGACCGGCGCCCTCGTCGTACGGCACGACAGTCCCGCGGCCTCGGTCAAGGACCTGAACGGCAAGATCCTCGCCTTTCCGTCCCCCAACGCCTTCGCCGCCTCGCTTTACATGCGCGCCTTGCTCACGGAACGGCACAAGATCCGCTTCACGCCGTATTACCTCGATTCGCACAGCGAAGTCTACCGCCACGTGATCCTGGGCGAGGCCGCCGCCGGCGGGGGCGTGCGCCACACGCTCGAACGCGAGCCGCCCGAGGTGCGGGCCAAACTGCGCGTGCTCTACGAAACCCCCGCGTCCGTCTCGCATCCTGTTGCGGCCCACCCCCGCGTCCCGGCGGCGGTGCGCGAGGCGGCGACCCAGACGATCCTCGATCTCGGCGCCGTCGATGCCGCCCGGGCACTCCTCAACCGCACCCAGCTCTCGGACCCGGTCCGGGCCGATTACCGCCGCGATTACCGGCCGCTCGAGCGCCTGCGGCTCGAGCACTACGCGGTGTTGGACTAGCCGCAGGGGGATTACCCGACGATGAAACCCGGAACGCTGCTCCAACGCCTGCACCCGCGCCGCCTGCACGTGCGCATCGCGGCGCTCGGGGCACTGCTGCTCGCCGCAGTGGTCGCGATTTACACCTGGGATACGATCCGCACGCGCACCGCAACGGAGACCGCGGCGTTGCTCGCCCGCGCGCAAGCGCTCGCCGAGCAGACCGCCTACGCGGGCGCCGCCCCGCTCGTGACACGCCACTATTCCGACGTGGAGGCGTTGCTCCTGCGTTTCGCCCGCATGCCGGAGGTGCTCCGCATCCAGGTGCTCAACCGCGAAGGCCGCATCGTCTCCGACATCGTGCGCGAAGACGGCGGCGCGCCGCACATCCAATTCGATGCGCCGGCCGTGCGCCCGCCCGCCGGCGGCGAGCTCGTCGTCCAGGGCGGCGCCGAGCGCTACGTCGTCTGGCGGCCGATCGAGGCCGGAGATCGCGTCGGATGGGTGCGCCTCGAATACAGCACACGTGCGATCGCCGAGATGCGCGCGCAGATCTTGCGCAGCGGTCTGTTCACGGCGCTCGTCTCGATCGCGCTGAGCGCGGCGCTGTTCGCGCTGTTTCTGCGCCGCCCGATGCGCGCCGTGGAGCGCGCCACGGACTTCGCCGCCCGGCTCGCCGAGAACCGCGGCACGACCTACCCGGTCGAGCGCAACAGCTACGAGGTCGAGCAACTGGGCACGGCGCTCAACCAGGTCTCGCTCAAGCTCGCCGAGCAGGAGCAGGCCCTGCACACCGCCCACCGGCGGCTCCAGGCCGTGCTGCAACATGCGATCGACGGCATCGTCACCCTCGACGCGCAGGGGCGGATCGAAAGCGCCAACCCGGCGGCGGAAAAGATCTTCGGCCTTTCGGCGGAGCAAATCCTCGGCCGCGCGTTCGGCGAGCTGGTGCCGTATTTCCGCATGGACGATTTCGAGCAGGAAAATCTGCACCACATCGAGGTCGGCGGACGCCGGCACGACGGTGCCGCGATCCCGCTGATGCTCGGCCTCAGTCGAATGGACCTCGAGGGCCGGCGCCGCTACGTCGGCATCCTGCGCGACATCAGCGAGCAGAAGCGGCTCGACCGCATGAAGAGCAACTTCGTCTCCTCGGTCTCGCACGAGCTGCGCACGCCGCTCACCTCCATCCACGCCGCGCTCTGCCTGCTCGCGGGCGGCGAGGTGGACGGCATCGGCGGCGAGGCCAAGGATCTCGCCGCGCTCGCGTACAAGAACAGCACGCGCCTGGCGCGCATCATCAACGACATCCTCGACTTCGAGAGTATCGAGGCGGGCCGCGTGGTCCTCGCGGCGCGCGCGGTCGCGCTCGCGCCGCTTATCGAGGAGGCCGTGCGCGAGGCTGGGGACCTCGCCCGCGCGCGCACCGTCCGCCTGGCGCTCGCGCTCGAAGCGCCGGGCGCCCAGGCGCTCGCGGACGCGCCCATGCTCAAGCGCGCGCTCGCGCAGCTTCTGACCAACGCCATTCGACTCTCGCCGCCGCGCGAGGAGGTGCACGTGGCGCTCTCGCGCCGCGAGGGGTTTGCGCGCATCGCGGTGACTGACCGCGGTCCCGGCATCCCCGAGTCCGCGCGCAAGTACATCTTCCAGAAATTCGTCCAGGTGGACGCCGGGGACATCCGCTACAAGGAAGGCACCGGGCTCGGGCTGGCGCTCGCCCGAACCATCGTCGAACGCCTGGGCGGCTCGATCGGTTTCGACAGCACCCCGCACGTGGCCACGACCTTCTTCCTGGAACTGCCCGAGCACCGGGCCGAGGAAGCCCGGGTCGCCTGAGGCACGCCGTCAGGCGTACAGCCGGCCGCGGCGCACGAGCGCCTTCTCGATCTCCACGGCGACGAATATCAACGCCGACAACAACAGGCAGATTCCCAGCTCGGCCGCCGTCAGCGGTTCGGTGTGGAAAATCGGGTTGAGCGCCGGGACATAAATCGTCGCCATTTGCAGCACGAAGGTGAGCAGCACCGCGCCCAGCAGGGGAAGGTTGGTGGTGAGACCGCGCGTGAACAGCGATTCGGTCTCGGAACGGATCGCCAGCACGTGCGTCATCTGCGACAGCGTC
>Ga0209342_10007566_pt1 | contig 10938 bp, 11 predicted proteins | sample RifCSP16_2_FD_184023 | JGI IMG/M metagenome (GOLD analysis project Ga0209342, IMG submission 184023) | Soil microbial communities from Rifle, Colorado - Rifle CSP2_sed 16_2 (SPAdes) (version 2) | ecosystem: Environmental > Terrestrial > Deep subsurface > Rock core/Sediment | place: Rifle... | reverse complement strand
TGACGGAGAAAGGCCAGAAGTTCTCTTGTTCGCTGATGACAGCTTCAGCCCTTGATATTAAAGCGCTTACGGAAATGGCGGCATGAAAAACACGCAGAAAAAACAAGAAGTTGATGGATTGTAGTACAGATTGATATACCCAATGTATAATCCATGAATTTTACCGGAGAAATGGTATGTGCAGGTTCAAAGTAACGGCATTCATCAAATACGTCATAAGTCGGCAGGAGTGACTTGTGATGGACGGAAACAATCTTCTGGTCTTGAATAAAAGCAGCAGCGTTGTGGACAAGCTTGCCCTGTGGTCGTTTATTTCTGTCGACAAAACCCACAATAGCAGAAATACCCGATGTGCACCGGGCTACTTTATCTAAATACCTCAGATTTTCGTCAACAAATGCGGGGATATCCAGAAAATCCTTTGGTGGATAACCCGTAACGGCCAATTCTGGGAAGACGACAAGATCTGCTTCCTGGCTTTTAGCACGGTCAATTGATGAACAAATTTTTTCCGCATTCCTTTGAAAGTCGCCAACTGTCGGATTAATCTGTGCAAGTGCTATTTTCATGTTTTTGTTAAGTGTTTAGAAATTTTAATCGTTTCTTATTTCGGATTTTGGATTGCAGATTGCGGAATTATACTTTAAAGGCTAACAAATTGTGATTTATTAAATGTTTGAAAATTAAGTGTCAGTAATGAAACAAGTTCTTGTTTATACTGCGAATGAGTTTTTTGCAAACAGTCCATTATTGAGTTCTTAAATTTTGTAAACTCTGAATAATACTTTGAATATAGGCATTGTTTTTTAACAAACTTCCAAAGTCGCTCAATAAGATTGAGGTTTGGCGAATAAGGGGGCAAAAAAATCAACTCAATGTTTAACTGTGTAGCCAAATTTTTAACGGTTGTACATCTTTGATAACGGGCATTGTCTAATAGGAAAGTAACAGGCGTATCTAAATTTAAACGAGTGATTTTCCACAGTAAATCACAAACACTTTGCGCATTTATATAGGTCTCATTCGTTATGGTAATCAACTCATGGGTTATAGCATTCAGAGATCCCAAGACATTAAACCGTTGTCTTCCGGATGGGGCTTTGAGAAATAATCGGGTAAAGCACCAGAGATATCCTAAAAACTTGTCCTCGTGAAAACGGGGAAAGGGCTAACACAAAATGAGCCGCATCAATAAAGAACACGGTTCTTTTTCCTTCCTCGGCTTCTTTGAGAATGGGATCTAGTGTTTTTTTAAAAGTTTTCTTGCTCATCAACATTAGCTTTGGAGGGAATTGTACCTACTTTGCGATGGCGTAAACCAATCTTTTTGAGAAATTTCATCACTTGTTTTTCACTGCGCTTGAGCCCTGTTATCTTTTCTATTGCGCTCATAGCCTCTTTAATCGTTGCTGGAGGATGTTCTCGAAAATAGTCTTCAATCGTTTGTTTATGCTCGCTCAATTTACTTTCTGGACGATAAAAATTCAGCTCTTTTAATTTCTCTATGCCTCCAGCTTTGTATTCTTTGATATACTGTGTAACAACATTGATAGATATGCCTGTTAATTGGGCTATTTTGTTATGAGGTTCTCCTTGTCTTTTTAACCATAACGCTTCCATCTTTCGCTGCACTCGTGGATGGGGGTGATGGTATCGTTCATAATTTAACGCTTTTATGTCTCCTTCAGTAAATTCTATTTTTATCATAATCTCCTCATAGTAAGGTTATGTAAAATAATGTCGTTCACTGAAAATTATACTGTTACTCATGAATTTATCAATTTAATAAATCACAATTTGTGAACATATCGAGTATATCTTAAACCCTTATTTTACTTATAGTTTTATGTGTTTCTTAAGAACCAAACATCAATAAAATCAAGGATTAGCAAATGGTCTTTATAAGTACTACAAATAAAATCATGAATATTAAACTTTAAGTTTAAACATTTTTAATTTCTTGTTTTATATTAATCGCAACTTATTGCTATCATTGGTACTTATAGCAATTTCTTTTTTTCTTAACTTAACACGTATGGGATAGACCCCCGCGCTACAATCTATTTTTATTTGCATGTAGGGCAATTCATGAATTGCCCCTACAAGATTCGTCCTCGTGTAAACGGGGATTGAATTTCCTATACGTCAAGTTATTCCGTTTAAGTCCCCCTTAACAAAGGGGGATTCTCTATGCCATACATAATAACACGCATAAATAAAATGAAAATTCCTATACAATAAAATTAAGAAAATTCAACAAAATATTGAACAATAATCATCATGCTTATTGTTGATTACTAAAAGCTGAACGCTTAGTTATTATCTAGAACTTTTATTCACCCATAACTTTAATAACGAGTCGCTTGCTGCGCTGCCCGTCAAATTCGGCATAAAATACCTTTTGCCATGTGCCAAGGTCTAATTTCCCCTCGGTTACCGGTATGACCACCTGGTGTCCGATGAGAAGGTTTCTGAGATGCGCATCCCCGTTCACCTCGCCTGTGCGGTGATGATAGTAATCATGTCCCTCCGGAATCAATTTAAGGAGCCACTCTTCGATATCCTTGTGGAGTCCCGGCTCGGCATCATTAACAAAAACTCCGGACGTTATATGCATGGCAGAGACCAGAATCATACCCTCTTTAATGCCGCTCTTCTGAAGTACCTTATCTACGTCTCTTGTGATGTTTATAAACTCATGACGCTTTTTGGTATTAAAGGTCATGTATTCGGTCAGAAATTTCATTTTAAGTCAGCCCCTTTTCGTATAAGGATAACAGTGAAACTGATATTATTCAAAAAATTATTTTACATAGAAAAAGACTTAATTTAATGACTCTAATGAAGGTTGTCAAGGGAAAATGTAATAACCCTTTAGAATAGAAATGGAACAAAACGAGGTTTGGGATATTTTGAAATGTCAGGACGTTGGTTTTTTGATTACGATATGTTTCTTCCAGTGGGTATTGTCGGTCTCGGGATAATCGGTTCGGTGGTGGACACCTCGGGATTCCTTACGTTTGCGGGCAGAAATCACAATAAGTCTTGAAACAATTAACATGTTCTGTAGTTCCCATCCAACCGGATGAGCGAAGTCTTTATCCATAACGTAACTGCACCACATTTCGATCATCTCTTCCGCCTCAAGCAGGTGCCTTTCGTCTCGTTCGATTCCCGCATCTCTCCACATGAGACTTTTTAAGGAATTTCTAATATCATTTAAATCCAGCCAGCTAATCTTTGAACCGCCAATAGACTCATGAATGGGATAGGGTAACAATTCACGCCTGGTCTTTTGGATTGACTTACAGGCATCCGTCCCGGCCATATAACCTGTTACCAGCCCCTCGAGCAGAGAATTGCTGCCAAGCCGGTTGGCGCCATGCATTCCCGTACATGCCGCTTCACCGCAGGCATAGAGTTGCTTGATGGTAGTCCTGGCGAAACGGTCGGCCTTAATGCCTCCGATCATGTAATGGGCGCTGGGACGCACGGGAATCAGGTCTTTGGCAATATCGATTCCAAAGGAGGCGCAAATCTCTCTAATCCTGGGGAAACGGGCGTACAGGCGTTTTCTGGGAATATGACGGACATCGATATACACATTCGCATGGTCGGTCTTTTGCATTTCTTGTAAAATACTTTGACTCACTACATCTCTGGGCGCCAGTTCAGCCTGTGGATGATAGTTGGGCATAAATCGTTCGCCCCGTTTGTTTCTTAATATTCCTCCCTCGCCTCGCACCGTTTCTGTAATGAGAAACCGCACAGCTCCTGCGATATAGAGTGTTGTGGGATGAAACTGCACAAACTCCATATCCTGGAAGGCAGCGCCAGCCCGGTATGCCATTGCAAGTCCATCCCCCGTGGCGACGTCCGGGTTGGTCGTTTCACGGTATACCTGTCCGCATCCCCCGGTTGCCAGAATTGTTCGCTTTGCCCAGATTAATACGATTCCTTTTTTGGCATGCCAGGTAACTGCGCCGTGACATACACCGTCTCTGGTAATGAGGTCGATGACGAAGGTATGCTCAAAGACCTTGACATTTTTGTTTTCTTTCACAATACGGACAAGGGTATGTTCCACTTCCTTACCAGTTGAATCACCCCGGGCACGGATAATACGCGGGAAACTGTGACCCCCTTCCTGAGTAAAGATTAAATGGTTGTTTTGCCTGTCAAATGCAGCGCCCCATTCAATCATTTCCCGCACTCGTTTGGGGCCTTCACTAACGATTGTTTTTACCGTAGCTTTATCGCACAATTCCTGTCCTGCGTCCAGAGTATCTTTTATATGTTTTGTCAAGGTATCTCTTTGAGATAAGACCACGGCGATTCCGCCCTGTGCATAGGCCGTATTATTTTCATCGATCTTGTCTTTCGTAACAACCAGCACTGAACCATGGCTTGCGGCCTGTATGGCTGCACTGAGGCCTGCCACTCCGCTCCCGATTACCAACACATCGGTAAAGACGTGGGAAGAGGTATGGCTATCAAAGGAAATGAGATATTTTTTTGGTTCTGTTTGTTTTTTCACGGTACGAATTTTATCACTGAATTAGGATCAGTACAAGCTTTATCAACAATTTATCTTTACAAATGGGTCAAGTTTTTAAAATAACCGTGGGGAAATAATAATTACTCAAAATTATGTTGAATAGCTCGAATTGGAGAAGATGCTATAAGACCCACCCCTGTCCCCTCCCAAGAGGGGAATTAAAGAAGTCCCCCTCTTGGGAGGGGATTCAGGGCATACGTGTTAAGTTAAGGAATCAATAATCACCATTAAACCCTTATTTATGTTGCATCCTGCATGTCCCCCGCTGGCGGGGGTGCAGGGGGTGGAGTGAAATTCTTCATCGCTAAAAATATCAAAATATTTTTATTAAGCACCTGATTTGGAAAAGTTTATTGCGCAAAAAGAAGGGTGGTTAGATATGTTCCTAAAATTTCTATCGTAATATTTCCCGCTTGAATATCAGTGAAAATGTTGTAGAATTCATCGTAAGTTATTTGTAGTAATACAATTTGCAGTATGCGGGGGGGGTGTTTCTCTATGAGAATGGTAATTACAGGAGGGGCAGGATTTGTCGGCTCACACCTGTGTGATTATTTAATAGAAAAAGGGCACGAGGTTATATGCATCGATAATCTATTGACAGGAAAAGCAGAGAATGTCGTTCATTTGACGGGAAACAGCAAATTTCGTTTTATAAAACATAACGTGAGTGCCTATATGTATGTAGATGGGAATGTTGACTGTGTGTTACATTTTGCGTCACCAGCCAGTCCCTCTGATTATTTGGAATTTCCGATACAAACCTTAAAAGTCGGCTCATTAGGCACCCTAAATAGCCTGGGATTAGCCAAGGCAAAGAAGGCAAAATTTCTTTTGGCTTCCACATCTGAGGTATATGGAGACCCGCAAATCCATCCTCAGCGGGAAGATTATTGGGGTCATGTAAATCCAGTCGGTCCCAGGGGTGTTTATGATGAAGCGAAACGATTTGCAGAGGCAATGACGATGGCATATCATCGTTACCATCATGTGGATACCAGGATAGTGAGAATATTCAATACTTATGGGCCACGAATGCGGATGAAAGATGGTCGTGCGTTGCCTAACTTTATGTGTCAGGCATTGAGCGATGAGGATATGACAGTATTTGGGAATGGTTCACAGACGAGGAGTTTCTGCTATGTGTCTGATCTCGTAGAGGGTATTTATAGACTGCTTCTTTCAAATGAGCATGAGCCAGTAAATATGGGGAATCCCGCAGAGATAACCATACTCCAGTTAGCGAAAGAGATGCTCGCCCTTACGGGCAGTAAAAGCAAAATTGTATTTAAACCGCTTCCTGTGGATGATCCAAAGATTCGTCAGCCCGATATTACTAAGGCGAAGAGGGTTTTAAGCTGGGAACCAAGTGTTTCGCGTGAAGAAGGGCTGCGTAAGACGCTGGTATATTTTAAAAATTTACTGCAAAAGGAAGTCCGTAAATGAAAGAGTTTATCGAAAAGATTCCATGTTAAGGGTAATTGGCATCTTCGGCAGTCCCCGTAAGGAAGGGAATACTGACATATTACTCAATAGCGCCTTAAAAGGCGCCGAATCAAACGGCGCTGATGTCGAAAAGATCATTATCCGCGATTTACAGATTGCACCGTGTAACTCTTGCGGCGGATGTTGGGAAAACGGGGATTGCGTTATAGACGATGATATGCAAAAAATGTATCCTAAACTTGTGGATGCGGATGGTATCATTGTAGCATCCCCTATCTATTTTATGGGTGTAAGTGCGCAATTGAAGTTGTTTATAGACCGTTGCCAGGCATTTTGGGCTCGGAAATATATCTTGAATTTGTCTATCAGGGAGGGTGGAAGGACTGCTAAGGGTTTTTTTATTGCAACTGCTGCCCGCGATACGGGAGAAGGGTTGTTTACAGGCGCGGTAAAAACAATAAAGGCTTTTTTCCATGTATTGGATACTAAATATATGGGTGACATATTATGTGCCGGGCTTGAATAGAAAGGTGTTGCAGGGAAAAAACAGGAATTATTACAACAGGCTTTTGATGCTGGCAAAAAATTGCTTGAGGAGTAATAATTATGAAAAAAGAACGAATAATGGAAAGAGAAGTAAAACAGCATCGTTGTCCAGGTGAATCTTATACAATTAGCGATTCAGTATGCAGGGGCAGACGGAGAGTGAATTATCCGAAATGCAATGTATGTTTGGACAAGGTAGAACCAAAGGGTTTTAACCATTCACAGCCGGAATCAAAACTTTCCATGGGTATTTTTAAGAGTTACGATATTCGCGGGAAGTATCCATCTGAGATTGATGATCTGACGGCGCGCAAGATCGGGTCTTCAATTGCCCAATTCTTTAAGGAAGAAAAATCGAATGTTAAAAATATAGTCGTGGGCAGGGATATGAGGCCTTCCTCGAAATCGCTTACCAATGCCTTGATCGAGGGTTTATGCACAGCAGGGCTGAATGTCGTTAATATCGGAGTCGTTGCAACGGAGATGACTTATTTTGCTGTGGGCCATTACAAATACGATGGAAGTGTAATGGTTACGGCTTCTCACAATCCTGCCGGATATAACGGATTTAAAATTTGCAGAGAGCAAGCCATCCCACTGAGTTTTGAAACGGGAATAGGCCGCATTGCAAAACTAACGAAACAATATCACCCGCCTCGCGGAGAGCAACTTGGCAAGGTTATCCAAAGCGATATCTTCAGCGATTATAAGAAGCACGTCTTGAAATTTGCCAGCAACCTCCGACACCTTCGTGTGGTAATAGATGCGGGGAATGGTATGGCAGGGAAGGTCATACCTATCGTATGCGATGGGCTTCCCATCGAAATTATCCCTCTCTACTTCGAACTGGATGGAAATTTCCCTAACCATGAAGCAAATCCGCTAAAGGCTGAAAATATTCTTGATTTACAAAATAAGGTGCGTGAAACAAGGGCACACCTGGGGGTTGCCTTTGACGGAGATGCGGATCGCTGCGTCTTTGTGGATGAGGCGGGGCGGGCAATTGGGTGCGATATCATTACGGCCCTGGTTGCCAGGCAAATTCTGGAACGGGAAAAAGGGACAACGATTTTGTACGACCTCCGTTCAAGTTGGATTGTACCGGAAGAAATAAAGGCTGCCGGCGGCGTACCCTATCGTGAACGTGTCGGCCACGCCTATATGAAAGCGACACTGAGGGAGAAAAAAGCCGCATTTGGCGGCGAACTATCGGGGCATTATTATTTTAGGGACAATTATTGTTCGGATTCAGGAATGATTGCATTCCTTACGGTTCTGGATATTTTAAGCGCTAAACGCGTTCCCTTCTCGAACATAGTGTCACCGCTTAAGAGATATTATTCGACGGGTGAAATTAATTTTGAGGTAGAAGATAAGGATGCGAAAATTGAAGAGATCTCCAGGAAATTTTCAAATGGGAAGGTGGATCATCTGGATGGGATTACGGTTGAATACAATGATTGGTGGTTCAATGTTAGAAAATCCAATACCGAACCGCTGCTCCGATTAAACCTGGAAGGGAAAACAAGGGAACTCATGGAAAAGGGGAAAAAGCTGTTAATCGATATTATTCAGGGCAAATCCCCATGAAGATTCTTTTAACAAAGAGCAAAAATAATATGGTTTTACAGGAAATTTGGTGAACATGCGGTTAGATGCGCTTGAAAGTGAAGCCTTAAAGTATGCGCTAAATGATTTCAATGGAGATGTGTATCTTTTTGGTTCAAGGATCGATGATACGAAAAAAGGGGGGGATATTGATATTCTTTTAGTTCCAAAAGAGAGAACAAACACGTTTAAACTATCTTTGGGAATTCAGAGGAAATTCTTTTCAAAATGTGAGGAAAATATTGATGTTGTGATTTATGATGGAAGTCCTTTTTGTCAGGAAGCGCTAAAGAATGCAAAAAAACTTGTTATTACAGGAATTTGAAGATTTAAAAAGGGCTATTATTCTATTGAAAGAGTCTATCAAAAAATTTCACCCTTATAAGACAGAAAAAAAATATACTCCTGACGAATTGGAATATTACGATTCATTATCTTTTAGATTTGAGAAAAGCGTAGAACTTATCCTTACTTTTTTCAAAGGACTCGAGCTTTTTTTATATTCAAAAGTCAGCGATACGTTGCGGGACAGGTTGTTGATTATGCAAAAGCTAAATATTATTGATGCAATAGACTTCTGGATGGAGGCAAGATTGCTCAGAAATAAGATAGCTCACACATACGTACCCGAGGAGTTAAAGGGCATCTATAATGAAATTTTTGAAAAATCGCAGGTAATTTTTAAATCAATAAATACAATTGAGAAATATCTTTCTATCGAATAGTTATGACTGCTTTTTATAGTATACTAAAAAGGTATGTACAGATTGGTCTGCTTATAATAATAGTATTTTTATACATTTCTACAATTAATAAACATCAGGGACTTTTTGCAGATACACCATCAGGCGGGGAAGTCTTTGATATTAAGTTTAACAACGGACAATTATCAGCAAAATTAAAAAACTCACCGTTGGAAAAGGTTTTAAAAGAAATCATGTCGCAGAGCGGCGCCAGAATCTGGCTTAACGATTCAATCGATATGGCGGTTACGATAGAATTTCAAAATGTATCCATCAGAGAAGGAGTTCGCAGAATTCTTAAAGACAAAAATTATGCCTTTCTTTACGCACCCAATGAAATAAAAGAAGGAAAGCTATCTATCATTAGCGCCAGTAAATCCAAAGAAGAACCTCCCAAAAAACCTCCCCCAAAACCTGTGCAACCTGTTGCTAAAAAAGACAAGCCTTCTTTTGAAGCTCTTGTGAAAGACGCCCTGGAGAACGAAGATGCAAGCAAGAGAGAAGATGCGATTATTGCCTTAGGAGAAAGCAAGGACAAAAATGCGATAGAAACCATCGCAAAAGCGCTGGCAAATGATCCGGACGAAGATGTGCGATTAAGTTCTATTGATGCCTTGTTGGAGATTGGCGATAAAAGCATTGTCGAGCCTCTTTCTCAAGCGCTTAAAGACCGCGACCCCTGGGTGCGTGAAAGTGCGGTAGAAGCCCTTGGCGAGGTAGGCGGCGAGTCTGCCATCGAGTTTATTAAAAGCGCCCTCAACGACGAAGACGGTTCTGTCCGGGAACTTGCCCAGGAAACTCTTGAAGAACTTAATGCACAGAAGTAAAATAATTTTAGTTTTTATGTTGACATTTTCCAAGAAGATGTTTTAATTAGCAAACGTTTAAAAAAATAAACGTTTATTATTATAAACAGCTATCTCTCGCATCTCCCAATTGAGAGACCCCCCGTTCCGCCCGCAGACAACAAAGCTGCGGGAGGAATTTATAAAGAAAAAGAAGATGGATAGAAACGTCCCGTACTGGTTTGCTGTACATACGAGATCTCGCCATGAAAAACAAGTTGATTCGTTTCTCAAGGAAAAGTGCATCGATTCATTCCTTCCCCTTATCAAAACATTAAGCCGCAGAAGAGATAGGAGGGCATTTGTAGACTTACCTCTCTTTCCGGGATATTTGTTCGTAAATATACCATTAGATAATGTATTCGATGTAATAAGTACGAGAGGTGTGGTAAGAATAATTGGTACTGACCCTTTTAAACTTACTCCCATTCCGGAGAAACAAGTAAATGATATAAAAATACTGGTAAATAGTAACGTCAAACTCGACCCTTACAAATATTTACAAAACGGCACAAAGATACGAGTTAAGGCAGGTCCTCTGATGGGGATAGAGGGTATTCTTTTAAAGAGAAAAGCAAACTACAGAGTTGTTGTTTCGGTAGATCTGTTACAAAGGGCTACAGCCGCGGAAGTTTGCATAGCTGATATCGAGCCTATTGATTAGTCAGGTTTTAATCAGCAGACGGCTAGATTTGCGTAGGTTACATCAATAACGGCTGTGTAACTGAGAGGGATATACTCCATAATCACCTTGCACTTCAAACTGTTCCTATCGCTTTGATTAAGACCATTTTAATTAAATCAGGCTGTTTTAGGCAACGCTTTTTCTTTAGAATGCATGGCGTATAGGGGCAGGTTTGAAACCTGCCCCTACTTTGAAAATCCTGTATACAAATATTATGGCTAACCAGGAAGAAATCACACAATATAACATCCTCCAATCCATTGAAAACGGCGAGCAGATATCGCAGCGTCAGCTTTCCTCGCAATTGGGCATCAACGTAGCCTCTATAAATTTTGCGTTGAAAAAACTCACCAAGAGGGGTTTTGTGAAGATGCTTGGAGCCAACCCTCGAAGGATGCGGTATATTTTAACGCCCAAAGGAATTGCTGAAAAAACGCAGATTGCCTATAAATTCTTTGACAGAAATTTTCATTTTTATAAGGCCGTTAGAAAAGATGTTGAAGATAA
>Ga0209342_10007565_pt1 | contig 10938 bp, 8 predicted proteins | sample RifCSP16_2_FD_184023 | JGI IMG/M metagenome (GOLD analysis project Ga0209342, IMG submission 184023) | Soil microbial communities from Rifle, Colorado - Rifle CSP2_sed 16_2 (SPAdes) (version 2) | ecosystem: Environmental > Terrestrial > Deep subsurface > Rock core/Sediment | place: Rifle... | reverse complement strand
TAGGTGTTTGTACGGTTGAACTCTATATCCCCGACAGTGGTTCTTTGAAGGGCAAGAGGCAGGTTGTTAAGAGCATCAAAGACAGGGTCCGGCAGAATTACAACGTATCGGTTGCTGAGATTGATGGTCTTGACCTCTGGCAGAAGGCAGTCCTCGGAATAGCCTGCGTAGGGAATGAAAAAAGATACATCAATGGTGTTCTGGATAAGATCATAGGTTTCCTGCAGAATCACCACTCCGTTGAATTATTGAAGTATCACATTGAGTTTCTTTAATTAGACATGCAACACAAGCGTATTGAGAGAATCGGCAATCAGATCCGGAGTGAGATCTCTGATATTATCGCAAGGCGATTGAACGATCCCCGGATCGGCTTTGTCACCGTAACCGCGGTCGAGGTGAGTGAGGACCTGCGGCATGCGAAGGTCTTCGTCAGTATCTATGGGGATGAAAAAGTAAAGATTCAGACCATGAAGGGTCTGAAAAGCGCCTCGGGTCTTATACGGGGAGAGATCGGTCACAGGGTCCGGATAAAATTTACGCCGGAGATAAACTTTATCATGGATACCTCTATGGAGAAGGCCGAGCATGTCGTCAGTATTCTTGAAGGACTCGATAAGGGGGAAAAATGAGTATTGAGGCTATTCTGTCTGAAATCAAAAAGAGGGAGAGATTTCTGATAACGACCCATATGAGTCCCGAGGGGGATGCTATCGGATCAGCCCTTGCATTGGCCATCGCCCTTTCCTCTATCGGAAAAAGGGTGTCGGTCTGTACGATGGATCCTATCCCGAAGATATTGAGATTTCTCCCCTACAGCGCGATCGTCAGGCAGATCAAGGGGGTTGATGAATGGTTTGATGCCGTGATCACCGTCGACTGCGGCGATCTGGAGCGGGTCGGTTTTCTGGTCAAGGATAAGATCCCTGCAGATGTTCTGATCAATATTGACCACCATATTACCAATCTGGGTTTCGGGACTCTTAATTTTGTGGCAGAGGCCGTAGCCGCTGCCGAGCTTGTGTATCAGATCATCAAGAAATTAGGGATACCGGTGACGCCGGAGATCGCTACGTGTATCTATACGGCCATTATGACCGAGACAGGGTCTTTCAGATATTCCAATACCACCCACCATGCATTCAGGGTCGCCGAAGAGATGGTGAGCTTTGGCGCCAACCCATGGGTTATCGCTGAACAGGTCTATAACAGGAACAGCATGGGGAGGATAAAACTCCTGGGGCAGATACTGGCGAATCTTGGGGTCAGTGATGACGGGAAAATTTCGTGGATTATTGTCAGGGAACAGATGTATAAAGATACCGGCACGGCCAAAGAAGACGTGGAAGACATCATCAATTTCCCCCGCTCTATTGAAGGAGTAGAGGTGGCTGTCCTTTTCCGGGAGTCGGGCCATGACTGGAAGATCAGTCTTCGCTCCAATGGGAGGGTGGATGTATCGACCCTGGCTTCAGAATTTGGCGGGGGCGGCCACAGCATGGCAGCGGGATGTATGATCAAGGGCAAGTCCCTTGAGGAGGTGATGAGGCAGGTTGTGACCCGGGTTGAGAAGGCGTTGCCTCAGTAGGTTCTCTTCATGGATGGGCTCCTGATCATCAATAAACCAAAAGGCTGGACCTCACACGATGTCGTTGCCAAATTGCGTAAGACCCTCTCGATCCAAAAGATAGGTCACACAGGGACCTTAGACCCCGATGCCACCGGGGTGCTCTGCGCCTGCATCGGGAAGGCGACAAGGCTTATCGAGTATACCTCTGAGGATGAAAAGGAATACAGGGTTATTATGAGGCTGGGGCTGACCACAGACACCCTGGACGCTGCCGGCAAGGTCATAAAGGAGACGAAGGATTTTTCGGTTGCAAGAGAAGTGATAGAGGAGGCGTTTACAAAGTTTACCGGCAGGATTAGTCAGATCCCTCCCATGTATTCCGCAGTAAAGGTTGGTGGAACCCCGCTTTACCGGCTTGCAAGACAGGGGAAAGAGATACCAAGGGCTCCCCGTGAGGTGTTTATAAGAGAAATAAGACTTTTGGAATATTCCGGGGAATTCGTCAAGTTTGATGTCCTCTGTTCCAGGGGGACCTATGTCAGGACCCTCTGCGCTGATATAGGAGACCATCTTGGCGTGGGTGCCCATACGTACAGCCTTGAAAGGCTCAGGTCAGGGGTGTTTACGATAGAGGATGCCCTGAGCATAGAAGATGTGGAGAGGCTTCACAAGGCAGGGATGCTCAGTGCCAGGGTTATTGGAACGGATCAGATGGTGGCATGGATGCCGTCCGTCAGGGTCAAGGGTTTGTGGGAGGAGGGGGTCAGACACGGGAGGGGGCTTACGTCTGAGTCCATCAGCGGAATCGAGGGTAATTTTCACAGGGGAGACAAGGTGCGGCTAACCGGCAGCCAGGGGGAGTTACTCTCAATCGGGACAGCCCTTTGCGACAGCCGGGAGGCATTAGACAGGAATAAAGAAAAGGTTTTTAAAATTGAAAAAGTTTTGGTATAATGGGTCAAACTTTAAAAAAGAGGAGAAAGGAAGATGAGTATTGAGAAAGAACAAAAGCAGAATATTATCAGGGAGTACTCCAGGCATTCGTCTGATACCGGATCCCCGGAGGTCCAGATTGCCATCCTGAGCGGCAGGATAGCCTATCTGGCAGACCACTTTAAGACCCACATGAAAGACCATCATTCAAGAATGGGACTTTTAAAGATGGTCAATCAGCGGAGAAAGCTCTTGCAATATCTGAAGAGGATAGACGTTGAAAGATATAGTCATGTGATTGCAAGGCTCGGGCTGAGAAAGTAAGAACGCTCTTTGCTCTCCTTTCATTTAATCTTGCGATTTTTTTCACTGCAAACACGAGGGAATTATTATGATACATAGAGTTGAGAAAGAAATAGGCGGAAAAAAACTATCCCTGGAAACAGGATGGATGGCAAAACAGGCGGGCGGGGCTGTGGTGGCAAAATATGGCGACACCGTAGTCCTTTCAACCGCTGTTGGCTCTAAGAAGACCCGGGAGGGCGTAGATTTTCTCCCCCTGACAGTCGACTATCAGGAAAAGGCCTATGCCGTAGGGAAGATACCCGGTAGTTTTTTCAGAAGAGAAGGAAGGCCGACAGAGAAGGAAACGCTGACCAGCAGGCTCATTGACAGACCCTTAAGGCCGTTGTTTCCAGACGGCTATTATAATGACACGCAGATCATTTCCTCTGTCCTGTCTGCTGATTATGGTTATTCCTCAGACCTCTTGAGTATCACCGCCTCATCGGCAGCCCTCTATATCTCTCCGATCCCTTTTGAGAACCCGGTCGGTGCGGTCAGGGTGGGATACATTGACGGTCAGTTTGTCATTAATCCCGGTTTTCAGGAACTTGAGAACAGCCAGTTAAATCTTGTGGTTGCAGGGACCCGTGATGCCGTCATGATGGTGGAGGGTGCGGCAAAGATGGTGCCTGAGGATATTGTCTTAGAGGGGATCAGTATTGCCCACAGAGAGATACAGAAACTGATCGACATGCAGAACGAATTAAGAAGCCTGGCAGGGCGCGAAAAGGTGACATTGTCGGTGCAGGCCGTGAGTCCGGACCTTTCTGCCGGTGTGGAGAAGTTGTGTCTTAGCCGGGTATTAGAGGCCTTAGTCATCCCGAACAAGACGGAACGCCAGATCACGATGGATATCATCCTTGATGAGGCGCTCAGAGAGATGAATCCCGAGGGTGAGGAGGGGGAGAAGAGCAGAGACATCCGGCTGATATTTCATGAGATTGAAAAGAGAGAGATGCGCAGGATGATATTGGCTAAGGGGACGAGGGCCGATGGAAGGAAATCGGCCGACATCAGGCCAATCACGTGTGAGGTCGGGATCCTTCCGAGGACCCACGGATCGGCCCTTTTTACCAGGGGTGAAACACAGAGCCTTGCCGTGGTTACCCTGGGGACTGCAGACGATGAGCAGTTCGTGGAGGCCCTTGAGGGGGAGTCCACCAAGACCTTTATGCTCCATTATAACTTTCCTCCATTCAGCGTCGGTGAGGCAAGGCCGATGCGCGGCCCGGGCAGGAGGGAGATTGGTCATGGAGCTCTTGCTGAACGGGCGATCAAGCCGACAATCCCGGGTCAGGAGGAGTTCCCCTACACCCTCAGGATCGTGTCCGACATCCTTGAATCCAACGGCTCCTCTTCGATGGCCACGGTATGCGGGGCTACGCTGGCCCTGATGGATGCCGGTGTCCCGATAAAGGCGCCCGTGGCCGGTATCGCCATGGGGCTGATCAAGGAGGGGAATGGCATCGTCATCCTCTCCGATATCCTGGGTGTTGAGGACCACTTAGGGGATATGGACTTTAAGGTGACAGGGACTGCCGACGGGATCACGGCGATACAGATGGACATCAAGATTGCCGGCATCACAACAGAGGTCATGCGTCAGGCGCTGGAACAGGCCAGGACAGGGAGGCTCTATATCCTCGACCGGATGCTTGAGGCCATTGCCGTTCCCCGGGCAAGCCTTTCACAACATGCCCCCAGGATCTTTACCATGAAGGTCAAACCGACCCAGGTAGGGGAGGTCATCGGGCCGGGCGGCAAGATGATCAAGAGCATCATCGAGAAGACAGGCGTCAAGATCGACATCAATGATTCCGGCCTGATTTCCATTGCCTCGCAGGATGAAGAATCTGCCAATAAGGCGATGGAGATGATCGGCAGGATCGTAGAAGAGGTCGAGATCGGAAAAATCTACTTGGGGAAGGTCAGAAAGGTGGTAGAGTTTGGGGCCTTTGTCGAGATACTTCCCGGCACCGATGGTCTTGTCCATATCTCTCAGCTTGCGGATTTCCGGGTGAAAGAGGTATCGGATGTCCTCAAAGAAGGAGACGAGGTCCTTGTCAAGGTCATAGAGGTTGATAAGCAGGGGAAGATACGCCTCAGCAGAAAGGATGCCCTGAAGGAGAAGGGGATCAGCGACACTGCAAAACCATAACTGACGTGCCTAACTGATTTGAAAGACATTTCCTTTAAAAAGGTCCATCTCGATAATGGGATCCGGGTCGTTGCAGAGCGTATACCCGCTGTAAAGTCCGTATCTCTTGGCATCTGGGTAGGCGTGGGTTCGAGAGATGAGTCAGAGAAGGAAGGGGGCATCTCTCATTTTATTGAGCACATGTTCTTTAAAGGCACCCGACGCCGGAGTGCGCATGACATTGCCTTAGAGATAGCCTTTACCACCCGTGAGACCACGACCTTTTATGTGAAGATCCTTGATGAACACCTCTCTAAGGGGGTTGACATTATCACGGATATCTTCCTCCACTCCTCCCTCGCCAAAAAAGAGATCGAAAAGGAAAAGCAGGTCATCCTCGAAGAGATCAAGATGGTAGAGGATGATCCTGAAGACTATATCCATGACATGCATTCTTCTATGGTATGGGATAAAAATCCCTTAGCCCGTCCTATCCTTGGGAATACGGATACCGTGCGAAACATGAAACGGGAGTCAATGCTCAGGTATATGGAGCGCCACTATCACCCTGACAATATCGTGATATCCGCTGCTGGTAATTTTGACTTCTCTCTGCTAATAGGCCAATTGAATAAAAATCTCGGAAAGTTCAGCCGGGATAAGTTTGTCAATGAAAGGACCGTGCCCATTCTTAAAGGGGGGATATGGACCCGTAAAAAGGGGATTGAACAGATACATTTCTGTCTGGGAACGATGGGCCTGCCCCAGAGGCATGAAGACAGGTATGCCCTCTACGCCCTCAATGCGATCCTGGGGAGCAGTATGAGTTCCCGTCTTTTCCAGGAGGTCAGGGAGAAACGCGGACTGGTCTACACGATCTACTCCTATATCTCTTCATTTACAGACGTTGGACTATTAAATATTTATGCCGGCACGAGTAAAGAGGCCCTTCCTGTGGTTCTGGAGCTTGTGATCAGGGAGATCCGCAAGATCAGGAAAAATGGCATTTCACGGAAAGAGATGATCCGGGTCAGGAACCAAATGAAGGGGAATCTGATGCTGGGACTTGAGAGCACCAGCAACCGAATGAGCCGCCTCGCCAGGGACGAGATATACTTCAGCCGGTATTTCTCCCCGGAGGAGATCATTGATGAGATAGAAAAGATCACCCCGTCTCAGATCCGGGACCTGACCGAGGGCCTGTTTAAGACACCGTATCTCTCCCTTGCCGTCCTCGGCCCTGTCAACAAGGAGATGATCCCGGAGAAACTCTTGCGGGTCTGAGAAATATCTGCATGTGACCTGAAAGGTCTTGACTATCTGTTCTTACCTATAGTAGGCTTCTGGGTTATGAAAAATCAGAGATTGTACTTTACACTACTGTTTATTGTTAGTGTCTCCGTAGGTATCCTATCGATGCCTGCACCATCGTTTGCGGCGGATAGTGTCGCACCGGCGTTGCAGCAGCTCAATATCCCTCTGTCGCCGGATCAGACAGGGGCACCGGCTGTTCCTTCTATTGGAGTCCCTTTCGATCTCCAGAAGGGGAGGAATCTACTTTCCGGGGAAGGAAAAGAGAGGATCTCAGAACCCGGTTCTTCTGAGAGATTCCCCGCAGAGAAGACCCCTGCCATTGTCAGGCCTGAAGAGATCTCTGATTTTGAGCGGTATCTCTCTGAGAGGCTCGATATAACTGCAATGCAATTAGCTGTCCTGAAGCTTCAGCCCGGCATCAGGTTTTCCTATATGCCGGCCCTTCCCCTCCCGCCGGGACATGCCATGTTCTACATCCCGGATGAGTTGGGCGGCGGTTTTATTACCGGGACTAACGAGGCCATATCGAGTGGGTTTAAGGCGGCGGATATCCGGAGCCCGCTCTATGTATCTATGGAGATCAGACAGTTTGGCTATAACCTCTTTGATCAGTCTCCGACGAGCTTCGCCCCTGTGGAGGCAATCCCTGTGGGACCGGACTATGTCTTAGGGCCCGGAGATGAGATGAGTGTTGCTATATGGGGGAAGGTCACTGGGGAGTATCGGCGCATCATAGATAAAGATGGAAAGATTAACCTCCCTACAGTAGGGGTCCTGCAGATTGCAGGTCTTACCTTTCAGGGGGCTAAGGGTTTTATCGAGAAGGAGTACAGCAGATATTACTCAGACATGAAGATCAATATCAGCATGGGAAATCTGAAGAGTATCCGGGTCTTTGTGGTCGGGAATGTCCAGCGGCCGGGCAGTTATACGATATCCTCCTTTTCCACCATGATCACGGCGCTCTTTGCTGCAGGCGGTCCGGGGAAGGTGGGTTCGATGAGGAATGTCCAGCTTAAGCGAAATGGTCAGACATTGGCATCCCTGGATCTCTATGACTTCCTCCTGAAAGGGGACAAGACAGATGTGAGGTTATTGTCCGAGGATGTCATCTTTATACCGCCTGTAGGTCCCCTTGTCGGGATCGCCGGGAATGTGAAGGTGCCGGCCATCTATGAGTTAAAGGGAGAGACGCGGTTGAGCGACCTGATTGGGATGGCAGGCGGGATGAACAGTATCTCCTTTAAAAATCGTGTCCAGATCCAGCGGGTGGAGGGGGGCAGGGAACAGACCCTTCGCGAGATGAACTTAGCCGAGATCGAGAAGGGGAAGGGAAGCGATATCGTCTTAAAAGATGGCGATGTACTGAAGATATTTCCCATCTCCCAAACCATAGAAAAGGTTGTCCATGTCACAGGGGCGGTAAAGTCACCCGGGACTTATGGTTTTCGGACAGGGATGACCCTGAAAGATCTTCTGACCTATACGGGCGGGCTTCTCCGGTATGCCAGCAGTGACGAGGCTGAATTGACGCGGGTCTCCATCTCTTCAGAAGGGCCAAAGACAGAGAGGATCATTGTAAAACTTAAAGAAGCCCTTGAAGGGGATACACGATATAATATCCCGCTAAAGGAAGACGATTTCCTCTTTGTCAGGACGGTCCCAGAATGGGAACTCTACCGGACAGTGACGATCACCGGTGAGGTCAGATATCCTGGCACATATACGATCCAGAAGCGGGAGACCCTCTCTTCTCTCATCGAAAGGGCAGGGGGCTATACAGACAAGGCCTATCTTAAGGGGGGAACCTTTACCAGAGAGTCCGTGAAAGAGCTTCAGCAGAAACAATTAAATGAGTCTATAGACCGGCTGGAGCAGGAGATCATGTCACAGTCTGCGCGTGCCATCGAAGCGGCGCTAACCCCGGAAGAGGCCCAGCAGCAGACGGTGGTTGCAGAACAGAGGAGAGGCTTAATTGCAAAGATGCGGGTAGCCAAAGCCAAAGGGAATGTCAGCATCAAGCTGGACACTATTGAGAAATTCAAAGAATCCCCCTATGACATCCCTTTAGAAAACGGCGATGCCCTCTATCTCCCTGAGAAACCACATCAGGTCCAGGTCATAGGGTCTGTATACAACCCCACAGCCTTTGTCTACAATCCTGCATGGACAATAGACTCCTATATCCGGAATGCTGGGGGCATGACCCGAAGCGCTGAAGAAGATGACGTCTATATCCTCAAGATGGATGGAACCGCAGTCTCCAAGAGGGGATGGGGGAACATTACGAACATTGCATGGGATTCGGGGAATCACCGGTGGCTGAGAGGAGGATTCATGTCCTCCAGCCTGGACCCCGGGGATACCATTGTCATCCCGGAGAAGATTGAACGGGTCGTATGGCTAAGGGAGATCAAGGACTTGACGCAGATCTTATACCAGATTGCGGTAACCGCAGGGGTCCTTATCGTTGCCTTTTAATAAACTGAGAATAACTCCCTTTACAGGGATATGTTTGCTTGTCCTTTCTTCTATTTTGTACCTTTCATTGCCCGCCATGCTTTATGCAGGGACATCTCCAAATATTCCTCTGGATAACTGGGTTTATGAATACTTAGAGAGTCTTGAGACCCGCGGTTTTATCAAGAGCGGTATTCTGTCTACACGCCCCTTCAGCAGGATAGAGGGGGCCAGGCTGACAGACGAGGCCCTCGCTATCTGGAATAGCCTGCATCGGGACAGGCAGGAGGGAATGCCCTCCGTCTCTCTGATGTTAAGGAGATTAGAGAGGGAGTTTCAGGGGGACAGGGTCACGAATGGTTACTTTAAGCCCCTGGATACAGCCTATATCAAGTATCTGTATAACAATAACCCCCCTGACCACCTGAATACAAACCATCATGGAGATTTCCTTGATGAGGGGCACAACGTGAGGATAGGCCTTTCGTCGGCATTAAAATTATGGGACAGTCTGTCCTTCTATGTCACCCCTGAGTTCCGGGGGGGAGAGGAGGACTCAGAGTGGGATGTGATCCAGGCGTATGGTATCCTGAGCCTCTACAATGTAGAGTTGGAAATCGGGAGGGAGCCGATGTGGTGGGGACCCGGTGTTCATGGGGGACTGCTCCTCACCAACAATGCAACCCCCTTTGATATGATAAGACTGACCTCGCAGAGCCCCTTTCTCCTCCCCTGGTTTCTCAGCAGACTGGGTCCGCTGAAACCCACCCTCTTTGCAACAGAACTTGAGAAGGAGAGAGACTTTCCCCATGCAAAATTGATGGGGATGCGTCTGGATTTCAGGCCGCGTCCCTCGTTTAGATTTGCCCTTTCCAGGACCATCATGTTCGGAGGGGAGGGTAGAAAGAGTCTCTCTGCCGGGGACTGGATAAAGGTTTTGCTTGCAAGCGATGATTCAGAGCACCCCACATCCGGATCAGAGATCGATAACAATAATATCATGTCGTTAGATTTCTCATGGAGGGTCTTTGAACTTAACAACTCCTTGCCATTAAGTGGGATCAAGCTCTATGGCGAGATTGGGGCAGAGGATTCCTCTGGTAATGGCTGGCCCAAGGAGAAGGCCTTTCTTGCAGGGATATTGCTTGAAGACCCCTTCCTTCTGAAAGGCACCAGCCTCCGGCTCGAATGGGCAACGACCGCAAAGAATACGAAACATAATGCATGGTACAGCCATGGGGTGTACACCAGCGGTTATACCTATAAGGGGAATATTATCGGACACCATATAGGGGCAGATGCGGATGACCTCTTCGCAAGGGTGGAGCATCTTACGGGGGGTGGAATCCGGTTCGGGCTTGAAACCGATGTCGAGAGGAAAGGGGTCCATGCGGCAGCTACCAGCAACAGAACATGGCTGGCCCTTGATCTCTCTTATCCGCTATACGAGAGCCTTGATCTTATGCTGGGTTACGGCCAAGAGAATGGCGATTCCTCATCCTCCACAATATGGACAAAGATAGGCTGGGATCTTTAGAGTAGAAAGTTTTGGCTGGGGGACGAGGGCTCGAACCTCGATAGACAGATCCAGAATCTGTCGTCCTGCCATTAGACGATCCCCCAACCTCTTCTGACAGGAGAGACTTTACAGCAAAACTGCCCTTCTTGTCAAGGCAGAGATGGTAGAGGATTCAGGCTATGACTTGATGAACCAGCGTGGCTGGTTCAGATCTTCTTATCTCTTACCTGCAAGACCAGGAGGAAGATGGCGACTGCGGCATAGCATATTGCAAACTCTGTAGCGGCTCCTGCCTTGAAGTTATAGGCAAGGCCTGCCTGGGTTAATGAGTAGGCATGGATGACCCCGAAGTAAGACATGACCGATGCGGTAAGCGCCCAGAGGGATGCCTTCCAGTACTCCCGTTCGATCACATAGACAGACATGGCGGCAAGAATCATGGAGGTGAAGATAAATCCCTGACTCAGGGCAATAGTCCCCTGGATCGGCAGGATCCCCTGGAATGCCCCGCTGGTGACCGTATTGTAGAGGCTGGTCCCGGCAGCCCGCAGGCCGGACTCCACCATGAGCAATCCCCACGACGCGAGGGCAGGGACTATCCCGACAGCAACGGCTAAGGCATGATGCTTTGGCGTTTCCTGAAAGGCCTGGGCCGCGATG
>Ga0209342_10007562_pt1 | contig 10939 bp, 10 predicted proteins | sample RifCSP16_2_FD_184023 | JGI IMG/M metagenome (GOLD analysis project Ga0209342, IMG submission 184023) | Soil microbial communities from Rifle, Colorado - Rifle CSP2_sed 16_2 (SPAdes) (version 2) | ecosystem: Environmental > Terrestrial > Deep subsurface > Rock core/Sediment | place: Rifle... | reverse complement strand
TGAACTATATGAATCGGTCAGTGTATCACTTTGTTTAGCGGATAGGTAATTATGCCCGATGCCCCGGCTCGCTTGAGTGCGGGGACCAGGGACCGCTCGGTTTTTTCGTCTATAATGACCTCTATGGCCATGTAATCCGAGTCGGCCAGGGGCGAGATGGTCGGGCTCTTCTCGGCCGGCAGGACCTTCAGTATTGAATCCATGGCGTCCTTCCTGATGTTGAGCTTCAGGCCCACTTTGGTGCGGGCCTCGATCGCCGCGTTGAGCAGTATTGCGATGTTCTCTATTTTTTCCCTCTTGAACTTATCCTCCCAAGCCTGCTTATTTGCGATCAGCCTGGTCGTGGATACCGCCACTGTATCGATTATTCGCAGGTTGTTTGCTCGCAGGGATGTTCCGGTTTCGGTAAGCTCGACGATCGCATCGACCAGCCGGGCCTTGACCTCCGTGGCCCCCCAGCTAAACTCAACCTTCACCTTGACGTTCTTCTCGGCGAAGTATTTCTCGACCACCTTAACCAGCTCGGTTGCGATAATCCCGCCCGCCAAGTCCTTGGCGCTCTTGACTTTCGATTCATTCGGCACGGCCAGCACCCATCTGGCCGGATTGCTCGTCCGCTTGCTGTAGGCCAGCTCACAGACATCGACCACATCAGAGCCATTCTCCATTATCCAGTCGTATCCGGTAATGCCCGCATCAAGCACTCCGTCCGCCACGTACCTGCTCATTTCCTGCGCACGCAGACATATAGGCTCTATTTGCTCGTCGTCAATACGCGGCAGGTAGCTTCTATCGGCGCCCAGAATTCCGAACCCCGCCTTGGCGAAAAGTTCAATTGTGGCCTCTTGCAAGCTCCCCGTTGGGATGCCTAATCTTAACACATTATTCGACATAGTCTTCGTCTTTCACCCGCCGGAGGCGGGCCCAAGCCAACGCACGGAATCCACCGTCAACACAATCAATTCTTGGTCTTCTTCGTTTCCGTTTTAGTCTGAGTCTTGGTCTTCCTGCCGGTCTTGGTTGCCTTCTTCCTATGCCATTCGCTCTCGCTTCGCAGCAGATCGTAAAACTCATAACCGTTCTTGGCTGAGATCTGCTTGGCCAGAAAACCTCCTATTTCCTGTTCGGTGGCATCCGGATGGACCAGCTCGTTGTCGTGAAGATAATCCAACATCTCGCGGGTAAGCGGTATTGTGTGCCCGTCGAGCGCGGTAAGCATACAATAGTCAACGGCAAACCTGCTGACGCCGTCAATTTTCTCCAGGGCCGTCCTCGCCGGACGCTTGCCCATTCTCTTGAGCGATTCCAGGCCGACTTGGTGGTGCTCGTCGAAAATCTGCCGCAGCGCCCTGGTCAGCCTTGCCGCCACCTCGTGCTGAGCGGGCGTATCGATGCCTATCATCTCGACAATATCATCCGTCCGAGAGACACGAAGATCGTTCAGATCAACGAAGTAATCGTCGAATCGCTTCAGCGCCGATGTCGCTTTATCCGCAGCGATGTGTTCGCTGATAATCGCGTAAACAAGGGCGTTCACCGGCTCTTCATACACCGCCTTCTGAACATCCGGACGCTTCTTCTTTAGCAAGCCGTAAAGCTTCAGGACTTTCCTGGAGTAGTTTTTGCTGTTCTTCATGTCATAACCTGCTTCTCGAATCAGTTACGAATTCGCCTCGTCCGAAGCATTTTGCTCGTCTTTGTCTTTGTACTCATCCGCCGCCTGATCTATCAACCGCATAATCTCGAGCGTCTTCTTGAACTGTTCGTCTTTGTGAAAACGCAGAACGGGGCAGAACCTGCTTTGCAGTTTGCCGGCCACCATGGACTGTATGCGCGCCTTGGCATGGTCTATCGCAAGAAACGTCTTGTTTTGTGCGGAGGCGTCTTTGCCGAAAATACTCAGATAGACTTCGGCATTGCGCAAGTCAGGCGACATATCGACGTGCGTAATGCTCACGAAGCCATCAATCCGCGGGTCGCTCAGATGGCGTGCAATGGCGTTGCTAACAACTTCCTTGATTACGCGTGCCACTCTTTCCTGCCTTCGACTCGCCATTATTCGCTTCCGCCCGCGGCGGACTCCGTGCATCTCCCCGTTGTGTCCCGGTCCGCCCCGCCTCGGCGGGCCGGAGGCGGAATTCCGCCTCAAGGCGGACTGAGGGTCCTCGCCACCTTAATGATCTCGTAGAATTCCAAAACGTCGTCTATTTTAATATCGTCGAAGCCCGCAACCTTGATGCCGCACTCCAGACCGGCCTTCACCTCACGAGCGTCGTCCTTGAAATGCTTGAGGGAATCAAGACTAAGACTGTCTTTGATAACGATGTTGTCCCGTATCAGTCGCGCCTTGGCGTTCTTTGCCGCAATTCCGCTGGTGACGTAACAGCCTGCTATCGTGCCGAGTCGTGAAATCTTGAAAGTCGCTCGGACCGTGGCGCGACCAAGCGTTTTCTCCTGCTCCTCGGGTTCGAGCAGACCGGCCATCGACTTCTCGAGATCTTCGGTGATCCGGTAGATAATGTTATAGAGCCTTATTTCGACGCCCTTGGACTCGGCGATTTTGCCGGCCTCTTCCTCCGGCACAACATTGAAACCGATAATGATTGCATTGGACGCTTCAGCCAGAACTACATCGCCTTCGGTAATGCCCCCGGGAGCGGCGTGAAGTATGCGAATCTTGACTTCATCCGTGCTCATATCCGACAAATACTTGGTCAAAACGTCAACAGACCCTTGTACGTCCGCCCGGATAATGATATTCAATTCCTCGGTCTTTCCGGCCTCTATCTGCCTGAACAAATTGTCCAGCGTAACCTGTTTGCGCTGCGCCAGTGAATCTTCTCTCGAACGGATCTGGTTTTCCTCCGCGGCGGACTTGGCCCTGTTGATGTCGTCGAGGCAGTAGAAACGGTCGCCTGCCTGCGGAACATCGCCGAGCCCCGTGATCTCCACCGGCGTGGAGCTCGAAGCCGACTTGATAATCCTGCCGACGCTGTCTCTCAATTGCTTCACTCTGCCGAAACTTCCCCCGGCCAGAACAATATCGCCTTGATTCAGTTGCCCTTCTTTGATCAGCAAAGTTGCCACCGGTCCCCGCTTGGACGACATCCGAGCCTCAACGACCCAGCCGATTGCAGGGATCGTGTCATCCGCTTTGAGTTCGAGCAGTTCGCCGGTCAAGTCCAGATGCTCGAGCAGGTCGTCGATCCCTTCGCCGGTAATCGCGCTGGTTTTTACAACGTCCGTTCTGCCTCCCCATTCGGTCGGCGTCAAATCGTGTTCGGAGAACTGCGCATAGATCCGGTTTATATCAACGCCTGGCAAATCTATCTTGTTCAACGCTACGATGATCGACACTCCCGCCGCCCTGCTGTGGGCAATAGCTTCAACCGTCTGAGGCATTACTCCGTCGTCGGCGGCCACCACTAGGACCACAACATCCGTCATATTGGCGCCGCGGGCGCGCATAGCAGTAAAAGCCTCGTGACCCGGCGTATCCAAAAACGTAACCTTCTTGCCGTCCCAGTTTATCTGAGAAGCGCCGATATGTTGTGTGATGCCTCCCGCCTCGCCCGCGGCAACCTTGGTTGATCGGATCTTGTCGAGAAGGCTCGTCTTGCCGTGGTCAACGTGTCCGAGCATCGCGGCAACAACCCCTCGCCTGGTCAAGTTCTTCCTCTCGCGTTCTTCGAATTCGGTTCGTATCTGTTCTTCCAACGACGTTTCCTCTTCGATGATCAGCTCGGTCTCGAACTCGAGCGCCACCAGCTCCGCCACTTCGTTGTTGATAGTCTGGTTCGCCGTCGCCAGCACCCCCTGTTCCATCAGCTTGGCGATGATGTCGGAGGTCTTAATGGCCATCGCTGCCGACAAAGCCTTCACCGTAATCGGCCCGCTCACCGCCACTTTCTTGGGCCTGGCGCGAAACATGGATTCACGCCCCGCTCTTGTTGCAATCTTGCGCATCGGACGCAGGCGCAAGCCTTCCCCGCCCGCCGCATCAAGCCGGGCTCGCCTCTCGTCGATATCGCGCTGCCGCCATTTTGTGCCTCGGTGTTTTCTTTCCGGTTCGCTGCCTTGCTCGTCTCGCCGCCGCCCGTGCGTTCTCTCCTTCGAGTGCTTGGCTCCATGCTTCTTGTCGCCGGTCGCTAAGGAATCCGGACCTTCCTCATCTTCCTTCTGGTACATCAAAGGTTCGGTTACAGGCGCATCGTACCGTGCCCTCGATTTCGGCCTTGTACGATGCAGCGGCTCGGGCGCCTCGATTCGAACCACCTTAGGCCCGCTCAACCTCGCCGGCGCCGGTTTCCCCATCATAGGGCCGGCAGGCACTATCGGCTCAGGTTCTTTCGGAGGCTTGACCACAACGGGCTTAACCTTCGCGACGCGCTTGGTGCTCTCAATTTTCTGAACCCTTTTTTCTTCAGGCCTCTCTTTTGCAATCGGCGGCTCTTCACTCGCCACCGCAACGATGGAACCAACTTCCACGCTCTCGATGGTCTTCAAAGCAGCTTCTGCCGTTTCGATCGGCTCGTCTTTCGCCGCCTCAATCGCCTTCTCCTGGGGCAGTATGGTCTCGACAGGCTCCTCGGCGGCCTTCTTCTTGGTCTTTCTTGTGATTCGCACCTTCTGGAGATCAACCTTCTCCGAGGTCTCAACGGTGGTAACGTTCTCACCTTCGCTGAACCATTCGCGAATAGTAGCTGCAAGACCGGCTTTTATGACGGACATGTGGTTCTTGACGTCCAGACCCTCATCCTGGCACTTCTTGATAATCGAAGTGCTCTTAACACCTAACTCCTTGGCCAAAATATAGACTCTTGTGGAAGCCAAAAAAGTCTCCTAATCCGTTTTCTGTTGCTCTTGTTCCTGCTCTTGGCTCTCTACGGCTTCTGTCTCTCTATCTTCGTCCGGGACGTCTTCGGCCCGGTTATCAGCCGATTCGACCGCCATGAGTCTAACTTCCTTGCCGGCTGCCTCAACCAACGCCTCGGCCTTGCCCGCTTCGAGTCCCAGTTCACCAATCAAAGGCTCAACTCCCACGTCGTCCAGGTCGAGCGCCGATATGACCCCCAGCGCTATAAGCTTGTCAACTATAGCCTCATCCACACCCTCAACCGTTTTAATACAGTTTGTCAGACGCTCGATCCCCTGATTGTACTCGTCCGGCGTCAGGATATCGATGTCCCAGCCCGTAAGCCGAGCTGCGAGCCGGACATTCTGCCCATGTTTGCCGATAGCAAGGCTCAACTGATCCTCATCCACGACAACAGTGGCTCTGCCAAGCTCGAAACACAGCGCTATCTCGCTTACCTTCGCGGGCATAAGTGCATTGGCGACAAGGGTTTGCGACGATTCGTTCCATCGCACAATATCGATCTTCTCACCCCCCAGCTCTTCAACTATATTCTTGATCCTGCTGCCGCGAACACCCACACACGCCCCTACAGGGTCAACCTTATCGTCGAAGGTGGCCACAGCCACTTTTGTGCGGTACCCCGCCTCGCGCGCCAGAATCCGAATCTCGATGATCTTCTCGCTAATCTCAGGCACTTCCAGCTCAAACAGACGACGGATAAACAGAGGATGAGTTCGAGACAGGATAATCTTAACTTGACTGGCGTTTTCCTTGACGTCGAGAATCAGACACCGAATTCGCTCGCCGGGTCTGTGCGTCTGGCCCATTATCTGTTCGCCCTTGGGCATGAAGCCCTCCGTCCAGTGATCAAGGTTCACGATCACCGTTCCCCCCTCGTAACGAACAACGGTCCCGCTGATGATTTCCCCTTTGCGCTGGACGAACTCGCTGTAGATGCTGTCCCTCTCATCGGCACGTATCTTCTGGATCATCACCTGCTTGGCCGTCTGAGCAGGAATCCGACCTAGACTGCGTATGTCGATCTCCACGTTGTCCTTCAGCGCTGAGATATCCCCGGTCTCGCGGTCGATCTTCACGACCACGGCGCTTTCAAGATCGCCAAAATGCTTCCTCGCCGCAGAGACCATTGCCTCTTCAAGGTCCACGAATATCGATTCACGATCAATATTCTTGTCGCGGGCGATGTTATCTACTATTCTGAGCAGTTCCTGACTCATCGTCGTTTCTCTTCAAAATCCGGCATCCGTTTCACTTTGCCCGCCTGCCAATATCTTAGCAGGATAAAAAAAGTGGAAACTCAACAGTTTCCACTTCAACCCAACGCCCCCTAACCAAAGCCATCAGGTCTCCTTACTTGATGTAAAGAAAACCAAAAAGGCTTCCGACAGGAAAGCAACGAACAGAGGTTGTAGGCTTCTCAAACTACATCATCTGCCTCCGGTAAAAAAACCTCGTTCGTTTCCCGGCGTTGAAGCAGAAACAGCGATTTCCGAGCCACCGTTTCGACAAAGCGCGACCACCCAAGTCAATTGTTGTTCGCCTAACTTGCACTGTCTGCCGATCCCGTCAGCGCCATATCGAGCACCTCTTCAGGTCCAAACCTGGCTGTGGCAGCCGTTAATCCTTACATACCAAACACATATAATAATCGTCAAACCCGGCACTCGCAATAATTTTTTTGCTAATTTTGCACAATTATTGGCCTTGCCCACACCAAGAGACGCCGATTGCTCGAATATGCAGCCGGAAATCCCCAACGTCCCAATAAAACAGGCCCTCTACGCATAACTATCCCAATAACCGGAAGGTGCTTGACCAACTACACTTCATAGACCTGCTACTGCACCGGAATCAGGCGAAAGCTCACCTTTCCCTCTTGAATAGCGACTTTCTGCACTCGAACCCGTATCTCTAATTTGCTGTCTATAAGCATTGGGAAAACCGGATCGAAAGGCTCATCGTTCAGCAAGGATGCCGCTATTTTGGTCTGCCACGCCTCCGTATCCACAGCCGACGCGGCAACTTGCTCGGCGTACATCTTCTTGGCCATCAACTTGGCAAGCGGGGTGATGTTCATTGCTCCGACCTTCAATTTCTTCACTTTTAGGCTCAGAAGGCCCTTTTCGTCGATTTCCGATTCTAACTCGATAGTAACGACTAATTCTATCCCTTTGACGTCGGCCGTTCCCATCAGCACCAACCTGCCCGGTTCGAGAACGGCAGCCGGGGCGTAAAGCATAACGCCTTCATGCTCCAGCGGCCAGTTCCACTCCAAGCCCCCGCGAGCCACAATATCGTTTAGCCCCTCCTCGCTCAACGCTACATCAAAAGGCTCTCCAAACTGGGCGCCGTTATACACCGCCGAGTGGAAGAGCGTCAGATACGGGCTTACCTGCCCCGGCTTGAAACCCGCCGGCGAGAGAGGGTTATAACGCCCGGGCCGGTACAGCAGCAGAATAAACACCAACACCGCAACACCCAGGTCGATAGAGAGCCAGATTGCCAGTTTCTTCAATCGCGACTTTTTCTTCGCAACTGTCGAATCTCCGGCAGTTTCTCGGTTTTCTTTCTTGCTCGAATCCATCCGGCCGATTATAGTAACTTGTCTTTTTGGTATGAAGCTATTTTTCTATCGACGAACCTGCAAGTGAAAATAAAGGATGCACCATATATGGCAAGTCATTTTGCTGATCGCCTCTGCGACGCCGTCCGGTCCCGCAAGACGTCATTGATTGTCGGGCTGGACCCTGTATATAACAGACTTCCCGCTGCGATTAAGAGCCATCGACACATGAATGATGAATTTGACGCCGATGCCGCCGTCGATGCAATCTTCGATTTCTGCACCCAGACTATGAGAATAATTGCTCCTATGGTCCCGGCTGTGAAAATAAATGTGGCCTTCTTCGAGAAGTATCTCTGGGAAGGCATAGAGACCTACTACGCCCTGATAACAGAGGCCGACGACCTCGGCCTTGAAGTAATCGGAGACGTCAAACGCGGCGACATAGGCCACACCGCAAAACTCTATGCCGCCGCCCATCTCCAAAACCCCGAGTTGGCCGGCCTCGAGGATACCCTCGCCCCCGATGCTATAACCATCAACGGCTACATCGGAACCGACGGAATCGAGCCTTTTGCAGAGATGGCCACAAAGCAGGGCAAAGGCATCTTCGTGCTCGTGCGGACAAGCAACCCGTCCGCCGCGGAGATACAGGATTTCACCGGCGCCGACGGCCAGGCAGTGTATGAAAGAGTCGCCGAAGTCGTCGCCCGCATAGGCGATATACCCGAACGAATAGGAGCTAACGGCTACAGCAACATAGGAATGGTTGTGGGCGGCACAGCGCCCGACGTAACCAAAGCTCTGCGCCACAAGTATGAAAAGGTATGGTTCCTCGTCCCTGGGTACGGCTCTCAGGGCGCCACAGCGGAGGACTGCGTCCGCTTCTGCAAACCCGATGGGACAGGCGCGCTCGTAAATGCCTCGCGATCCATAATCTACGCTTACGAGAGACCACAGTACAAAGAGCAGTTTGGCGACGACTGGAAGAGGTGCGTCGAGCAGGCCGTGATCGACGCCAAAGTGGACCTCGCAAACGCAATGCAGACATTGATATGATCGCATGGAGCCTCGTACGTCCTATGACAAATATCTTCATTATTCATAATCACTCAAAATGTCATGATCAGCCTTATCAAAGACAACTATGAAGCACTTAGACGCCTGTGCGTGGATTATCGGGTTAAGCGTCTTGATGTATTTGGCTCCGCTCTGACGGAACATGATTTTGACCCGGAAAAGAGCGATTTGGACTTCCTCGTTGATTTTCTTCCACTCAAGCAGGGGCAGTATGCAGAAACGTATTTTGGCTTGCTGGAGGGTATCGAGAGGCTCTTCGGCCGGCACGTTGATTTGGTGATGACCGGCGCCATAAAGAATCCATACTTTCTCCAATCCGTTAATAACAATCACCAGGTGCTCTATGCGGCTTGAGACCATGAAACTCCTGGAGGATATACGACAGGCTTCCGAACGTATCTTGGACTTCACTTACGACAAGTCACTGCCTGATTATTCCGCTGACGCCCTGCTTCGCAGTGCCGTCGAAAGGCAATTTGAGATAATAGGCGAGGCATTGAACAGGCTCGTAAAAGCGGCGCCTGATGTAGCGGACCAAATCGATCATCACCAGCGCGTTATTGCTTTCCGCAATATCCTGATTCACGGCTACGATATCGTGGAGGACGCGGTCGTCTGGGAGGTGGCCACAGACCACCTGCCTACGCTTTATGAGCAGGTCCAGGCCCTGCTCGGTGCAGACGATAAGCAAAATAGCGGGTGAAGGGGTGGACCTTTCTCTTGCGCAAGTGACAACGAGAAGTAAGGACTTCCTCGCTGAAGATGCCGCAGAAAGCCCGATGCAGGATGTTCTATTATGAAGAGCGTTGTCGGCCGGATGTTCGATGGAATAGCCCCTACCTATACTCTGCTCAATCACATCTTGTCTTTCGGACTGGATTTCTCCTGGCGCCGCAAGCTCGCCGACCGTCTTGAGAAGGGCCGGCCCATTGAAGTGCTCGATCTCGCCACCGGCACAGGTGATCTGTTGATCTCAATGCTTCGCAGAAGAGATAATATTAAAAAGGCCGTCGGCTTGGATATATCTGAGAACATGCTTGTTCTCTGTCGTAAAAATATTGAGCGATCAAGTCTGTCCGACCGTGTTACTCTTATTCAGGGCGATGCCGCTCGGACCGGCTTGCCCGATGGCCGGTTTGATGCGGTGACAATGGCCTTCGGTATAAGAAACGTTCCCGATCCGGCTCAAACACTAAGCGAGATATATCGCCTCCTTCGGCAGGGCGGCGCCGCATTAATATTGGAGTTCTCATTGCCCGCCAATCGCATCATCAGGAGTCTCTATCTCGTTTATTTGCGACATGTTGTCCCGTTCATGGGCTATCTGATCTCTGGAGACAAGGCGGCCTATCGCTACCTCAACATGACAATCGAAGCCTTTGACAAGGACCGCGACCTGCCCGGCCTCATGCGAAAAGCCGGCTTCTCAAACATCAGCACAAAGACCCTGACTCTCGGAACCGTATCTCTCTGCTCGGCCTGCAAACCTTGAAGCGCGTGTGAGAAGTGGCACGGCCATCCTGGCCGTGCGTTTCACGAGGTGGTCCGCTCGTAGGGAAAAGACCAATTGCACGGCCACCTGAATTCCCTTGCCCTTGTACGGTATGACATTTACATTAGCTGCAGTGGTTTATGGAAGCAGGTATTCCAAAAGCTATGAACACAGAATTCTTCAAAGGCAAAAAGGTCTTGGTAATGGGTCTGGGCCGATTCGGCGGAGGCGTCGATGTCGCCAAGTTCGCCGCCGACTGCGGGGCAAAGGTTATCGTCACCGATACGGCCCCGCCCGAGAAACTGAGAGACTCGATAGAGCAGCTTAAGCAGTTCGGCGATATGGAATTCCATCTCGGCTCGCACGACCGCGCCGATTTTGAGAATGCCGACGTTGTCGTAGCCAACCCCGCCGTTGCCCCCAACAACGATCTCCTCACAATAGCCCGCGCCGCCGGCGGACTCGTGACTTCTCAAATCGCTATATTCTTTGAGTTGTGCCCCGCCCCCATCGTCGGCATAACCGGCGCCAACGGCAAAAGCACAACCACCGCCCTAACCGCCCACATTTTGACTAACAAGCCATCCGATAACGTCATTGCGAGGAGGCCCTTAGGGCCGACGAAGCAATCTCCAACTCCGCGACGCGCGATGCGCCACCAAGGCCCCTTGAGGGGCGATCCGACATACGAAAATGTTTTCTTAAGCGGCAACATCGGCAACCGTCCCCTGCTGGCCGACATCGACGAGATCACTGCTCGCGACCTTGTCGTTCTTGAGCTGTCGAGTTTTCAGCTTGAGCAGTTGGCCCAGATCGAGAAAGCTCCGAAGGTCGCGCTGCTGACCAACCTGACGCCCAACCATCTCGACCGCCACGGCACATTCGCCGCCTACTGCGCCGCCAAGGAAAACATCTTCAAGTTCCA
>Ga0209342_10007561_pt1 | contig 10940 bp, 8 predicted proteins | sample RifCSP16_2_FD_184023 | JGI IMG/M metagenome (GOLD analysis project Ga0209342, IMG submission 184023) | Soil microbial communities from Rifle, Colorado - Rifle CSP2_sed 16_2 (SPAdes) (version 2) | ecosystem: Environmental > Terrestrial > Deep subsurface > Rock core/Sediment | place: Rifle... | reverse complement strand
CCCCCGCCCAAAATGGTCCGCGGCGTTCTTGCCGGGGGATCTCGGAAAGTGGAAAAGCCGCCACATGATTACGCCTGCCAATACACCACGAATCGGCGTTTACGTCTGCCGTTGCGGCACGGACGTTGCCTCGAAGATCGACGTTTTGGCGGTCGCCGAGTTTTGTCGTGGTCTGCCCGGCGTCGTCTTTGCCCGGGACCATGAGCTGATGTGCTCCGATTCGGGCCGCGAGATGATCAAGCGGGACGTTGCCGAACACCGGCTCAACCGAATCGTCGTGGCCGCCTGTTCCCCCTTGCTGCACGAGCAAACGTTCCGCAAGGCCGCCGTCGCTGCGGGCCTCAACCCGTTTCTGGTGCAGATAGCCAACCTCCGCGAGCACGTGGCCTGGGTCACGGAGTGCCCGAGGAAAGCCACCGAGAAGGCCAAGGCCCACCTGGCGGCCGCCGTCCGCCGGGTTGTTGCCCACGAGTCGCTCCCGCAGCAATACACCCTGGTCGACGGTGAGCGCGTTGCCCTGGAACCGGGCACCGCTTGGATTGACGAAAACGCGTGTTCCGGCTGCAAGACGTGCCTATCCGTGTGCGTCTTTTCGGCGATCCACCGCGACTCGGAAAGCGGTGTCGCGCGAATCGACGAGGCCGTCTGCAAAGGTTGCGGCACGTGTGTCGCCGCGTGCCCCACCGGCGCGGCCCAGCAACATCTGTTCACTTCCGAACAAGTTTACGACGAGATTGAAGGGATTATGCACTATGTCTAAGACAACCGCGGCGGAAACCGGCAGCGGCCAGTTTGAGCCCCGCATCGTGGCCTTCTTTTGCAACTGGTGTACTTACACGGCCTCCGACCTGGCCGGCACCGCACGGATGCAATACGCCGCGAACGTCCGGGTGATCCGCATCATGTGCTCGGGCCGGCTCGATCCGGAGTTCGTGCTCGACGCCCTGCGCAAAGGGGCCGACGGCGTGCTGATCGGCGGCTGCCACCCGGGCGATTGCCATTACCTCGAAGGAAATTACAAGTGCCTGCGGCGCTTCGAGCTGCTCAAGCGGATGCTCGCGCAGTTCGGCATTGAGCCCGATCGGGTGCGACTCGAATGGATCTCGGCGGCCGAGGGCGATCGGGTCCGCGACGTGTGCAACGAGATGGTCGAGCAGGTCCGCAAACTTGGGCCGCTCCGCCTGGAACCCATTCCCGAGCCGGCGGCGTCTTGATTCACCGCGAAGACGCGAAGGACGCAAAGGAAGTAGGGTGGGGTGAATGAGTAGCCGTAGGCCGGGTCATGACCCGGCGCCGATTTTCGCCGGGTTATAACCCGGCCTACTAGTGTTCTAGTGTTCGTCGAGCAGGCTCGACGGCTAACCAAAAGCTCACTGAAATATCTGACACACTTGAATCTGGAATATCAACCCTTGAAGGAGTCTGGCAATGAGTAAGCCGAAAGTCGGCTTCTACTGGTGTGCCTCCTGCGGCGGATGCGAAGAAGCCGTGGTGGACCTGGCGGAGGCCGTGCTGAAGGTGGTCGAACTGGTCGACATCGTCTTCTGGCCCTGCGCGATGGATTTCAAACGCGAGGACGTCGAAGCGATGGCCGACGGCGAAATGGCCGTTTGTTTTATCAACGGCGCCATCCGCAGCAGCGAACAACGCGAAATGGCCGAACTCTGTCGGCGCAAGGCCGGTCTGGTCGTGGCCTTCGGCAGTTGCTCGCACACGGGCGGCATCCCGGGCCTGGCGAATCTGTATACGCTGGATTCGATTCTCCAATCGAGCTACGGCGACGGCGTGTTCACCAACGTGAATCCCGAAGGCACCCGGCCGCAAACGCACACCAAACGGCCCGAGGGCGACCTGGAACTGCCGACGCTGGACGCTTCGGTCAAGTCGATGGATCAGGTCATCCAGGTCGATTACTATCTGCCCGGCTGCCCCCCGCCGGTCAAGCTCATCGTCGACGCGGTCATGGCCATCGTCGGCGGCAATCTGCCGCCGCGCGGCACGGTGCTCGCCCCCGATCTGGCCCAGTGCCACGACTGCCCGCGGATCGACACCAAGCCGGACGAACCCTTCCTCAAGGAGTACAAGCGTCCGCACCAGATTTTGATCGATCCCGAAAAATGTTTCCTGGCTCAGGGGCTGGTTTGCCTGGGCCCGGCCACTCGTTGCGGCTGCGACCACGCTTGTATCGACGGCAACATGCCCTGCACGGGCTGCCTCGGTTCGGTCAGCCGTGTTCGGGACTATGGAGCCGCCTGTTTGACGGCCACCGCGTCGATCGCCGCGAGCAACGACGGCAAGGAGATCGCCGCGATGATGGAGCAAATTCCCGACCCGGCCGGCACGTTTTATCGCTACAGCCTGCCCTACTCGACGCTTTTCCGGCGCATTGAAGACGGCAATAAAGGAGAGAAATAACCATGAGTCGCCATGTGGTAATCGACCCGATCACGCGGCTGGAAGGCCACGGCAAGATCGACATCATTTTGAACGACCAGGGCGACGTCGAGCGCGCCTATCTTCAGATTCCGGAGCTACGAGGTTTCGAGAAATTCGCCGAGGGCCGTCCGGCCGAGGACATGCCCCAGATCACCTCGCGCATCTGCGGCGTTTGTCCGACGGCCCATCACATGGCCGCGACCAAGGCGCTGGACGACCTCTACAAGGTCCAGGTCGCCCCGACCGGCAAGGCCATCCGCGAGTTGGTTTACAACACCTTCTTCTTTGAAGACCACGCCCTGCATTTCTACTTCCTGGGCGGACCGGACTTCGTCGTGGGCCCCGACGCCCCGAAGGCCGAACGCAACATCCTCGGCGTGATCGGCAAGGTGGGCCTTGAAATCGCCGGCCAGGTGATCGCCATGCGCAAGGCGGCCCGCGAGATTATTTCGCTGGCCGGCGGCAAGGTGATCCATCCCGTGCTCGGGTTGCCCGGCGGCGTGGCCAAGGCCATCAAACCCGACGACCAGAAACGCATCGTCGAGGTGTCCAAGCAGGCGGTCGAATTCGCGAAGTTCACGTTGAAAATCTTCAGCGACGTGGTGCTCTCCAACTCGGAGTACGTCGGCCTGATCACCTCCGACGCCTACACCCATCGCACCTACTACATGGGTCTGGTCGACGACAACAACAAGGTGAACTTCTACGACGGCAAGCTCCGCGTCGTGGATCCCGACGGCAAGGAATTCCTCAAATTCCCGACCGGCGACTACATGAAGCACGTCGCCGAGCATGTCGAGCCGTGGAGCTACATCAAGTTCTGCTACTTGAAGAAGGTCGGCTGGAAGGGCTTTGAAGAAGGACGTGATAGCGGCGTTTACGCCGTCGCGCCCCTGGCCCGGCTCAACGTGGCCGACGGCATGGCCACGCCCGCCGCGCAAGAGGCCTACGAGCAATACTTCGCCACGCTCGGCGGCAAGCCCGTGCATCACACGCTGGCGACCCACTGGGCACGGCTGGTCGAAATGCTCCAGGCCGCCGAAACGATGCTGGCCATTGCCAAGGATCCCGTGCTGGTCAGCGACAAGATCCGCAACATTCCGACCGAGACGCCCGTCGAGGGCGTCGGCGTGGTCGAGGCGCCCCGCGGCACCCTGTTTCACCACTACAAGACCGATCCGCGAGGCATCATCACCTCGGCCAACCTGATCGTGGCCACGCAGAACAACGCCGCGCGTATCGCCATGTCGGTCGATCGCGCGGCCCGCGGCCTGATCAAGAAAGGCAAAGTGGACGACGGCATCCTGAACAAGATCGAAATGGCGTTTCGTGCCTACGATCCGTGCCACGGCTGCGCGACGCACACGTTCAACGCCCCGCCGTCGATCGTCGTGCGGTTGTTGGACGACCAGGGCCGCCTGCTCGAAGAAATTCGCCGCGACGACTGATCGACCGATGAAAATTTACCGAGCCGCGACCGTTAGGAAGCGGTGGCAACTTGCATGACGTGCCACCGCTCCCTAACGGTCGCGGCTCGGATTGTTTTTTTAGAGCAACATTTCGTCGGCTATTTCGGCGTGTATCGCACCGTCCAATCGACATCGGCGTTCTCGCGGCTTTCGAGTCGGGTGGCATGGCCACGCAAGCGAGGCCATGCCACCCGTAATGTGCCGAAAATCAATTTCAAAACACGTTCTTAACCCGTCTCCGGTAGAAAACCAGGCATGTTCACGCCTCGGCTGGGCTGAAATTCTCCCCAGACCTGCTGGAGATGCGTCTCCACGTTCCTCGCGCCCCAAGCGTAGAGCCGCTCGACCATTTGCCGCTTGTCCGCGGGAACGAGTAATAGCGCCGCCGTCCCCTGGAACCGCGGCAACTCCTTCGCCACCAGGGCCAAAGCGGTCCGCTCGCAGCGGGCGACGCATGGGCCGATCATCGACAACGCGGGATGGCGAACGGAGATCATGAAACCGTCGATCCCGTGCTGATCGTTTTCATAAACCGAGGCGTGCAGCACTTTCCTCGGGTTGTCGATCGCGTAGCGGTAGTCGAGGTCGCGGCGGATCGCGCTAAGCTCCATTTCCAACTCGCCCATGGCCGCGACGTCGCCGATCACCGCGTCCCTGACGCAATCCTCCTTCGGAACGTGCGTGCCGGCGTGCGTGTCGCCGTCGGCCGAGACGACCATGTCATGAAAGACGCCCCTCGGCACGAACCCCGAGCGGTTGTAGAGCGAAAACGAATTCATGTTGATCGCGCTGCCGACCAACCGGCATGAAGGGTAGCCGTTCTCCCGCGTGTACCGGAGGATCGAATCGACCAACGACCGCCCGACGCCCTGCCCGCCGAACTCGGGATGCACGCTCATGATGCCAAGCGAGACATGATGCGGCCGAGGGTGATAGAAACAGGCGCCCGCAATCCGGCTGGTTCCCTTGTGGAACGCCGCCACGCTGCACCCGGGCGTCAGGTCGTTATACATCTCATGGAAGATGGCCGTCTCCTCGGGGCTGCACGTGAAATAGTCCTTGCCCCACCCGTGTTCCCAGTACCAGGCGTTGAACGAAGCGTGGAGCATCCGCGCATACTCGGGCACGTCGTCGTCGCCCAGACAACGGAGAAGGAATGTTTGATCGTCGCTCATGATTCAATGGTCCTTCCGTTGTGTTAATGACTAAACAAACTCGTTTCACCGCGCCACTCACGGCCCTGTGAATTCCACCGTCCACGTCACGTCCGCGTTCTCGCGGCTCTCGATCGTCAACCGCAGAAGACCCTTATGACCGGCGATTGACTCAACTTGCGCCTCGGTCCCATCGGTCCACGCGGTGACGGCTTGGTGCCCGTTGGCGGCCAGAATCACCTGATACGGCTCGCTGCCGACGATTTTCGACGTGCCGCGCAGCTCGCGATTGTCCGCGTCCCACTGCGGGCGGGCGACCATGTCCAGGTAGCCCTGCATGACGTGCCGGTTGGTCGAGAGAAATTGCGGACGCGGCTCGACCCGGTGGACCGACAGCATCCGCGCCTCGCCCGGCCGGAGGGTCTGCCGTAGCTTGCCGCCGCCGGCGACGCGGCCGACAAACGTGTCGTTCCAGAAGTCATACACGTAATACTCCGCCTTGGGATCGAGCCCCATCGCGCCGTCCGCCTGCTCGCCGCTCAAGGCGACCGTCAACGTAGTCTCGCGGACCCCGTCCGTATTCAACAGCGTGAGCTGGCGCCAGTCGGGCGTCACGGCAAAGTCGTAAACGGTCGGCGGCCCGGCTGTCGTGAAAGCGTCCAGCGGCCGCGCGCTCTTCGGTTCCGAATGGAACGGAAAGACTCGCGACAGGTCATGAATCGCCTCGCGCGACAGATCGCGGAACGAGGTGGCCATGAGCAACCGGCTGGCCGTCACGTAGGACATGGTCAACATCATCCGCCGGCCGTCGCGGTCGGTGCTTCCAGGCGACGTCTGTTTCCACGCGTCCAACAGACTCTTGCTGTCCATGTCATAGGCGAACAGCACTCGATTCTTATACCACCGCAACCCGCTCCGCGCGATGAGCCCCGGCGAAATGGCCGCCGTGTCGCCGGAGGTGCGTTGCGAGTCGATAAGCCCCACGGCCGCGTCCGAGCCCGGATTGTAAACGGGCCGCTCGTGGATCCACGAGCGTGGGCCGAGTCCCGTCTTGGCCAACTGGAACATGAGCCGATAGACCGAGGCGGCCGTCGCCCGAGCGTCGTAAAATCCACCGGGCGCGAGATTGAAACACCAGAACTCGTCGCAATAGTCGAACATCATGCCCGACACGTTGCCGCGCAGCGCGGCGTAGACGGCCGCCATGTGGCGCTGGACTTCGGGCTTCGTGTAATCGAGCGTGCGATGGCCCGACAGAAGCATCTCGGGATGTGTCTGGCGGAAATCGGCCGACACGCGGTCCGACTGGAAATACGTAATCGCCAAACCGCCGCGCTCCCGCACCGCGCGACCCCATTTCTCCGACGTCTCGTAGGGTTTCGTGTAAAAACCCTGTTCTTGCCAGTGCCGGTCGTCCCACCATCCCTGCGGATTGTTCGGGGTGTAGTTGTCGGGCACCAGACGCAGCGCGACCGTTGAATAGTTAAGGAACCCCGTCGTGTGGATGAAATCCATCTCGGCGACGTGGCCCGACGTAGTGGCGATGCCATAGTGGCTTTTTTCCGGGTGGTTCTGCGCGCCGGGCTCGAAGGTCACGCCCGCGTACCACGAGCAAATCGTGGGAAACGTGTAGGGATTGGGCGCGGCCTGCTGCGCCGTCCGGACGGCCAGACCATATTTTTCCGCCGCCTCGAACGGATCGTCCGTCGAGAGATCGACGTAAAACCGGTCGTCGGGCAGATAACGTTCGCCGGGGTCCACCCGCCGTCCGACGGGATCGTCGGCCCGTGCGTGAAGATAAAGCTCTTTTTCGGTTTTGTCGGGAATCCGCAGGTCCGACGAAACCATTTTCGCGGCCAAATCCACCGGTCCCTCGACCAACCACACGTCACTCACCACCGCGTTCGAGCCGGGCAGCCGCGCGGAATCGAACTGGAAAAGAATCTTCGACTTTCCGTTTGCGTAAAGCGACGGCGCCACGGCGTAGGTCTTCTCGACCGGCAATTGCTCGCGGACCATTGCGTAGGCCGGGAGCGAGGCCTTTTCCAAAAGTGGGACACTCGCGTGACCGTTGCCGTCCGACGCGAGATAGACCGACTGAACTCGGCCGTCGAACGTGTAGTCCCACCAGGAAAAACCGATCGAATAATGCTTGTTCGGATCGAGGCCCGTCGTGTCGATCTCGACTTGCTTCGCGTCGAAGGCGACCGTGTTGTAGCAGGGGGCGGCGAAAACGCTCGCGAAATCGTACGGCTTGCCCCGCGCGACGCGAAGCCGCGGGCCGGCCGCGGTTCCTGCCACACTCCTCGAACCGCAATCGAGATAGGCCGACAGCGTCCCGCCCGCCGCGGCGATACGCTGGGCCAGTTCTCTCCGCCGCATTGCGTTGAGCGAGGGAATTTCCGAGGTGGGCCACGCGCCGGCCGATTTCATCCAATCGTGATAGGTCAACCCGCCAATCACGACGCTCCGCCGTTGGGCGCCGTCGCGGAAGGTGGCCAGAACGTTGTTCGAGCTGAGTCGCGCAAAGCCGTTATGCACCGACGTGTCCCGCCCGCCGCCTTCGCCGTTGAGCGTTTTGGCGCGATGCATTTCGCGGACCTCGGGAAACGCCCGGGCAAAGGCGAGTGGCTGTAAATTCTTGATCCGCACTGGTTTGCCGGCGACGTTCTCGATTCCCGCGCGAAGCACGAGGTAGCTTTCATTGTCGTGGAGTGAAATTTCCAGCAGCAGGGTTGGACGTCCTTCGCCGCGGCACTCGACCGAGAGCGATTCCCCCTTGCCAAGCGAATCGACGAGGGGCCGAATCGTCGCCCGCCGCGTCAGACCCGCTTGGGACGACGACCATTCGCCGATTTGAAAGAACGCATCGCGAAACCCGCGGGTCGGGTTCCGGAGATCGATCGCATCATACGTCCCGCGGCCGAGATCGAACTCGACCCGAATCCGTGAGTTTTTCACGGTAGCCTTACCGCCGGGCGATTTGGCGGTGGCGTCTTGCTCGGCGAGCGAAGCGAACGCCAAGGTCACGCCTAGAAGACAACCAAGCGTCAAAACCCGGTGCATCACGGTCTCCTTTTTTCATTCAACACGGGGAGGGGGGCGATGGGAGTATTTTACCGCGGGGTGATATCGTACGCCACCATGTTGCGCATGCCCGCGAGTTGAAAACCAATCCGCCCGCCACCCATGCGTGCATGGCGCGGCGGTGTCCCCATTCGCCAATCACACCCCCACGAATGAGACTCACTTGGACCGTTGCTCGAAGAGATCGTAAAGTTCGAAGAGGGTCTCGCGAAGATTCCGGCCGTGACGCGCAAGGGAACGATCGACGTCCTGTTCCGTAAGGATTATCGGCCGTCCGGCGAGCAACTTCGCAACGACGCGACGTGCCGACTCCGCGTCCACCTCGACGCGGAATACCAGCGGCAACCCGACCGAATGGTGCGACGTGACGAGCAATCCCATGCCCCGTCGCCGACATTGCCGCTTCAAGCACCACCGTCGCCACCAGGGCAATTGTTCGTATCCGTCGATCACCAGCACCCTTGAAAAAAGGGGACATTCTACTTTTTCAAAAAAGTAGAATGTCTCCTTTTTTAATTCGGGCAATCGACGTTCCCCGTCGTGCAACTCGACAAGCACCACCAGCCTTCCGGTCGCTTCGATCGCCGGCAGCATTGCGGCCAGCAACGTCGATTTACCGGCGCCGTGCGGTCCCACGATCTGGCCCCGCCAGCCGTTCGCCGCCAGACGGCCCACCACGCTCGAAACGTTTTCGCCCGGTGGAAAGAGATACGGAATTGCCCCGGGCCGCACGTAGCGCGTCGAAAATGGATTACCCCCGTCGGCGGCTGAAGGAGAGGCGTTCACGGCGTCACCGATTCGACGGGCTGAACCGTGCCGAGCGTGAAGACCCGCTGACCGACGACCTGCTTCCCTTTGCGGGGAAAGACGCGCACCCGAACGCACCAGCGGATTTTCAGGATGGCGCCGTCGTAGCTCAAGGGGCTGTTCGGCAGGACGACGCTGAATCGTCCCGGGCGGCTGGGGTCGATCCAATCACCGTTGTCGGCCGAGAGCCGTTGGAACTCGTGGACCGCCATGTCCTCGTCGCCTTTTCCCTCGGTGTACCACAGCACCGAGATTTCGATCGAGCGGACGTGGCCGAACGTGAACGATTCGAGCCGGTATTCGCCCGAGAGGATCTCGCCCGGCGCGTAGGCCCGTCCATTGCCGTCGAAACGAATGTTGACCAGCGGCTCGTTCATGGCGCGTGGTTCTCCGAACCGTCGGGAAAAATGACGATGGAAAACGCCCGACGATAATCGGGCCAACCGGCGGCCTTGCCCTCGACGACCAGGCTCCAGCTCAATGAGTTGTTCCGCGATTGGAACGAGTGCATGATTCCCCGGGGCACTTCGAGCGAACATCGCAATTCCAACGGATTGCCGCCGCGAATTTCGACGTTTTCGCGGCGAGACAACGACTCGCGATGCACGCAGCGGGTCTCGGTCCGGGTGTCGGTGCCCTGGCGATATCGCACTTCTTCGGTTGCGACCAGCGACAACTCGATCGACCGCAGCCGCAAGCGGCCGGCCTGCGACGCGAACAGGTCGTACGTTCCGCCCGGATAAAGCGGCAGATCGGAGATTTCGACCAAGGTAGGTCCGATGCCGGTGGCGATCAGCAACTGGCGAAAGAACACGTAAACCAACGCCAAGCCGGCCAAGGCCAGCGGCGCGACGACGCCGGTCTCGATCCAATTGGGGGTTCCCTTCAGGAAACGGTTGACGACATCCAGCGTCAGGAAGGCCATCACCACGTTCCAGAAGACGCAGACGACCGCGAGCCCGAAAAGTCCCGCCGTCGCCGACCGGTGAATCGGCAGCCGAAACCGAAGCGTCGTGCCCGGGCTATTGGTCATGTTGCCGGGGGGCGGGACGGTGGGAAAGGGGTCGTGCCCGCCGGCGCCGGCGCCGCGCAATAGATTGGGGCCGGCGCCGATGGCCGCGCGATGCTCGGCCGACTTACCCCAGTGCCATGCGCGATAGAGAAACCCGCCGCCTCCGATGAGCATCAGCGAGAGGGGGATAACGAGCAGCAGTCCCGTCATCCAGCGATAGCCTCGCACAAGGACCACGGTAGCCGGATCGCGGGGATCATACCAGCAGGGGTATTTTTTGCCGACGTCGAACCGGTCGATCACCGCCTGTTGCGTTTCGCGGTCCGACGAGTCGCTGCCGCAGACGTCGTAGGTTTTCGCGGAACAGGGTTTTCCGTTGACGCGATAGTCGATGGCGATCAGCGGGCGATACACGACGGCGTCGTCGCGCCGTTCGACCGCCAGCAGTTTGCCGCGAACGACGCACGTCGTCTCGACGAATTCATTGTTGACTCGCCATTCAGGCAGAACGAGCGTGGCCACCATCGTGACCAGCCCGGCGCAACCGGCGAGGAAGAACACCCCGAAGAAGATCGCTTCGCCCAGCTTGGCCAGCGAGCCCGAGCCCGTGCGGCGATTTCCTCGCTTCTTCTGGTAAATTCGGAAGCTGCGACTCAATCCGCGTTCTCCACCGATGTCCGCCGATGCGCCGGCGCCGGGTGCGTCACTCGGGCCGGCGAGACCCTCGGTAGAAGTCGATTCCTTCCAAGGCCTTGTAAACTTCCTCCAGGGTCTTTTCGCCGAAATTGGAAATGGCCAGCAGATCCTCTCGGCTGCAATTCAACAAGTCCTGGACCGTGAAGATGCCTCGTTCCTCGAGGCAGTTGGTCGTGCGAACCGAAAGTCCGATCTCCGCCGTACTCATATCGAGTTTGGAGCGAAGATCGTCCTCCTCGTTGCCCTTTGTGTTGATCGGAATGCGTGTCACCGCCATCG
>Ga0209342_10007560_pt1 | contig 10942 bp, 5 predicted proteins | sample RifCSP16_2_FD_184023 | JGI IMG/M metagenome (GOLD analysis project Ga0209342, IMG submission 184023) | Soil microbial communities from Rifle, Colorado - Rifle CSP2_sed 16_2 (SPAdes) (version 2) | ecosystem: Environmental > Terrestrial > Deep subsurface > Rock core/Sediment | place: Rifle... | reverse complement strand
ATTGGTAATGTCCGTCCCGCCCAAGGCTATGTAGTAGATGATGTAGGCATTCGTGTCTGAAGTTCCCCAACTGAGTGTGAACCCATTTGAATTAAAGCTACTGAGGGTGGCTGCTCCCACAACCGTAATTGCAGTGGGACCAGTAATGATGACGCACGCCTGCTGCGCGATTCGTATTCTGGCATCTGAGGTCGCTACGTTGTCGATGTTGTACGCAGCGACGCCAAAGTTCTGCGCTGCTGGTGTGCCTGAGGTTACGCCGAACCAATCGTTGCCTCCAACGGCACCACCCGTCGCTGTCTGATTCGTGCCCCAAAAATAAATGACCTTGGGCGTGAATGCCGGAGAGATGACTACTTGCTGCGTGCCGGTGCCGTTGCGCTTGGCGAAGTTGCCTTGAGCGATCTGTAGGTCGGCGCGAGTGGCTGTGGCAATCCCTACCACTAGCAGCGCGAGTATGAGCCAACGTCTCATGGCAACCTCTCCTCCGCCTCAGCAGCTTTGATGATAGCGTCCCACTTCGCGTCGGTCGTCCAGCGGCCCCGCTTGACCCCGCGCTTCACCTGCTGCGCCGTCGCTTCCTCAACTGCTCCGCACCCGCCGTACCAATAGTAATCCACGCCCTGACAGATCTTGCGGTAGTGAATCTTCTCGTTCACACCATTGTTCCATCGCTCGTAGATTGCGGCGTAGTAGAACACCGCCACCTGTACATCATCATCGGGCGCTTTCTCCCAGGTAGTCGTGCGCGAGGTGACCATGCGGTCGCTGTAATAAACCCTCCACGCGGCGATTGGCACGAGCTTCTGCTGGCACGGATTCTGGACGTAGTTCGTGTTCGCAGAGACCGCAAACTCTAGATCGGTGAGATTCACGGGTGTGGTGCTGGTGGTGGATGCGTTCGCGGTCAGGCGCGTCACGCTGATGGTGGTTCCACCCTGGGCAAAAAGCGATATGCGCCGCACGAAGATGTCCTGAGCCGTCAACAGCCCGATCAGGAAAGCCAGCGCCGTCAATTGCGCTGCCGTTTTCAGAAGCTGATTAAGCTTGGGCATTTACTGCGCCCTCCGCAGCGTTCGGCAACTAAGATTCACTTCGGTACTCCTGCGCCCCTGCGAACGATGGGCTTGGAACTCGTCAATTGCAACCCCGCCATGTAGCAATCAAGATTCGTGTAGGTGGCGCAAACGCCGCTGGAGACAGTGGCCTGATCGTCGGCGGCGCTGGCAGGATTCAGGCCGTTGTTGGTTTCCCAGGTATCGGGCACGCCGCCGCCGTCGGTGTCGGTGCAGGCCGTGCCGCCGCCGATCGTGGGAAAGCCGCCCACATCGTCTTCGTGATCGATCGCCGCAGAGATGCCCGTGCCGGCGTTGTATTCGTTGATTAGCCGCGTATCCACAGCGTCGCGGCGCATCACCCAATTGCCCGCGCAATCGAGCCGCCGTGAATTGCCTACATGGTCTAGCACGAGACTTTCAACGCTATTGGCATGCGTCGCCGTGATGGGATACGTCTGCGCTGGATGCGGCGTCACCCGTTTGTAGATCGTGTTCAGGATGCCCACAAAAGGTCCATTGAAGCCCGTCACTTCCCAGACCATGTCGTTCCAGCCATCGGTATCCGGGTTCGTGTGGTTCGGCCCTTTGTTGCCGGTGAAATAAATTAAAGGGGTGCCAGACGCATTTGCCGGCTCACCGAGGTCCGGCTCAACGGCCAGTTCGCGAATTCCGCCCGTCGTCCACGGGCCAGCCTTCCAGACGTTGTTGATGACATCGGGTTCAACTCCGTCGTCGGCCTGCTGGGCGCGAAAACCATAGTTGTAGGTCAGATTGTTCACGAAGCGGAAAAGCTTGTTGCTATAGTGGGGGTGCCGATGCGATGTGGAGCTCTGTAAATTGTGGTGGAAATCCAGATTCGTCATCGTGCCCGTGCCATCGGGCGTGGTGGCACTGCCGACGGCAATCGAGGTGGAAAAAGATTCCGCGAGAAGGCTCCATGATGTGGTGATGGTTTGTGGGCCAGCAGGCGCACCGGAAAAATGCCGGAAAGTCATGTTCTCATCACTCGACCAAGACATGCTGATGTGGTCCAGAATCACGCTGTTCGCGCTCGTGGTCGCCGTGCCGCCGAGGTAGATATTCGTTCCCGTACTGCCGATCGGCCGGGAAGCATTTGCGCCCTGCCGGAGCGAGAGGTATTGGATCACGATGTTCGGTGCTCGGATCATGAGCGAGGCCGTGTCTGGCATGGAGGCCCCGTGGATGGCCAATCCCCCGCCGGGGCAGGTCTGGCCGTAAAACGTGAGACCTTGAGCATCAACATTGATCTGGGTTGTCGTATTGATCGCTCCGCCGACATCGCAGATGCAGATCCGCGTCCCGGTTCCCTCCAGACAATTCCGCACTGAGCCTGCACCAGAATTGTTCAGGTTGGTGACGCGGATGATCGTGCCCCCGCGGCCGCCTGCCGTGACGGCGCCGGCACCCTCCGCACCGATGAAGGCCGCCTGCGCATGAGCGGGTACGGTCCTCAGAAGGATGAGCAGCAAAAATATCAGCAAGCGTCTCACTTGATGATCGCCGTCCCGCCGATCTTCGCTGTGCCGCCGAGTTTGCCGCTGAAGGTCGTCGTTGCTGCAATCTTGAAGGTGGCCATCAACGCTACCCATCCGTCGGCGGCATTCGTCCAATTGGCCTCATAGGTACCTGTTGCCGAGACGATGCGATCTTCCACGCCAAAAAAGTTTTGCGTGCCCCGTACCGTGAAACTGGTTCCCGGTGTATAGGAAGCAATCCCGAAGTGCACAGCCAGCCCGACAATCAATTCATCCGCTACATTGGTTGCCGCTGTGCCGCTGGTGGCATTGGTGGAGCTGGGGCTGCTGTTAAAGGCAGTTACATCGAGAGGTGCAATAATGTCCAACCCGCTATATTCGTTGGCCTGAATCTTGCGAAAGGATGTACTCTGGTTGTAATTGCAGGTGATGGTGATCCCCGAGCCGCCAGTGACATTTTTCGCGTACCAGATGTCTCCGCGCACCGTGGATTCCGTGTCAGTGACGGCCTGAACGTACGTGTTCCCTGCCGTATCCGTGATCGAGGAAACATTCGAGCCGGTAGTGTCCAAAGAGCAGAAAGCGACGAGCAGATTCCCACTGGTCACCGCGCTTCCAAATGCCGAAGTGGTAATGCTGGTGGCCGCAGGATTGGCTGATGTCAGGTCCGTCGTCTGCACGAACGCAATTTGCGCCGACGCATCTTCGCAGAAGAGAAAAAGCGCCGCGAGCAGGAGCCAGCGTCGCAATTTCACGTTGCTCATTGAGCCCTCCGCAGGGTCAGCTCGAGAGAAATGAGACGCGCGGTGGCGGCCAGCGTGTCCGAAGCATGCGCGGAATCGCGCTGCACTTTGACGTGCAGCAGCTCGCCCGCCGCGCAACCGGTCATGGTGACGCCGGTAATGTCGGCGTCATTGGTCTGGTTCGCTGTGCCCTGGGCCGCATCGGTCACGGTCGAGGCCGTGTTGAAGGCTGGATCGTCGGTCTCGGCATCGGCCACGCAGATGGTCGCCAGTTGCCAGACCACGTTGCCGGTCGTGGCTGTGGTCAGCCACTTGAACCGCGCGTCCACTACGCCCGTCCAGTCGCGCGGCAGCGGGAAGGTCGCCTGCATGGAAAGGTTGGCGCTATCGGCAAAATCGGCCACGCCTTTCTGCGTGTTCGTGCCGGTGATGCAGGCGGCCACAGCCGGCGAAGTCGTCGGTGTATCCCAAAGCAACGTGGCCGTGGCGTTCTGGCATGCCGCGGCCATCAGGATGACGTACTGCACCGTGGTGAACACGTTGCCGGTCGCTTCCACATCCAGCGTCTTATTCGTCAGCGTGGCCGTCGCCGGGGGCCATTCCGAGTCCCGCGTAATCGTCGCCGCGATATTCGCATCCGGGAGCAGCCCCGTGACCGCATCTGCATCGGCTAGGTCAAGCGCCCCCCAGCCATAGGCGCTCGCGCCAGTGACGCGCAGCGTTTGCCCGACCGTCGAGGAATTGGCAATGGCAGTGAACGCCGCTGTCCCGTTTCCTTGCAGCAGGCCCGTCAAGCTGGTCGCCCCCGTACCGCCTTGCGCGACGGTCAGCGTAGCGTTGGTGGTTAAGATCGTCGCGGAAGCATTGGGCAATGTGAACGTCTTCAGCGTGGTGGCTGGCCCGGTGAAGTCCATGAAGCCGTTGTTGGTGCCGCCATTCGCTCCCGGCAAGATGCCGCTCACATCGGCAGTGAGCGACACGCTGGCGCAGGTGGGCGCGGCATTGTCGTTGAGAGTGCGCACAAACTGGTTTGTGCAGCCGCCCACACCGGAGTAGTTCGAGGTTAAATCCGCATCCCCGATAGTGGCTTGGATGGAGAGCGTACCCGTGCCGGAGGAGTTCGTGTTCTTCAAGAATCCAGTGGTGGACGTGCCGGGGAAGATATAGGCCGTGCCAGCGGCGGCCACATCCGCAGGGGCAAGAAGCTGCAATGAATTTGCCACCAGCGATGGTGCTGTCCCTTCGAGCATTTCCAAGTAGCCAGCGCCGCTGGCCGTGGCTGAGAATCCGGGCGCTTGGAGAACAGCCGCGCCAGTCGAGCCTGTGTGTGTGAAAGCCAGCGTTGAAGCGCCATTGGTGCCATTGGCGACGCTGACCTGTACGGTCCACTCGTCTTCCGCCGATGCTGTGCCGTTCCAATAGGTGCCGCCCAGGGAAAGGAATGGCGAACTCTGGCTGGTTCCCGCAGTGGCTGCGGTGGTGTTGGCCCACTTGAAGAGATCGGCGACCGCTGTGGTGGTGGTGAACGTGGAAGTATTCGCCGCCATGGTGAGCGAGAGATTGGCAGAGGGATTCGTGAGTGAAGACCAGGCCACCGACCCGGCTGCCTGGTTGATGTTGAAAAGCGTCCCGTTTTCGCAGCCGCGCAAGCGGTTCGCGGTGCTGTTGGCCTTGATGTTGAAGTTTCCCGCGGCGCAGGTGGCATCCCCGGCCGATTCTGTGAACTCGATCACATCGTCTACGGTCACATCGGTGAGCGTGGGATTGGTTCCAAAAACAGCGGCGCCGCCGCTGCCCGTTTCATTCGTGAGCACGCCCGCCAGGTCGGCCGAGGTCGAAGCGGCCAGGTGCGAAACCCCCGCATCGTAAGTCCAATTGCCGGCGGCGATGCGCGGCACGCCCGTGGTCCCGCTCGTATCATCTCCCGTGCCCCCGCGCGCCGCTCCGAGCTGCCCGGTGGTCAGGTGTGCTGCGTCCTTCAGGCTCGTCAGCACGCCGTCGGAGGTTTCAATCAGCACATCGAGAACGCCGGTGCCCACGTTGATCAATTCCAAGTTTTCGGTGGCCGTAGTATTGGCCTCGACGCGGAGATCGTCGTCCGCATCGGCAGCAAACAGGTTGAAGCTGGTACCCGTCTGCGGCGTGAAAACGAGCGCGGGGCTGTCGCCCACACCATCGCTCAGGGTCTGGTTGGCCGAGAAGGTGTTGGCATCATCGTCGTGGACGAAGCTGGCCACCGCATCGGCCTTGGCCACCGTCGCGCAGGTGGGCGCGGCATTGTCGTTCAGGGTGCGCGCGAACTGGTTTGTGCACCCGCCCACACCCGAGTAGTTCGAGGCGAGCTCCGCATCCTCGATCGTCTGTCCTAGCAGCGTGACCTCGCCGGTAGCATCGGGGAAAGTGATCACTTTGTCGGCCGTCGTCGGGTCGGTGACGCGGAACCGGGTTTCAATGAGATTGGCCGTTTCCCCTTCACAAACCCACCCAGCGGGGTTCGCACCTTCATTCGAGAAGCGACACTCACCCGCCGCGAGCGCCGGATCCGCCCCGGCATCGGAGAAGTCGAAAGCCAGGGTGGCATTGCCATTGGCGCCGCCATCGGTCAGGGTCAGCCCGCTGCCGGCGGTCAGCACGCGCTCGGCAGAAAGCGTGGCATCGAGCGCCATCACCACGTATTGCGCCGTCGTCGGGGCGCCGCCCGCCGCTCCATCGTCATCGATGTCTTTCCAGCCCGCGACACCCAGGCACACAAATACCGAGCCATCGGTGTCCGCGTCGGTATCAAAATAAAGCCGGCCCGCCTCGGCCGCGGCATCGCAAGCCGTAGCCGGCGGGGTGATGGATTGCGCCAGGCGCGGATAGCCCTCCGCCGCGCCCGCCTCGAAGTCCACCTCGACGCCATCGACCGTCAAATCGGTTGTGGCGATGGTGGCGCCTAAAATCGTCGGCGCGGTATCGCGCACGACGTTCCCTGTGCCGGTGAAGCCGACGAAACTGACCGTATTGACGTTTGTGGCGTTCGTTCCCAATAGGAACCCGGTCGCGGAGGCAGCCGGAAGAACGAATTGGTAATTGGTGGTGATATCAGCCGGAGCTACGAGCTGCACGGAATTGGCCACCAGCGATGGTGCCGCGCCCTCGAGCAGTTCCAAGTAGCCTGCACCCGTGGCGTTGGCTGCGAAGCTCACGCCCGTGTACGCGCCCGCGCGCGTGATGGTGGCCTTGTCGGAGGTGCCATCGTTGATGGCAAAGGCCAGCACATCGGCATCATTGACGGTGATCCCGAAGAGCGTGCCCCCGGTGGGATTCCCGGTCTGCTGGCGAACCAGGAATTGCACCCCGGTGGTGAAAGCTGCCTGGAAATTGAAGGTGAGCGTTTCCGCCGTGGCATCACTGGTGAATGTGGTCGCCGCCGTCGGAGCTGTCAGGTCCGACCAAGAGGAAACGCCGCCGGGGATCGTGCAATCCGTCCGCGTGGACCCCGCATTATCCACACAGGTCACGCCCGCACCGATGAAATTCAGGATGGCGCGCTTGGTCAGCGCAGAGGCTTCATCTTGGATCGTGTCGTATCCCGATGGAGTGCAGTTTTCCCAGCGGACATCTACGCCGTCGAAGCAGATCACATCTCCGCCGACGGGAGAGGTGACCAGTAAAACGTTTCCTGCCGTCCAGATGAATTCTGTAGTGTCCGCGCCATTCGCAGCCGGGAAGAGGTAGAGCTGCTCGTTGGTATCGGCGGTGGTGCCCTCACAGAGGAAGCCGCCGCTGCCGGCACCATCCGTGGTAGGCACGCACTCTTCGGCATTGAGCGCCGGGTTTCCCGACAGCGTGCCCGCGAAGCTCAGGGCTACCGTCTTGGTGGCGCCTTCGCCATCCGCGCCGGTGACGGCAATCCCCGTGCCCGCCGCAACGGTGAGCACATAGTTCCCTGTAGTGTCCGTGGTCAGCGCGACCGCATCGGCGCGCACCGTGGCCGTAACCGTATCCGGGCCCCCGGCGCCGCCGTCAGCAAAGGTGAAGTTGATGTCTCCGGAATCGTCGAAGCGCGCCGTGGTGTCGATGGCCGTGAACGTCCCGGCATTGTCCGCATCTTCAACCTCTACAGAATCGCCGCCGCCGGCGCCGCCATCATCATCCGAGCAGACTACAGTAAGTGTGGCGTCCACTCGCAGTGCCCCGCCGTTTGTGCCGGTGCACTCTGCGATTGCGCCCCAGCGAATCGTAACGTTGGCCGCAAGCGATGCCGGACCTTTCCATTCCAGATACTCCGCACCATTCACATCCGCCTCAGCCAGGCGCACGCCCAGATCGTTGTCCACTGTCTGGACCATGGTGAAGATGTTCGCCTCATCCTCATAGGCCACGGCCGCCGGCAAATTCGCCTTCGGCAGCACGCCCGTCACGGCGTCCGTATCCGCCAGATCCACTGCGCCAAACGCCAGCGTGCCCGCCCCGCGGCGCAGCACTTGACCGTCTGCGCTGGCGGCGATGTCGGCGGGATCGCCCGAGGTCCCCGCCGCGCGCCCCACCACAGAAGTCGCCGCCGCATCGCGCAGCTTCGTATCGTCCACGGCATTGTTTTCGATTTCCGCCGTGCCGATGCTTTGGTTGAGCAAGGAGACATTGGCCGAGAGCCGTGCATCGGCAACCGTGCCGCTAACGATATGCGCGCCATCTTTTAGGCTGGTTAGCATGCCATCGGCAGTTTCGATCAGTACATCCATCACACCCGTGCCGATGTTTTCAAACTCAACTTGCTGGGTGAAGATCGAACTCAGCTCGATGCGCAAGTCGTCGTCTGCATCCGCCATAAAAATGTCGAAGGCTGCACCGGTCTGCGCGGCAAAACTCACCTTGGGGCTGTCCCCCACGCCATCGCTGAGCGTCAGTGCGCCGGTGAGCGTGCCCCCGGTAAGTGGCAGGTAATTCGACGCCGTGATGGTATCCACTACATCCGCGTCGGCCACGGTCGCACACGTAGGCGCAGCATCGGAATTCAAGGCGCGGACAAATTGATTCGTGCAACTTCCTGTGCCCGAAGCAGAACCCGACGACCAGATCACCTCATTGGCGTCCGTCTTGACGTAGCGATCCGCGGCCGCAGGATGCGCGCGAAGCTCCCATTTGGGAGTCACTCCGATGCCGGTGATGAGCCCGCCGCGGGCCACAGCAGCAGCCGTCGAATCCGTGTGCGTGGTGCTCAGCATGTTATGGGCACCGCCGCCCGCCGGCGTCGCAATGCAGGCCCAGGACGCACCTTGGTCTTCGAGGATCTGCCCTGTGCCGCACAGAGTCGCCGCAAAATCTGTGGTGGCATCGATAAAGCCTGAAGGCAGATCACCCGCGGCGATGGCGCGGAATCCAGCCGCGCCGGCTGCGCCGGAGAAAAGTGCCTGTGTTGCGGCGGCACCGCCATCGTCCACACGCGATGCGGCAAGGTCCCCGGTGGTATCTCCAATCACTCGGTTGGTGATCTGAGTTAGATTGGTGAGGGTGATGCTGTCAGCCACATTCGCATCGGGCAGCACGCCGGTCACGGCATCGCTATCCGCCAGATCTACGGCCCCAAACGCAAATGCCGTGGCGCTGGTCGCCCGCAGCACCGCGCCAATTGCCAGGCCGGCGGCGGTGTGGTCTGCACCCACCAGAGCATGCGCTGCGGGGGCAAACGTCGAAGGGATGTTTTGTAGATCAGAATAGTTGCGCGTGGTGATCTGCGTCAGGTTGGTGAGCGTGATCGTGTCGGGAATATTCGCATCAGTGAGGGTGAGAGAGACGCGAGCCACGCCTCCAGTTTGATCGGTGACGACGAAGCCGCTGGTCTGGAGGAATTCAAGGATGGTGGTGCTGGCCACTGAAGGTACAAGGTCTACTTCGCGGACGGTGATCGAACCGCCGCTGCCAGCAGGATTGCAGTCCGCTCCGGTAGTTGTCTTGCAAGAGAGTTTCAGCGTTGAGCTATCCACCCAGACGCGCGCCAGATTCGCGGCGGGATTGGCGGGCCCCGTGGACAAGCCCCACTCTTCATAGCCGCTCACGCTGGCATTGGTCTGGAGCTGATAGCTGACCGCAGGCGTGGTGATGGCGGCCGGAGCGATTGAGGCCCAATCCACGGAAGCCTGGTCGGGAATGGCCTTGTATTCCCGCAAAGTGAATTCCTGCCGACGCCCATCGGTGGATTCTGCGAAATAAATCACGGCCTCGTAGACCAGCCCGGCGGGAGAAGAGCCGGCGGTGGGCACGAGACGCACAAAGGCGTTGGCCGCCTCGTCCATGAGCGTGCCGTCACCTTTGATGAATCCGCGCACGTTCTGCGGCAGATGGGTGACTCCGGCATCGACCAGCGCGAGATAGCGTTTGCCGGCTAGATCGTATAGCCGAAAATCGACGTAGCCGTAGACGCTTTGGCTGGCCACCGTTTCCAGCACGCGCAAATTGGCGCTCGCCGGGGTCAGGTGGTCTTCTGTCTTGAAGGTGCCAGCGACTTGCGTGTTTTGGGCCTGCAGCGCACCCGCAACGCAGAAAAACAGCGTGCCCAACAGCAGCGAAAACCGGCGAATCTTATCGGGTGGAATGATCACAGAGCAGACCAGTCAGCAGTGGGTTGATTGGGAACAGCTTTGTACTGCCTGAGGCGCACTTCGGGACGCCGACCATCGGCGGAGCCGGCGAGGCTGATCTCTGCTTCGTACTGCAAGCCGGTGGGTTGGCAGCCGGCCGTGGGCACCAGACGCACGCCCGCGGCACCGGCAGAATCGGCCAGCGTCCCATCCGCCTGCAAGTAACCGGGAACGCGCTGGGGTGGATGGGTGATCCCACAGCGTAACGCGCTGGGGCGCTTGAGGGCATCCACGGAACGGAACACCACCGTGCCGTAAAACGGTGCTGACCCGGTACAGAGCGGCGGCGTCTTGGTGGCGTCGATGCAGCCGAGCACCGCCAGGCCCGCGGCCGAGGGAGATTTGTGATCTTCGGTTTTGAAGGTGGCCGTGACTTGCGTGTTTTGCGCGCCCGCCAGCCCGCCCAAGCCGGGCCAAGCGGCGGCGCCGAGCAGATAGAACAAGATGGGGATGAGTCGTTTCATCATCTCACCAGGGATGAAAACGGTCCATCCAGAGTAGCGCTTCCGCCGCCATCGGCACTTGAGCCAAACCCACTTCGGTAACTTCTTCGCGGTTTTCGTACCAATGGCCAATCAGCAGGAGCATGGCTTGCCGGAACGTCTCGGGAACGCTGCTGCCTGCCGTGCCATAGCCGGCGACGAAACGCAGCTCGACCGGATAATTCCCGTTGGCGTCGGCCCACGCCCGCGTTGCGGGCCAGGACTTTCCATAGGTTGGAAGAACGATCACCGGTTCGCCGCGCGATTGGACAACATAATCTGTGCCCGCGGTGAGGCTTTGCTGCGCGCCATTGCTATCCAAGTATTTCAAATAGGTAATGCCGCTGGGCGTTTTCAACGGCACTCGAGGAATGCGGATCTCGTTCGAACTCAACATGAACGTCTCTGAAGAAGGAAATCCATGCGGGAACAGGAGGTCCCAAGTCTGCTCGATGAAGCACCGGCTGGTGAAATCTTCGCACCAGCGCCGCGCCGTCTTAATTAGATTGGTGAGGTAAGCATCCTGGGCGGCATCACTGA
>Ga0209342_10007559_pt1 | contig 10943 bp, 16 predicted proteins | sample RifCSP16_2_FD_184023 | JGI IMG/M metagenome (GOLD analysis project Ga0209342, IMG submission 184023) | Soil microbial communities from Rifle, Colorado - Rifle CSP2_sed 16_2 (SPAdes) (version 2) | ecosystem: Environmental > Terrestrial > Deep subsurface > Rock core/Sediment | place: Rifle... | reverse complement strand
AGATATGAAACTTGTATCTATAATTATGAACGATGATGGGGAGAAATTCTTCTTCAAACTCAATCAATCCGAATTAAAAAATAAACATAGTGAATATATAGAAATGCTAATAAAAAAAGAGGAGGAGAAGCAAAATGAAAAGCAAAGTTGATTGGTATCTGTCTTACGGCGACTATCTTGTATGTAACAGAAAATTAATTGGATACATAGGACCATCCGCCGCGATAATGTTGGGGGAACTAATAGCTTGGGAATCCCGGTTATTAGAAATGAACAAGATATCAGAGGGAGGTTCCTTTTATATGAACCAAGATTTGATAAAGGACAGAATAGGATTTAGTCAAGAAAAGCAAACTTCTTGTATTAAAAAACTACAGGACTTGGAAATAATCGGATTTGAACGTAGAGGCATACCTTATAGAAATCATTACATCATAAACAGAGAGAAAATTGAAGGAATAATTGAGGACATTGACCGGGATCAGCGGCCAATACCCAATGACCGGAATCAGCGGTCAATGTTGGCCGCTGAATGCGGTCAACCTATATATATAGAGAACGGATTAAGTAATAACAAGGAGTCGAAGATCCAAAAAGAACTTCGTTCTTTTTCTCTCATCAACTCTTCCGTTTCCAACAAAACCACCGTTGGAAACGGGTTTAATATTGGAGCTTCTCTCAAATTAAGGGTCAATAAAAATCCGATAGAATTTGAAAGCTCCTCTCGCCACCGATACCGTAAAGATGTGGTCGACATAATAACATACTGGAACAATTCTCCCGGTCTGCCTCACCATAGAACTCCTTTTAATGATGGTTCTGAACCAACAAAAACTTTTGAATCTATCGTTAAAACGATACAAGACGTTATACGGGGAAATTATTTTAATTCGGTAGGTTTATCAAAGTATGCGCGGGTTTATACTAAGGGAGAAATAATCTCCGCAATAGATAGGTTCAAATTGATGGCTGTAAACCCGTCTTATTTGCCGACTAGAAAGGATACAATTAATAAGGTAGGATTGGCTTCTTTCTTTTACAATCCCTACGCGAACGGAGTTCCAAGTTATTTTATAAAATGTCTTGAAGAGGAACCAAAGCACGTTACATCTAACGCGAAACCAAAAGAGGACAAGAATCCGAACATGACGAAACTTTTGAAATCGGTCTATGTTGATAAGATATTGTTGGGAGAGGAGAAAAGTTTCAATCAATTGGAAGAGAATAAGTTTGTGGAGGGAGCTGAAAAACTACAAAGGTTTATCAAAAAAGTCCATTCCCGTGTAAACATGGTAACCGATCTAACCAAATGGGTAGAATTATTCGTGTCTTCGTTGGTCGATAAATGGGGAGCTTCAAAACTATACCCCGGACACTTGTGTGCGGATTACTCATTTGACGATGTATTTGTACGGCATTTGAAAAACAAAGGCCGAATTGACTAAAATAATGAAACTGGTTTCGATAGTTATTCTGTAGTATATTACGATAGGGGAAAAATTCCAACCGGAATGGAGGTGGTTTTTTGCTTTTCAAGGTGGTAGCTGTCCCTATCTATGGACGCAGAAAGGACGATAAACCCAGCCTCAACAATCTAATGGGAGGACAAGGTGCTATGGCAAAGTATGATCCGAAGTTGGTCAAGAAGGTTTCTCATTCCAAATTGATTACTTGTGCCACAGAGGTCGGTATTAAGAATGCCGACAAAGTTTCCAAAGAAATGTTGATCCCCGCTTATCTGGATGCAGTGGAGAAAGTGGATTCTGATGGGGGCACGTCTAGCGCGAACGTGGTGAATATGTACAATGAGATCGTTACCACTTTAGGATTGGACAAGGAAGAGGAAACTCAGCCCTCTTCTGAAACGGAACCGGAAAAGGCAGTTACTCCTCCGGCCCCGGCCCCTACAATGGCTCGTAGACCAGCTGTTGCGGCCCCGGCGTCAAATCCCGCCCCGGCTGCTCCCAAAGTGGATAAGCCGCCGAAAGAGAAGAAAGCGCCCACCCCCCCGGCACCGAAGAGTTACAATCGGTGGACCACTTTGGGAGATGCTGTGATCCAAATGAAATCCGGAAAAACGGGGGATTTGGTCGCTTTGTCTAACAAGATTTACGCCGATTTGGGCGGAAAGGACAACGTGAAAGAGGCTGTTGCTGTAGGTAAGTGCGGCCTTGCCCTCTTGAACAAGATCGGAATTATCACCGTTGCTGGGGATTCATTTACCTATAATAAATAGTTTGATTATGTGGGGGCGGGGTAGTGGGACTCATATATAAAGCTGTCAACAATATTAACGGTAAAATTTATGTGGGAAAAACTACTCTGCCCCTTTGCCAGCGTATCAAGAAGCACCAAGCATTTGGTAGTCGTCCGGTGGGAGTATTTCAACTATCCCTTGCCAAGTATGGTTTTACTAATTTTTCTTGGGAAATTTTAGAAGAAATTCCTGACTATATGTTGGACAAAGTTGAAATTCAATGGATTGCTAAGTTAAATTCTACCAATGAAACTATTGGGTATAATCGTTCTATCGGAGGAGATGGGGGAAGGAAAGAGTTTAAAGATAGCGAAGAAACAAGACGTAAAAAATCATTAGGAATGTTAGGTAATAAAAATAGCGTTGGTCATCGTGTTAACCCTATGACGGAGGGGCATAGAAAAGCAATATCCAAGGCCATGATAGGTAAAAAACATCGACAACCTATGTCAGAATCCCATCGACAAAAAATATCTAACTTGAGAAAAGGGATAAAACTTACTGAGGAACAAAAGAAAAAAATTTCTTTGGGAGTTAAAAGATATTTACAGAATTGCGCCAAGGTGCATTGCCCTCTTTCGGAGGTTGAAATTGGCCCTGCATAATGGTTGGGGGTGTTCCGACCAGGTGGCCCTGAACGCGTGAGGGACGAAGGTGGGACACGGATGGCAAACGTGCTGACCACAGAAGTTAGCGTGGGGCGACGGCACCCCCAGCCTCCATTTTATGGTAAAGGGGTAGGGATTAATGAACATTGATAAAGTGTCTGCTAGTAGGGAAATGGACGCGCTCATCGCGGAGAAGGTGATGGGGCTGGAAACAGAACTAATCATAACAGCATTACACGGCGAGGAGCTTTTATATTTCGGTGAAGATAGATTCCTGTGCCATGTCCCGCATTATTCCGTCAACATCTCCGCCGCGTGGGAGGTGGTGGAGAAATGGAACGAAAAGAGTTTCCATATAATGCGGTTTTCCCACAGGTCAGAAGGCGGTAGCGAGATGGCCGTCGCTTTGGAATCAAGATGGTATCGGGCCAGCTTCGACGCAAGCGCCCGTGTTTTTAGTGAGGCCGAATCCGCCCCCCTCGCCATTTGCCGCGCCGCACTCAAGGCCGTGGAGGGAAAGGAGGAGGGATGATATTAACAGAAGAGCAATCTAGGAAAACAAGATGCCTCAAATGGGTAAGGGACATTGACGATTTTTTTGCGAATTGTATTGCATCTAGATGTATGGCGTGGAGGTGGCGTGATCGGGTGTTGATGTACCCTTCTGATGGAAGACTTGTTTGCATCCGTCCAGATACATCGGGGCGAGATACCGAATGGGCTATTAATTTTCGGCGTGGATATTGCGGTTTAGTGGGAGAACTAGGAATGGAAAATCAAGACTGATGACCACCCCCGTTTTCAGGAGGCACTAAATTGACGGCTGATGAACATAATGGAGTAGCGTCATTAGTATCTATAATTTTGTTTATTGTTTCAATTGTATGGGGCAGTATCCCACTAGCAATTTTAGCAGGAGCTATTTGGATGACGGTGGTGATTGGTTGGGCAGTGGAGAGGCTAAAATGATTTATTGTCATAGAGAAAGCGACTATAGAAATCTCCGTTTAGACGATATACCCCAAGAGTTTTGGAAATATTTTCCCGATTGTAAAGGTAAAAAGATTTTCGTAAAGCCTAATCTGGTTTGTCCTCCAGCCAAATGGGATATAGCGTCTACTACTAGAGTTGAGGTAACGTCCCTAGTAATTGAATATTTAATGAATAATGGAGCTAATGATATAGTAGTGGGAGACTGCGGATTCAAAGATCAGTGGGAAAATACTATCAAAATATCAGGTTATGATCAGTTACCCAAAAGATACGGAGTTCAATTAATAGGTCTTCAAGAAGGGCCAAGGTTTCATGAATTTACTTTACACCGATTACCAGAAGGAAGTTATATGTCTTTGTTCGGGGCGAAACTCTCCGACACTATGCTAAGTTGCGATTTTGTGGTCAACGTTCCTAAATTGAAAGTACATAATTTGGCTTTAGTTACAGGAGCAATAAAAAATATGATGGGAACAATGGCTCAAAAAGGGAGTATGCATCCTAGAGGTAGTAGCGATATACTGCATAAACGCCTATGCGATTTCTATTTTCTTATGAGAGATAGAGTAGGGGCTTGCGTTATGGATGGTATCGTAGGGTCAGAATATGCAGAACAGTGCGGAATTCCGAAACCTGCTAATATACTCATATCTTCTGACGATATGTGGTTGATGGATGTGGCGGCCTCTAAGATTTTGGGCATATCCCCGGAAGAAGTTGGCTATTTGAAATATATAAGAGCTACAATAAATAAGTCGTTTGCTAGTGTAAAAGTACCGGAGGATTTGATAGTACCATTTGAACGTCCAGTGAGTTATAAATGACGTTTAGGGTTGTAAAGTATAACAGCTTCGATCCTGTTGGAATCTACGAATATAATATTGCGGTTGGATATTGGTTGTCTGGAGTAAAAATGGATAGCAAAGGAAATGAGAAAAAAATCAAAATAGAGAAGTCTAAAAAAATATTATTAGACTCTTTGAATGCCCTCTCCCGTAGTAATAAAACTGCTTTGTTCACTGTATTAGACGATTTTTCGCCCATCTGTATACCAGAGGTGCTAGAATCTATAGAAGGAAATCCTACCATAATAGTACAACTATTACAAAACCAAGGGGTAGGACAAAAAGAAAATGTCTTGCAATCTATAGCCAAAAATTATAGTCAGTTTTATTTCAGATTCGACGCTGACGTTAAATTCAATAAATGCCCTATACAATCTCTAAGATTGGCCTTTATGGAAATCCCAAAACTAGGTATGGCGGTGATTAATGCTGGATTTCTAGGGGCTATGACTTGTGGTCAGAAAGATGGCCCTCCATATACTACCATTAGAGGGGCCGTAGGTAATGGTTCAATGATCCCCACTAAGATATTTGATAAGGCAGGGTACTCTGATCCCACTCTAAGATACTTTGAAGATGTAGATATGGCTATACGAATATATTCTCAAGGATATAACATTGTAATGGTTAAAGATGCTCAAGGAACCACCACTCAATCTGGAGCCGGAATGGACATTGGAGTACGTCCCATATATGCTCAGTATTTAAGTAAGATTAATCCCAGTGTAGATGTAACATATCCAATAGATACAGGGATGCCTACAATACGGTGGAAATCTATAGCGTTTGCCAAAACCAGAGTAGTCCCCCAATCTCCATTATCCATGATGATACTTAACCGTATTAGGGGAAAGTCAGGATTACTTATATGAAAAAAGATATACGCCAACTTAAATTTGGTTCCATTGTAGGATGGCGGGGGGACAGCCTCTGTTGCCCCCAAGCCTTTGGTGGGGACGTTTTCGCAGGTTGTTCTATGGGTTGCTGGTGGTGTTTTTGCCGTGAGATGGAAGAAGGGCTATACAAAAAATATTACGAGGGATGGACAAGGGAGTTAGTTAGGCCCTGCGATCCAGATGATTTCAAAAAACTATTCGATAAAGCCTTTGGTTCGGATAAGCCCTACAATGATTGGCACGTCAAATGTTTACGTCAGGGACTCCCTTTTAATATGGGAAGCAAGTCAGAGATTTTCTGTATGGAAGATATGGTACATAATGTAGTGGTGCCTGTGCTAAAGTTATTTAAAGAATACAAAGTTCCAATGATCATTGAAACTAAAAGTCATTTCATAGGTATGAGAAGATACCTTGATATACTAAAAGATATGAACATAGCCGTTATAGTTGCCGTTATGGGAGGAAGCGACACTCTTAATTATAAATTGGAGCCTGGATCGCCTCCGGCTTCAATGAGATGGGCTTTGGTTAAAGAGTTAAACGATATGGGAATCTGGACAGCAGTACGATGGGAACCCATCCTTGTAGGGATTAATTCTAAGGAGGACATGTTCGAAGGGTACGCCGAGATGGCCCAAAGAACGGGCGCAAAACATGTCAGTTTCTTTAATTACCGAACATCAAACTATAAGATAGCCCAGGTAGAATTTGAACAAAGGGGATATGATTACGTCAAACTTTTGAAGAACAATCTAGACGAGAATTGGGTTCCCGTAGGCAAATTGCTCAAAGAAAAATTAGTTAGTAGGGGGGTTCCATCTTCTTCTCCTGATTTTGTAAACTTCCCCTTCGATAATTCTTGCGAAAGTTGTTGCGGAATAGACGGTTTGTTTCCCAAATATGAGTTCACTTTTCAACGTGCTTGTAAGATAATTCTTGAGAAAGGTTCGGTTTGTTGGGACGATATGGAAGCTATCGCCTTCCGAGAACCTGAAGCATACGAACGTATGAAAGAAGTTTGGAATGGGAAGGGAAACTACTTCTCTCTTAAAGATAGCCCAGAAATAATTGTCTTAGATAAAGATAAGAATGGCATGAATATATACGGAAGATTGGCTAAGAATGAAGAAAAGGAAAAAGTAGGCTTATTATTTTAAAAGAGGAAGGCGATGTTGCCCTCCGTATCTAGGATAATATATGTCGACGATGATATGCTCATTACTGATAAAAAAGAACGGATATTTAGTTGGGAACCACGTTCTTTATGGAAAAAACTACCGCTCAAATCATATAAAGTAACATATATATTAGACGATGATGGACCATTTGAAGCGATAAAACGAAATATTATGGTAATAAGGAGTATCAAGAATAATGTAGAAGTGGGAGTTTGTTTTCTTCCTAAGAATTGGAATGGTAAAAGAGTCAGACGTGAAGTAGAAATTATAGTTATTGAAAAAAGAAGAAAGTTAATTAGACTGAATTAATAGAAAATTCTGTAGTATACTAGGGAGGTATAAATATGTCCGACCCTCAAGTAAGTAATTGGTATCATTGTCCAAAGTGTAATGAGCCTGTTGATCCTATTTTGGATGAAAAAGGTGATCTTGACGAATACCATTTAACTTTAAAATCCTTAGTTTGTCCTGACTGCGGAACCGAGGTGGTAGTTAGACATGAATAAACCAGGAGTCAGACTACCTCACAACGCTTTTTGCAAATACCACTTCGACAAAGGACTTGTCCAAGGGTGTTCCCCGATTCTTGTACATACTGCCATCATAAAAGCAATCTTACAAAGGGAAGAAGTTCAAAAAGAACTTGGGTATGATCCAGATAGGGGAACATTGGCTCGTGTAGAACTAATCACAGACTATCTAACGAAAATAGCACCCCTATGTTGTTGGTTAGGGGATGAGAAAATGAAGAATGTATATCTTGATGGTATGAATGTTAAGGGTGAGGCTTGACGAAATTGGGTGGGTCTATAAAAGAAGAAGTGATAAAGGTACTAAATTCTTTGGATGAGCACCACTTCTCTAATATGAGCACTACTATTCATTATTTCGGCATGGCTGACGGACTTATAGATGTGGAAATAAATCTAACTATACGGGGATACCATAATCCATTTAAAAATTATGAAACTTATGATATAACTCCTAGAAATAAAGAATTAGACTCACCAAAAAAGATGCTTAAATAAGGATGGATATGACAAAACTATATAAGGATTATTGGGAGTTTCGTGAATTGGTTAAAGCCCTCATTCCTCGCAGAACTCAATTGGAAAAATTGGCTAAACACAAGGGATTGGTTAAGGAAAAAGGACGAAAAGTTAATTACTCCGAATTTAACTTTGAAAAGGATCAGTACGAAATCAAGCAAAAATTGCTTAACAAAGATGAAATCACTTCGTTTTTGGAAGTATCTCTTAGGGCTGCTCATTGTCCTATGCCTCTTAATGCTGATGTTTGGGACGGACTATATTGCAGTTATGGATGCAAATATTGTCTGCCTCCCACATCTAAAATTCTTATGTATGATGGAAAGAGAAAATCAATAGGAAGGATTAAAAAGGGGGAAAGAGTTATATCCTATAACATCACTACCAATGAAATTGAAATATCCACCGTTACGGACAACATGCGTAGGAATGCTCTAGAAGTAGTTATAGTTAAATCAAGAGATAAGACGATTAAACTTACTTTAGAACACCCTGTATTTACTAAAAGGGGATGGATAGAAGCTGGAAATTTAACTAACAATGACGAGGTTCTAATATGGTAGCCTGCCAAATATGTGATAGACAGTTTAAGCAAATAACTAATACTCATTTAAAAAGTCATAGAATCACCATAGATGAGTACAAATTAAGGTTTCCTAACCATCCTATAGTATCTGATGAAACATCTAGAACCAGATCTACAAAAATGCTAGGTAAGAATAAAGGAAAACTCCGTCCAGATGCAAAGGATAGAATGTACAAAAACAATCCTATGTGGAACAAAGAAACTTCTACAAAAATGGGCAAGACCAGAAGCTCTCGTATATCTCAAGGTGAAATTAATGCTTTAAAGAATTTGGGGCATTTGCCTACAGATAAAGAAAAAATAGTCCAATATGTGTTCAGTAAATATAAGTTTCCTTTACAATATGTAGGGGATGGTGAAGTTTGGATAGGAAATCGCTGCCCCGATTTTATCAACGAAGAATTCCGTATAGTTGTCGAATTAGATTTAGATGTTTTTGCTCATGAGCAAGAAAGGATAGATTCAGAACAGTTTTATCTAAATCGTGGTTATAAACTAATATGGCTCACTTCAATTGAGGAAGAGAATATTAAAAATTGGCTAACTCCTTTCTTCTTTGGATTAGAATGGTCAAAGATAGATTCAATAACTAAAGAGAAAACTACAGGGAGAAGGGAGGTTTGTAATATAGAATGCCAACCTAATAACAATTATTTTGCGGAGGGAATTTTAGTTCATAATTGCTTTGCCGACTCATTCCGCAGTTCCCTTTATACTTCATTCTTCGACAATTCCAAGAGCATAGGTTTACGTCATTGCAAACCTTCCTATTTTCGGGAGGAAATGGATAAGTTAATGAAGTTCAGAAAAAGCAAAATCGCTAATACAGAACTTCAAAAAGCCATCAGCCTCCAAATCCCTGTCAGATTAGGAATACGATTTGAAGATTTTCTCCCCATAGAAGCAAAAATGGGGGTGAGTCTAGACTTTATGCGATACTTGGCGGAACAAGTATATCCGATCATGGTAAACACAAAATCTGCTTTGATAGGCAGAGAGGATTACGTCAGAGCTTTGGCCGATAACAAAGCAGGAGCCTCCGTACATATGACAATGATTTCCTCAGATGACGTTCTTAATAAGAAATTGGAACCAGGAGCACCCCCATTTTATAAAAGGATAGAGGCTGCTAATGCTCTAGCGGATGCAGGGGTCAGGGTGGTGGCAAGAATAGAACCTTTGATGGTTTTCATTAACGATACTCCTGATGATGTGGAGAGGTGGATTTCCCAGGTTAAAGGGGCAGGTATAAAACACATCACTTTCGATACCTATAGTTTTTCTGCTTCCGCCCCAGGAGTTCAAAGGCAAATGGAGATAGAGGGGTACGATTTCAAAAGAATGTTTTACCTAATGTCAGATTCTCAATGGCTAGGTAGTTTGATTTTGGGAGAGTTTATGAAAATGTTGAAGGAGAGGGGGGGATTTTCTTCCTCTACATTCGACTTTGGAAACGCCCCAGTTAATAATCAAGATATTTGCTGCGAGTGCGAAGATTTATATACTCCCCTTGGTGGAGGGTTTAGTTGGGGAAACAATATTATAGCCATTAGATTTATTTGTAGTAAACCTTATACCCCCGTTTCTTGGAAACAGTACAATCAATTTGTAGAATCTAGAGGAGGATGGTTATCAGAATCTCTGATGAATGATGTAAAGAATTCTTGGAATTTATCTATAAGTAACCCTGCTTATTATCCTGATTGGGCAGCAGGAATTATCCCTTGGGGAGTAGATGGGGAAGGAAATAAAGTTTGGAAATTTGTTCCTGAATCAGATTTTCGATTGGAGCTTTTGGAGAGTCTGGTGATAAGGTTATGAAATATACCGCTAGGCAATGGACGATAATTCAAATTACTATAGTAGTAACGATTATGCATCTTTGGAGGGAATATAAAAAAGGGGATTTTTGGAATGAGGTTGATTTTCTAACCTCTGTAACTGTTTGGGCAATAATGATAATTGGAGCTATGGTTATAAATATTCTTTGGAGATGGGCTGGTAAAGAATAGAAACTATGGATGACCTATTGATACATACGTCAGATGTGAGGGTTGATGTCTTAAACCCCCGCAAACTCCCTGGAGAGTATATACCCTGTATATGCTTTAGTCTCAACGAGTTCATATCTTTTTTTGGCTTGTATATCTATCTGTTCAAAAGAAGGGTACTTGAGGAAAATTTTTATGTTAAAAAGATTTCCTCTAGCGGAGTGTCACTATATCACAAAACATATATGGGTCCAATTCCAAAAGAATATTACTATAGGAGCCAAGACTTAGAATACGAGTTCAGGATATATTCACCAGTGGAAGTTGCTCGCTATGGATTAGGTATGATAACCCAATTCAATCACCTAAAGGGTATTCTAGAAACAAGGATGATGGATAATATAATAAGGAGAGAAATTATTGATTTATCTGATTAGAGAACGAGGGGAAGAATAAATGAAAATGCTTGAAGAAGAAATAGAACTAAGAAAATGGGCGATAGATAATCCAGCAGATTGTCAACCATGTGAGGCAAAA
>Ga0209342_10007557_pt1 | contig 10947 bp, 10 predicted proteins | sample RifCSP16_2_FD_184023 | JGI IMG/M metagenome (GOLD analysis project Ga0209342, IMG submission 184023) | Soil microbial communities from Rifle, Colorado - Rifle CSP2_sed 16_2 (SPAdes) (version 2) | ecosystem: Environmental > Terrestrial > Deep subsurface > Rock core/Sediment | place: Rifle... | reverse complement strand
CGAGGACGAGGAGGTTGACTCGGTGGGCCTGAAGCTCGGCGAGATGCGCGCGTGTCCTCTCCCCCGGCGACAGCGTCGCGCACGGACGACCGACGTGATCGACCCCGAGCCCGAACTTGGCGAGCAACGTACGCGCGTCGACCGCCGTCAGTCCCGATCGTGAGCCGAACTCCTGAAGGAGCGGAGAGTCGCTGCCATACGCGCCACGCTCCTGACCGATCACGCCGATGACTGTTCGTCGGCCTACCGTCCGCTCGCCCGATGTCAACGGGACGACCCCGAGAAGCATCCCGAGTAGCGTCGACTTCCCTCCGCCGTTTCGCCCGGTGACGGACACCCGCTCGCCCGGTGCGAGGTCGAGGTCGATCGGACCGAGCTGGAAGACCCCGCGAACCGACGTGGCAAGCTCGAGCGCGAGCACGGTGTCGCCGCGCCTCTCTCCCGCCTCCAAGGAGAGGTTCAACTCCCACGGCTCGAACGGCTTCGTCGGCAACTCGTTCCTACCGAGAAGTCGCTCGGCCTGGCGCACCTTGGTCTCCAGGGCATGCGTCGCTCGGCGATCTGCCCCTCCCGTTGTCTTCCCCACCGAAGCCCCGCGCGAGCGCGCTTCGGTGCGACGCGTGCTCAGAAGCTCCTGGAGTCGGCGTCGCCGGCGCTGCGCCTGCTCGTACCGGTCGAGCGCGGCCGCTCGCTCGGCGTCCCGCGCGAGCTCGTAGTCGCTCCACCCTCCCGCCCACTCACGGACGGACTGCGAATCGGGCTCGATGGAGGCGATCCGGTCGACCGTTCGGTCGAGGAAGGCTCGATCGTGGGAGATCACCACGAGCGCCCCCGAGTAGGAATCGACGAATCTCTCGAGCCGTTCGAGCCCGTCGAAATCGAGATCGTTGGTCGGCTCGTCGAGCAGGAGGAGGTCGAAGCGCGACAGGAGGATCGCCGCGAGGTCCACGCGTGCTCGCTCGCCTCCCGAGAGCTCGTCTGCACCGCGATCGAGCTCGAGCCGAAGGCCGAGATCGGCGCAGGTGGTGCGGGCGCGAGCCTCGAAGTCACCGCCTCCGAGCGCAACGAACCGCTCGAGCGCGGCGCTGTATCGATCCCCCGCGCGAACGTCGCGCGCGAGGCTCGTGGCCGCGTCCTCGAGCTCTGCGGCGGCTCCAGTCACTCCTGCCCGGCGCTCGAGGAACTCGAAGAGCGTCTCACCACGAGCGGGCTCGCGCTCCTGCGCCAGGTATCCGACAGCCACGCTCGGCGGAGCACGCGTAACGGATCCTGAGTCCGGGAGGTCGAGACCGGCGATGAGTCGGAGCAGGGTCGTCTTGCCGACACCGTTTGCGCCGACGAGGCCGATGCGTGCTCTCGGCCCGATGGTGAGTGTGACCCCTTCGAGAACTCTCTTTGCGCCGAAGCCCTTTGCGACACCGGCCAGTTGAATTCGCATTGACGGAACCTCCTGATCGCAGGGACGAGACGCGCGTCGCGCGCGTGAGCCTGGTGATCGGGGCTACTTCGTCATAGAACGGCGCCGAAGCGCCATCGCGGATGGTAGCGGCAGTTCAACCGCTTCTCCGTCGCCTCGCGCTGCAACACTGCCGGACCGCCGGGAAGGGCGGGCACCATGGCTCGCCCTTCCTCTTACGAGAGCTGGTCCCGCAGCTCACCCAGCGCAGCCCAGCGCGGGTCCGGCTCGCGCTCCGCGTGCTCGTGCGGCTCGACGTTCAGGTCCTTGCCGCACACCGGGCAGAGCCCGGCGCAGTCCTGTCGGCACAGGATCTGCTCGGGGAGCTCGAGCGCGATTGCGTCTCGCGCCCATGCGCCGACGTCCAAGTGGTCGTCGATGACGTAGTCAGAGCGGAGCTCGTCGACCTTCGGAGCGTCCGGGTCGTTGAACTCTCTTGCGGAGACATGACACGCAACGTCTGCGAACGCGAGACAGCGCATGCACGGGCCCGTGAGACGCGCATCGATCTGCATGTCGAACACCGTTGCACCGGACGCCTGGGAGATCTTGACCTCCACAGGCACGTTCAACGGCGCCGCCTCGTAGCGCTGGCCGCCCAGGACGAAGGGCTCGAGCTCCACCTCGAGCCTCTCCTCGCGGACATCGCCCGGTCGGAAGTGGAGGCGGCGAAGATCGATCGTCGTCACATCCGGAGCGTAGCGCCCGATCTACCGGGTGTACGTGCGATTAGCGCTCCTGCTTGCCTGGTACTCTTCGATCATGGAAGCTGATCGCTGGCTCGGTCTCGATCTCCGTCATCTCATCGCCTTGAAGGCGATCGCGGACGAAGGCACGTTCGGACGGGCGGCAGAGCGGCTGGGCTACACGCAGTCGGCGATCTCACAGCAGATCGCGACGCTCGAGCGCATCGTCGGGCTACGCCTGATCGAGAGGCCGGGCGGCCCACGCCCGATCTCGCTGACCGAAGCAGGTCGCATCCTCCTGCGCCACGCGGACGCGATTCAAGCGCGGCTCCTTGCGGCGAAGGCCGACATGAGCGCGCTCGAGGCAGGCGACGCGGGCAGGCTTCGCGTGGGAACCTTCCAGAGCGTCGGCGCGAAGATCATCCCGACGCTTCTGCGCCGCTTCAGCGAAAGTCACCCCGGCGTGGAGGTCGTGCTGCGCGAGTCGCAAGACGAGGGCGAGCTTCTCGAGATGATCGAGCGCGGTGAACTCGACCTCACGTTCTGGACGCTCCCGGTTTCAGGCGGCCCGTATGAGACCGTCGAGCTTCTCAGCGATCCGTACGTCCTGCTCGTACCGACCGACTCCCCGCTCGGCGCGCTGAAGCGCACGCCCACGCTGAAGGAGATCGCGCTCCAGCCGCTCATCGGCTTCAACAAGTGCAGCGCCATGGAGCAAGTCGAGTCGCAGCTCGCGGCCGCCGGCCGCCGCCCAAACTTCGTGTTCCGCTCCGACAACAACGGTACGGTTCAGGGCCTGGTGGGCGCAGGCGTCGGCATCAGCGTGTCGCCGCGTCTGACTGTCGACGAGGATGACCCGAGCGTCGAGATCATCGACCTCCAGGGCCGCATACCGCCGCGCGTGATCGGGCTCGTCTGGCACAAGGATCGCCACCGCAGCCCCTCGGCGGAGGCATTCGCCGACTCGGCGATCACTGTGTGTCGCGAGCTCACCGTCGAGCCCGCAGCAGCCTAGCGCGCTACGAGAATCGCTCGAACTCTTGCGGCTCGTCGAGCGCCTCGGGCCCGATACCCGCGACGACCGTCTCTTGGGACCGCTCGTGGAGCCGCTCGCGTCCACGCTTCACGGCAGTCAGGAACTTGTCGAGGTTCACCTCGAGAGTGGAGAGGATCGAGTCCGCCCAGTCCTCCATCTCGAGCCGCGTCTCACGCGCCTTCCGGCGTGCGTCCTCGACGATGTCCTCCGCCTGGTTCTCGGCGAGCTTGACGATCTCCGTCTGCGAGGCCTCGCGCATCGCCTGCTCGCGGGCCTCCTGGAGGATCCGATCGCACTCGCGCTTCGCCTCGGCCAACATCTCCTGACGCTCCTTGACGATCCAGCGCGCCTGCTTGATCTCTTCCGGAATGGTCGCTCGCATCTGGTCGAGGATCTCGTAGATCTCCTCGCGGTCGAGGCGGACCTGATCGGTCAGTGGGACGGCCTTCGCGTTGTGAACGAGGTCGTCGAGCCTGTCGATGAGTACGAGAACGTCCATGGGTCGGGAAGTCTACGGGAGCACTCGGCTAATCGCGAAGCCGGAATCCGCTCGGGCGGAGTCCGGCCGCGAAAACCCCTGAAGGCGTCCGCGTTCGCGGCTGCCGGCGTCGCGGTCGTCCACTATTCCTGAGGTGAGACGGGAGCGCCGGGGCGGCCGTCCGGATAGATCTCCGTGAATCGCTTCGCGACGGCGGCAGGCACGAGCTCGTCCACTCTGCCACCGAACGACGCGATCTCCTTGACTCCGCTCGAGGAAACGAAGCTGTACAGCGGGCTCGCCATCACGTAGACGGTCTCGATCTCCGGTGCGAGCTGGCGGTTCAGGTGATTCATCTGGAACTCCCACTCGAAGTCCGAGATGACGCGAAGTCCCTTCACCATGGTCTTTGCGTCGTGCCTGCGCGCGAAGTCGACGACGAGCTCGGAGAACACATCGACGACGACGTTCTCGCACGATGCGAGTGCAGTCTCGAGGAAGGCGACCCTCTCCTCGACGGTGAAGAGCGTCTCCTTGTGCGTCGGATCACGCACGACGCCGACGACGATCCGGTCGAAGATCGCTGCCGCGCGTTGGATCACGTCCACGTGACCGTTGGTCACCGGGTCATAGCTGCCGGGACAGATGGCTGTGATCATCGGGAGAACACCGTAATCCGCGCGGAACCGTAGCGGCGGCTCGTGACGAGGTCGAGCGGGAGCTCCGGCTCGACCTTCGCGGAGGTCTCGATCACGGCGACGCCGCCGTCCTCGAGGACGGCGGGTATGAGCTCGGCGAGGTCCACCTCGTGGCTCCCCCACTCCTCGTACGGCGGATCGGCGAGAACCAGGTCATGGCGCCGCCCCCGAGCCCGCTCCTCGCGTAGCACCGAGACGACTCCCCGATTGACGACGACGCCCCCCGTGAGCCGCAGCTTCGCGAGATTCGCCTCGATCACGCGACATGCGCGGCGATCCCGCTCGACGAAGACGCAGCGCGCAGCGCCTCGCGACAGCGCCTCGAGCCCCATCGCGCCCGAGCCGGCGAAGAGGTCGAGCACGGTCGCGTCCTCGACGGGCCCGATCAGAGAGAAGGCAGCCTCCCGCACGCGATCGCCCGTCGGGCGCGTAACCACGCCTTTGGGAGCGTCGATTCCGTGTCCCTTCCGCGAGCCGGCGACGATCCGCACGCCAGCGACCTTAGCGCCGCGCCACTCACAAGGACGTCATGACTCGCCGAGGTGCTCGGCCTCGCCGAGCATGCGGTCGACCTCGGTCGAGAGCATGCCTTCGCTCTCGAGCTCGCGCGCGACATCTCGGGCGCGCTCGAGCAGCTTCTGGTCACGCCGGAGCCGGACGAAGCACAGGTCGGAGTATCCCGACTGCCGCGCTCCCAGGAGCTGGCCCTCACCGCGGATCTCGAGATCGCGCTCGGCGAGCTCGAACCCGTCCGTGGTGGCGACCATGGCCTCGAGGCGCTCGCTTGCGCCCTCGGTGAGCTCCTCCTTCGCTCGCGATACGAGCAGGCAATACGACTGCTCAGCCCCGCGACCGACCCGCCCGCGGAGCTGATGGAGCTGGGCGAGCCCAAAGCGATCGGCCTCCTGGACGATCATGATCGTCGCGTTCGGGACATCCACACCGACCTCGATGACGGTCGTCGAAACGAGGACGTCGAGCTCGCCTGCCTTGAAGCTCGCCATCACGCCGCGCCGTTCCCCGGGGGGGAGGCGACCGTGGAGACACCCGACGCGGTATCCGCGAAGCTCCGCGCTGCGAAGCCGCTCGGCCTCAGCCTCCGCGGCACGCGCGACGTTCGTCTCGGACTCCTCGATCAGCGGACAGACGACATATGCCTGCCGCCCGTCGTCGAGATGGCGGCGAAGGCGCGTGTAGGCCTCCGAGCTTCGGTCCTCGGTGACCCACGCGGTGATGATCGGCTTGCGGTTCGCCGGAGGCAACGCGAGCTCGCTCACCTCGAGGTCCCCGTAGACCGTGAGTGCGAGCGTTCGCGGAATCGGCGTCGCAGTCAGGTGAAGCACGTGCGGGCTGCGACCTTCGACGAGCGCCGTGCGCTGCCCGACGCCGAAGCGGTGCTGCTCGTCCACGACGGCGACAGCGAGGTCGTCGAAGTCAACCTCCTTCTGGATGAGGGCATGCGTTCCGACGACGACGTGCGCGTCGCCCGAGGAGATGAGCTGACGCGCGGCGGCGTGCTCCCGAGCCCGAAGTGAGCTCGTGAGCAGGACTACGCGAACACCGAGCGGAGCGCAGAGCTCGTCGATCGTCAGGAAGTGTTGCTCGGCGAGTGTCTCGGTCGGAGCCATGAGGGCCCCTTGGCGCCCGAGCTCGACGGCTCGCAGGAGCGCGTACAGCGCAACGACCGTCTTCCCCGAGCCGACATCTCCTTGGAGCAGCCGCTGCATGGGCCTGGACTGCGAGAGATCACGGTCGATCTCTTCTATCGAGCGCTCCTGATCCGGCGTCAGCGTGAACGGGAGGGATGCTCGGTACCGGGCGATGAGCTCATCCGGCTCCCCAAGAGGCACGGCCGACGCTCGCTCACGTTCAGCCGCTGTGCGCGCGAGCGCGAGCCGAAGCACGAGCAGCTCGTCGAACGCGAGACGCGCCCGCCCGGCTTCGGCCTCGGCGAGCGCGCGAGGCCCATGGACGGCAGCGAGGGCATCGGCGCGGAGTGGAAGCCGCTCGGCGGCGAGCAGCTCGGCAGGCAACGGCTCTCCTGCGTGCCGAGCGAGCGTAACCGCCTGCGCATGGAGGTCTCGAAGCCTCTTCTGTGCCAGATCCTCGCTCGCCGGATAGACGGGAGCGAAGTCGGCCGTGGCACCGTCTCCTTCGAAGTCGTACGAGGACACGGCGAACCCGTAGCGATTCGCGCGTCCTCGCAGGCGAATCCGCGTTCCCGGCACGAGCTTCCCTTCGAGCCAAGGCTGGTTGAACCAGGTCGCCTTGATCTCGCCCGTCTCGTCGGCAACACGCGCGGTCAGTATTCGCAGGCGCCCGCGACGCCTGCTCGACACCGAGCGAACGACGACGTCGATCACGGCTTCGTCCTCCCCGAAGAGATCGCAGACGCGCTTCGACGGAGCCGGTTCCTCGTATCGACGTGGGCGCTGCCAGAGCAGGTCGCCGACCGTCTCAAGGCCAATGCGCGCAAGGCGACGCGCCAGCGTCGGGCCGACACCGTGGAGCGCCTCCACGCCCGCTTCGAGACGCTCGGGTCGAGGAGCAGTCGGGAGCCGCGGCCAGCGGTCCGGCGGGTCCACGCCGGCGAAGCCGGCCTGGAGGCCTACTCGAGCTCGAGTCCCCTTCAAACCGCAGATCACTATAGGCTCGCTCACTGCGCAAGATCGGTATCCGCTGATACGCGGATCCCGATCGCGCCAAGATCCCTGAAGGCGGCTGCTTCGCAGCCGCGGCACCGCGCTCTATCAAGCCACAGTCACGTTTCTACGAGTCGACGACGAGCGTGTAGAGCCAGCCGGGCTGCCAGCGGAACGAGCTCTCGACGAGCTGCGGGAGCGGTGTCCCCTCGAGCAGGTGCTGGAGCGCCCACTGTGTCGCGGAGTGGCCGACGACGACGACCCGCTCGTTCTCGAACCGCGGCGAGAGGTCGCGGAGGAAGCTCTGAACGCGGAACACGACCTGGCTGTAACTCTCTCCGTTCGGGTACGGCTCGTAGACGTGACGAGGCCGCTCAGCCTCGAGCCGCGCCACGGGCGTGCCGTTCAGCTCGCCGTAGTCGCACTCCCGAAGGCGCCAATCGTGGAAGATCGGGATGCCGAGCCCGCCGAACGCGAGCTGCGCCGTCTCGATCGCACGACCGAGATCGGACGTGAACACGGCGGCGAACCCCTCGTGGCCGCGACGCTCTCGGAGCTCGTTCGCCTGCCGCTTCCCGGCGAGCGACAGCCGCCCGTCGAGCCAGCCGGAGGCGATCCAGCGCTCGTTGTCCGTGGTGGTCGAGTGCGTCTCGAAGACGATCGCGATGCTCGAGTCGCGTCGGCGACGCATCGGGCTACTCGTCCTGGAACCAGAAGAACCCGACGGCGCCGGGACCGGCGTGGGTTCCGACCACGGCGCCTAGCGTCGCCGTGAACTCGATCTCCGCCTTCGGGCGCGCCCGCCAAACGATCTCGCTCAGCGTGCCGACCCACTCGGCTGCGTCCGCATGAGCGATGGCGACGCGCAGTCCCGGGCCGTCCGTCGTCGCCTCGACGAACCGCCGCTCGAACTCGGCGAGCACCTTCTGGCGACCGCGCACGCGTGAGACGGCGACCACGACCCCGTCGTCCACGCCCAGGATCGGTCGCACGTTCAAGAGAGAGCCGGCAAGGGCGGCCGCGCGGCCTATGCGCCCGCCGCGCTGAAGGTACTCGAGCGTCTCCACCGTGAACAGCACGTGCGCGTCCTGATGGAAGCGCCCGATGAGCGCCTCGATCTCCTCGTCCGTCGTCCCGCGAGCGAGCCGTCGCTGAATCGCGTGAGAGAGCATCGCGATGGCAAGAGACGCCGTCAAGGAATCGACGACGCGGATCCTGTCGCCGCCGATCTCCTGCGCAGCGAGCTCAGCGCTCTGGAACGTTCCGGACACCTTCGACGAGACGTGCAGTGAGTAGATGCGCTGGTACGCAGCAAGCTCCTCGTAGGCGCTGACGAAGTCCTGCGGCGTCGGCTGTGCCGTCGCGGGCGTCACGGGCGACGTGCGGAGCTTCTCGTAGAACTCGGCCGGGCCGAGCTCGACGTAGTCGCGGTACGTGTCGTCGCCGAACCGGACGTACAGCGGTACGAAGCGCATGTTCGGAAAACGCGAAGGCGCCTCCGGATAGTCGGACGTCGAATCGAGTACGACAGCGGTGTTGTCGGTGGTCAGGTTCACTCGCGTCTCCTTCCGGCGGCGGCGCGCACAGCGCCCACGAGCGCATCGACTCCCTCGTCCTTGCGAACGAGCGCTGCACCCGCGCTCGAGGCGGCATCGTACTCGTCCTGCCCAGCCGACGCACTCAGGAAAACGACCTCTACTCCGGGGCACTGCTCCCGCAGGTCGGTGGCGACCTCAGCACCGTCGATGTCGGGGAGCCGGAAGTCGAGCACGACGACATCCGGGCCGAGCTCGAGGCAGGCCGAAGTTGCTGCAGCGCCGTCGGCGACGGCGCCCACGACCTCGAGCCCGTCGATGCGATCGAGCAGAAAGACGAGCGAGTCTCGATAGACGTCGTTGTCCTCGACGAGAAGCACCGCGATCGACGTCTTGGGTGTGGTCACTCCGCGACGAACAGGAGCGGGTAGTGGGGCTGCCCGCCGTTGTGCACTTCGATGTCGATGCCGGGGTGATCTCTTTCGATGGCGGCTACGAGACCCTCGAGCGGAGGCGCCCCCTCGCCCGTGAGGATCGCCAGCCAGCCTCGCTCGCCGTCGAGAACACGTGCGATGACGCCCTCCACGACGGTCGTCATGTCCGGAGCCGCGACAACGGCGCTCTCGTCGACGAGCCCGAGGAAGTCTCCTTTTCGAATCTGGATGCCGTCCAACTCCGCATCGCGTGATGCCACGGTGATCTCACCCGTCGCGATCGAGGCGAGCACTTCGAGCATGTCCTGCTCGTTCTGGTCCGGCGTGCTCGTGGATATGAAGCGCCCCATCGCCGCGAGCCCCGCCTGCACCGACCGCGACGGCACCACTCGGACCGCTTTGGAGGTGTGCTGTGCAGCCTGCTCGGCCGTGAGGACGACGTTCGAGTTGTTCGGCAGAACGATCACCTCTGCCGATGGGACCGCGTCGACCGCGGCGATGATCTCGGCCGCAGAAGGGTTCATCGACTGCCCGCCCTCGATGACGCGAGTCGCTCCGAGGCTCTCGAAGAGCCGACGGTTCCCGCGCCCCGGACACACGGCAACGAGCCCGGTCTCGAGCGTCGGCAAGGGTGCGCCGGCGCTCTCGAGTAGCCGATCCTCGCGCTGGGCGGTCTGGTGGTGCATGTTCGCGATCTCGACGCCGCCGACGACACCGAGCAACGTCGCCGCCGTGAGAGCTGCACCGGGATCGTCCGTATGCACGTGCACCTTGAGCGCGGACTCGTCGCCGACCACGAGCAACGAGTCTCCCATCTGCTCGAGCGTGCTCTCGAGCACCGCCTGGTCGAGATCCTCGCCCTCGACCACGAACACCGTGCAGTAGCGGTACTCGGAGAGCTCCAGGTGAATTGCATCGATGCTCAACGCCTCGGTCTCGACGGGCACTTCGGGCAGCGGCTCGCCCGAGGCTCCGCAGACGAGTCCGCGCGCGATCTCGACCAGCCCGGCCCCGCCTGCATCGACGACTCCGGCGTTGCGCAGGACGTCGAGCATGTCAGGGGTCCTGGCGAGTGCGTCCTCGCCGCGTGCGAGCACGACCGCGAGGAACCCGGGTGCCGGGAGGCGGCGATTCTCCTTCCGCTCGCCCTCCTCGGCCATCTCGCGAATCACCGTGAGCATGGTCCCCTCGACGGGGCGCTTGACCGCCCGGTACGCGGCATCGCTCGCCCCGCGAAAGGCACGACGAAGACGAGGCGTGCTGACATCTGCCGTCTGGCCGAGCACGTCGACGAATCCGCGGACGATCTGCGAGAAGATCACGCCGGAGTTTCCTCGGGCGCCCATGAGGGCGGCACGGGTGACGTCCTTGGCCACAGCGGCGCTGTCGCCGGCGCTCGAAGTCTCGAGCGCCTCCACGATCGACCGGAGAGTGAGCGTCAGATTCGTACCGGTATCGCCGTCGGGGACCGGATACACGTTCAGGTCGTCGATCCGCCTGCGGTGGACCTCGAGATTCTGGAGCGCGCAGGTTGCGAGATAGCGGATAGCCTCGAGCTCCATCAGTTCGAGCCCGCCCCGACGAGTGCCGCAGCCTGCCGGCCGATCTCCGTGACAGCTCCCATCGAGACCGCGATGGTGCCGGCCCCGGACGAGACGATCACGAACTGCTGACGTTCCACGCCGCGAGCTTAAACGGCGAGCGAGCCCTCAGAGGGCTTTTTGGACCTTGCCTGCCTTGAGACAGCGCGTGCAGACGTAGGCGCGCGTCGCATGTCCGTCGAGCATGACGCGAACGCGCTGTAGGTTCGGGTTGAAGCGCCGCTTCGTGGCCACCATCGAGTGGCTGCGGCTGTTGCCGAAGCCGGGCTTCTTCCCGCAGATTGCGCAGACCTTGGACATGCGGCCGAGCACTTTACCTGTTACGCAGCGGCACGAAGTTCCTACTCGGAACTCCGTGCCGCGCGAGAATCCCTGAAGGCG
>Ga0209342_10007556_pt1 | contig 10950 bp, 11 predicted proteins | sample RifCSP16_2_FD_184023 | JGI IMG/M metagenome (GOLD analysis project Ga0209342, IMG submission 184023) | Soil microbial communities from Rifle, Colorado - Rifle CSP2_sed 16_2 (SPAdes) (version 2) | ecosystem: Environmental > Terrestrial > Deep subsurface > Rock core/Sediment | place: Rifle... | reverse complement strand
TCTGGAGAGGTGAGGTACGGAATGAGGCCCGCCTTTTTTTTGGGGCGGGCCTTTCCATTTTTGAGACTCGGCGGTGCGGGGAATTTCAGCTTGTTTTTTCCCCCTGTTCATGTAAAGTAGGCCGCAAAACTCGATGTTTAAACTTATTGTGGCGGATCTGAAAATGTTCGGGAGGACCAGGATGAATGGGGTCGGCAACCGCAGCAGCAAACTTCCCCAAATCGTTGTCCTGATCCTATTTGTCTTGGGGGTCGGGAGTCTCTTCGGGTGTATGCCTCCCGACCGCTCGAATCTGATGCAGCGGGACTTAAATGCGCTGAAGGAAGCCGTCACGTCCCAGGGGCAGCAAAATGCGGATATCCAGCGCCGATTGGAACAGAACGAGCGCCAACTTACAGAGATCCGCGGGGGCTTGGCGCGTCTGACGGCATCCCCAGCACAGAGTTCCCAAAGAGATCCGTCTCTTTCCCAATTTTCTGCCCGGCTGGAGAGGATTGAGAAAGAATTGGGATTTTCCAGCGGAGAGGCTCCACCACCCGCTGCCGGTGCTTCTCCTCCTTCCCCTGCAGTGAAAGCCCCTGCGGCGAGCTCGAAAGCGGAGGTGGAAAAACTCTACCGCCAAGCGTATGACCAGTTCAGCTCTGAAGAGTACGATGACGCCTTAAAATCCTTTGCTACTCTTGTGGAACAGTACCCTCAGTCGAATCTCGCCAACAATGCCCTATACTGGAGCGGTGAGGTTCATTACGTCCGTAAGGATTACCAGGGAGCGATTTCTTTCTTTCAGCAGGTTCTCGATCGCTATCCCAATGGGAATAAGGTCCCGGATGCGATGCTAAAAAGAGCTCTCTCTCACTACCAGCTAAAGGATAATGCGAGCGCCCTCCGGCAACTCAACCGGGTTCTGGAGCGCTTTCCGCAGCACTACGTAGCCCGTACGGCCAAAGCCTATCTGGAGCGCATCCAAGGGAAGGGGAAATAGACCCGGGTTCCATTCGCCCATGACTGCCAAACCATCTGCCAACAAACTCTGGGGAGGCCGGTTCCAGCAGGTCACGGACCGCCGGGTGGAGCTTTTCACCGCCTCCATTCCCTATGACTGGCGCCTCTACCGACACGACATTGCGGGCAGCATTGCTCATTGCCGGATGCTCGGACAGTGCGGGATTATTTCTCCCGAAGAAACCGAGACCATCGTGGCCGGCCTGGAGGCGATCCGCGACGAGATGGAGCGTGAGATCCAGGAAGGTCGTTTTGTTCCCGACCCTTCTCTAGAGGATATCCACACGACCATCGAGCAGCGGCTTCTGGAAAAGATAGGTCCGGCGAGCGGGAAGTTGCATACGGCTCGCAGTCGAAACGACCAGATTGCCTTAGACCTGAGATTGTACCTGCGTGATGAAATCGATCAGGTCGCTTCCTTGCTGCGCGGATTCCAAAAAGCCCTGGTGGCCCGGGCCCGGGAAACCAGCGATGTCATCATGCCCGGCTATACCCACCTGCAACGCGCCCAGCCGGTTGTGGTGGCCCATCACTTTCTGGCCTACTACGACATGGCGGAGAGGGATCGCAATCGTCTGAGGGACTGCCGTACCCGGGTCAATATTCTCCCGCTTGGAGCCGGAGCTCTGGCAGGCTCTTCGTTTCCCCTTGACCGAGGGATGGTAGCCCGCAGTTTGGGTTTTGATGCGGTATCCACGAATAGCTTGGACAGCGTCTCGGATCGCGACTTCGTGGTGGAATTCTTATCCGCGGCTGCTCTGATTATGGTGCACTTGAGCCGCCTTGGTGAGGAGTTGGTGTTGTGGTCCTCATCCGAGTTCGGGTTTGTGGAGCTGCCGGAAAGCTTCTGCACCGGAAGCAGCATCATGCCGCAAAAACGAAATCCGGATGTTCCTGAATTGGTGCGCGGCAAAGCGGGGCGGGTCTTTGGTGCGCTGATGGCACTCCTCACGATTCTCAAGGGGCTTCCCTTGTCCTACAACCGCGACTTGCAGGAAGATAAGGAGCCTCTCTTCGAAGCGATCGACACGGTGAAGGGGTGCCTGGAGATCATGGCTCCCGCTGTGGAAGGGATGCGGATTGATTCCGCCCGTCTTTTGCAGGCTGCCCGTCAGGGCTTCTTGACGGCCACCGAGGTGGCTGATTACCTGGTCCGCAAGGGGCTTCCTTTCCGCGAGGCCCATCGGATCGTGGGCAAAGCCGTGGTCGAGGCCGCCCGCAGGAACGCGGAGTTGGGAGACTTGAGCCTGAAGGAACTGCGTTCTCTGTCCCCGGCGTTCGAGGAGGATGTTCGGGCGGTCCTGGATGTCCAAAATTCCGTTGCCAGTAAAAACCTTCCTGGAGGAACGGCCCCGGCGAAGGTTAGAGAGCGTATTGTCCAAATCGAAGAAGAGTGGCGGAGGGAGGCAAAGTGAGGCGTCTCATCGTCGCTTTCCTGTTGGTTTGCCTGGCCCTCACAGCGGGGTGTGGAAAGAAAGGTCCCCCGATCGCTCCGGAGGATGTGAAACCGAAAGACAAGCCTCGCCCGTCTTCCTCCTTCGGTACCGAAAGCCTTCGATAGCCTCCTGGTTCGTGGAGGAGATTGACACGTTCCAGAGGGTATGCTAGCGTGAGTAACCCCTTGGGATCTGATTGAAGAACCAACTGCAACGTACGAACACCAATCGAGAGGGGATTCATGCAAAACAGTTTTGCCTACCGGGATCGGCTTCTTTATTGCGAAGGGCTCTCGGTCGCTCAAATAGCCGGCCGGATCGGAACTCCGTTTTATCTTTACAGCAGTCAATCCATGCAGGAGCAGTTTCGGGATTATGATCGGGCTTTCGCCTCGATTCCTCATGTTATTTGCTTCTCCATGAAAGCCAACTCGAACTTGGCTGTCGTCCGCCTGTTTGTCAATGAAGGAGGAGGAGTGGACATCGTCTCCGGGGGAGAACTCTTCCGGGCCGTACGGGCCGGCGCTGATCCCAAGAAAATCGTCTTCTCCGGCGTCGGAAAGACCCGCGAGGAGATTGCCGGGGCTCTGAAGTCCGGGATCCTGATGTTGAACGTGGAGTCTTTGCCGGAGCTGAGAACCATCGACTATGTGGCCCAGGAGCTCGGACTCAAAGCTCCCGTGGCGCTGCGGATCAATCCGGACGTGGATCCTCACACGCACGACTACACCGCCACGGGGAAGAAAGAGAGCAAGTTCGGTATCGACTTGGACCAAGCCATGGACGGTTATCGTTTAACCCGGAGCCTCAATCACCTCGAGGTGGTCGGCGTCGACGTTCATATTGGTTCCCAGATCACTGAAGTAGAGCCTTACGAGTTGGCCCTTGTCAAAGTGAAGTCCTTCGTCGATCAGTTGCGCAGCGAGGGTTTCGGGATTCGCTACTTCGACTTCGGCGGGGGATTGGGGATTCCGTATAAGGATGAGAAACCCCCATCTCCTCGGGAATTTGCCGATCGTGTTCTGCCGATCCTTTCTGCTATGGACGTCACGGTGATCTTCGAGCCCGGCCGTTTTCTGGTGGGTAACGGAGGGATCCTCGCTTGTAAGGTTCTCTACGTGAAGGATTCCAATGCCAGGAGCCATGTCATCGTGGATGCGGCCATGAATGATCTGATCCGGCCGAGTCTCTACGGGGCTTATCAGGAGATCATCCCCGTATCGTTGCCGTTGGAAACGGACCGCCGTGTAACAGCCGACGTGGTGGGACCGGTGTGCGAGAGCGGTGATTTCCTGGGCAAGGACAGGGAAATTCCCCCGGTTCAGGTCGGGGATATGCTGGCGGTGTTGGGTGCCGGGGCCTACGGTTTCACAATGTCCTCCAATTACAATTCCCGGCCCAGAGTGCCCGAGGCGCTGGTCCGGGGGAGTGAATTCCACGTGGTGCGCCGCCGCGAAACTTTTGAGGACCTGGTACGCGGGGAAGAAATCCCCATGTTTTTGCGGGGAGGCTAGGAGGACTCACTGATGTTTCGAGGTTCCATCGTTGCCATTGTGACACCCTTCCGGGACGGGAGGGTGGACGAACAAGCGTTTCGCAAACTCATTGAGTTCCATGTTCGGGAAGGAACCGATGCGATCGTTCCTTGCGGGACAACCGGTGAATCTGCCACTCTCTCGCACGAAGAGCATGAGCGGGTCGTGGAAATTGCGATTGAAACCACAGCGAAAAGAATTCCGGTCATTGCCGGTACCGGGTCCAACTCCACGGCGGAAGCCGTGCGGCTTACGCGGCATGCCCGCAAAGCAGGAGCCGATGGCGCTCTCCTGATTACCCCATACTACAACAAGCCTACACAGGAAGGGCTCTACCAGCACTTTCAATCTGTAGCGGCGGCTGCCGATATTCCCATCATCCTGTATAACGTTCCCTCGCGGACGGGAGTGAATTTGCTTCCTCAGACGATTGCTCGACTGACCGGGGTTTCCAATATCGTGGCTGTTAAAGAAGCCTCGGGTTCCCTCACCCAGGTCTCCGAGATCGTGGCCTTGTGCGGGGAGAAAATCACGGTTCTGTCGGGGGACGATCCTCTGACTCTCCCCATGCTGGCCTTGGGGGCTCGCGGTGTGATCTCGGTGACCGCCAACGTGGTTCCTGCTCAAGTGGCTGCTCTGATCAAAGCGTTTGACAAGGGAGATCTGGCCCAGGCGCGGGAGATTCACTACCACCTGCGACCCCTGAACGATGCGATGTTTTACGAAACGAATCCGATCCCGGTGAAGACGACTCTGGGGCTTATGGGGATGATTCAGCCCGAGGTGAGACTGCCGCTGTGCCCGATGGGAGAAGCAAACCTCGCCAAGCTGAAAGTGGTCCTGCAGGAATACGGACTCCTCAAGTGAAGGAATCGGCCGTGGTGCAGGCGATTGTCCAGGGCGCGGCCGGCAAGATGGGCCGCCGGTTGGTGGCCGTTCTCCATGAGGCCGGAGGCTTCACTCTGAAGGGTGCCCTGGAGCGACCCGGAGCCGACGCCATCGGCAAGGATGCAGGGGAGCTGGCCGGAATCGGCCCCGTCGGGGTCTCCATCACGGAGCAGCTTGAGTCTCTCATTGCCGGAGCTCAGGTGATTTTTGACTTCAGCTCACCGCCCTCAGCTATGGCCGCCTTGAGAGTCGCAGCAGAGCGCAGCGTGGCCATGGTGATCGGGACCACAGGATTTTCACCGGAACAGGATAAGGAGGTCGAAAGTCTGGCTCACCGCACCCGGGTGGTGAAGTCTCCCAACATGAGTCTGGGGGTCAACGTCCTCTACCGGATCCTGGAAAAGGCTGTGGCCTCTCTGGGAGAAGGATACGATGTGGAAATTGTCGAAATGCATCACCGTCTCAAGAAAGATGCTCCGAGCGGTACGGCTTTGCACTTGGCTCAGGTGGTGGCCGGTGCCTTGAAACGTCCGTGGCCGGGGACCGGGATTTTCGGGCGCCGTGGAATCACCGGTGAGAGGACTTCGCAGGAAATTGGAGTGCATGCTGTGCGGGGCGGAGACGTGGTAGGTGAACACCTGGTGGTTCTGGCGGGCCCTGGTGAGCGACTGGAACTGGTGCACCGGGCTCATAGCCGGGATACCTTTGCCTGGGGGGCCGTACGAGCAGCCCTCTGGCTCTTAAGCAAGCCGCCGGGACTTTATGACATGGAAGACGTGTTGGGACTCAAACCCTAAAAGGAGGATTCGGTGACCGCAGCGTCCTTTGCTCTGGCTGATCGACTGAATCAACTGCCTCCCTACCTTTTTGCTGAGATTGACCGCATGCGCAAAGAGGCTCAGGCGAAGGGAGCCGACATCATCGACTTGGGAATCGGGGATCCGGATCTGCCGACCTACCCGCACATCGTAAAACGTCTGCAAGAGGCGGCTGTGGACCCCTCCCATCATCGCTACCCTTCCTATGCAGGCATGGAGAGTTTCCGGAAGGCGGTATCCACTTGGTTCCAGAAACGATACGGGGTCACTCTCGATCCGAATGGAGAGATCATCTCCATGCTGGGCTCCAAAGAAGGGATCGGTCACATCCCTCTGGCCTTCGTGAATCCCGGTGATGTGGTTCTGGTGCCGGACCCCGGGTATCCTGTATATTTTTCGGGAACGGTTCTGGCCGGTGGGCGTCCGGTGCTGATGCCCCTACGCAGGGAGAACCGCTTCTTGCCGGATTATTCTCAGATCGATGGGGCGGACCTGAAAAAAGCGAAGATGCTCTTTCTCAACTACCCGAACAACCCCACGGCTGCCGTGGCCCCTCTGGAGTTTCTCCGAGAGTCCGTCGAGTTCGCCCGTCGGCATCATCTGATCCTATGCCATGATGCGGCTTATAATGAGATGTCCTATGATGGATACCGGGCTCCGAGCCTCATGCAGGTGGAAGGGGGGAAGGAGGTAGGAATCGAATATCATTCCTTCTCCAAAACCTTCAATATGACTGGTTGGCGGGTGGCTTTCGCCTTGGGCAATCGCCAGATCCTTTCGGGTCTGGGGGCGGTCAAGGCAAATCTCGATTCAGGGGTCTTCGAAGCGATTCAGGAGGCCGGAATGGCTGCTCTTCTGGGCCCGCAAGAGGAACTGGAGGAAGTGCGGCGGATCTACACCCGGCGCCGCAATGTTCTTGTGGAAGGGTTGCAGAGAGCAGGCTTTCAAGTTGAAAAACCTCAAGCGACCTTTTATGTTTGGGTTCCCCTTCCCGCAGGAATCCGCTCCGTGGATTTTTGTGCCCGCCTTTTGCAGGAGGCCGCCATCGTGAGTACTCCTGGGGTGGGCTTTGGGTCCTACGGGGAAGGATTTATCCGGTTCACACTGACGGTCTCCGAGGCCCGCCTTCAGGAGGCCGTGGAGCGCATCCGGGAGCTCCAGATCTGAGCATGCCTGTTGCCACGGTGGGGATCGGATCCAACCTGGGCGAGCCTGTAGCGAATTGCCGTCAGGCAATCCAGCTTCTGCAACGATCGACAGATTTCCAGGTTCTACGGGTTTCTTCTCTGTATTACACGGAGCCGGTCGGTGTTCGCATGCAACCCTGGTTTGTCAATGGAGTCCTCTTGGCGCGAACCGATCTTGTCCCTGTGGAGGTACTGAGGGCTCTCAAAGCGATGGAAACCTATATGGGACGAAAGCCTGCGGAGCGCTGGGGTCCGCGCCTCATTGATCTGGACCTGCTCTTGTATAACGATCGGGTCTATGAGGACGAGGAACTCCGAGTGCCTCATCCCCGGTTAACGGAGCGGCGGTTCGTCCTGGTTCCGCTGTTGGAAGTGAATCCAAGTGGGAGGCACCCGGAAACGGGAATCCCTTTTGCCGAGTCCCTGGCTAATTTGGGGCTCGGCCAGAAAGTGGAAAAGTTGACCGAGGACTCAGTCTGTGGTCACTGAGACACGCTACATTTCCATTGAAGGACCCATCGGCGTCGGCAAGACCAGCCTGGCTCGTCTTCTCGGGGAAGCCTTTCAGGCCCACACGGTCCTGGAGGCAGCCGAAAAGAACCCTTTTCTCGAAGAGTTTTATCAGGACCCGGTACGCTATGCTTTCCAGACGCAGTTATATTTCCTTCTGAGCCGGTTTCGCCAGCAAGAGGAGCTGGCCCAGCATCAGCTCTTTCAGCAGACCACCATATGTGACTACCTGTTCGTCAAGGATCGCATCTTTGCTTCGGTCACGCTTGACGATAAGGAGCTGAAACTCTATGATGAAGTCTACCAGCTACTCGAGGCCCGTGTTCCCAAACCGGACCTGGTCATCTACCTGCAGGCGGAACTGGAGGTCTTGCTGAGACGGATCCGGTCCCGTGCCCGGGAGTTTGAGCGCGGGATCGCCGTGGAGTATGTGGAGACGGTAAGCCGCGCTTATAACGATTTCTTTTTCCACTACCGCGAAACCCCCTTGCTTGTCGTCAATACCAGCGATATCGACTTCGTGAATCAGACGGAGGATCTGCAAGATTTAGTCGCGAAGATTCAGAAAGTGAAGAAAGGCACCGAATACTACATCCCGCTCGGATCCCGTTAGCCTCGATCCGACATAATGACCTGGATGGCGTCGTCAAAATTTGAGCGTGCCCATATCTCCCAGCGACTCCCGGAGCCTTGACCGTGATGGAAATTCCGTTTCGGTCACTGTTTTCGATTCGATGGAATTTGAGCGGCGTGCCTTGCAGCAAAAATTAGGATCCTGGGCACCGGGTAAGTTGAAAGCAAGAGTCGGAGCGGTACTGTGGAATCCGTAAGAGGAGGAGTTCTTGATGGCACGGAAGAAAGTGACCGTGAGTACCGTGCAGCAGAAAAAAAGTGCCGGTAAGAAGATCGTCGTGCTGACCGCTTATGACGTTTCCTTTGCCCGTATTTTGGATCAAGGGGGGGTCGACATCCTCCTGGTAGGAGATTCCCTGGGAATGGTGGTCCTGGGGCATCCTACCACTTTGCCGGTGACTCTTGAGGACATGATCCGGCATACGGCAGCGGTGGCGCGCTCCGACTGTGCAGCGATGGTGGTGGCCGATATGCCGTTTTTGACTTACCAGATTTCGGTGCCTGAAGCCGTGCGGAATGCCGGACGGCTCATCCAAGAAGGTGGGGCGGAGGCGGTCAAACTCGAAGGAGGAGAGCGGGTCCGGGAGCAAATCCGGGCGATGGTGGAGACCGGCATTCCGGTGATGGGACATATCGGTCTCACCCCCCAGTCCATTCACTCCTTTGGAGGTTACAAGATTCAAGGTCGGGGAACGGAAGCCGAGGAACGCCTGTTGAAAGAGGCTCTCTGTGTAGAGGAGGCCGGAGCTTTCTCGATGGTGCTCGAGGGAATTCCAAGCCCGCTGGCGGCGCGCATCACCGAGCATCTCCGGATTCCGACCATCGGCATCGGTGCGGGGCCTGACTGCGACGGACAGGTTCTGGTCTGCTACGACTTGTTGGGGCTGTACGGCAAGCTCGCCCCCAAGTTTGTCAAGCGCTACGCGAATCTGGAAGAGATCATTTTGGAGGCGGTCAATCGCTACCGGGATGAAGTGGAGCGGGGGGTATTTCCGGCAGAGGAACAGAGCTTTCAATAAAGCGGTGAGCGTCATGGATCGAATTGTAGAGATCGAGGATATGATGGCGGTGGCCCGCCAGGCACGGCGCAGTGGAAAAACGATTGGTTTTGTGCCGACCATGGGTTATTTCCACGATGGCCACCTGCAACTCATGAGGGTGGCGAGGCAGGAATCGGATTTGGTGGTCGTGAGCCTCTTTGTCAATCCGACCCAGTTCGGTCAGGGTGAGGACCTGGCTGCCTACCCGCGGGACCTCGAAGGTGATGCGGCCAAGGCCTCCTCCGTCGGAGTTGACGTCTTGTTTACTCCCCGTGTGGAAGCGATGTACCCTGCGGATTCCCGCACCTGGGTGGAGGTGGAAGGCATTACCGAAAAGCTCTGCGGTCGTTCCCGCCCGGGGCATTTCCGAGGGGTTGCCACGGTGGTCAGCAAGCTCTTCCACATCGTCCAGCCCCACCGTGCTTACTTTGGACGGAAGGACTATCAGCAGTTTTTGGTGATCAAGCGGGTGACGGCGGACCTGAACTGGGATCTGGAGATCGTAGGCGTGGAAATTGTTCGGGATCCCGATGGACTGGCCTTGAGCTCGCGCAACGTCTACTTGAGTCCACAGCAAAGGCGATCCGCCTTGTCCCTGAGTCGGTCATTGCGCCAGGCCCAGGCCATGATCGATCAGGGCGAGCGCAGGTCGGAAGCGATTCTGGCCATGGTTGAGGAGACGATTTCGGAACAACCTGAAGTGCGGATTGACTATGTTGCGCTGTGTGACCCGGAAACTTTGGAAGAGGTAAGCCAGATTCAGAAAGACACCTTGCTGGCCCTGGCTGTGTTTGCGGGGAAGGCCCGTCTCATTGACAATGCCGTTCTCAAGGTCCCTTAAGGGGTAAGGACTTTTTCCATTTTCTCTTTCAACGTTTCCGCCGTAAACGGTTTTACAATGTAATTGTTCACGCCTGCTTGGACGGCTTCAACGATGTTTTCTTTTCTTGCCTCGGCGGTGACCATTAAGACGGGGATCTTTTTTAACTTGTCATCTCCCCGGATCGCTTTCAACAGATCGAGTCCGGTCATCTTGGGCATGTTCCAGTCCGAAATGATCAGATCCACAGGGTCCGTCTTGAGCTGCTCCAAAGCTGTCGTACCATCATCGGCTTCCTGAATATTGTTGAAACCAAGCTGCCGCAGCAGGTTTTTCACAATCCTCCGCATGGTCGAGAAATCGTCAACGATAAGGATCTTTATGTTCAAATCCATTGGCAAGGGCCTCCTCTTACCTACCCGTTCAACTGGGCAAGGATCTCATCGACCAAATCCTGGCGAAGTTCGCCGATTGTGTTTTGCCCCTCCAGCTTGCTCATGATCTCCGCCTTCATTTCCAACGTTTGTTCGGTTGTTTTTTCCACGTTGATGCCGAAGGCTACGATAAGGGCCAGGATACGACGCTCGATATCCTCCACAATCTGAATGGTCTTCTTGATTTTTTGTCCCGTGAGATCTTGAAAGGAGAGGTTGGTCAAAATCTCAATTAAATCGGCCTGGTTTTGCTCGTTGATCCGGGCCAACTCCTGGATATCCTCTGCCAGGGCCACGGGGTCCGCTTGCTTCTCCCGCACCCGGGCCAGGATTCCCGCCACGGTTTGCCGATCTGCCATGATTTTTTCAGTGAGGCCTAGGATCTTGTGGGTGGCCTCCTCGGTAGCTTTCGTGATACTGGAAAGAGAGGCTGCAGCCTCAGGCATCTTGATTGTGGCAGTCACCGTGGAGGGGTCCAGGTGCTGGAGACTCTTGCGGGTTTTGTCGATGAAATGCGCCAGCCTGCTGAGTTCCCCGGTCACCTTGAGGCTCAGTTCCCGGTAGAAGTCCCCCTCGGACATCGCCTTGACCATTTGGGTGAGATCGTGCAACACCTTAGAATCCATCTCATCGTTGGATGGAGAAGC
>Ga0209342_10007555_pt1 | contig 10951 bp, 11 predicted proteins | sample RifCSP16_2_FD_184023 | JGI IMG/M metagenome (GOLD analysis project Ga0209342, IMG submission 184023) | Soil microbial communities from Rifle, Colorado - Rifle CSP2_sed 16_2 (SPAdes) (version 2) | ecosystem: Environmental > Terrestrial > Deep subsurface > Rock core/Sediment | place: Rifle... | reverse complement strand
GTGTTATATGTCAGACTGCTTGTGGGCGTAAATGTGGCGGTTGTGCCTGAATAGGCTGTATTTCCGCTTACAAGGTTATTACCGCTGTCCTTCAACGTAAACGTGCTTGCCGTGATGGTTGAGGAGTCCATACTTTCGCTGAAGGTTGCAGTAATGGGGGTATTGACAAAAACCCCGGTGGCATTATTTGATGGACTTGTAGAAGCAACTGTAGGCGGCGTGGTATCGGATGTATTGGTAAAGTAAGCCGTTACAGCCTTGTTTGAATTCATCGTCACATAGCAAGTTGTCCCTGATGTGCTGGTGCATCCGCTCCAATAGTTGAATGTATAGCCGCTATTGGCGGTTGCCGTTAAAGTTACAGACGTACCGCTGTTATACGAGCATCCTCCTGAACAGTTGGGGCTTATACTGCCGCCGCCGGAGGGACTTGTGGAAGTGGTCAATTGATAAGAGACGCTTGGCGTCACATAAACTGCCGTCATTGTGTAGTTGGCATCCATTGTTACAGAGATAGATGAGCTTGTCGAATAATCAGACCCATTCCGCTGCCACTTCTGGAAGTTATTGCCGCTTGCGGTTGCTGGCGCTGAAAGCGATACACTTGTCTTGTCATTATATGTCCTGGTGAAAGAGGTAGTGCCGTTGCCGGAGCTATTGTTGTCATTCGGGCTAACCGTAATAGAAATCCCGCTGCTTGGGTTGGATGAGGCAACCGATAATGTCCTGGTCGTTACTGGTATTGCCTGAGTGCTGAAACTGAGAATCGTTCCCTTGTTGGTGCCGCCACTATTGGATGCCGCTGCTCGATAATAGTATGTCGTGCTGGGGCTTAGTCCACTTAGATTAGCGCTAACTGTCTGACTTGTTGTGCCAGAGCCCACTGATTGGCTGGAGGTTTGAGTATATGTAGAAAGAGTGCTATTAGTGCCATATTCAAACCAGGCAGTCGTTGAAGAACCATTTGGATTGACGCTCCCATTCAAGGTGGCAGAACTTGATGAAATAGCCGTAGCACTTGATGAGCTTGCAGTTGGCATTGCAGAGGTTGAAGTTGCGATTATGCTTACGTCATCTATGCGGAACACCGTCATGGTTGCTTCATCCGTCACACCGTGAAAAGCAATCCGAATTGTCTGCCCTGCGTAATTGCCAAGATTAATGTAATTGCCAAGGTTAACGGTCTGTTGCGTCCACGATGAAAACTGACTGGCATTCTGGTTTGAATAGCTGACGGGTGTGGACAGTACTGTGCCGCTTGCATTTCGAATCTCTATATAGAGGTGGTCAAAAGCGAAGCTTGAAGATTCATTTGACGTTATTTTCACATAATATGAAAGAGTAGCGGAAGCGGTTCCCGTTGGAATCGTAACTGTTTGATAGAGCAACCCGTCTACATTATTTGCCGCAGAAACCCCGTCTTGTTGTGCCCCTATATATTCATAGCGACTCCCGGAGTGAGCGTTGGTTGAATTACTAATGTTCCACCAACTATTTGTCTGATTTTCGCCGTTTGTCTGAAGGTTCCACGCAAGACCTAATGTTTCAAAGCTACCGTTGGTTATAAGTTCAGTCTGAGTAGTTGAAGATGCTGATGTAGTAAAATTAAGAATCATTCCCCTGCTGGTGCCGCCACTATTGGAAGCCGCTGCCCGATAATAGTATGTCGTGCTGGGGCTGAGTCCGCTGAGAGATGGATTAACTGATTGCGATGTCGTTCCCGATCCAAGCGATTGTGGTGTTGTAGAGTTATAGGTTGACAGGGTTGAACTCGTTCCCCACTCAAACCATGCCGTAGTTGAGGAGCCATTTGGATTGACGCTCCCGTTTAATGTGGCGCCTGTGCTGGTAATTGAAGAGGCAGATGAAGTGGTTACTGTGGGTACATTCGCATTGCCGGTTGTAAAGTTATATGAAAGTGCATAAGAGCTTGTTGAGTTGTATGACCCATTCCCTGAAGGATACCCGTAAACCCTAATATAGTAAGTTCCTGTTGTAGTTGCATTATAACTGATTGACTCGCTTAAGCCATTACCCCGGTTATTTGAACCGGCAACCCAATTGGATGAGGAATTATATAATTCCAAGTCGTAATCATTGGAGGATGGAACTGTTAAAGATAAAGAAATAGTGCCGGGGCTTGTCACATTGATTTTAAACCAGTCAATATCCGTGCTTGTGCAAATCTTCGGGCTGTAGCTTGAACCGGAACTCAGGGGACCATAGGCAGACGTGGAAGATTCGTTTGATTCGTATGAATCTGTGCAGGTGGTGCCACTGGTCACTGTTACCTGAATCGGCCCTAACCCAGCCTGACGCTCATCCTCGGAGTTGCCTGCTTTGTCAAACACCGCCACTCCATACCAATAGGTTCCTGCACTGAGCGGGCCATCGGTAAAACTGCCACTGGAAGGGCCATTGCCAGATACCGTGTTCGTATTAATGTCCTTCCAGCCAGGGTCGGATGCTGTGCCGTTTCCCGATGTGCGGCGAAGAACCACATGATCAAGTCCCGGTCCTCCACTATCGGAAACAGTGTAGTTGATTGTGAAAGGCTGACTGGATGTATTTGATAAGGGAGTTACAGAGAAGGCGGTGATATTGGGAAGGGTGGTGTCAAGCGGTTCTATGCCTACAACAAGGTACTGATTACTGCCCGACCATGTATAGCTGCCCGTAGCCCAATTGTTTGTAATATCGTAATAGGCATCGGCCACACCGCCCCATCCGTAGTTGATATGAATTTGGTCTGTAATCGAGGTTTGATAACCGTCGACAACCACCTCATGAGCTCCCTGTTTGGATGAATTAGGGTCTGTCCTAATCGTAAACAACATGGGACGTGGAGCGGCTGCATTAAGTTCGGCTTTAATAACGTTCATCCAGTCTGTGGAAGTGGCATAGTTAGCCCTGTCTAATAGTTGAGCCGTGTTTTTATATCCAAAGTAAGTTGTAAGGCTTGGTACAATTGTTGTTTCAGATGCACCTGAACCTTCACAGGTGTAATCCATGTTAACTGATCTTCCAACATCCGACATCAGCCGTGCTACTGCGTCTATCTCTGTGGCCGAACTGGATGTGGTCAAGGCACTGGGCATGCTGCTCCAGTTATAGGCATGGTTGAAATCTGCGGATAGTGTGATGCCTGCTGTCGAAGTTGTATATGAGTGAGAGCCAGTTCCCACACTCGGCCACGCCCAGTACTTCATTACCTGCGCCATTGCTGTGGCAACGCAACCGGTAGGAGTATGGTCACAAGCAGACCTCCAAGGAATCCAACTTCCTGGGTCAGCGGGCGTATATAGGTTGTAGTCATACGGTCCATTTGTATCACCCTGATTCCAAGTTGTCGCAAGTAATGGTCCTACTGTCGATGAATATGCTGTTACCTCTGCCTCTGTCTGCGGCGCGTCAGCCTCCCGGAGTGATGCTGGCGGTGTAAAAACTTCGGACTGAACATTGAAAACATCCCAGGCCTTCTCCACCTTGCTGCCGGCTCTACCAATGCTAGTGCCTGGAACAGTAACCGGAACAGCCGGGGAGGCAGCGGCTTTAAAATCTGCTTTGTTGGCCGCATAAACGGAACCTATATTCTGGATGTTATTGTAAGTCTCCGGGATTATCCACGATTCAATCGCATTGGGGTCGTTCACCATCAGCGGGTCGAATGTGGACTTTGGGGAATAGAAAATCACTGGACTGAAATCATCCCAGTATGCAATAAATAGGCTACCGCCTGGCTTGATTTTTACATTGTACCCGACAGGCATGTCTTTATAGACTACCGTTTCGATACTGTCTATTACGGGCCTTTTATTCCCGTTCCAGTCTCCGCGTACCGCAATGTGATTAGCAATATAGTTCTGCGCTACAATGCGCGCCGTTGCCGAAGTTACCGGCTTTGCATGGGAGATGCCCGTCGTAAGAAAAAATATTGCAAAGACATACATTAGACACTTAAATACACTGCTGTTTTTCATAGTACCTCCAAGCAATAAAAATTCTTAATTGAACGAAATTGACTCTGCACTGTCCACGGTGATGGAAACCGAGCGTACGCACTTATTCATTATTGGTAAATCATGACCTCTCACAATTCCCTTAACATGTGCCGTCTTTCCAGAAGACTCGTTAAGGCGTATTTTTTCGAATATCGGCAGATTGTCCGTTGCGACAGCCCACACTTCCACCCTATTGCCACCATTTTTATCCAGCAAGACAAACTTCTCATATGGCAGGTGGGGATATTGCTGATGGTCGAATATATTGTCATAATCGATCCAACCCTCAATCTCCACAGCCTTTCCTTCACATTGCATGGGTTTTCCACATATGCCTGGCACTCCGCAATACTCAAAAAATTCGCTTATTTTCATACTCGCTGCACCTACATCACCCGCCCTCCGCCCTTGAGCGTGAGAAACACTCAAATATATCAGAATTGTAACAACTATAGGAAGAACAATATACAATAATATAGGGGCAAATATAGGTGACAGATTTATTTTGTTCACAGTCAAAGGCTTCTTCATAACTCCGTTATGCGTGCTTTTTTTCATCATCGCCTTTCCTTCCCTTTTCAACCAAAGCAGTCACAAAAAAGGTTTTATGCGAGTTTACTTTAAACCCAGCTAAGCCTATTTGTCAACTTATTTTATTATTTGCCTTATTGTCCCTGTTACTTTGATGTTCAAAAATGTAAAAAGTACAGGGAGCGGATATGGCAAAGCTGCAAAAACAATTAGGCGCAAGGATTTATGAACTGCGCGAAAAAGCAAATCTAACGCAAGCCCAGCTTGCGGAAAAGGCCAATGTCAGCAACGACACCATCAGTCGCATAGAGCGCGGCATAAGAAGCCCGTCCTTTGAAGTCCTTGAACGCCTTGCTAAAGCCCTTGACGTCGAAGTCCGTGAATTGTTCAATTTCTCAAACCGCCCCTTCCTCAAAAACAAATGCCCCCTCGAACTAATCGAGCTATTGAACTACCTTGCGAATAAAAAACCGAATGAGATAGCAATGATTCGCGGCATAGCCCAATTGATATTTGAGCAGGGCAAACATTAAAGAGCTTCTTCGACTTCGACAAAGAAATCCCCAAAGACCAAGCCTTTGAAAGGGAACTCTCAAAACTCAACGTCTTTTTAAGAACACTTCGCAAGAAAGACATAACCCTCATCCATGAAATCCTTAAATTCACATTCAAGAAGCTGAGATAGGCCATTTTTGACTTTGCCGCTTCGCTGTGATAGATTCTATCCATAGTTCACCCAGCACTGCATAAATTACTACTCAAGGAGGTATTGTCATGTCTCATGTCGTAAATGCCGTATATGAAAATGGAGTCTTTAAGCCGCTTGAAAGGGTTTCTTTTAAAGAGCATGAAAAGGTTGAGATAAAGGTGCTTTCCTTGGACGACTGGCAGAAGCGGTTTGACCGCATCATAAAGAAGATACACAAAAAGACCTCCCAATTTTCGCCCGAAGAGATAGAGGCCGACATTGCCACTGCAATTAAAGAAGTAAGGGACGCCAAGCGTGGCCGTTAGAGCGGTCATTGACACCAATGTCTGGGTCTCTTCGATTCTCAATCCCACCGGACGTCCAGCCATGTTACGGAAGGCCTTTGAAGAAGGGGCCTTCCATGTCATTATCTCCGAACCTTTGCTTGAAGAGATAACAGACGTCCTCAACCGTCCAAAGATAAAGAACAGACATGAGCTTACGGACGATGATATTGAGGAGCTCCTAACGCTTCTTGACGAGCACACGGAATACGCTCTGCTCTCCGGGGATGTAAGCATCTGCCAGGACAAGGACGATGATTTCGTCATCGAAACTGCCATAAAAGGGAAGGCGGAATACCTTGTCACAGGCGACGGCGATATAAAGCTCGACAATGATGTATCTGCGTTCCTGTCAAAATATGGTGTAACGGTCATTTCCATAGCTGATTTCCTGAGCCTCATCAAAAATTCCTGATCTTTGGTGATCAAAAATATAATTTCTTAAACCGCCCCTTCCTCAAAAACAAATGCCCCCTCGAACTCATTGAGCTATTGAACTACCTTGCGGACAGAAGGCCGCAGGAGATAAAGACCATCCACGGCATAGCAAAGCTGATATTCGAGCAGGGCAAACATTAAAAACCTTCTTCGACTCCGATGAAGAAAAGTCCAAAGACCAGGCATTTGAAAGGGAACTCTCAAAACTCAACGTCTTTTTAAGAACCCTGCGCAAGAAAGACATAACCCTCATCCACGAAATCCTTAAATTTACATTCAAGAGGCTGGAATAGCTATCTTTCATTGCTAATATTGCTAATATTTGACATCCCAATCTTTGTTTGTTATCATCAAACCATCTAAAAAGCTCTATCATTGGAGGTCCAATGCATATACATGCTATATATGAAAATGGCGTCTTCAGGCCACTTGCGCCCATCAATATCAGGGAGCATGAGGAAGTAGAAATTGTCATCAAGGAAAAAATAAGCGTCGCAAGGATGAGCCAGGGTATCGTCACCGGGGACAAAGATGTTATCGAAGATGTGGCGTTAAGTCCCTTGTATAGCTCTCTGGAGGAAGAATAGTTGCGGCTCCAGGAAATTGCCGATGATGCAAGGGTGTTTGTTGATTCCAACATTTTCATTTACCACTTCTCCAATTTTGAAAGATTTGCTGATTCCTGCCTCTCGTTCTTACAGAGAGTCGAAGATGGAAAGATATCAGGATATACCTCTACCATTGTCCTTGCTGAAGTCCTCCACCGTTTGATGGTCATTGAAGCATCCAAGAAATTTAATGTCCAGCCGAAAAATGTCGTTAAATATCTCAAGGAGCATCCTGACAAGGCATCCTCCCTTACTGAGCATCCAAAGTCCCTTGATTCCATTGAGAAGATAGGCATCACTACCCTGCCGGTAACCGCACATGACATCAGGGTGAGCATGGCGTTTAAGAAACAGGGCCTCCTCACAATTGATGCCATTAATGTTTCAGTGATGAAAAACAATGACCTCACAACCATTGCATCCGATGACGGCGATTATGACAGTATTGGGTTTTTAACCCAGTTCAGTCCATAATCTCCACCCTCCTCTAATCACGAAGTCCGTCCTTTGAAGTCCTTGAGTGCCTTGAGAAAGCCCTTAGCGTCGAAGTCCGTGAGTTGTTCAATTTCTCAAACCGCCCCTTCCTCAAAAACAAATGCCCCCTCGAACTCATTGAGCTACTGAACTATCTATCGGACAGAAAGCCGGAAGAGATAGAGATGGTCCACGGCATAGCAAATCTGATCTTTGAGCAGGGCAAACATTAATGCCACGTCTCTAATAAAACCCGGCAAATCCCCAAATATTCTATGCCGCCAAATAAAAAAAGGCAGACCGGATAAAACCCGCAATCTGCCATGTTCAATCCCGTCAAGGTTTTTAAATGTGTCAGTTGTGAGTGAGTGAGTGAGTGAGTGAGTGAGTGAGTGAGTGAGTGAGTGAGTGAGTGAGTGAGTGAGTGAGTGAGTGAGTGAGTGAGTGAGTGAGTGAGTGCAATTCGGGTACCACAGATTCCACGCAATTTAGTTGCGTTATAAGAGCATAGAATCAAACTTTTATCAACAGATTTTTTATATTTCATTTTTGCCTTAAATATCGAAGCGTTACAAGATTATAAATAATCACTAAATGCAAGATTGTCCATGTGGGATAAGAAAAACCCGGGTTGGCAGGTTTAGTAGGGTCCTCGAAGGTCGGATAGGAGGGCTGCCATTCAGGAACTTGTGCAGGATGTATGGGAAACAAAGGGGGCTAATTGAAACTCTGGACTCCCTTGTCACTTAATCTCTAAATCTCTGGCCTCTTCAGGTATGTTATCAAGAAAGTCCTCTTCAAGCAAAAAGACGTTCCGATCCCCTCCCCTCTTTACGTAGAGGCCTCGAAGCTTTTTGTCCTTATCTCCAACCAGAAGGGTCTGGAGGAGGTTTTTGTTGTCTATGAACTTTATCTTTAACCTGGGGTTTGTCAGGCCATAGAGGCCCAAATCCTTGGGGTTGTCGTCTATAAAGGCCTTGGCCTTTGCCTCTTTTACGCTGTAAAGGAAGGCAAGAAGCTTCGTCTGGTCAGTCTTCCCGCTTGGGACTCCTTCGGTGTCCCACACATTTTCCTGCGGATGAAGAATAGATATGGCTTTTCCGCCTTCCCAAAGGATCTCAACCTGCTTAAGCACCTTGGGGTCTATTGCCGCAGCCGTCTTGTCCCTCAAGTCATAAAGGGTCTTGTCCACCTCTGACCTCACGTCAGCATGGACCCTCAGTACCCTTTTGTCGTTGCTTAATAAGGCAAATGATACGTTCTGGGTAGGTCCCCTGTCGCCCAAAGCCAGGGAGACGGAACCTGAGCCGGTCTTCAGTGATATGCTTATATACGGCGGTTCAAGTCCCATCTCTTTCAGTTTATCGGTCGGGGCCTCGTCGAACAATACTCCGTCAATCTTAGCCTTTACAGTATGACTGAGCATCTCATCAACGGCTGTCTGGTCCGCATAGGCTATGATCGGCTTTTCTATCAGCCAGCCTTCACTCCCTTTTTTTACGGCAATGACTGTTTCCCCTTTGGATATCTCGAAACTCGTCACTTCGGAAGCTTCAAAGGAAAAGAGGCGTCTCTTTGCCTCCTCTGCCACCTCCTTTTCCGTAACCTTCTGCTCGAAGAAATAAAAAAGGCCGCTCAGGGCCAGGAGGACTATGACCCAGAAGATTGTCTTCTTAAAAAATCGCATTTACTAAACCTCGAAAATTTAGAAATTATAGCATGACATAGAAGAAGAACAAAGAGGAAATTCTTTACCCCAGGTTATGTCCTTGACATAAATTCCATCTTTGTGTAATATACTGTCATACGGTGTATCCCATCTATTAAACTACAGGAGAAAACCATGCCGTCGGTGCAGAAGAGCATAAGGTTCAAGGAAAACGTATTCAGAGAGATCGAGCAGATAGCCAGAAATTCAGGCGAAGACTTCTCTACTGTAACGAATGAGCTTCTTGATGAGGCGGTTAAGACGCTGCGCTGCCCCGGCATTGTCTTTTCCGAAGGGACCGCCGGGCGCAGGGCGCGTATCGCAGGGACAGGCATGGAGGTCTGGAAGGTTATCGCCGCATATAAAGGCGTTGGAGAAGACTTTAAACGTCTTGCCAAGGCTTATCACTGGCTCACAGCACAGCAGCTTATGGGTGCCGTGGGTTATTACAAGGCCTATCCTGAAGATATTGACCCTCTCATAAGGCAGAATGAAGAACTCACTGAAGAAGCTGTTAATAAAAAATATCCCTTCCTTAGAGGGCGCGGTTGAAGTATTACCTTGATGAAGACCTCAGTCCCAAGATTGCAGAAATACTCAGGAAGCACCGGATAGATGCCTTAAGCGCCCATGATGTCGGGATGACACAGGCGTCCGACATGGAGCAACTTGAGTATGCCTCATCCAAAGGCAGATGCCTTGTGACCCGCAACAGAAATGATTTTATCCGACTTACCGTCCAGTTCTTCAACGAACACCGCCCTCATCCCGGCATCCTGATAATTCCCCACACATTGCCTTGCGACAACTTCTCTTTGATTGCCAAGGCTGTTATCAAATATGATTCAATGCATTCCGGCGATTTAAAGTCGTATGGCATTGACTTTCTGAAGCAGTAGGTGGTTTTTGATGTAGGGGCAATTCATGAATTGCCCCCCTGCTATTTTTTCTTCCAAATTTTATTTTGCCTATACAATCTTTTTATGGTACGTTATTTGGACTGGAGGTGTTAAATGAAAATCTCTGAAGATATTCGTCCTGTCTCATACTTGAAATCAAGAACTGCCGACATCCTCGCCCAGGTCAATGAGACGCACAGGGCCGTAATTATCACGCAAAATGGCGAACCACGGGGGGTTTTGCAAGACACTGAGTCGTATGAAAGGATGAAGACGGCTATAGGCTTGATGAAGTTACTGGCTCAAGGAGAAGAGGACAGTCGGCACGGTCGTTCATCAGATCAGGATGAAGTTTTTTCACGGTTGAATAAGAGACTTGAATCCAAGAAACGGCAGACCGTTAATGAACCGTAGATATACCGTCAGATGGACGGACACGGCTGAAAAAGACCTGGAGGTCATCCTGGACTTCATTGCCGAAGAGAGTATAGATGAGGCACTGAATATATTGGAAAGACTGAGAGGGCGGGCCAAAAACCTTTATTCTATGCCGGAGCACGGCCGCATAGTGCCGGAACTTAAAGAACAGGGAATTTTTATCTACAGGGAAATTATTTCTTCACCCTGGAGGATCATTTATAAAATAAATGACAAGATGATTTATGTCCTGGCGGTATTGGATTCACGCCGCAACATGGAAGAGATACTTCTTGACAGGTTTGTCTATTAAACTCAAGACCGTCGGCAATCCATGACTTTTCCCCTAATACCAAATGGCTACCAAACAATAAACAACTATGGCACCAGTATAATACCAAGTAAGCTTTCAATAGTAGCTATTTCTCCGCATTGCTATGGAGCGCGGCGACACGTCGCCTCTTTCAAAGCGCTGACGCGTCAGCGCACTCCAACTAAATAATCAAAGTAGAACCCTCAATAATCAAATAATCAACTCACTGTCCGCCTCGAACACAACGCGCATAATTTGAATACGTCTTATCGTAGCTGCACGAGTTGCCGTAGGAGAAGCCCACGTACCACGCGCTCGACGTGTAGCCGGCGACCGTGGTAGATGACCAATAGTACGAGGAGATTGTGCCTGGAAAATAAGTCGTGTTGATGGAGAGGTTGTAAACGCCATTATCAATAATGCTTATAAGCTCAATCTGGCTGGGCAGTCTCCAGCCTGTTTGTCCGGCAAGGGTGAGGTTGCTGCAATAGGTGACTGCATTGTCTCATGTCCTTGTTGTCGCATCATCT
>Ga0209342_10007554_pt1 | contig 10953 bp, 6 predicted proteins | sample RifCSP16_2_FD_184023 | JGI IMG/M metagenome (GOLD analysis project Ga0209342, IMG submission 184023) | Soil microbial communities from Rifle, Colorado - Rifle CSP2_sed 16_2 (SPAdes) (version 2) | ecosystem: Environmental > Terrestrial > Deep subsurface > Rock core/Sediment | place: Rifle... | reverse complement strand
CTCCGCCTGGCCTGTTGCTGGGGCGGTGACAAGGGTCGTCTTGTAGGTGTCAAACCCGTAGATTCGGCCCACGTGGGCTTCCCTGATCTTCTCCCCGCCGCCACCGATGTAGTCCGTGCGGACGAAGCGGTCGCTCTTGAGGAGCGCGTAATAGGACGCCGGGCGGAGGACCATGAAGCGTGACTCACTCGGCGCGTTGGCGTCGTCAAGGTTCTGGGCACAGGTGAGAACGTTGTCATCGGTCGGCTCCAGCCCCAGAGTCCCAACCGTGTTGGAGAAGGACGCAGCCAATGAAGCGATGTTGGTGTCGGCAGCCGCCGCCAGGACATAGCCCGCCTTGCCCGCGTACTTCGCCCTCATGTTGATCTTGGACTGGACTGCCACGGCGTTCTCGATGGCGAAGACGACATGCTGCTTTGTCGTGGTGGTGAATACCTGAGACGCCTCTGCGTCAGAAGGCCCCATCATCTCTGGGATGAGGTTGGTGCTAGCGCTCGTTGTCTGCGCCGTGGGGTTAGAGATGTAGGGGATATTCAGCGTGTCGCCGGGGCCGCCCTTGAGGTCAGAGACGGTATCGTTATCAACGAGCCCCGCCAAAACAACGTTGGCCTCCACTGCATCACGAGAGTCGGTGGCCCACAATTCCGGGATGTGGCAGATTGCCCCCGATATGTTGATAGTTCCGGTTGCCATTGGTTCTCCTTATGTAAGTACCTCAACCCCCTCCTCGCGCCATTTCTTGCGCTGCTCAGAGGTCGCGGTCGTGTACTGCTCTAGTGTTGGTCGTCCGCCGCCGGCATCCTTCGGGGTCATGTCTGGATTGTTCTCCGGCTTGCCCCGTTCGCGGGCGGCGATGTCGTTGAGCGCAGCCTGGCGGCCTTCGGCATGTGCCTTCTTCACGTCCGCATCGTACTTCGAGCGGGGGACGTAGCCCCGTTCAGTCGTGGGTTCCACCAGCCGCTTGAGCACGTCGGTCGCAAAGTCTGGGTCAGGCTTGCCCTGTGCCATACGGTTAATACGCCCCAGGAACTCGTTGGCAAAGGACTCGTCCTCTACCGTCGCGCCCAGCCTGTCCAGAATCCAGTACGACCCCTCGAAGTAGAGCTGTGGGTTGTACGCGCCCAGGACTTTAGCCGCCGTGTTCGCGTCCAGGGTTCCGTCTGCGACGGCGTTCTGGATCGTCGAACTGATCTGCTCAATGCCCTGACGCACAGCACCGCTGTTCTGCGCCCACTGGTCTATCGCGGGCTGGATCGCGCCCTGGAGTTTGCGGTACTCCTCCTTACGGAGTTCTTTCCGCTGTGTCTCCGTGCGCTCAGTTTCCCGCTCCTCGTGGGCGGCCTTGAGTTCGGGGTGCGCGTCAAGCTGGGCCTGCCACGCCTCGTATGTGAGAGCTTCGCTCGCCGCCGGCGAGGGTTCAGGCTCGGAGGGTGTCTCGGTGACTGCGCGCTGGCCGACTTCCTCTGGAGTAGTCGGTTCACCAGCAGGCGGAGCAAACGCCTCTGCTACCTGAGTCGGCTCTGTCTGTATCTCGCTCACAAATCCTCCTATGAATCGTACCTGTTTTCCATGAAACTAGGAATCATCGGTATCCGAGAACCTGTCTGGGCACGCCGGTTGGGAGCGGCTGCTGCGCCATCGCTAGAAGCTGCTCCGGTGAAATCCCCAACGCCTCACCACCCGGCCCCCTGGCGTTGGCGTAGGCGCTCGTGTAGTTCGACCACGCTATCGGGTCGTTCAGGGCGGCGTCCCGGAGTTCCGCCCCGATGAAGAACGGGTTGGGGAGCACCTGCCCGAACGGCGTCAGGAGTGGCACGCCCGCCGGCCCGAAGGCTGGTCTCTGGCTAATCTCCGGCTGCGTCCGGTAGGCAGGCCCGATTGGCCCCAGGGTCGCCAGCTGCTCCGGCGACACGTTCAGGATATCGCGCTGGTTGAACCCGGCCCGCGAGAACATCCGCCCCTCGAAGGGGCGGAGCCCGCCGGCGGGGTCTTTCCAGTAGATTCTCCCGCCCGAAGACACAAGGCTTGGCTGGTAGCCCATGTTGGCGAGCGTGCCCAGGCCAGCGTTGCGGACGTTGTATCCTATCTGCTCCCTTGTACGCGCGAAACGGGGGAAGTTCTGCAACCCAAAAGACTCATACAGGCCACTGATAGCGGGATAGGACGATGTAGCGGTGGGAGTGGTCGGTAGAGTCGCACCGGTGGCGGCACCCCCCTTCAGCGGCGTCACAAGCACGGTGCCATCGTTCAGCCGTGTCACCACTTCCTCATCGCCGTTTAGCGCCCCTTCGCCGACGATGACGGAGTAGCCGGGCGGGGAGAAGTCGGGCCCCTGCGGCCCCATCGAGCCCCCCTCAGCCATGCCGAATCCGCCGCCGGTCGGGATCGCGCCCATGCCCTGGACCTGCTGGATTCCCTGATTGATCTGGGGCAGGGTCGCATTCTGCGGGACTTGAGGCAAGGGGGCGTTAGCGTAGTTCTCTAGCTCACCGCTGAACGCCTGAGTCGGAGTCGTGCCCCTGAGCCCCTGACCAGAAAACGCTCCGGCCAGGGCAAAGTCGTCGCCCCGGAGGTTGAACCTCATCTCACGTGCCGACTGGCGGTTAGCCATCTCCTGTTGAATCAAGGCGTTCAGTTCCTGCATGGCCCTCAACCGCTCCTGGGCCTGGCGGTTGAGGGCGTCCTGCTCGGCCTGGAACCGCTGAGACGCGGCGGTCTGCTCACGCTCGAAGGCCATCGCTTCTTGGGCAGCCTGGCGAGTGCTGGAGTAGGCGGGCGCGGAGCCACCGCCACCGCCACCGCCACCGCCACCGCCACCGAGATATCGAGCCCTCTCGTCATCCCGCAGTGCCCTATCTTCAGCAAGGCCACCCGTTTGATTAACGGTTAGATGGCGCTCACTGTCCGTAACAAGCTGCGCACCGGGCATGATGCGCTCGCCACCCCGCTGGCCAGCCCCGGCACTGCCTTCCACGGTATCGATGTAGTAGTATGTCCGGCCAGCGATTGTGGCTACCTTGAGTTCACCAACAGCCCCAGTTGCAGAGTTGAGGACTTGGGTGCCCAGATACTTTTCTAGCCCACCACCACCTCCGGTATCGCCAGTGGTCGGGGGTGCGCCCCAGTCAGTTCCATCGCTCATTGCCTTACCTCCTGGAGCACCCTACGGCTCTCATAAAGTTCAGGGAAGAATGGCCTTATGGCCTCCTCATTTTTCACAAGGAACTGCGTGTAAGCGGGGTCGCGCAGGCTATCGCGTGTAGCCGAACCTGATCGGAGAAGCATCGCCCATCGCTGAAAGTTTGGCCCCTTCCCTAGCCTCGCAGCTACGGCACGAATCGCGTCCGCAACAGGCACATCCGCCTGGTTGTTCTCAAACCAGAAGCGGCGTGCATCCGCAACCTGCTCATAGAAGTCCCGCAACTCATGCTCCTGCTCAATGCTCACACCCCTGAACTGCGGAGTGTCAAATAGATCGCTCCGCAACTCCTTGGCCTGAATTAACTGCGCCTCAACCTTCTGTACATCGGGATCTAGCGATTTCAGGCTTTCCTTGAGGGCACGCTTGAGTTCGGGGCTAAGTGCGGCCAACGCAGCATCTTTTGCCTGGAAGAAGTCATCCCACAGGACTTCATTCGTTGCGGGATCGCGGTACTTCGGGTCATTAGGAGAGATGTCCCGATATCCCTGAAGGGCTTGCTCCTCTGCCGAGTCGTTGCGGGGATCGAAACTGAAATACTTGTCGAAGTAGATGCCCTGCATCTTCGTTTGGTACTCCTCGAAATCCTTGACGAATTGGGGGCCAATATTCTCGCCCGCTAGAATCCGCCGCGCCGCTTCGGGGAGACGATATTCCTGCTCCAGGCCCAACTTATCCGCGTCCAATTCCTTGCGGCTGGTGATATTGCGGGTGGCATCTAGTTCTTGCAGGTCTTCATGCTGGGCAATATTGAACTTGCGGGTGGTGGGTGTCTCGTCCTTGTAGGGTTTCGCGTTCGGCCCGAAGTCGCCCCTCCCTACGCGCTCGTTGTAGGAGTTCGCCAACTGCTGAGCCGCTGTCTCATAGGAACTGGTTGGCAGGCCGAGAAGAGTCAGGGGTGCAGTCGCTACCGCCGCCAACGCACCCTGACGGCGGTACGTGTCGTAGATGTCCTGAATTGCCAGTGGAATCAGCCGTTGAGGAGCCTCACGCCAAAACGTTTTGGGGTTCCAGCCAAGTTCCTGCCCGATGTAGTTCTTACCGGCCATAATGTCCGTGATGAGCGACCCTTCAGGGCTCAGCCGCCCACGCAGGTAACGGAGGATGCCGTTCTTGGTGTTCACGGGCGAGGTACCGGTAAGATAATCCACACTCTTGCCACTAGCAATCTGGTAGATCGTGCGGGCGAGCACCTGATCGGAGCCGAAGATGTTGATACGCAGGTTCCCGATCCGCATCTTTCCAAAATCGGCTCCCGGCTGAAGTGATACGTCAGCGGCACCAGACATCTTGGCAAGCGAGAGAAGCGCAACCCCACCGGCAGTAAACGACACCATATTCTCTATGGCGATCTTGCGAATCAGCGGGTCACTGTGAAACATCTGAAGTGCAGATTGCGGGCCGGAAACGGTCAGTTTTGGAGCCCAGCCCAGAGTTTGTATCGCCTCAGCGACGACGTTATTGCCCAAAGTGCCTCGGCCCGTCAGGCGATTCAGGACGTTGCCGAGGGCCTGAAGCCGGAGCGGGGTGATTTCTTCGCCGTTCTTTATCCAGCGTTGAATCCAATACTTCCCGATATCGGCACGCAGTTTGTTGCCATAGGTGATGAAGGCACGGGCCGAGTTCCTGACCAACGGAAACTTGTTGGCGATGTTACTCAGAAAGCCCTCTTCTCGCGACAGAAAGTGGGCTTCCGCATCAGGCAGGGGGCGGAGCATATCGGTGTCCTGAAGCACCTGACCCCAAGTCGTGCTGGTGATTGTCCCGTTCGCGCGTGTGACTTGAATCGGGAGGGCGTCTGTACGGAGAGTGTCATCGATGTGCTCAGTTACACCCTCGCTGGCGAATGAGCGCAGCATTGGGCCGATATCAGTGACGAACTCCTTGGGGTGACGAACGGAGACCTTGATGCCCTGACGGAGCGGGTAGGACACGTCCATCGCAGAGAGGACGGTGCGGGGGATGGTGATGGAGTTGGCCAGTTTGTCCCAGTTGGAGCCCGTGACAAGATTCTTCTCTAGTGTCTTGGCGAACTCAGAGCCGTATACCCGCCGGAGGGCGTTGATCTCGAACCGCCGCAAGGGCTCGCCTTGTTCAATTCGGAGTAGGGCATCAGCGACGTGCTTCTGGTTAAACGCCTTGCGACCGTAGTCGAAGTCAGCGGCCCGCGCCCAGATGGCTTCGCTCTCCGCCTCCGACAGCCCAAACTCAGGGGCCTTGAACTTGGCATACTCACCGGTGAGGGCCGCGTTTGCACGCTGGAACGCCTCTGAAGTTGGGCGGCCGGCGGCGCGCTCGGTGCGGATGATGTTCTGGTATTCAGCGATGCGGCGTCCTCGGTCGGCGCTCCGCTCAATTTCCGTCTTTGCTAGCCTTCGACCTGATGTACGGAGCCCTTGGTTCAGCTTCTCAACCGCTGCCTCCCATGAAGGCGGCTCAACTGGAGGCTCAGGAGGGAGGGCGGGGCCGGAAGGAGGTCGCCCCGGAGGAACGGCCCCGCCCTCGGGAAAAAGCATATTAACACGGGCACGGGTGGCTATGGTAGGGGGAACCGCATCCTCTACTCTTCCTTGCAATATCCCGAAGGCATCATCAATCGCTGCCTGATGACCTTCCGACGGGATAAGGCCCGTGCCCCTGACATCGGCGATGAACTGACGTGAATCTACCCCAACAAGCGAAGCGTTACCAGCCTTATCGAATCTGACTCCCTTTTGCGACATCAGGCGCTGGGCAGCCTCAAAAGAATCAATCTCTCCTCGCACGACCCGACGTGCATCATCTGCGGTAAGCCCCAAATCCCTGAGTTGCCGCATCCCCGACAGCCGCCCGCGCTGCTGGCCCGCCTCTCGCCCCGGAGGAACGGCCCCGCCCTCGGAGGGAAGCGGCTCTGGCGCGGGCTTACGTATCCTGATGCCCCCGCGTTCGGTGCTCAGGTCGGCGATCTCGTTACGGATTTGCTCCGCGCGGTCCACGAGCCCCTTGATTTCGGGGTCGCTCCGCACGCCTTCATCCAGTGATTTACCCCATCCAAGGCGCTCTGTGGTCAGTTCTTGGGCGCGGAGTTCCAGCGCCCGCGATTCCTTGAACAGCGCCGCCCGGCGGGGCGCGTTCTCAACGGCGACGCCACCCGCTTCGCTGGCCAGCGCTCGTGCTCCTGCCCGCAACCCCGCACGGCCCAGTTGGCCGACGGCGACGGGCAGGTCGGCCCCCACGGCACTCAGCCCCACGCCAGCAAGTTGCTTGAGCGTTGGGGCGGCCTCTAACGCCCCACGTCCGAAGACATTCGGCCCTACCAGCGGAGCGAGCATGATGGTTGCCGGATCGACATAGCTCGCCTCGCGGGCAATTCGGCCAGGCAGACCCAGCCCCTGCACGTCGGCCTCGGAGATCAGGCGGCGCTGATGCTCACGCGGGGCGACCTGTTCCGCGAACGCCTGGGATTCTTGCCCGAAGATGTGGCGCTGGGCGGGAGCGGGCTGGATACCCTCCCCGCCCAAGTAAGTAGAGGGCTCCTGAATCTCTCCGAGGTCAATGCCAAACCGCCGTGCCTTCTCTCGATACTTCAGGAATTCGGGGTCCGCCTGCCTGAAGCCAGGCCCAAGGGCCGTCGGTATCTCGCTTATCGCGGAGGGGACCGCTGGAGGTGAGAACCTATCGGCGAGTCCCTGCGCCCGCCCCATGTCCCTTGCCGCGAGGTTGGCCTGTTGGCGGAAGCGGGCCTGGAGCTTTGAGCGTTCGGCTTCGGCCAGCGCTTCGAGGCGGCTCAGCCTCTGGGCCGGGGTCTGGTAGTCGCCGACGCCGTAGATGCGGGGCATCAGGCACCGCTCCAGAAAAGCTGCAGGCCCCACCTGGCGGTGAGGCCCTTGACAGCAGCCGCGCCCATCGTTACGATGGCGCTACATGAAGCACATACACAGTGTAGCACAACTGCTGCACAGCCGTAAATTCCCAGGCTAGCCCGCGAGGGCGAAGTGGAACTTTCCCTCCCCCCCGCGTTCATGAGGGGGGAAGGGGAGCCGGATGAAAGAAGCCGGTCCAGGAAGCATACCGCCCTGCTAAAAGGACGATGGTGGGCATCATGGGAGGGCACTGGCACCGTTTGAGTCCGAGTAAGCTCGTCTGAAAAGCCCGACACGCGACAGCGTACGGCAACTTGGGACGGCCATTCACGGGTCGTCCCATACCCTCTTCGCTCCAGCACCGGCAGGTGCTGTGAGCGAACACCGCTCAGGTTCACGAATCTAGCCCTAGTACCCGGCGCATACGACGCATGTGCTTCGCTGCCGAGTCCACGTTCGCCCCCTGCTCCTGGTAGAAGGCCACCAGCTTAGCGGGGTCGTCCATCATCAGCGAGTAGGTCAACGCCTGCTCCTTCTCCGATACCTTCTCTGAGCCGAGCGGCCTGGGGGCCTCGTTCTCAAACAGGTATTTCAGGCCGTCGGCGAAATCCTGTGCGGCGGCGTTAAACTCTTCCTCCCAGAACGCGGTGCCGTCAGTATCCCTGGGCGACATTCATCCTCTCCCCTGTGGGTTGCTGTGTTAGTCCTGTGCGATTCGTGTTGGCGGCGCCACGCGCCACCTGCGCCATATCGGGCGGCATCAGCGGGGAGCCCTGGGACTCCGCCAGCCTGCGGAGCGCCTCCTGCTCTTGCGGGCTGAACGTCCCGATCACGTCTGCTAACCCCTGGCCGTTGCCCTGCATCAGTCTTAGCCCCTGTTCGGCAACGACCGCCAGCCCCTTTTCCACCATCGCCCGGCGGAACTGGTCGCGGAGAATCTTGCGCTGCGTGTCCTGCGTGTTCTCGATGCCGATGTAGCGGGACTGGGCCTGCGCCTGGTCCATGAGTGGGTTGTCGGGGGAAGTGGCCAGCCGTGCCACGGTGAGTTGGGCGTTCTCGTTAACCGGTATCGCCAGTTCCAGTCGCGGCTGTATCCGCGACTCCCAGCCCTCGATGTCTTTGGGCTTGAGGTTCAGGGAGAACGATTCACCCTTGGAGGATGTGAAGATGATGGGTATCTCTACCGGCGCGTCCTTGATCCCCTCGTACTCACGGGCGAACGACTTGACCGCACGGAAGAACCTGAGCCCGATAGCCTTAGCGCCGCGCTTGAAGTTCTCGATTGTGGGGTCAAACTGTTTCTGGGCCAACTGCCCGGCGGTGTTGTAGAGAACCCCTGTCTCGTCGCCCTTGAGCGCGCCCTTGAGCACGTCGGAGATGTCCATGTCGCGGGAGAACCCCAGGAGGAGCTGGAGTATCTGCCAGCCATCAGCGTTAGTCTGGGCTGATTGGAGCCGTTGGTGAAGTTCGCCCTTCCAGAAGTAGTTCGGGGTTCCCGGCGAGAGGTCAATCTTCCTTGCGCTGGCCGCCGCCTCCGGTGAGTCACCCTCGGTGTTCTCTCTGTCGAGATAAATTTCGTCGCCGGCGCGGGTATCCCTGCGGAAGTTGTAGAGGGCGTCGCTGAGTATGGAGTCGATGACAGGGCGCGCGTGCCGCCCATCGAACGAACAGCCCGTCCATCGAATCCCGTGGTCGTTCTCCGGTGGCACGGGCTCTAGCTCGATGAAGACGTGAGGGTTCACGCCCATGCCGTGCGCCCAGCGCTTCGCCTCACGGGGAAGTTTCTTCCCCGCTGAGGAATCCATGAGAACGGTCACGCAGTGTTCGTCGTCATCGTACTCGATGACACTGACCTTATCGCGCTCTCCGAACTTCCCTGTGAGGATGTCGCCGTAGGCTTTGCGGGCGGCGCGTGCGGTCATCTCTCGGAGCCCGACCGTCTGGTCCAGGTTCCCCCTGGCGTCGAAGCTGGGCCACAGGTTCTCCGCGTCCGCCGGCTTCCAGATTATCGGGAAGTTCTCAGCCTTGAGCTTCGCCAGTCTCTCGTTGTACTCGCCGTCCTCTTCGTCCTCACGCTGCTGGAAGTCTTTACCCCAGGCTTCGGGCCAGCAGACGACCTTTGACCAGCCTCGGCCCGACCAGAGCGCGGAGCGGACCATTGCCCGCCAGACATCGGTTGCCCCCTGGGAGAGCAGCATCATTCCTTCCAGGGCGTTCTCCAGCATCTCCGCGTGGTCGGCCTGCTCCGGCTTCGGGGGGTTCATGCGGAGGTAGGGGATCGCCGAGAGGTAGGAGAACTTCTGTTTGTAGACCATCGGGTCATGGCCGGCCCCGACGGGTTTGACATCCTTGCCCTGGGCGTCTACCAACCCCATCTGGAGGATGGCCTCTTTAGCGCGTTTGTCCTCACTGGTCTGTGACTGGTGTTGAGTCTTCAGTTCTTCGGCGAGGTCAACGATATCTTGGGTGTTCAATAGTCCCAGCCTCTCACTGTAACGGGGATGCGTGGTGGCGGGCCAGCGTACTTGTCGAACGCCGCGAGGCCGTAGCAGGTGGCGTCGAAGGCGTGGTCGTTGGAGCCGGGCTCCCACCTATCGACGGCGAACTCCCCCACCCTTGCCTGGGCGAAGGCCAGGTTATTCAGTTCGGAGACGAGGTTGGGGCAGGCCCCGAAGTCAACATACATCCGGGGTGATCCGTCCCTGAGCGCGAGACGGTCTCTCACAAGCCTAACCCTATCATCAAATCGTTTAACTGTGGAGCGTTTAAGGTTCACGCCGTACCTTCGCCGTAACTCCGCCATCTCCTTTTCCGACCGTGAGGGGTCGCAGTAGACGGGGGCGAAGCCTGGCTGCCACTCGGCCAACTGCTTAATCCAGTCGTAGTCGTCGGCGTTCCGCATGTAGAACTCGCGGGTGATCCACACCCGGTCTGAGAGGTCAAGTTTCAGCTCGTACATGGCTGTCGGCGAGGTGGCCCCGAAGTCGATGCCGTAGACCACCTTCTTGAACACGTCGTCCTCGGACGGCCTTCGGTTGTGTATGCCCCCGAACTCCTGGAACGCCGCTCCTTCCAGGGCCACGTCCTCGGCGTCAAGTTCCTGACGCCCGTAGCGGGAGTTCCCGAACATCTGCCTCAGCCGCAACTTTGCTCCTGGGTCTAGGTACCAGTTGTCCTCCATCCTTGACGTGAACTTCGGGTAGTCCTCCGGCGGCAAGGGGGAGCCGTCGATGGGGCTGACGTGATCGCCCCAGATTTTCTTAATCCAGGGTCTCCGGGTCTCCGGTGTTGACGTAACGAAGAACTGCCCACCCTGACGGAGTGTCCCCATGAGGGCGATATAGCACTGGAACTGGTCCTCATTCCGTATCTCGTCCATCCCCACCACCCGGTACGTCGGCCCCCGGAACTTCTCGGCCTGCTCGTTCGTGGCTGGCCTCAGGTCGTAGGTAAATCCATTCTTGAAAGCGATCTCCGCCGGCGTACCCATCGAGAAATACTGGTACTCCCAGAGATGCCCCCTCACTTCCCCAAACTGCTTCTCCCACACCGGCATGAAGTTGGAGCGTATCATCTGGAACGTGGGCTGAGTCAGACACCCCCGCTCCTTCGGATTGTCCAGCGCCCCCTTCATCGCCTTCGTCACTAATCCCCACGTCTTCCCACCTCCCCGCCCCGCGATATAGGCCGGGGAGAACGCCTGTGACTGGTAGAAGTCAGCCTGCGCCCCCTGCATCAGGTCAACGGGCAGCTTAATCTCTGTGGTCATTTCCCCTCAGGTACTTCACCTTCCGTATTGCCGAACGAGGAATGGCGGTCTGGCAGCCATAACGCGACGGAACAACGTTCTGCGCATCCGCAGTGCCGTCCCACGACTCACACAACACCACCCCGTGCTCGTCGTCCTGTATC
>Ga0209342_10007552_pt1 | contig 10953 bp, 11 predicted proteins | sample RifCSP16_2_FD_184023 | JGI IMG/M metagenome (GOLD analysis project Ga0209342, IMG submission 184023) | Soil microbial communities from Rifle, Colorado - Rifle CSP2_sed 16_2 (SPAdes) (version 2) | ecosystem: Environmental > Terrestrial > Deep subsurface > Rock core/Sediment | place: Rifle... | reverse complement strand
TTGCCAATTTCAAATATCCTTATGTCTTGAACCTGATGATTTAGATTAAGACTGACATTTCTCAAAATACCTACGATCAGATTGGTTCTCATTACAGAGCTTTCTTTAGTGAGAGGATTCAATATCTTAAGTTGCTCAGCCTCACTATACAAACTAAGAAGCTCAGAATCATCAAAGCTGTAGTTGACCACTTCTAGAAACCCAAACGAAGGGAGTATTTCTTTTACCTTGTTCTCAAGATTCTTTTCTCTTTTTGAATTCTCCGTTTTCATAGGAACAACTGGAAGGGTTAAGGGAATACTGTTATACCCATAATGCCTTGCCACCTCTTCTATTAAATCAGTCTCACGCATAAGATCTACCCTAAAGGTGGGAACACATAACGAAATCTCACCGTCTTTTGCTGTTAAGGCCTGAATCTCTAACCTCTCGGCTATTTCTTTTATTTTTTCAGTCTTAATATCTGTGCCCAATATAGAATTTATCCGTCTCGTAGAGATCTCTACCTCTTTTGGTCTAATAGGACTTGGGTATATATCAATTTTACCTTTAGCTACCTTTCCTTTAGCAACCTTTCTAATAAGCTCAGATGCCCTATCAAGCGCTTTTACAACCCCGTTTGGGTCTACCCCCCGTTCAAACCGGTAAGAAGACTCAGATTTTAGGTTAGTTCTCTTTGAGGATCTTCGAACCCTCGCTGGATTAAAATATGCACTTTCAAGGAGAATATTTCTTGTTTTTTCTGAAATCTCAGTATTTGATCCGCCCATTACCCCGGCAAGCGCGATGGGTTTTCGTGCGTCACATATAACCAGATCCTCGTTGGTTAGTGTTTTCTTTATTCTATCAATAGTTTCAAAGAGCTCTCCATTTTTTGCAGGTCTAACTATGATTTTTCTTCCAACAAGTAGGTTATGGTCAAATGCGTGAAGAGGTTGACCTAACTCGAGAAGTATAAAGTTCGTAACGTCTACTACGTTATTAATTGATCTGATGCCTGAGGCTTCGAGTCGAGTCTTTAGCCAATCTGGGGAAGGTGCTATTTTTACATCTGTAATTAGCCGGCAGGAGTATCTAGGACACCCATCTACATCAAGCACTTCGACTGCGGCTAGGTTCTCTATATCTTCTCCTTCTTCTAATACCCCGTAGTCAGGGTATTTTACCTTTGTTGCTAAAATAGCTGCGACCTCTCTTGCAATTCCAATTACGCTCAGGCAATCGGGACGATTCGGTGTGACGCCGATTCCTATAACAACGTCATTAAGCCCAAGAGCATCAACTAATCTTTCACCAATCATCGCATACTCTGGAAGAATCAAAATGCCCTCACCATCTTCGCCGATCCCTAGTTCATTCTCAGCGCAGAGCATACCTTCTGATAACTCACCTCGAATCTTAGTAGATTGGATTAATAAGCCTTCAGGAAACCTTACACTCGGGGGGAGCCTTGTTCCTGCTTTTGCAAGGGCTACTTTATCCCCGGCTTTCATATTCTTTGCCCCGCAAACTATGTTGTATAATTTGCTGCCATCTGTAACATCGCAGATAACAAGCTTTGATGCATTTGGGTGTGGTCTTATATCTAGAATCTCGGCTACGAATACATCTTCTAATCCCATTCCCATATATTCAATGGATTCTACCTCAAGCCCTACCATGGTGAGCCTTTCTGCTAATTCTTCAGGCGAGGCGTCAAAATCAACATATTCTTTGAGCCAACTGAGAGTAAATCTCATCTTATTTGTGAATCAAGGTAACATATTAAAAGATGAAATGTCAATATTTTGTGTAATTTGAGTATGTTATATTTGCTTGCCTGCTAAAAGCAAATCTGCATTAAGGTAATAGTGAACTGCAAACTTTTAAAATGTGACAAAAGATAATACGAATCTTCTCTATTTTCCGGTTTTCAATACTTGCAATGATTTTTTATAATAGCCTTTTTAACTGTGTTAGAGAAAAATGGAATTAATGTATAATGATGATAAATCACATATGGGAGTATTTTTAGTGGCATATGGGAAAAATAACCTGTTGCCTAAAGAGAAGGCAGCATTAATTGAACTAAAAAAAAGCCTTAATGGTTTTTTACGAGAACGCCTTATAAAATTTGTTCTCTTTGGATCACGGGCAAGGGAGGATTATGATAACAAATCCGATATAGACTTAGCAATCATTGTCAGAGGTCTTACAAGAAATCTTAAAAATCAGGTACTTGAAAAGGTTGCTGATATAGAGTTCAAACACCTTGTTCCGATCTCTACCCTCGTGCTCTCGGAAGTTGAATTTGAAAATCTTAAAAGGTTGGAAAGAAGAATAGCCCTTGATATTGAAAGGGAAGGCAAGCCATTATGATAGAGAAGAACAAAAAAGAGAACATTGGCGAGGAGATTAAAAGGGCAAAGGAAGCGATGCGTGTTACTTATCTTCTTTTTGAAAATAGTTTTGTTAATGACGCTATTTCAAAGTTGTACTACTTCCTGCTCTATAATGTAAGGGCACTCCTTCTTACAAAAGGTCTTGAACCAAAAAGCCACGAAGGGGCGCTTAGGCTTTTTGGTCTACATTTTGTAAAAAAAGGCATCTTTAATCCTAGGGACTCTCATATATTTTCAAAGCTTATGAAGTTTAGAGAGGAAGCTGATTATAATCCCTCATATACATTCACAAACGAGGATTTTATTGAATTTAAGAAAGAAGCGGAGGAACTGGCTGATAAAATAAGGAAGTACTTACGAAAAAAAAGGTATATTTGATTGTCGAGTGCTTGTTATATTGTTTTCAGACCTTATGTTTTAAATTATCATCCTTGATTAATGTGTACAGCAGTGGGATCGATATTACCCGTGTTTGCAATGCTCATTGTATGAACCAAGGAAAAATTTAAATTCTTATATCCCAAAACCTTCCACCACTTTTTTAATTTACAGAGACGTCATTAATGGCGTCTCTACATTAGGGAATATTATAATATGTGAGTTACCTATAGCTTTTCAGCGTTGCGGTGGTCTTCTTGTTTTTGAATAAGAAATCTTACGATCAAGAAGGTTAGGTATGGAAATATTTAACAGTCAGGGATAGATAAGTTCAAAAAAAAGGTCAAAAGCTCGTGGAGGATTCTTTCTTATCCTCTTATCCAGATTAATACCTATATAAAACAACTTCCTCTGTGGTGGGTCTTGGTAACTCATCATGGCTGGCGGCTTTTATCCTCCTTTAAGTTTTTCCCATTATATCAATTTTACAACTATTTGTGAGAGGGTTAGGGCAACAGCCCGTTGAGACTAGACCCCACACTGTCTTCACCGTTTATCTTCCCCTTTAACTTCTGATCCACCCCACTTCAACTTTTGTAAACCTTTCCAATATGTAATGTTCAGGAAAGGTTCCCGTAATAGTCTCCTGATATTATGAACATAAAACCAATTCAGGAGGTGCAGTATGAAAAGTATAAAAGTATTAGCAGCGCTTGTTATTGGAGTTGCGGTAGGCGTCCTCAGTTTGGGGGTCGCAGCCCCGGAGGCTTGGGCCGCACCCTTGTCGGCTGCGAAAATTATCTTCGAGACAAACGCCACGGCTGGCGATACGGGCATTCAGGTCTTCTTAGATGGAGAACCCTGGAAGAATGTCATGATTATCAACCCGGACGGGCTGCAGATCTTTGAGGTCCAGGGTCAAGGGGGCTTGGAGGGGTTGGAGGGGTTCGGCCTTACGGAGCTGTTCTCCGAGAGCAATGAGCCGCCGTTTGAAGAGGTCCCGCTCGCAGAGGTCCTGGCCATGTTTCCGGCTGGGAAATATAGGTTTGAGGGCACGACGGTTGAGGGAGCCAGTCTGAAGAGCATGGCGACGCTTTCGCACGTTATTCCATGTGGGCCCGAAGTTGTCTCACCTGCCGAGGGGGCAATGGTGAACCAACCAGTTGTCATTGATTGGGAGAAAGTTACAAAGGAGTTTGACCCCGATTCAGACCCCAATTTTGACCCCGATAATGACTGTAAAGAATCATCAGTACTTGAAATTGTCGGCTACCAGGTCATCGTCGAGCAACAGAAACCCCAAACCCCCCCACTCGTGTTTAGCGTCTTCCTCCCGGCCGATACCACAGAGGTGACGGTTCCGCCGGAATTCATCGAGGTAGACACGAAGTGGAAGTTCGAGGTGTTGGCGATAGAGGCAGGCGGAAACCAGACGATTACGGAGAGCTTCTTCGAGACGAATTAGAAAGAATAAACAAAGGGGCAGGCCTCAACATTTGAGATAACGAGTAACGAGAAAATGAATCTCAAAAGTTGAGAGGCGACCCGAATGGTACCAATGGTATCCGTTGCAAATGAACCCTAGCGTCAATCGCCTATCGCCGGGGCAGCGTTAGCTGCAACAAGGGAAGAGGGTTCTTAGAGATTGAGAAACTGGGGCTTCGGTAAGCGCAGGGTCGGCGTAACGACAGTCCGCTTTCAAAGATCTTTACATCGAACTCGGATTAATTTAAATTCTTATGAGTATTGTCGAACGAGGAGATGAGCTTTGAGGGTACTGGTTATAGAAGACGATAAAAAGATTGCCTCTTTCGTTGTTAAGGGATTTAAACAGGCGGGATTCGCCGTAGACCATGCGTCTGACGGCGACGATGGCATTCATCTGGCTCTACACGAGTCCTACGACGCGGCAGTCATAGATATAATGCTGCCTAAATTGGATGGTCTGAGCCTTATCGAAGAGCTCCGGCGGAACAAGATAAATACACCCGTGATTATTCTAAGCGCCAAGCGATCGGTAGATGATAGGATCAAAGGGCTTCAAACAGGGAGCGACGACTACCTGACTAAGCCATTTTCTTTCTCGGAGCTTCTTGCACGTGTTCAGGCACTCATCCGCAGAGCCAGCGGCGCAGCTGAGACCACTCTCCTGACATTTGGAAACCTCTCTATGGACATTCTTAAACGAGAGGTTACTAGAGCTGATAAAAGGATTAACCTTCAACCCCGTGAATTTGCCTTACTCGAATACCTTATGCGTAATGCAGGAAGGATGGTTTCCAAAACCATTATTATGGAGCATGTCTATGATTACAACTTTGACCCGCAGACGAATGTGGTGGATGTATTAGTTTGCAGACTGCGAGATAAGGTTGACAGGGATTTTGAGAAAAAGATGATTCACACTATTCGAGGAGTTGGTTATGTTCTTAAAGAATCCTAGGCTCTTACTGAAATCAAGCAGCTTTAGACTCATAACTTGGTACACCCTTCTCTTTATTCTATGCTCGCTTGTAATAAATGTTTACGCATATACCATCATTTCTTCTTTTATCTATGAACAAAGCAGAAAGGAAATCGAGGAGGACATAGACGACCTTGCAGAGATATATCAAAAAGACGGATTGGAAGCTTTACGAGAGGACGTATATGAAGAGGAGGACGAACCCTTTCTCATTCGCCTTATTGGAAATCAAGGTAATACGCTCATTTCAAAAATTCCGAATGATTGGTCAGGTTTCAACATCGAGCAGCTTGAAAAAAGCGGCTATCTCAAAAACAAGGAGTGGAAATATCTAAAAGGCGGCGATGACGAGAATGAATTCGAAATAACGTCTCTAAGCTTGTCCAACGGCTCGACTTTGCAACTCGGTCAGAACATAGTCGAGCGGGAAGACCTTTTAAGGAGAATTCGCAAAATATATATGATCGCCATCATCCCTATAATACTGTTTGCTTATTTAGGCGGAATATTCGTTGCCGACCGCGCTCTGAATCCGATTCGACAACTTATAAATACGCTTAAATCGATAGTTTCAAGCGGCAAGATAAATGTGAGAGTTCCCGTCTATCAAACTGATAAATTGCACGATGAATTGATCTCGCTTTTTAATACGATGTTAGAAAAAATCGAAGCCCTTGTAAGTGGAATGAGAAACGTTTTGGATAACGTCGCACATGACTTGCGAACGCCGATTACGAGATTGAGAGGCACTGCTGAAGTGGCATTGCAGTCTGAGCAGGACCCAGATATTCTCCGGGAGGCCTTGAGCGATTGCATAGAGGAGTCTGAACGGATTCTCATAATGTTAAATACCCTTATGGATGTATCAGAAGCAGAGACCGGAGCTATGAAACTCGATCCGGAAGAGATGAACGTCGCCCCCCTGATAGAGGACATTGTCGGGCTCTACGGTTATGTCGCTGAGGAAAAGGGCGTTTCAGTATATACGGGTTTTCCAGAGGAGCTTTACTTAAGAGCAGACCGCAACTGGATACGTCAGGTACTGGCAAATCTGCTAGATAATGCAATCAAGTACACCCCGAGTGGCGGAAGAATAGACATCGAAGCCTATCGGAGAGACGGAGAGGTCACTATCACCGTTAAAGATACCGGAGTCGGAATCCCCCCTGAAGAGCTTGAAAAAATCTGGGATCGTCTGTACCGGGGCGATAAGAGCCGGTCTCAAAGAGGACTTGGGCTGGGCTTAAGCCTTGTCAAAGCCATCGTCAGGGCGCATAGAGGATACGTCGAGGTCTCCAGCAACCCGGGCGCCGGCTCTGTCTTCACGGTTTATCTTCCCGTTTAAGTTTAACTGATGTTGTCTAGCCACAGAGTTCACAGAGAGAAAAAAACAGAAAATTTATTTTTAATTCTTTTCTTTGTGTTCTCTGTGCTCTCTATGACTAATTATTAATTATTCAATCTGGTTCATCCATCTTCACATTTTGTAAACCTTTCCAAGAAGTAATGTTCAGGAAAGGTTCCCGTAATTGTCTCCTGATATCATGTACATAAAATCCAATTCAGGAGGTGCAGTATGAAAAAAATAAAAGTATTGGGAGCGCCTGTTATAGTAGTTGCGGTTATGTTGTCCACTCTCTTGGCAGGGCCGGGAATCGTCTGCGCCCATAATCCGGGGTTTACCGATTCCTTTATGTTTGAGGAATGCGATGGGTTTTCGTCCATCGGAGACAATCCCTTTTTCAGCTTGGAACCTGGTTTTGAGCTAATTTTGGAAGGAGAAGAGGACGGTGTCGATATTGGTTTGACAATAACCGTTCTCAACCAGACACAAACAATCACTGGCATAAAAACGAGGGTGGTTGAAGAAAGAGAAACGCATGATGGCGAGTTAGTTGAGGTTTCAAGGAACTACTTTGCCATATGTAACCGGGATAACAGTGTCGTCTATTTTGGGGAGGATGTTGATTTCTATGAAAATGGGGTTATTGTGGGTCATGAAGGATCTTGGCGTGCAGGAGTAAATGGCGCAAGAGCCGGGGTAATCATGCCTGGGATTCAGTTATTAGGCGCGAGATATATGCAGGAGGTCGCTCCTGGGGTTGCCCTGGATAGGGCAGAAACCAACAGTATCAGTGAGGTCGTCGAGACTCCGGCGGGCACGTTTAAGAACTGTCTCAAAACAAAAGAGACGACCCCGTTAGAGCCCGGGGTCGTAGGATTCAAATTCTATGCGCCGGACATTGGGCTAGTACAGGATGGGATGTTGAAACTGGTCGAGGTGTTCGAAGCTGACTAGGAGGTTTAGGATAGGCTGAGTTTTCTAACCCTGCCACGCAATGCGGGACTGGAAAGTCCCGCCTATAGAGCCATACATGGAATTGAAAACTTCTATATATATCTAAGTTTGTGATAGTAAAAAATACTTACAAGGATGGCTAAACCATGAAACGATGTATTCATCTATTTGCCTAATGTTTTTCACTTTTCCTTGTCCTCTGGGGGGTTGGGTGCAACAACAGTGGCGGGGTGGTGCATGCCCAGAGCCCAATCTGGACATTAAAGTTCGCGACCCGGAAACCGGCGGCCCATTCTCACTAGACATCGACAACGATTCCTTCCCTGTGGTTCCGGAAAGTGAGAGCGTGCTTGAGAGTGAGGACGGAACGATCCGATTGGAAATTACTGTTCTTGAAGAGACAGAAGAGGCCGCAGGAATAGATACACGCGTCCTTGTTGAGGAGGAATTCGAGAACGGTGAACTCATTGAGGTCTCCCGGAACTTCTTCGCGCAGGCGCCAGACGGCACTGTCTGCTACTTCGGCGAGGACGTCGATGAATGCGCTGATGGGCTTGAACAGGTTGGGTATGAGTTTCTTTGTAACGGTGAAGAGCCGAGCCACGAAGGTGCATGGCGTGCTTAAAATTAATAATAAAGGGGTCAGACCCCTTTATTATTCCGCTACAGTTATATACTTACATCGAATCCACATTATAAACCTTTGCTATTACAATTCCCTCAGAGAGAGCCACTCCTATCCAAAAGAGGAGCTCAAGTCCCACAAGATACAACGGTTCTCCAAACATATTCCAAGGTGTGAAGAACTCAAAGAATACATAACTAAATAGCCATATTATTAGCCCAAAGATTATCCCTTTCTTCAAGCCCTCGCCTGGAATTCCTTGTCGTATTATGGCAAATACAAAAGCATGGAGAATGGAAAGAATAACGAATCCGAGGGTAATGATGCCAGGATGATTAACGGCAAGGGGAATAGGCTCAATCTCAGTCCATACCTTAAGTAGTTTTGGACTTTGGTATTCGGGGTTTGTAAGAATTCCCCAGTACTCAAATCCAATAAGCCTAAATAGTACTAAAACCGCTAAACTTGCTGCCATACCACCTAAGATGCCAGCAGCGATTATTCTAATGGGTTTAATCCGTTCCATATTGTTTCCTCCTTGAATAATTTGTTATTAGTCGTTTGTCGTTAATCGTTCGACTAAAGACTAAGGACTATTAACTATCAACTATATTCCCCTGCGAGCATAAAAGTAGGAAAGTTCAATCCAAGGCATAAGCTTAATAACATCCTTTAGTGAAGTCGCTTTGCACTCGACCCAATCCTTTGTATTTCGGAAAGGGGAAAACAGAGATGGGCTTTTGACTGCTTTTGTGTAATCGCTGTGGGATAGCCTAAGCACGACTGAAGTTTCAACACCCAATGGTCTAATTCCTCCGAAACATCTACCATGTGTAAAAAAGCTTTCATATCCAAACATGCGTTTTTTCTCTACCTCCGGCAATTTAGAAAATCTTGCTAAAAGTTTCTCAAAATGTTGGTTCGTATTCTTACTATGTTTTTTCATGAACATTCCTCCCTAATGCATGATTCATGATGCATGATGCGCTATTCATGAATTTTTTTACTTTCATCCTGTATCCAGCATCGTCAGACTGAGCTCACGACTAAGTCTTGCATTGAGCATCGTTCATCCTGCTTATTTTCATTCGTGCTTATTTGTGTCAATTCGTGGCTAATGTTTACCGAATCAGTAAGATTTATTATGTTCATATACTTTTCCACTATAAATCCCAATCAAAGAAGCGAACACCCTATTCGGCATCAACCTTACAATCAGGTCTCCAAGTCGTGGAGATATAGCATCGGCCAGAAGCAACATTTTGGGTTGAAATGGTACGAAAATTCTATATTCCTTTTTTTGTACTCCTCTTAACACAGCTTCGGCAACGGATTCTGCAGATATTGGTGTAAATCTCTTGAACGGAGGAGGAATCTCCTCAGGTTTAACATGTTCAAGTAGAGGTGTTTGAGTTAATGCCGGGTGAATAATTGAAACATCTATTCCACTTCCATATAGTTCCTGCCTTAGCGCGTCGGTAAATCCAGAGATCGCATGCATGGTGGCTGAGTATCCACCAAAATGTGGAAATGCCTTCCTGCCAACAACCGAAGACATGTTAATGATATGACCAGAGCCTTGCTTTTTCATTATAGGTAAGACTTCCTTCGTGCAATATATAGTTCCAAAGAAATCAACCTCAATCATCTTTTTAATGTCTTCAACAAATTTTTCATGATCTATCGGTCCTACAAAAGCACTTCCGGCATTATTAAAAAGAATATCTACCCTCCCGTACCGTGCCATAACTTTTTCTACCATGTTATTGACGCTGTTCTGTAATGAAACATCAGTGGAAATAACTAATACATTGGGATTAAAGTTGCGTATTCCATCCGCCACTTTTTGGAGATTCTCTAGTGAACGTGAAGCCAGGATTGTTATTGCACCCTCACGGGCAAATGCCAAGGCAGTGGCACGACCAATTCCGCTTGACGCTCCTGTGATGATTACTACCTTATTTGTAAATCCGGCTTTGTCTTTCACTTTCATGTTTAATCCTCCTTTTTGGTGTATATACACCTTTATAATCAAAAAAATTTAACTCTTACTTGCTAGCGATACAACTTCCTGCAGATTGGCCTGTAGAGAACTCCATCGCTCCTGACCTAATTCTTTTACAACACGGGCCTGAGCCTTTTTCCAGAGAGGAAGTGCCTTTCTTAAAACTTCTCTACCACGCCCAGTCAAGCTTACGACTCGAGTTCGACGGTCTTTACCTAGTGCAACCTCTATGTATCCCCGTTTTACAAGGGGTTTAAAATTGCGGGTTAGTGTAGTCCTGTCAATTACGCCCATTTCGGCAAGACGCGTTACAGAAATAGGCCCAAAAAGGCTAGTTGCCACAAGAAGCGAAAACTGTGTAGCACGAAGTCTAACTGGCCTAAGTATATTATCATAAAGCTGAGTAACTGCACGGGCGGCTTTTCGTAGGTTAAAACATGCACAGTTTGCACACCCGGTTAATTCTGACATATCTATCTCATGAGACATTGGCTTAACTCCTCTAATTCTTCATGTCTGAAACTACCTATTTTTGTTTCTTGTAATAGGAGTATATACACCTATTTTATATTTGTCAAGTACCTTTTTTAATTTTTTAAATTTAAGGTGTCATAACTATTTAGAAATGTCCTCTAGTGTATCTAGAATTTCCACTCTGGTACGCATTGGTATTTAGATACCATTACATCTTTCCCAATCTGAATCAAGCTCGTTTCCTCTTCTTCCAAGAACAACGCCATGGGTGATCCAATGCCGGTGTATATTTCTTTTTCTTCTTTGTCCCTGACTGTCTTTGCACTG
>Ga0209342_10007550_pt1 | contig 10955 bp, 10 predicted proteins | sample RifCSP16_2_FD_184023 | JGI IMG/M metagenome (GOLD analysis project Ga0209342, IMG submission 184023) | Soil microbial communities from Rifle, Colorado - Rifle CSP2_sed 16_2 (SPAdes) (version 2) | ecosystem: Environmental > Terrestrial > Deep subsurface > Rock core/Sediment | place: Rifle... | reverse complement strand
GAGGACCGTGCCGTCACGCATCCAGCGGGAAAGCTGGACCCGGATCGCTTCCCGCTTCTCGGTGGAGCCCTGGACCAAGAGGGGCAGGTCAAAGTACGGCACCCCCCCCACCAGACCAACCAGCGATCCGAAGTTCATAAGCGAACGATAGCAGAACTGCTATCTATCGCAAACAGAACCCGTCCAGGCTCCCGCCGCCGGCGACCCTTCGGCCGCCGTCCGCCTGGGTCATCCGATGCCGTTGGCGGTCTCCCGCTGCCCTACGACTCCACCAGCTTGCGAATGGCCCGCTCCAGGAGGACGCCCGCCATGACCCTCCGGTAGGCGCTGGTGGAGCGGAGGTCGCTGATGGGCTTGACCTCGGCCTGGACCATCTCCCGGGCCGCCCGCAGGGCCTCGGGCCCACCCGCCAGCAGCGCCTTCTCGGCCTCGCGGGCGCGGATGGGGGTGGGCGCCACCGCGCCCAGCGCGACGCGCACCCAATCCGGCTTGCCGTCCGCAAAAGTCATGGCCACCGCCACCGAGACCTTGGAGATGGCCTGGGCCTGGCGCTGCCCCAGGCGCACGAAGGCGGCCCGCACTCCCGGCCGCTTGGGCACGCGCACCGCCACGATCAGCTCGTCGGGGGTGAGAACCGTCTGCCGCGGTCCGGTGAAGAACTCGGCGATCGGCACCTCGCGCCGGGAGGAAACCGACACCACCTCCACCAGCGCATCCGAAACGTAGAGAGGGGGCGCGGTGTCGGCGGCCGGAGAGCCGTTGGCCAGGTTGCCCCCCAGCGTGCCCTGATTGCGAATCTGCGGCCCCCCGATCAGGGCGCAAGCCTGGGCCAGCGCCGGCACATAGCGCGCGACCAGCGGCGAGGCGGCCAACTGGGCGTGGGTGGTTGCGGCGCCCAGGCGCAGGAAGGCGTTCCGCTCCTCGATCCCCTGGAGCTCGGGGACCAGGCTCAGGTCGAAGAGCGCGCTGGGGTCCACCAGGCCGTCCTTCGCCTTCACCAGGAGGTCGGTCCCCCCCGCCACCGGTCGCACCTCGCCGGCACGCTGGATCAGCACTTCGAGCGCCTCTTCCAGCGAGCGGGGCCGGAAGTAGGGCGGGGTGGCCGGCGGCGGCGCCACCCCCACCGCCGCCCTCCGCGGCAAACCCACCGCCGCCTGCACCGCGTCGAAGATTTTGGCGTAGCCGGTGCACCGGCACAGGTTGCCGGCCAGCCCGGAGCGGATCTCTTGAGGGCTTGGGTTAGGCGTGGCCTCCAGCAGCGCCTTGCCGGCCATCACCATGCCCGGGATACAGGCCCCGCACTGCACGGCGCCCTTCTCGATGAAGGCCTCTTGCAGGGGGTGCAGGCGGTCCCCCTGGGCCAGGCCTTCCACGGTCTCCACCACCGAGCCGTCGGCCTGATAGGCCATCACCAGGCACGACGCCACCAGCTTGCCGTCCAGGATCACGCTGCACGCTCCGCACTCGCCCTTGCCGCAGCCCTCCTTGGCACCCGTCAGGCGCAGCTGGTCCCGCAGCAGGTCCAGAAGCCGCGCTCCCACCGGCACCCGCAGCTTCACCTGCTGGCGGTTCACCGAGAGCGCGACCTCGATCAGCTCAGACACCAGACCGACCTCACTCCTGTGGCACAAGGGCCTGCCACACCCGTTCCGGCGTGGCCGGGATCTCACGCAGCCGGGCACCGCTCCCGTGGTGAATGGCCGCCGTCACCGCCGGAGCCACCGCAATGATGGGCGTCTCGCCCAGCCCCTTGGCACCGTAGGGGCCCCAGGAGAACTCCTCCTCCACGAACAGGGTGGTGATCTCCGGCACGTCCAGCGAGGTGGGGATGATGTAGGTGGAGAACTGGTCGTTCAGGATGCGCCCCTCGCGGACCGCGTGCTCCTCCACCAGCGCATAACCCAGGCCCTGCACCACCCCACCCTCCACCTGGCCCTCGGCGGTGGTGGGGTTCACGATCCGGCCCGCATCCTGGGCCGAGTAGACGGCCAGCACCCGGGTCTCGCCGGTCTCGCTGTCCACCTCCACCTCCACCACGTTGGCGGCGAAGGCGTAGCAGATGTAGGTGTCGCCCTGGCCGGTGGCCAGGTCGAAGCTGGTCTTGGGCGGGATGGCCCAGCCGTGGGCGGCCAGCCCCACCTGCCGCTGGACGCACAACGCCACAGCCTCACGCCACGGGAGCCCGCTGTCCGACATCACCGGCGTCATCACGGCCCGGATCTTCTGGGCCGCGTCGCGGATGGCGTTGCCGCTCATCACCGTGGTGCGGCTGGCCACCGTGGGCCCGCTGTCGGGAACCCGCGAGGTGTCGGCCTCCACCACCCGCACCAGCTCCACCGGACAGCCCAGGGCCTCGGCGGCGATCTGGGAGAGCACGGTCACCATGCCCTGGCCGATCTCGGTGGTGCCCACGGCGACCGTCACGCTGCCGTCAGCGGCCACCACCAGGTTGGCCCCGGCCGGGTTCAGATGCTTGCCCATGGCGCCCAGGCCGACCCCGTAGTGGCAGGCCGCGAGCCCGATGCCGCGGCGGAGGCGGCCCTGGTCGCGTGCGAACAGCTCGCGCTTGCGGCCCCACTCCGAGGCCATGGCCACGCTCTCCAGGACCTCACGAAAGCGCACGCCCTCGGTCAGCTTCTGGCCGGTGATGGTCTCGTCGCCTTCCCGGAGGGCGTTGCGGAAGCGCAGCTCCAGGGGGTCCATCTCCAGCCGCCCGCTGAGCTCGTCGAGCGCACTCTCGATGGCGAAGACCGCTTGCGGCTCCCCGAAGCCACGGAAAGCCCCACAGGGGACCTGGTGGGTACGCACCACCCGCGCGTCGACCTTGACGTTAGGCACACGGTAGGGGCCGCAGGCGTGCACCGCCCCCCGGAACAGGACCACTGGCGACAGGGTGGCGTAGGCGCCGCCGTCCAAGAGGTAGTCGACCTCCGCCGCCAACAGGTCCCCGGCCCGGGTCGCCCCCAGCCGGACCCGCACCCGCGAGGGGTGGCGCTTGGACATCACCGCCATGTCCTCCTCGCGGCTCAGGATCAGGCGCACTGGCCGGCCGGTGGCCATGGCCAGCAGGGCGACGTGGGCTCCCGGCGCCGAGGGAGCGTCCTCCTTGCCTCCGAAGCCGCCGCCGGTCACAGTCTGAACGATGCGCACCCGGTTCAGCTCGAAGCCCAGCGCCGAGGCCACCGCCTTCTGCACGTAGAACGGGCATTGGAGCGAACCCCAAACCGTCACCCCGCCCTGGCCGTCGGGCATGGCGATCATCCCGTTGGCCTCGATGTAGGCATGTTCCTGATAGGGCGTGCGATAGGTGGCCTCGACCATCACCACGTCGCGGCCGGAGAGCGCCACCGAAGCCTCGCCCCGGCGGATCTTCCAGTGGGCCATCACCTCGCCCACCCGAAGCGCTTCTTCCATGTCGAGCAACGCCACCAGCGGCTCGTACTCCACGGCGATGGCCCGGAGCCCCTCGGCCAGCGCCTCCTTGGTCTCGGCCGCCACCAGGGCCACCGCCTCCCCCACGTGACGGACGAACTCGCCCGCCAGCACCGGCCAGTCGGCCTGGATCATGGGGATGAGGTTGCGCCCGGGGATCTCCTTCGCGGTCAGGACCGCCCGCACGCCGGGCACCAGCCGGGCCTTGCCGACGTCGACCTGGATGATGCGGGCGTGGGGGTGGGGCGAGCGGAGGACGCCGCCCCAAAGTGAGCCGGCGAAGGCCAGGTCCTCGATGTAGAGGGCGCTGCCTTTGACCTTGTCGGGGGCGTCGGGACGTCGGATCCGCTGGCCGACGATCATGATGCGCCCCAAGGATGACCGAGGCGCGGGCGCGATTCAAGGGGCGGTGGAGGGCGCTCAGCCGCCGGCTTGGTGATCAGCCACGCCAAGCAACGCCCGGAGTTTCCGCTGGACCAGGGTTCGCCTGGGGCCGCTGGGGATCCTCCGCAGCCAGCGGCCCGCCTCCCGCCGGCCGAAGCGCGGCGGCAGCTCGACCTCGGGGAGCGCGGCGAAGAGGCGGCTGCGGGCAGGGGTCAAGTAGAGCAGGTCGAGCAGAGCCTTCTCGGGCCGGGCGAGCTGCACGCCGTGCACGAGCTCGAACCCCCCCGAAGAACCGAGGGGCCAACCGGTGGATCGAGTAGTCCGCCACCTCGGTCTTGATTCGCTTGGTCCGGGCCAGGGACGCCACATAAACGACGTGAGGGACCTGGTAGGGCACGACCTGGGCCTTGTACACCTCGAAGGGAAGGCCCATCGCCCGCTCCAGAGCCGCAGCCAGCGTCTTGCCTTGGGCGGGCGTGAGCGGCCCTGGTGTCGCACCCGTTGTGCGCAGCAGGTAGTCGAGGTCCCAGACATCTCGAGCCTGGGTCTGCGCGCGACCCGCCAGCGCCTCGATCCTCTGTCGCAACGCGGCGCGGGCGGTGTAGTGGTTCGCGGTCGGCGCGGGCAGCCCGTAGGGCTGGACGATCTCAGGACGCACCGGCGCCAGCACGAACTCCTCGGTGGCCCCCCCGGCGGCTGAACTCCACGCGGGTGTGCAGAGGAAGGGCGCCGCCCTGCGCTTCGAGCTCGAACTTCCACCGCTCGGTCGTCTCCGTCTGTTTCGGCTTGGCGCTCCGCACCAGCCGAAGACCTTGGGCGCCGAGCATGTCCCGGAACGCCCGGAGGCCAGCAGCTTGTCCACCTTCTCCCGCAGCGAGAGGACGCTCCCTCGGACCAAGTCGAGATCCAGGTCCTCCGAGTAGCGGAGGCTCCCGAACCAGGCCCGGAGGTTGACGCCGCCCTTGACCACCCAGGACGCTCGGTCGAGTCGTCCAGCAGCCGCAGAAACGGCCGGGAACCCCGAACCCGCGCTTGTTCGCCGAGGTCCCGTCACGGCGCCCGATACCCGACGCGGCACGCCACAGCGGCATCACGGCGCGGCGTCAAGGCCCTTGACGGCGGGCACTGCCGGCGGTAGGTTTCAGGTGGGAGAACGGACGACCTGGACCTCGAGTCCGAGCGGCCGCCCTGCACGTTCCCCACGTGCTTCGCGAACTGTGGTCGTCCGGTTGGCCCGGGGCGGAGAGCCCTCTCTGCTCCGGGCCATCGTTTTGGTCGGCGGCTCGATCCGACCTTCCCCGGCGGGCAAAGTCGTACAATGCCCAGGGTGCCCCGACCATGACAACGACGTCCCTCGACCGAACCGACGCCGAGCTGCTCGCCCTCCCTCGCGACGGGCGGAAACGGGAGCTGGTCGACGGGTTCATCACGGCAAGCCCGGCCGGCCATTGCCACGGCCGGGTCAGCCTTCGGTTGAGCGAGGACGTCCTGCCCGGGTTCGCCTGCCCGCTGGCCGAACTGCTCACCTGACCGTAACGGCGCCCCCTGCTGCATGCACATCCCGGACGGCTTCCTCGATGCCAAGACGGCTGCCGGGGCCGGAGCCCTGGCGCTGGTGGGCCTGAGTTTGGCGCTGCGACAGGCGCGCCTGCACCTGCCGCCGCGCCGGGTCCCCCTGATGGGCCTCACCGCCGCCTTCGTCTTCGCCGGCCAGATGGTGAACTTCCCGGTCGCCGGCGGTACTTCCGGACACCTGCTCGGCGCCACCCTGACCGCGGTCCTGGTGGGACCCAGCGCGGCCGTGGTGGTGCTGGCCGCCGTCCTCATCGTCCAGTGCTTCCTGTTCGCCGACGGCGGGGTGACCGCGCTGGGCGCCAACCTGGTGAACCTGGCGCTGGTCGCGCCGCTCGGCGGATACGGGGTGTTCCGCGCTGTACGCCCGCTGGCGGCCGGGCGGCGGGGCACGGTGCTGGCGGCCGGCTTCGCCGGCTGGTGCTCGACGGTGTTGGCCGCCGTCGCTTGCGCGGGGCATCTGGCGCTCTCCGGAATCGTTCCATGGTCCACGGTGTTCCCGGCCATGGCGGGCATCCACATGCTGATCGGGCTCGGCGAGGGCGCCATCACCGCCCTGGTGGTCGCCGCCATCTCTCGAAGCCGGCCCGAGTTGGTCGGTGGCCACCCGGAGGGGCCGGCGCGGTGGACCGATTTCGCCACCCTGGGACTGATCGTCGCCACGGTGCTGGCTCTCTCCCTCGCCCCTTTCGCCAGCTCCTGGCCCGACGGCCTGGAGAGGGTGGCGACGGCGTTGGGGTTTGCAGGCCATGCGGTCGAGCGGCCCCTGCTCGACCCGCCGCTCGCCGACTACCGGATTCCCGGGATCGTCTCGGCGCCCCTGGCGACCGTGCTGGCGGGCACCAGCGGCGCCTTGCTGGTGTTAGGTCTCGCCTGGTTGCTGGCGCGGGCGCTGGTGCCCAACCGCGATGAGCGCTGAGGTTAGACTCGCGGCCGCGGTGGCCCTGGTGGTGGTCACGGCGCTCTTGCCCTTGACCGCCACCTGGTACTTCGCGGCGGTGGCGGCGTTGCTCGGGCTCACCACCCTCTTGGCCCGGGTGCCCGTCCGAACTCTGTTCCGCCGCCTCTTGCTGGTCGAGCCCTTCGCCATCGGTACCGCCATGCTGGCGTGGTGGCAGCCCGACGGAGGGCGGATCTTCCTGGGTCTGCTGGTGAAGAGCACGCTGTGCGTGGCGACCATGGTGCTGCTGGCGGTGACCACGCCGTTCACCGCTCTCGTCGACGTCCTGCGCCGGGCCCGGGTGCCCCCTCTGCTGGTGACCACGCTAGCGCTGCTCGATCGGTATCGCTTCGTGCTGGCGGACGAGGCCCTCCGCATGCGACGGGCTCGGGCCAGCCGCAGCTTCGACACCCGCCGGGGCCTCTCCTGGGCGACGTTGGCGAGCGTGGTGGCGGTCTTGTTCTTGCGCTCGACGGAGCGAGCGGAGCGGATCTACGCGGCCATGTGCGCTCGGGGCTGGAGATGACGCCGGCCCTCGCGGTCCGCGACCTCCACTTCGCCTACCCCGACCGTCGCCCGGCCCTGCGCGGCGTGACCTTCTCGCTGGCGGAGGGCGAGAACGTCGGGCTGATCGGACCCAACGGTGCCGGCAAGTCCACCCTGCTCCTCCACCTCAACGGCGTGCTGCCAGAACGCCCGGCAGGCTCGCCGGTTGTGGTCTTTGGGCGGAGTGACCTCCCCTCCGTGCGCCGCGACGTGGGCCTTCTCTTCCAGGATCCCGACGATCAGCTCTTCTGCCCGACGGTCTGGGAGGACGTCCTCTTTGGCCCGCGTCAGCTTGGCCTCGGGGACGAGACGGCGAGGCAGGCTCTGGCCCAGGTTGGTCTGCTGAACTTCGAGGACCGATCCCCGCATCACCTGAGCCGCGGCGAGAAGCGGCGCGTCTGTCTGGCCGGCGTGCTCGCCTGCCAGCCCCGCCTCCTCGCGCTGGACGAGCCGACCAGCGACCTCGACCCGCGCGGGCGCCGCGAGCTCAAGGCGGTCCTGCGGGGCATCCCGGCCACCAAACTCATCGCCACCCACGACCTGGAGATGGTGGTTGAGCTATGCCCTCGAACCATTCTGCTGGATCAGGGTGAGATCGTCGCCGATGGGCCGACCCTGGACCTGCTCGACGACGAGCCCCTGATGCTGGCGCACGGTCTGGAGCGGCCGCACTTGCTGGATCATCTGAAGGGCCGGCCGCATGGGAGGAACACCACAGAGACACAGAGGCACGGAGAGCCGGATGGGCGGGCGGGCTAACGTGGAACCCAGTTGACAGTCGGTAGTCGACAGGCGACAGCTCCCCTAGCCCCTCGCCTGTCTCACGATCTCGACGAACTGGCGGGCGCGTTCGGTGAGGACCTCGGGCTTGCCGGACCGGAGCGCCTTGAGGTCGACCAGGTCGGCGCCCACACCCAGGGCAGCGGCCCCGGCCCGAATGAAGTCGGCGGCCGTCTGCAGCGACACCCCGCCGGTGGGAACCAGCTCGACCTGGGGCAGCGGGGCCCTGAGGGCCTTGATGTAGCTGGCCCCGCCCAAGGCCCCAGCCGGAAACACCTTGACCATGTCGGCGCCCGCTTGCCAGGCGGCCAGCACCTCGGTCGGGGTCAGGGCCCCGGGCAGCACCGCCACCCCGTAGCGGCGGCAGCAGGCGATGGTCGCCACGTCTAACGCCGGGCTCACCACGAAACGCGCCCCCGCCAGGATGCAGGCCCGGGCCGTCTCCGCGTCCAGCACGGTTCCCGCCCCCACCACCGCCTCCTCGCCCACCTGGCCGGCGACCTCCTCGATCAGCCGGACCGCCCCCGGCACCGTCATGGTGATCTCCAGCACGCTCACGCCACCGGCCCGGATGGCCTCGATGGCGCGTGTGGCCTCCTCCGCCGACTCGGCGCGGATGACGGGCACCACCCCCTGCCGGCGGATCAGCGCCAGCACCTGTTGCTTGTCCATGTCCCCGCCTCCTAACGCGCCACCCTGGCGGTCCCGCCCTTCATCACCCGCTCCACCTCGGCCAGGGTGACCATGGTGGTGTCGCCCGGGGTGGTCATGGCCAACGCACCGTGCGCCGCCCCGCACTCGACGGCCCATTGTGCTCCCTTGCCAGCCAGAAAGCCGTAGATGAGACCGGAGGCGAAGGAATCCCCGCCTCCCACCCGATCGAAGATCTCCAGGTCCTCTCGGTTGCGCGCCTGGTAGAACTCACCCTCGCTCCAGCACACCGCGCCCCAGTCGTTCCGGCTGGCGGTCCGCGCCTGACGCAGCGTGGTCCCGACCACCAGCAGGTTGGGGAAGACGCCTACCGCCTTCTCGATCATGCGGCGGAACTGGGTGGCGTCCAGGGCCCCCAGGTCCTGGTCCAGGCCCTCCACCTCGAAGCCGAGAGCGGCGGTGAAATCCTCCTCGTTCCCCAGCATCACGTCCACCAGCGGGGCCAGCTCTCGGTTGACCTCCCGGGCCCGGCCCTGCCCCCCGATCGACTTCCAGAGCGACGGCCGGTAGTTGAGATCGTAGGACACCAGCGTGCCGTGTCGCCGGGCCGCGGTCATGGCTTCCCGGGCGACCTCGGGCGTGGTCTCGGAGAGGGCCGCGAAGATGCCCCCGGTGTGGAACCAGCGCGCGCCCTCTTGACCGAAGATCCGATCCCAGTCCACCTGGCCTGGCTTCATCTGGGAGACCGCGGTGTGGCCGCGGTCGGAGCAGCCCAGCGCAGCCCGCACCCCGAACCCGCGCTCGGTGAAGTTGAGGCCGTTGCGAGCCAGGCGGCCGACCCCGTCGTCCTTGACCCACAAGAGGTGGGACTGATCGACGCCACCCTGGTAGAGCAGGTCTTGTACCAAACGGCCGACGGGGTTGTCGACCAGAGCGGTCACCATCGCGGTGTCGAGCCCGAAGCAGCGCTTCAGGCCGCGGGCCACGTTGTACTCCCCACCGCCCTCGAAGACCTGGAAGGTGCGGGTGGTGTGGATCCGCCCCTCCCCGGGATCCAGGCGCAGCATCACCTCACCCAGGCTCACCAGGTCCCACCGACACCCGGCCTTGGCCTTGGGCCGAGATGCTGCCGGCCCGCCCTCAGTCTTTACCGCCATGACTCCTCCCCGCCGCCTCGAAGCTCACGTTCTGGAGCTCCAGGTCCATGGTCCCTTCGATGCGATTCCCCTGGGCCACCCCCCGGAAGCTGCTGTCCCGCACCAAGAGCCCCCCGAGCGGCGACCGCGCCAGGGTGCGCACGAAGAGCGCGTGCACCGCCTTCTCCACCGTCATGCGTTCGACGCGCAGGTTGCGCACGACGGGGAGGAAGGAACCGGCCTCGCCCTCCTCGTACAGCATGTCCACCTCGATAGCCGACCCCACCTCGCCGACCTTCACGTCCCGCGCAAAGACGTTCTCGATCACGCCGCCGCGCATGGCGTTGGTCTTGATGCGCAGGCCGCGTTCCAGCTCCGGGCTGCTCATCTCCAGGTTCTCCGCGAACACGTCGCGTGCGCCCCCGCTGATCTCGCTGCCGATGGTCACCCCGCCGTGGCCCGCCCGCATGCGACAGCGGCGCACCACCACCCGCTCCACCGGCACCCCCAGCCGCCGCCCGTCGGCGTTGCGGCCGGACTTGAGGGCAATGCAGTCGTCGCCGGTGTCGAACAGCGAGTCCTCGATGAGCACGTCGGCCGACGACTCGGGGTTGCAGCCGTCGTTGTTGGGACCGGGGGAAACGACCTTCACCCCGCGCACCGTCACGTTCTGCGACAACACGGGGTGGATCACCCACATGGGCGAATTGCGAATGGTCACGCCCTCGATCAGGACACTCCGGCTGCGATAGGGCTCGATGAACGAGGGGCGCAGGTAGTGGCCGGCTCCGTAGACGCGCGCCGCCACCGGCACCCCGTCCTCCGCCTGCCGAAACAGACGCGTTCGGTCCGGCTTCTGGCTCTCCGCCCCCTCGGCCTTCTTCCAGTGCCACCAGTGCTCCGGCCCCGCCTGACCGTCCAGCGTCCCCGCCCCGGTGATGGCGATGTCCTGCTGCTCGAAAGCGTAGATGAGTGGCGAGTAGTTCATGAGCTCGACGCCCTCAAAGCGGGTGAGCACCAGCGGCAGGTACTTCGCGGGGTCGCGGCTGAAGCGGATGGTAGCACCGTCCGTGAGGTGCAGGTTGACTCTGCTCCGCAGGTGGATGGGGCCGGTCGGGAAATCGCCGGCGGGCACCACCACCCGTCCGCCGCCGGCGCGGTGGCAGGCCGCGATGGCGGCGGCGAAGGCGCGGGTGTTGTCGTGCTTGCCGTCTCCGCGACCGCCAAACGCGGTCAGGAGGAAGTCCCTGGCCGGGAATGCCGGCGGTTGAATGCGGGCCAGGATCTCCGGCAACCGGGCCCAGGGGTCCTGAGCGTCGGGCGCAGCCGATGCCGCGGGCGCCGGCTGCCCGCCCGCGAGCCAGGGGGTGAGTGCCAGTGCCAGGATGGCAGCCAGAGGGCGAAGGGTCAGTGTTCGCTGAGCCATCGAACGGTTCATGGAGTTCCTCCTCGTCATTACGCGGCGCCCGAAGTGAATTCGGGCGCCGCTATTAGGCGGGGGGCGCCCGCCCCCC
>Ga0209342_10007548_pt1 | contig 10957 bp, 7 predicted proteins | sample RifCSP16_2_FD_184023 | JGI IMG/M metagenome (GOLD analysis project Ga0209342, IMG submission 184023) | Soil microbial communities from Rifle, Colorado - Rifle CSP2_sed 16_2 (SPAdes) (version 2) | ecosystem: Environmental > Terrestrial > Deep subsurface > Rock core/Sediment | place: Rifle... | reverse complement strand
GCGGTTAGGTTTGTCGTCTGTTGCGAATACGGAAACCTCACTTTCCAGAGGAGTCTTGAGTCATGGTGCTTGGCAAGAAGGGTATTTTTGGCGAAAGTTTGGCGAGCCTGCTTTTGGGGCTGGCCGTGGGGTGGTCGGCGTCGGCCTGGGCCGGTGATATGGACGATCTGGCCAAGCCGCAGGACGGGCGGAGCATGAGGTCCACCTCGACCAAGGTGGACGAAAACGGCAACTACGCCAACGACAACCGCGACAATTCCCGGATCCCGCCCGGCGCGACCAAGGTAGTGCTCGACGCCAAGGGCCCCGGCGTGATTACCCACATGTGGTTCACATTCCTCGGGCCCGAACGCCAAGACTGGGCGCCCGAGGGCTCGGCCAACCATCAGGAAATGCTCCTGCGGATCTACTACGACGGCGCCACCAAGCCGGGCGTCGAGGCCCCGTTGGGCGACTTTTTTGCCAACAGTTTCGGCCGCCGCAGCGCCGTGATGAGCGTGCCCGTGGTGGTCGAGGACGCCGACTCCTACAACTGCTTCTGGCGGATGCCCTTCCGCAAGTCGATCCGCATCGAGGTGATCAACCAGAGCGACAAGAAAAACATCAATCTCTTGTATTACAACATTGACTGGATCAAGAAGGACACCCTGCCCGAGGACGCGCCCTATTTCTACGCCCAATATCGCCAGGAATACCCGGTCAAGCAGGGCCAGGACTACGTGATCCTCGACACGAAGGGCAAGGGCCACTATGTGGGCACCGTGCTGAGCGTCCGCACCCGAAGCCCCTCGTGGTTCGGCGAGGGCGACGAGAAGATGTACGTCGACGGCGAGGAAAAAGCCTCGATCTGGGGCACCGGCACGGAGGACTACTTCCTCTCGGCCTGGGGTCTGCAAACCACGAGCACGCCCTATTTTGGCACGCCGTTCTTCGATCAGTGGGGCATTGTGGGCGGCCACACCAGCGCCTATCGCTGGCACGTTCACGACCCGATCGTGTTCAACACGTCGTTGAAAGTGACGATCGAGCACTGGGGATGGATCTCGACCGACGAAAACCCAAACCAAAAGCAGGATAGCTGGAACGAGCGGCAGGACGACTTTTCGAGCGTGGCGTTCTGGTATCAGACGGGCACGCCCACGTTCGACGCCCGGGCGCCGGGGGCCCAGGAGCGGACGCTGCCCAACTTGGACCTGATCACCCTGGCCGGCGCGAAGGCGGCCGAACTGAAACACGGGGCGGGCGAGTGCCACGAGCAGAAGAGCCTCGATTTCTATCGCGACGGCCAGCTCTTCTATCAGCCCGGCAAGCAAGAAGGGGCCTGGGTCGAGGTGCCGTTCACCGTCAAGGAAAAAGAACCACGCCGGTTGTTGCTGGCCGTGACCCAAGCGCCCGACTACGGGATCTATCAGGCGTACTTGAACGGCGTGAAGATCGGCCGCCCGATGGATTTGTACAACAAGGGCGTCCGCGACTGGGAATGCCACCTGTTGGATTTCTGGCCCGAGCCGGGCGATTACACGCTTCGGCTGGAGTGCGTCGGAAAGAACCCGGCGTCGACCGGCTACGGCCTGGGCGCCGAGTCAGTGCGGCTCCGCGAGCGTCGGCCGCGAGTCAAGGAATGGGGATTCGAGAAGGATCTCGACTGGCGGAAGAAGCCGAAGCTGCACGAGTAATTCCGGCGCGTTGGGGAGTTTCAACGCAAAGTCGCAAAGACGCCAGGACGCAAAGAATGTTATGATTTGCGACCGGTAATTCCGAGCCGCAAGTAAATAAAATCCGAGCCGCGACCGTTAGGGAGCGGGTGAAGTGTCTTTGACAGCCATCCGCTCCCTAACGGTCGCGGCTCGGATTGTTTCGCTGGCTCGGAGTGTTTCTCGCGGGCTCAGCCGTTTTCGCGAATCCCCCAGGAAGTGTGGTTCTGGCATGTGTCATGCCGAACTCCGAACCGGATCGCGCAAGTCGATCTCGTCGGAACCTCTTCGCCGACGGTCATATCTGGGCCTGAACGGTACGCGATGGCGTTTGACCGGGCGATTCCGGGGTTCTCTCATCTTGACAACCGGTCGCCCCCCCGGTTTACTAGCTCTTTTGCGTCCACCTGCGGGATTCTTGAGCCTATCCGAAAACGGGGACTGGCTCCCGGATCATGGGGCCGCAAGTGTAACTGGCCGCTCAATGTAGGGCGTCTGTCCCCGTTTTCGGATAGGCGCTTGGTTGCTCAACACGTGAGAAGGAGGGTATCAGAATGCGTTTGCCTCTTCGATCGACCACCTGTGGATTAGTGCTTCTGTTGGCTGCTTCTTGGGCATCGTCAGCGTTTGCGGAGGTCAAAATGGAACGCGTGAATTACAACGGCTGGCCGAATTGCATCAAAATGTCCAACGGCACGGTCGAGCTGATCGCCACGACGGACGTCGGCCCGCGCGTGATCTACTACGGTCTGGTGGGCAAGGAAAACGAGTTCTTCGTCGATCCGACCCAGTCGGGCAAAACCAACTCGAAGGATTGGATGGCGTTCGGCGGGCATCGTCTGTGGCTCTCGCCCGAGGCCAAGCCGCGGTCCTATTTTCCCGACAGCCAGCCGGTCAAGGCCGTTGAAGAGGGCAACACGCTTCGGCTCATCCAGCCGGTCGAAACGGACAACGGCATCCAGAAGGAAATGAGCATCACGCTCGCGCCGACCGGTTCGCACGTCCGGCTCGATCACAAGTTGATCAATACCAACTTGTGGCACGTCGACGTGGCTCCGTGGACGCTGACCGTGATGGCGCCCGGCGGCAAGGCGATCTTCCCGCAAGAGCCCTACTCGCCCCATCCCGACATTCCCGACTATCCCGGCCAGGTGATCGATAAGAAGTTTTACTTGTCCGTGCGGACCCTGGTGCTTTGGTCCTATACGAACATGGCTGATCCGCGATGGGTGTTCAACCGGAAGTACATTGTGCTGAACCAGGATCCCAAGGCCACCAACCCGCAGAAAATCGGCCTGAGCAATAAGCAGAACTGGGGCGCGTACATGAACCACGGAAACCTGTACGTCAAGCGGAACATGTATCAGGAAGGGGCCGAGTATCCCGACCACGGCTGCACGTTCGAGACGTTCACCAACGCGGCCATGCTGGAGCTTGAAGGTCTCGGCCCGCTGGCCAAGCTCGCCCCGAACGGCGGCTCGACCGACTACCGCGAGGACTGGTGGTTGTTGGACGGCGTCCAGGCCGAGAACACCGACGAGAGCATCGACCAAAACGTGCTGCCGAAGGTCCAGTCGGTGTTGAAAGAGGAGTAGGATGTGGAGGGCCGGTTTGGAAGGGCCACGCTCCGTCGTGGCCGCCGGCGCCCCGGCAAGTGGAAGCGCCCTCTCAAAAGAAAGCCAGCCCTCTCCCGACGAGAGAGGAAACCGGGTGTGACGTTCGCGGTCAACCTATAATAAAAACCTTTTTCCAAAGACACGCACATGAATGCATCTTTTCAGGCCCTTGCGCAAATGGCCATGATGGCGGCGGTGGACACGGCCGATAAGGCGGCTGCGGTCTCCAAGCAGTCGATGATCGGTCTTCATTGGATCGACTGGGTGATCCTCGTGCTTTATTTCGTGCTCGTCTTGGGCATCGGCTTCTATTTGAAGCGATTTGCCGACACGGGCGAGGACTTTTTTCTCGCCGGACGCGGCATGACGGCCTGGGTCGCTGGGTTGGCCTTCATTTCGACGAATCTCGGCTCGCAGGAAACGATGGGCTACTCGGGCACGACCTACCAGTACGGCATGGTGATGAACCACGCATACTGGATCGGCGCAATTCCGGCGATCGTTTTCCTCGCGCTGGTGATGATGCCGTTCTATCACATTTGCCGCACGCACTCGGTTCCCGGCTACCTGAAACTGCGGTTCGGCGAGGCGTCGCGCACCCTGTCGGGCGTGTCTTTCCTCTTCATGACGATTTTCATGAGCGGCATCAATATGTTCGCCATGGCCAAGGTCATGGAAATCATTCTCGGCTGGGACTTGCACGCCAGCATCTGGGTCGCTTCGATCACGGTCGGGCTCTACGTCATGTTGGGCGGATTGCTTTCGGCCATTTTCAACGAGGTGCTCCAGTTCTTCCTGATTTGGTTTGGCTTCCTTATGATTCCCATCCTCGGCCTTTGGGAGACGGGCGGCTGGGACGGCATGGTAGCCAATATCCAGAAAAATTTCCCGGGACAAGATTTCACGTCGATGTGGGGAGTCATGGGCTCGGCGGCCGATAATCCGGTCGGCGCGCATTGGACCGCGTTGGTCTTCGGTTGGGGATTGGCCATTTCATTCGGCTACTGGACGACCGACTTCCTGGTGGTCCAACGAGTCTTGTCGGCCAAGGATTTGCCCAGCGCCCAGAATGGAACCATCATCGGCGGCTTTTTCAAGATGCTCGTGCCGATCATCGTCATCGTGCCGGGCCTGCTCGGCTTGGCCTTGCTCGAAGAGCCGCTGCAAGCCGAGAATTCGGCGGCCGTGCAGGCACATACCGCGCACAGCTACAATGTCGTGCTTCCCTTGCTGTTAAAGCGATACTGCGGACCCGGCCTGCTTGGATTGGGCGTGACCTCGCTGATCGCCGGTTTCATGGCCGGCATGGCCGGAAACGTGAGCGCATTTGCCACCGTTTGGACCTACGACGTCTATCGCCCGTTGATCAACCGTAACGCGAGCGACAAGCATTACGTCTTCATGGGCCGGCTCTGCTCCATCCTGGGCATCGTCATCAGCATCGGAGCGGCCTACGCCTGCCTTGGATTCGAGAGCATCATGTCCTTCTCGCAACTACTGTTCGTGATGTTCGTCGTGCCGCTGTTCGTTCCCGTGATCTTGGGCATGCTCTGGAAACGAACGACCTCGCCGGCCGCGTTCTTGGGACTCTTGACCGGCATCGTGAGTTGCTTGGCCATGTTCCTTTACGTGCATTGGATGCCCGAAGGATTCGATGTCAAACAGTTTAACCCGGATCACTACGAACTCTTGACCTTTGCCCGGGAATCGAAGGACATTGCAATCAATGTGTGGATGGCCCTTTGGACGTTTTTAGCGACCCTGATCGTATGCATAGCCGTCAGTTTGGTGACGAAGCCGAAGCCCCGGTCGGAGTTGAAAAATCTTTGCTTCGGCGAAACGCCGATTCCATCCACGTCGCATCTTCCCTTGATCAAGAAGCCGCTTTTGTGGGGTTTCGTCCTGTTCGTCTGTTTCGTGGTTCTGGACATTATCTTCTGGTAGAGGATTCAATAGCTGATGAGCGACAAACCTCAACACACGATTACGATCTGGTTCTTCGTCGGTGGCCTGTTCACCATCTACGGAATTTTGATTATTCTGGCCGGTCTCTTCATCGAGTCGCCTGAGTACGTCAAGATGCAACACGTCCATGTGCGGATCTGGTGGGGGGCCATTTTGTTAGTGATGGGCCTGATCTTCACTATCCGTTTCTGGCCGCGCAAGGAGCAGTTGACCGGCGGCGACGGGGTGAAGAAAAAGTAGCGGACGTAAAATCGAAGACCCTTGCGACAGGATTGACAAGATTGACAGGATGAGGACGCGACGACGGGCCGCACCGGTTGAGACCGCGGCGGTCCGTGGGTTCGCCTCCCCAATCCTGTACATCTTGTCAATCCTGTCGATTTTTCTTGACCGAGGGATACACTCGTAGGATGCGTGCTTGCACGCATCAGAACAAGCAACCCAGACCGTGCCTGAAAATCCCGCCATGCACCGCCAGTCCGGTTTTGGCGTGGCTGTCTTATGCTGATGCGTGCAAGCACGCATCCTACGGGGGTTGCAAGCGATTCAGGGGGTATCCCTGCCCGGGCAAATCGTCTTGCACCATCATGGCCGAGTCGTAGTATAATGCCCCCGGACGAAGCCCACGGCCGACGCGGGAAGAAACGACAGGTACGGCCCTTTGTACTGCCTTCTGCCCGCTGACAACCGCCTACTCCAACCAACGAGGCGCGGGACATGGACGAGACGAAGAACGAACTTCGGGACGAGGATCGCGGGGCGGGGGACGGGGGAGCGTCGCCGTTTAAGGACAAGACGAGCGGCGCGGCAGGCGAGCCGATCGTCGCGTCGGTCGTACACGAGCCGGACCGGCCCGCGGCGGGAACACAAAAGCCGAATTACGGTTGGTTGCCGCCGCCGCTGCCCGGGGAATGCGAAAAATCCCAGGCGCCGCTGAGCTGGCGCGAGCCGGTCGCCGCAGTGGCGATGATCGCGCTGTGCGACCTGGCCATTTTTCGCGGCCACGGCTGGGCGGGCTTTGCCTTGGTCTTCGCCGTGGCGCCGGTGCTCTTGGCGTTCGGCGTCTTCTGTCCCCGGGCCGGCCGGGCGTTCTGGCTCACCGGCGCGATGCTCGTGGTGCTCGCGGCCAAAATGGTCTGGTGCGTGCCGTGGCTTGGCTGGCTCATGCTGGGCACGGGCTTCTCGCTCGTGGCGGCCGTGGCCATGTCGCTCTCGGGCCGGCCGCCTTACGTTCTGGCCGTCGTGCTCTTCGCGTCGCAGACGCTTCGGGCCGGGTGCGAACGGTTGAACGACTACGGTCGACGACTGGTCGGGATTCACGCCCCGTCGGCCCGATTGGGCTGGCTCAGCGTCGCGCTGCCGTTGGCGGCGCTGCTGACCTTCGGCATGATTTTCATCGTGGCCAATCCGGCCGTTTGGGAACATTTCTCGGAGCAGGTCGAAATATTCTTCGGCGACCTGCGCGAGTGGCTGGCCAACTTCTCGGCCTGGGAAGTCGTCTTCTGGATCGCCGTGCTATGGATCGGCGTGGGCCTGTTGCGGCTGGCGTCGGCCGGATCGACCGATGATTCCCAGGAAAACAGTGAGCGGGAGAAAAGCGATCAGACGCACTACGTCGGCCAGCCCGGGCCAGCGCCGCTATGGGCCGCCTGGCGCAACACGCTGATTGCCGTCATCCTGCTCTTCGCCGTCTATCTGGTTTTCGAGTTCAAGACGCTCTGGTTCCACGAATTCCCGAAGGGATTCTACTACTCGGGCTATGCCCACGAAGGGGCCGCCTGGCTGACGGTCGCCCTGGGACTGGCCACCGCGATGCTCTCGCTCATATTCGGCGGACGGACACTAGCCGATCCCCGCGTCAGACAGCTTCGGCGGCTCGCGTGGATCTGGTCGGCGCAAAACCTGATGCTGGCCGCGGCCGTCTACAATCGGCTGGGCATCTACATCGGATTCAACGGCATGACGCGGATGCGGATCATCGGCTTGTTCGGCATTTCGGCCGTGGTGGTCGGGTTTGTGCTCGTGCTGCGTAAGATCGCGGCCAATCGCTCGTTCACGTGGCTGGTGCGCCGCCATTTATGGACGCTGGCCGCGGCGGTTTACCTGCTGGTCATCACGCCGGTCGACGCGATCGTGGTCCGCTACAACGTCGGCCGAATCCTGGCCGGCGATCTCAAGCCGTCGGTCCAGATCACGGTCCACCCGATCAGCTCGGAAGGCATTGTGTTGCTCCGCCCGCTGCTGGAATGCAAGAACGAAACGATCCGCGAAGGCGTCCGCGCCCTGTTGGCCCAGCGCGACGAACAGACCGAGAAGCTGGTCGAAGAGCAAGAGCGTCTCGGCTGGACCGCCTATCAACGGGCCGACCGCATGGCCTCGGACTGGTTCCGCAAGCACCGCGCCGAATGGAACACATTCGACAACCCCGCCCAGCGCCAAGCGGCCTACGACGCCTTCACCGAGTACGCCTATCAGTGGTTCTAACCGTTTTGCATCACGAAGACAAAACATTTGGAACCACAGATGAACACAGATAAACACAGATAAGGATCAAAATTCTATCTGTGTTTATCTGTGTCCATCTGTGGTTCCCTTCTTTTGTGGAAAAGACTATCGTTCGGACATCGGCACGTAGTCGTGTTCGGCCGGGCCGACGTAGAGTTGGCGCGGGCGGAGGATTTTACCCGCCGGGTCGGTGTGCTGTTCTTTCCACTGGGCGATCCAGCCCGGCAGCCGGCCGATGGCGAAGCAGACCGTGAACATGTTCGTCGGAATGCCGATCGCGCGAAGCAGAATGCCGCTGTAAAAATCGACGTTCGGAAACAGCTTGCGGTCGATGAAATACGGATCGGCCAGGGCCAGTTCCTCCAGCTTGCGGGCCGTGTCCAACAAAGGATCCTTTCGCCGGATCTGGGCAAAGACCTTTTCGCAGGCGTCCTTGAGAATCACGGCCCGCGGATCGTGGTTGCGATAGAGCCGATGGCCGAATCCGAAGAGCTTAAACGGGCTGTCCTTTTGCTTGGCCATGCGGATGCAGTCCTCGGGCGACAGTCCGCCGGCGTGGATTTGCTCGAGCATCTGGATCACTTCGACGTTGGCCCCGCCGTGCAGCGGTCCCCACAACGCGCACACGCCCGCCGCGCACGAAGCAAACAAATTCGCCCGGGCCGAACCGACGATCCGCACGGTCGACGCGCTGCAATTCTGCTCGTGGTCGGCGTGGAGGATGAACATCAGATTCAGGGCGTCCTCGATCTCGGGCTTCACGACGTACTGTTTGTACGGAATCGAAAACATCATGTGCAGGAAGTTGGCGCAGTAGCGCAACTTCGGGTCGGGATACATGAACGGCAACCCGAGCGACCGCCGGCACGCGAACGCCGCGATCGTGCGGACCTTGCTGATGAGCCGGGCCGCGGCCTGGACGATGGATTCCTTGTCCTCGACCGATAAAAACTCCTGATGGAAGAACGCAAGGCTCGTGAGCGTCGCCGAAAGAATCGCCATGGGCGGCGCGTCGACGGGAATGCGCTGAAACTGTTGTTTCATTCCTTCGTGCAACAGTTCGTTGTCGGTCAGCAACGCGCTGAACTCGGCCAATTCCTCAAGATTCGGAAGGCGTCCAAAAATGAGCAGCCAGACGACCTCGACGAAGTCCGGCTTCTCGGTGAACTGCTCGATGGGAATACCGCGATAACGCAATATCCCGCGCTCGCCGTCGACAAACGTAATGGCGCTTTGGCACACGCCCGTATTGGCCAGCGACGGATCGTAGGCAATCAGGCCGGTCTGGGCGCGAAGTTTCGTGATGTCGATGGCCGGATCGCCGTCGGTGCCCCGCAGGACGGGCAGTTCGATGCGTTTATCGCCGTAGGTGAGAGTAACCTTGTCGGACATGATGAGACTTTCGTTTTTGTTGAGACAAAATAATCAGAACGATGATGCGTGCAAGCACGCATCCTACGGGTTGGTGTACTGTCTGTGCAAGGATCCCAGCAAGGAATAATCTCCGTCGTCGGCCGCTTGAATGGAGGGCCAAGTGGTCATCATGGCGCCAAGAGCCTGCGTCTTGGGCCGGCCATCAATTCGTGGACGGTCCGCTGGAACATGGCTCGATAGTCGGCCTCCGGAACAGCCTGCGATTCGAGAGCGGAAGAGCTCTGAACGACGGCCATGATGCGTTCCGCCTTCTTGCGGGCTTCCTCCTCTTGAAAAGCCAAGCTATCGAGCACGGGCACGGCCGTCAGGTTCATTCCCAGTGCCGCGGCGATCGCCGCGACTTTGGCGAACGCCGCCTTGTCCAGCCCGCCGCCGAGGATTCGCTTGACGCTGGTCTTGGAGACACCACTCCGCGCGGCAAGGATCGCGACGGACATCCCAAGTTCGCGTCGGCGTTGTTCGAGGAGGTTGCCGTTCATGGTTCCGCACCAACTTTGCTTGCGGAATCGGATAAAAAGGAGGCCACGCGTGGACTAATAATATCATTTATTGGTCCATAAATGGACCAATACGGTGCAATAATACGACTTATAACCATGAAAGTCAATCAGCTCAATGGGATTGCGTTGAGCTTTGACTATAAGCGGTTAACACGAAAGGACTTATCTCGTCAGGCACGGAGTGCCTGACCTACGGACTACGGCCTACCACTTCTCGTCGTACTTCGTCCAGAGCAGGTCGCCCAGGGTCCAGTAGGCCTCGGTTGCCTCGCGGCAGGCGTCGAACGTCCGCCGGGTCAAATAGGCCCGGGCCTTGGCCGGGTCTTTTTTGAGCAACTCGGCCGCCTTCTTGGCCACCTCGTCCTGGGCGGCCAGATATTTTTCCTGAAGCGGATCGCGCACGGCGGCCACGTCCTTGCGCATGTCGCCCCAGCGATGGGCAGCCAGTTTCGAGACCCGATTGAACGCCCACCAAGCCGACCGACGGCTGAAACCCGTGGTGCGGCCGTCGGTTTTGTAGTCGGCCGGCAGGTCGGTGATCCCGGCGTACATCGGCACGTAGGTAGTCATGGCCGTGTTGGAGTAGCCCAGCCAGATGATCCCACCCACCTCGTCGGGCAGCCCGCCTCGGACCTGGACCACCGTGGCGTACATCGTGTACCATCGGGCCAGCGACCGCTCGCCCATGCGGCCCCAGCCGCCGTTGATCTTCAACAGGTCGTTCATCTCATAGGGCATGAACGGGTTGGCCAGCGGGCTTTTGACCACCTTGCCCGAGGCGTCAGGCACGGTCAGATCCTTGACCATGTCAAACTCGGTCCCTTCGAACGTGTCGCGGAAGATTTCCATGATCCGCTTGGGGCTCACCTTCTCGTCGGGCTTAATCGAGAAGGGGTAGTCGTTCCTGCCCGGGGCCAGACCGAGCGACGGGGCCAGCATGTCGAGCACCCGCCATTCGCGCCGCGTCGAGGCGGCGCTCGTGCGATTGGCCGGATCGTAAGCCCAATTGAACCGGAACGGCTCGCCGTCGGCCGGATTCCAATAGCCGAGTTCCTTCGCCCGATCGACGATATTTTTGGACGCCATGAACCAGTCGGGCTTCGACAGGTCGATCCGCCCGATCCGCGCGCCGTTGGCCACGACCGACACGTGATCGTCCGGCACTCGCTGGGCCGCCCAAACGGCACCGACCTTGTCCTTGCCCGGTCCAACGATCTCCATGACCCAAACTTCATTGGGATCG
>Ga0209342_10007547_pt1 | contig 10958 bp, 10 predicted proteins | sample RifCSP16_2_FD_184023 | JGI IMG/M metagenome (GOLD analysis project Ga0209342, IMG submission 184023) | Soil microbial communities from Rifle, Colorado - Rifle CSP2_sed 16_2 (SPAdes) (version 2) | ecosystem: Environmental > Terrestrial > Deep subsurface > Rock core/Sediment | place: Rifle... | reverse complement strand
CCATCATCACAGGAGTCGCCGATTTTATAGGGACCTTAGACCGGTATCCCTCGGGCAGTTCCTCCGGCCTTAATATGGCAGCCACCCTGTAATTCAATGCCTCCCTGTAATCTATTTCTCCGGTCCTGTAGGCCTTCTCGATGAGTTCAATGCTGGTAAACTGCCGTGCAAGGGCAGAAGGAGGGGATAAGAGCAGTATGCCTATGATAAGAGATAAAATAACCGGCATGTAATCTTTGACAGGCTGTTGAAAAAGTCCCGCACTGCCCAAGATTGTCATTCTGAGCGAAGCGAAGAATCTGATAAAACAATGGGTGATCAGACCCTTCACAGAGTTTACCCTGAGCGTAGTCGAAGGGTTCAGGGTGACAGTGCAGGACTTTGTCAGCAGCCTGCTAATCAACGAGGACCACCCCGGACCTTAGATTTCGTATCACAGTCTGGTCTGTGAATACTTCTATCTCCGCCCTCTCCCGGAGTCCCTCTCCACTCAGGATATACCGGCCTGCCGGGACCTCAAATACAAAATGTCCTTCATGATCTGTTTCCTTCCTGACGACCTCATGGTCTTTTTCGAGGGTGACCTGCCTTCCCTTCCCGAAACTATATATCCCGCTCTGGAACTGGATCTTGCCTCCCCGTATCGGTTTATAGATGCTTCCAATCACAAAACCGTTATTACCTGTCTCTCCTCTTTTCAATATCATAGAATGTTCCATGTCCGTTTTCTTAACTATTTTCAGATTTACAGCCGCAGGGATATAACCCTCTTTCGTAAAAAAGAGGACGGCATAGCGGTCTTCAGACACAGGCACTTCATCAATCTGATACCGCCCCTGACTATCGGTCTTCACGGATTGAAGAGTAAAGCCATCAAAGAGGCTGACGCCGGCATTCACGATAGGAGAGCCATCTCCCTCTTTGACATCACCATGCACCCACTCTGTAATAGCCGCTGACCGGCCTGATCCCATGGAATCTTTGGCAGGAAAGAGAATCAGGGATAGGAGCAGTATTCCGGTGATGACCCCGCAGTATTTGAAATCCCGTAATTTCCCTGTCCCGGACAACACTGCCGCCTCCTATTCAATACGCCAGTAGAGGATAGTCATCTTTTCTCCCTCTCTTTTGACCACTGCGTTTATTGTCTTTCTATTTTGATTGACCTCTCCGGCAGAGGTGATCGAAAAATAATTGCTCTTTACATCGATAAATTTTAAGATGTCGTTATAGACATCTTCGCTGATTGAGATGTTGTTCCTGACATCCACTTTATTCTGGAAGGGGTTTTCTGTCCTGAAGGCCATGATCTCGTCGGCGATATCGCCGTTCATATCATCCGAGAGGGACATCAGGACCTGTTTACTCGCGGTGTTGAGATTGATCAGGCCATCAGATTGAACGGTCAGCATATTTTTCAACCGGTCAAATATATCACCCTCCATCCCCTTTATCAAGCGTAATTCGGGCAGGGAATTAAGCGGCCTGTTCCTCGCCTCATAGGGGTCTTCCAAACCCTCGTAATAGCCGCTCTCTGCGCCGTTGGGACGCTCCGTATCATCCGGGTCAGTCCAGTCGGCCATGGTCTCTGCGAGCTCATAGCGGAGTTCAAACAGGTCGAGGAATCGTTCCATCAGGGCGCGCATATTATCTCCTGTAACAGCGCCAAACCCGGCAGCCAGTTTGTTTACGTTGATCTTGCTGTCTTCATCTGTGATCGTGACGGACACAAAACCATTGCCCGCAGGGATTGGGGGGATCTTCTGCGCCCACAATTCATCGAGGGAATCATACGCAGGCTCTGTCTTGTGATCCTCTTCCAGCAAGGCCATGGCAAAGGTGATGCCTGATCTTGCCAGGTAATAGGCCTTCATGTCATCCCTGAAGTTGGCCGCGGCCCGCGCCTCCACCCGCATCCCCAGATTAAATTCAAGGATAATCGTCAGGAGGAGGGTGAGGACTAACAGGGTAATGACAAGGGCCACCCCTGAATCATTCCGGATATTCATGGTTTTCCCCCTAAGGGTATTCCTGTGACCGTCCTGTAGGACCTTTCACTCCCTGTACGGTCCTTGATGATGATCGTTATCTCAACCGCCTCTGGAATGGCCTTGGAGACCCTTGAGTCCCAGCTATCCACCCACGTCCCCTGATCGAGATAGCGAAAATTGAGGCCGACGACATCCTCTGATAACTCAAAGGAGTTTCCCCCTTCCAGGGGCGTTTTATCTATTTGTCTCTTATCCCGCTTCATCAGGACAGTGTCTCCGTCAAAGTTTCTATTCAAATAATAGCCCACCTCTGTCTGATCAGATTCTCTTGCGTCGTTTGTGCGTATCCTGTTTGCATAGGAGGTAAAGTCAATGCTGTCATTGGGATACCCCCCCGCAAAATCATCGGCACCTAAAAAAATGGTATTTTCATCAGTCTGAGCAGGGGCCCCTGGAGAGATAAAGGCCATACTCAGGTCCCACATCATCCGGTTAAAGGAGACACGGACCCCCCGCAATTCGTCCACAGCGCCTTCAGCCCGCGCTATAACCCTTTTGGTCTGAATAAAGCTTCCATAGACGATGGCCAGCACAATGGCAAGGATCGCTGTAGCGATCAGCACCTCCATCAGGGTGAAGCCATGTGTATTCTTTAGTTGTTTCATAGTAAACAGTTCAAACTTTTTCCTATTCGTTAGTTACCGCCTTTATATAGTTCACCAATTCCACGTTCCGGCGACCTTCCCCTTCACCCCATGAGACCTCTACCCGGACCTCCCGGACCTGTTCATAGGCTGTGTCTGATATGACGGTTCTCCACACAAATTCCGGGTAGTCTTCCCCGAAAATGCCGCTGTCCTCCCCTGTAGCGCTTAGTTCCGTTTGTTCCATCTCTCCCATCTTCTCTGTTGCGAGGAGGGTGGCAATCGTCATGTGTCTTGCATAATCAGCCGCAATGACACTCTGGTTTCTGGAGTGCAGGAGGACAATGAATGATGTGGCAATGATGAGGAGGGCCACCATGACTTCAAGCAGTGTAAAACCGTCAGCATTAGGTACGGTCCTGGCAGTCTTCACCGTCAGCCGCCCTCCTGTATCTCTACATAACCCTCGAGGATTTTGACCTTTCCTGAGAGTGGCGTCGTCACGAGGGTATAGTCTTTTTTGCCGTTGGAGAGGTGTATCACGCTTTTATCTACAAAGCCATCGGGATAGAATCTGATCACAATCTTTCCCTCAGCCGCCTTGCCGTCTATTGGGGTTACGATATCTTTGATATATGTCTTATCCGGCAGGGCCGCCTCTTTTTTGATGGTTTCGATGACCTCTGAAGATTCCGGATTAACGCCTGTCTCAACGATAGCGTAGGTCCTCTCTCCAATATCGAATACAAGCTGATAGGGTGTCCTTTTTAGTATGGATTCGTCGAAGAGCGACTGGATCGTTCCGGCCAATTCCCTTGCCGCAGACCGTAATCTTACATCCCCTATGCTGTCTAATTTAGGCAGGGCAAAAAGAAGAATGACGCCTAACAGGATTAAGATGATAGATAATTCAATAAGGGTATAGCCTCTATTCCAGGTTCCAACTTTGGATGTCGGCATTTCTCCCTTCGCCACCTTCTTCACCATCCGCTCCGTAGGAGTAAAGGTCATAGTCTCCATGAACCCCCGGGCTGATATAGACGTAGTTATTGCCCCAGGGATCTTTGGGGATTTTGTCTATATACCCACCCTCTTTCCAGTTGTTGGGTATCTCTCCCACCGCAGGTTTTTCCACCAATGCCTGGAGCCCCTGGTCTGTGGAAGGATAGACTCCGCTGTCCAGTTTGTACAGATCCAGGGCTGACTGCAGGTTCTTTATCTGGACTGCTGTCTTGATGCGTTTTGCCTCTTCAGTCCTCCCCATAAGTTTCGGGACAACGATACCCGCAAGGAGGCCGATGATAATCAATACGACCATGATCTCAATGAGAGTAAAACCGCGGGCGCACTTTATATAGTGTTTCATATTTACCCCTCCATTTCAAATTATCTCACAATCTGACTCATCTCAAATATAGGCAGCAGGATCGAGAGCACGACAAAGAGGACAATAACGCCCATAACGAGGATCATCGCCGGTTCAAGGAGCGCCGTCAGGCCGGCGACCGTCGTGTCCACTTCATTATCAAAGACCTCAGAGACCTTGGCTAACATTCCCTCAAGCTCTCCGCTCCTCTCTCCTACGGTGATCATCTGTATGACCATGGATGGAAACATGCCGCTCCTTCGAAGAGGTTCGGACAAGGCGTCCCCTTCACGCACCCGTTCTTTGGCGTCTTCCAGGACCTTGGAGAGTACGCTGTTATTCACGACAGCTTGTACAATATCCATGGAGGTAATCAAAGGGACGCCGCTGGCAAGAAGGGTGCTCAGAGTTCTTGCAAACCGTGATATGGCGATCAGTTTGACGATCTTGCCGAACATGGGGACTTTTAATATCAACCGGTCATACCCGGCCTTTCCCTGCGGCGTCTTCACATACTTCGCGATGGCTAAGGAGACCGCAAATATCCCTCCAACCACTGCCCACCAGTAGAGCCTGAAAAAGTCGCTTATGGAGATAAGCATCAGTGTGGGCAAAGGGAGGGCCTGGCCGATGTCTTCAAAGACCTTGGTGACCTGCGGGATCACAAAACTGAAGAGAAAGATCAATACCCCGGCCCCGATAAAGAGCATCATGATGGGATAGGTCATCGCGGCCCAGAGTTTGTTTCTGAGTCTTACCTGGCTCTCCTGGAAATCTGCGAGGCGCGCAAGGACGATATCGAGCGCCCCGCTGGCCTCTCCTGCCTGTATCATGTTTGTGTAAAGTCCGGAGAATACCCTGGGATGCATCTTCATGGCATCTGCAAGGGATTTTCCCTCCCGGACATCCTCTCTTATCCGTGTGATGGTCTTCTTCAGCAACGGATCATCAACATGGTCAATCGTAGCGGATAATGCCTCCATCAGGGGAAGACCTGCTGTTAGCAGGGTGGCTAACTGACGGGTGAATACAGTGGTCTCCTGTTTCTTGACCCGCCGCAGGATGCCTCTGACGGCCGACGATTCGCCATCTGCCTTTTTTCTTGTCTCCTCGGAGACCTCTACTGGAAAGATGCCGGACCTTCTGAGCTTGAGCTTTGCACTCTGCAGGTTATCTGCGTCTATGAATCCCCGCGCATCTTTACCTTCAACAGATAATCCCTTGTATTCAAAGACTGGCATAGGGTAATTAAAAATAGTGACTGGTGAATAGTCAACGGTTTATCATTCGAGGATATCCTCCTGGATATCCTCCTGTGTGACACGCAGGACCTCTTCAATGCCTGTTATCCCTGAGAGCACCTTTAATGCCCCGTCCATTCTTAGAGTGGTCATCCCAACCTCAATGGCCTTGTTCTTTATGACCTGAGAGTTGACATTTTGCAATATCAGATTTCTGACCTCATCACTGATCAGCAGGATTTCATAGATGCCGGTACGGCCCCGATACCCTGTCTGCATACACTTATCACAGCCTACGGCCATATAGATGGTGTGTCCGTCCCTCTGTGAAGAGTCAATCCCAAGCTCATTCAGTTCAGGAGGAGTAGGGGTGTATTCCTTTTTACAATGCGGACAGAGGATCCTGATCAGTCTCTGCGCTACAATGGCGACCACAGAGGAGGAGACCAGGAATGGTTCAATCCCCATATCGATGAGGCGTGTAATGGCCCCTGCAGAATCGTTGGTATGAAGGGTACTGAAGACAAGATGCCCTGTTAGCGAGGCCTGGATGGCGATCTCTGCTGTCTCTAAGTCCCTGATTTCTCCCACCATAATCGCATCCGGGTCCTGACGCAGGATGGATCTGAGCCCCCTGGCAAAGGTCAACTCGATCTTTGGATTGACCTGCATCTGTCCGATCCCTTTTACCTGATATTCTACAGGGTCTTCAATCGTAATAATATTTTTGTCAGGCGAGTTGATCTCTGTAAGAGAGGCATACAATGTAGTCGTCTTGCCGCTCCCTGTCGGTCCTGTGACCAGCATGATGCCATGGGAGAGGTGGATCAGTTTGTTAAACGTGGCCTGCATCGCTCTGGAAAGTCCGATATCGGTGAGACGCAGCAGATATCCTGATTTGTCGAGGAGCCGCAACACCACCCTTTCACCAAAGGATGTCGGAATAAGGGAGACACGGACATCAACATCTTTTCCTGCGATCTTCAGTCCGATCCGGCCGTCCTGGGGGAGGCGTTTTTCCGCGATGTTCAGGGAGGCCATAATCTTTATCCTTGAGGTAATGCTTGGCTGGAACCTCTTTGGCAGTGTCAGGATGTTGTGCAGGACTCCATCAATCCTGAAACGTACGATGATATCTCTCTCAAAGGGTTCAAAATGGATATCGCTTGCCCGCTCCTTGACTGCACGAAAGAGCAATGAGTTGAGGAGTTTTATGATGGGAGCCTCATCGACGACATCAATCAGGTCGATAGGCTCCTCAAAGCCGACAGAGAATGTCTCATCGCCCATATCTTCAATGACCTGCTCAGCCGCCTCTCTGTGGGTCTCATAGGCCATGTTAATCGCGTTGAGGATCGTGATGGATTCTGCTAAAAAAAGTTCCACATCGGCATTCAGAAATATCTTGAGATCATCTATCGGGCTGATATTCAGTGGATCAGATATCGCCAGCTTTACCGAACTGTTTTCCCGGTGATAAGGGAGAAGGATGTGTCTCTTTAAAAAGGAGATGGGAACAGAAGAGACCAGGTTTTTGTCGATCTCCTCTTCGGTCAGGTTTTGAAGAAGTGGGATCTGGAACTGAGTGCTCAATGCCTTCAGCAGGTCCACCTCTTTGATCTGTTTAGAGCGTAATAATATCTCACCGATGCGGGTGCCCTTTTCCCGTTGAATCTCCAGGGCCTCTTCTATCTCTTTCTCTCCAATCGGGGACAGCCTCTGTAAGATTTCACCTATGCGTTCTCTCTTTCGTGTCATATAGATTGCTTATTCCGGGGCAGCAAATGGTTGAATATCCTGCTGCAGCCGCTGACCTTCCGGTTGTGGGTCATCCGGTGGAGGATTAAGGATAAAATCATCTTTCATCTCAAAATGATATTTTTCCCTGAATTCCTCGGCCCTTCTCCTCTTCTCATTGCTGATCTCTCCGAGGGCCTCTGAATCCCTGATGATATGCGGTGACAGGAAAAGAATGAGATTGGTCTTTGCCTTCTGCCTGCTCTGGTATCTGAACAGATAGCCCAGTATGGGCAAGTCACCCAGCAGAGGCACCTTCCTCTCTGTGACCGTCAGATCATCCCGGATAAGACCTCCGATCACGACCGTCTCGTTATTTCTTACAACCACCGAGGTTTCTGCAGACCTCTTGTTGGTGATGGGGACCTCCTGATCAGTGCCTACCGGCACGCTGCCTGCAAGGCTCGATATCTCCTGATACAAGTCTAATCTTATGAGGTCGCTTTCTGTGGTATGGGGGGTTATCTTTAATTGGATACCCACATCCTTTCGCTCTATGGTGGCCTGTACATTTCCACCGGCGGTCTGGCTTGTGCCCGTAATAAATGGGACATTCTGGCCGACGATTATTTTGGCTTCCTGGTTATCCAGGGTAAGGATATTAGGCGTTGAAAGGATATTCACATCCGTGTCAGCCTGGAAGGCCCTCAAAAGTGCTCCAACATTGAGGGTCTTTCCGTCGGGCAGGAAACCCTTGACCCCTGCAACTACAAACCCGCTGACACTCAGCGGGTTTTGTGAGAAGCTTGTGATCCCTGCCCCTCCCGGGGCGAGCAGGGTGCCGCCGGCAATTGTATACCCTGTGGTGCTTGGATTTTCTGTGGTTCTCCACTCTATGCCCAGCTCCCGCGTCTTATCAAGGCTCATCTCTACAATTGCTGCCTCAACATAGACCTGTTTTCTTTTGACATCAAGCCGTTCAATGATGAAGGTCAGGCGTTCATAGTCCTCAGGAGAGGCCATAATAATCAGAGAGTTGGTTGCCTTATCCGAAGTAACGGATATACCGCCTTCAAAGTGCACCACGGCCTCCTGGGGCGGCTGCCCTGCCGGGGGCTTTGCAGGGACCCGGCTGGTCAGATTTGCCAGCACCTTGGCCATGTCCTCTGCGATGGCATTCTGGAGATAATATACATAGATGCCGCCCTTTCCCTTGGGGGATTCCATATCCAGTTCCGAAATCAGGCTCAGGAGCTTTGCCATATTACTTTTAATATCTGTAAGGATGAGGGCATTCGACTGTGAATAGGGTATGCTGGATCCGTCCTTGGATATCAGGGGGGCGATCAGACGGGAGATCTCTGAGGCGCTGATGTATTTCAAACGGACGATCCGCGTTTCGTAGTTCTCATCCGGCGGCAGCGGCTTTGTGTCCGTTACCACACTGACGCCGCTCTGCTTTGCCTCTCTGGAGGGGAATATCTTTATGACCTTATTCTCTGTGACTGCTGTGAATCCTTTCAGATCAAGGACAGTTAAAAAGACCTGATAGGCATCATCGACAGATATCTTGGACGGAGAGATTACCGAAACCTTCCCCTGGACCTTTTCATCGATCACAAAATTCCTTCCTGTGAGCTCACTGATAAATTTTATGAATGTCTGAAGGTCTACATTGTTGAAATCGAGCGTGACCATTCTGTCTGAAGCCTTAGCCGGCGGTTGCTGTACAACAGGGCGAAGAGCAGGAACCGGTTGATCGGGAGGGGTTGCCGGTGTTTGTGATTGCAGAGGAGTTGCTGCAGGTTGGGGTCGCGGAGGGGGTGAGGCAGGGAGCGGCAATGTCTTTCTTGGAGCCGAATATGTTCCCTCTGATCCCCTGAATATTGTGCCTTCAGAACCTGATGCCGGACCTTCCGAGATCATTGAGGGATATGGGGGAGTCATTTGTGCCCGCAGGGTGTCTGAAATTTTAAAAAGTAAAACAAGGATGATTATAAAGACTGCAACCAAGGGAATGGATTTTATCTTCAGATGACACCTCCTAATCCCCCCATCCCCCCTTTACTAAAGGGGGGATGGGGGGGGTTACCTGACTTCATAGTTCAGCGACAAATTCTGACCTGCCCGCACCAGGTCAATCGCAAAGCGGTCAGTATCTTTTAATAACTGGTAGATCTGGAACGCCTTCTCAGGATCTTTCAATTCTACTCCATTAATGCTATGAATAATGTCTCCGTTTCTGAGTCCTGCCTTTTCGAACAGACTCTCAGGGACTATAGAGAATATCCTGAATCCGTCGGCTGCTCCGCCTGTAAAATTGGGGACAAGGCGGGCCTGCGTTAAGAGCTTGTTCATGTCTTGCGTAGCGGCCTCTACGCTTTCCCGGTCAACCACAAAGGTAGAAGGGGATGGCTGTGTCACCTCTGGAGCCGGCGAGGTTGGCGCCAGGCCAGGGCGGGGAGGGGCGGGGATGCGCGCCTGTGTTGCTGCTGTCTCCTGAGCACCGAGTTCTATCTCTTCTTTCTTGCCATTCCGGGATATGGTAATCCTGTTTCTATGGATCTCCAGGAGTTTTATATTAGGTGCAATCGTATCATTTAACTTAAAGATCTTATTGGTCCTCTGAAACGGGTCTTCTATGATGGCATATGAGTATAGCGGATTTCCTGCAACAGTTCCTACAAGTTTGACCGGGACCGGCGGTTCCTCAACTTTAACAGGCGCCCCAGGGGATGCGGGTGCAATAGGCGAAGGCGCTGATGAAAGCCCCTTAGAGTTGAAGATGTTTCGATCCAGGATTATTTTATAGGCCTCGAATGGTTTTGCCCCCCGTTTCGCGGAATCTATCGCATTGCCGGTATAACCAATCGTGACCGGTGGTTCCAATCTCCTGGCTATTGTGAAGGTAAGGATCTGTGCAATAAAGAAGACACCCGTCGTTAACAGGATAAGATTTACAGGCACAAAGTACTTTTTTAAAAATAGTGACATGGAATCGGCTTCTAAAAAACTCAATTTTTCAATATATTATAATAGGTAGTTCCTTGAAGTCAAGGATTAGAAGCCGATCGCTATCTGTCCTACATGCCGCGCATCATCCTTCTGGCCGGCTACGGCCCCTAATTCCTCTTTATAATAGGCATAAGCCAGTTTAAGGATCCAGAAGTCTATCGTAGCCCCAAAAGAGGGGTAGCCCTGGTTTGCACCGACTCTTAGAGAGAGAATGTATGGAAGCTTGATCTCTGCACCCATGTGGACCCGTTTATAGAAATCGTCTTCCCCCTCCACATTTTTTGTAAGATCAATTATATCGAAGGCAAGGGTGTTTCTAAATATCCAGAGATCAGGGTGGATAGAGAACCCTGCATTAAGCTGTTGAGGTATCTCGCCAGCGTCGTCTAAGTTAAGGTCACCGATATTCTGGAGGACAAGGCCGATTGATGGCTTTAGAAGCCACTCCGGGTTTACCTTCACCCCGACGTCACCACTGAAGCCCGTGCCGGTCTTTTTTTCCTCGCTAAAGTCATTTGAGGGATCGAAGTTTTCATCCGCTATGTCTGTGGCATAGTAGGTCTTCTGAAAACTCTGCCGCTGGACAAATTTTAATGCGAGGCCGACCTGGACCTTCTTTTCGCGGAATCCATACGCAATCCCGACAACCCCTCCCACATCTGCCTTCCCGTCAATAATGACCTGCGGGTTAACTCGGTTCCGGACCTCTCCGCTGAAAGATACCTGCCCCAGCGCGCCAAAACCAAAATTATGGAATATGATACTCGGGTAGAGGGATGTGCGCAGAGAAAAACGCTCACCAATGTAGTCCCCTAACAAATCGGTGACCTCAGTCACATTGTCTGAATCAATATCCTTAAAATCATTATACGCGTCCAATCCCACCTGAGAAAACTCAATGAGCGGGTTCAGGATCTCGACCCCCCCCAACCCCTGTACGTCATTAAGCCCTGCCGGATTATAG
>Ga0209342_10007546_pt1 | contig 10958 bp, 12 predicted proteins | sample RifCSP16_2_FD_184023 | JGI IMG/M metagenome (GOLD analysis project Ga0209342, IMG submission 184023) | Soil microbial communities from Rifle, Colorado - Rifle CSP2_sed 16_2 (SPAdes) (version 2) | ecosystem: Environmental > Terrestrial > Deep subsurface > Rock core/Sediment | place: Rifle... | reverse complement strand
CATCCGATAGCCGGGAAAGAAAGGTCAGGGGTAAAGGCCGCGTCTCCGTCCCTCTTCAAGGGGGCCAGATGCATCCTGACCCCGACATCAAAGACCGATCCTGACGCCTTAAACAGAGTGCATGCCCTGTGGGAGATGGCAGGTTCCCATGTGATTATTATGGACCCTGCCAGACATGACCGGATCTTTGCCGCAGTGAGTCACCTCCCGCATCTTGTCGCCTATGCCCTCGTGAACACCCTCTTAGACCTGGAAAAATCGGAAGAGGGGGTCATCTCTTACTCTGCGGGTGGGTTCAGGGACTTTACGAGGATTGCGGCAAGCCACCCGGAGATGTGGAAGGATATCTGTCTGATGAACCGGGAGAATATTATTGAGATGCTGGAAAAATACGAGGCCACGATAGGACGGTTTAAGTCGTTTATCAGGAGCGGGGATGCGGATGCGCTCTACAATGAATTTGAGAGGGCCAGGCAGGTCAGAGAAAAGCTATAGATCGAGGCTCAAGGGACATTGTCGAGTGAAAACGATGCGTGTCAGACAGGTAGAGAGATTGAGCGGCGAAATCTGCGTCCAGGGGGACAAGTCCATCTCTCACAGGGCCGTTATCATCGGTTCCATAGCCAACGGGACTACCATCGTTACAAATTTCCTCACCTCTGAGGACTGTTTGGCAACGATGAAGGCCTTTAAGGCCATGGGCATCCTGATCGAAGAGTTTGACGGCAATAAATTAAAGATACATGGGAAGGGACCCAACGGCCTTGCCGAGCCCCCGGATGTCATGGACATGGGGAACTCCGGCACCAGCGCACGGCTCCTCTGCGGCCTGTTGTCTGCTCAACCCTTCTTCTCGGTAATGACAGGGGACAATTCCCTGAGGCGCCGGCCCATGAAACGGGTTACAGAGCCTCTGCGGCAGATGGGCGCCAGGATATGGGGGAGGAGAGGCGGGGAGTACTTGCCCCTCTCCATTCAGGGGGGAGAATTAAAGGGCTTCTTCCATAGAATGGCAGTTCCGAGCGCCCAGGTGAAATCGGCGCTGCTCCTTGCCGGTCTGTTTGCCAAAGGCAGGACGACAATAGAAGAGCTCCTGCCCACCAGGGATCATACAGAACGGATGCTGAAATACTGTGGCGTAGATCTCATCAGAAAAGGAACAACAATAGCCGTAGAGGGGGGGCAGAGTCCTTCATCAAGGGACATTGAAATACCAGGCGATATATCCGCCGCCGCCTTCTTTATAGTGGGGGCGTCTATGCTGAAGGGTTCTGAGATTGTAATCAAGGGCGTTGGGCTCAATCCAACGAGGACAGGCATCATAGATATCCTCCGGCAGATGGGGGCCTCCATTGAGATGGATAACCTTCGGGAGATGGGAGGTGAACCCGCAGGAGATATCCGGGTTCGGTCAGCCCCTCTAAAGGGGGTAGAGATCAAAGGGGATATTATTCCGAGGTGTGTTGATGAGTTGCCGGTCCTGTGCATCGCTGCCGCAATCGCAGAGGGGGAGACATGGATCAGGGATGCGGCAGAACTCAGGGTCAAGGAGAGCGACAGGATAGCCGGGATGGCAGAGTGCCTCTCTTCCCTGGGGGTGGAGGTGGAGACATTTGAGGATGGCATGCGCATCCAGGGAACTAAGCGGCTTAAAGGGTCTATGTGCAACAGCCGTGGGGATCACCGGATAGCCATGTCCATGGCCATCGCGGGGTTGGCCGCCGAAGGGGAGACCCTGATCGAAGATACGGAGTGCATCAACACATCGTTTCCCATGTTTGAAGAGACATTGCAGAGGGTGGTTGTAGGCAGGTAGTTGCCCCTTTATTGGGTAAAAATACCGGCCTTTATGGCCGAACTGGAGCCCATGGTGATCATAGCTGTTGACGGCCCTGTCGGTGCGGGCAAAAGTACGGCGGCAAGGTTTCTTGCGAAAAGGATGGGCTATGCCTATCTGGATACCGGGGCCACGTACCGGGCGATCGGATGGAAGGCCCATGCTGAGGGGACCGGCCTTAATGAGCTTAATGAGGAAAGTTTGGCAAGACTTTGTGTCCATACAAGGGTTGAGATAGAGTTGACCCATGACAGTCAGAGGATTGTCGTGGATGGAAAAGATGTGACCGCAGAGATCAGGACCCCTGAGATGAGCCGGATGGCCTCTGCTGTAGCCGGATTTGCCTCTGTCAGGAGTCATCTTGTAAGGATGCAGCGCCGGATGGGGATAAATCTGGAGGGCCAGTATGGCGGGGTTGTTGTGGAGGGGAGGGATATAGGCACGGTGGTATTCCCGGATGCCCCTGTCAAATTTTATATGGATGCAGACATCACAGAACGGGGCAGGAGGCGGTGGGAGGAATTAAGAGGCAAGGGGTTAGAGGTAGATCTCCATGAAATTATCAAGGGGATTACGAAGAGGGATGAGTACGACAAAGGGAGGAGTGTTGATCCGCTGCGGAAGGCCCCGGATGCCATTGTCATTGATACGACAGGCCTTGCCCTGGAAGAGGTTGTGGAAAAGATGCTGAAGCAGATCCCGCCGGACACCCGCTGAATGATGTTCTATGATATCACCTGTTTTTTTATTGGTATCTTCTCACGCCTGTTCTTTCCGCTTCGTATTATAGGGAGTGAGAATATTCCTGAAGAGGGCGGGGTCATTATTGCTGCAAATCATTTAAGCTATCTCGACATCCCCCTGCTTGGTTATAGTATCAACAAAACCACCCGGCGTCATGCCGACTTCATGGCGAAAAAAGAGCTTTTCGCGGTTTCCATCCTCGGTTTCCTGTTCCGTAAATTGTCCAGCTTTCCTATAGACAGGGAGAAGGTAGACAGGGCAGGCCTTCGGGAGGCGGTGAAAAGACTCCAGTCCGGAAGGATGGTTGCGATATACCCTGAGGGGACGAGGAGCCGTGACGGAAGACTGCATGCAGGGAAACCGGGTGTGGGCATGATTGTACGAATGAGCGGCAAAAAGGTCGTTCCCGCGGCTATCCAGGGGACAGATAAGGCCCTCCCTCCCGGCAGGTGGCTTGCAAGACCGAACCCTGTGACGATCAAATTCGGAAGGCCTCTGGATTTCGGTGACATAAAAAGTGGGGAAAGTGGGGGAAAAGAGGGGAATGAGAGGGAGGGTGCAGAGCAGATTACGAAGGTGATTATGGACAATATTGCGGAGTTGGCAGAATCCTTAGCTATCCACCCTCCCCATCCCCCCAAATCCCCCCGATAAATATCCCTATTATTTTTTTTTAAACTATGCTACAGTAACGGAAAAAATGGAGGTGGTGTTACATGGCGGATAGGCCGGTGCAGGGTACTAAGATATCTTCTGAGGAGATGCAAAGGTTGTATGACGAGACCTTTAAACGGGTAGAGCAGGGAGGGATTGTCAAGGGACAGGTCGTGACAATCGAGCCGAATGGCGTCGTAGTTGATATAGGGTATAAATCCGAAGGCACGGTGCCTATAGAAGAGTTCTCGCCGAAAGAGCTGAAGTCTGTCAAGCCAGGGGATGTCATCGAGGTGTTTATAGAAGATAGAGAGGATGCAGAGGGGAATATCGTCCTGTCCAAGGAGAAGGCAGACAGGCGGAAGGTCTGGGAGAATATCGAAGAGGTCTACAAAAAGGGGACGCCGATCAGCGGAAAGATCATCGGCAAGGTGAAGGGGGGGCTCAATGTCGACATCGGAATTAAAGCATTCCTGCCCGGTTCACAGATTGACGTCCGTCCTATAAAGGATTTGGACAGGATGGTCGGACAGACCAGTCAGGTCAAGATTATTAAGATGGATCAAAAACGGGGCAATGTCGTGGTCTCGCGGCGCGCATTGATTGAAGAGCAGGTTAAAAAGATGCGTGAACAGACCCTGGAGGCCCTTGCAGAAGGACAGTTGTTAGAGGGTTATGTGAAAAATATCACCGACTATGGCGTGTTTGTAGACCTCGGCGGTATAGACGGCCTGCTGCACATCACGGATATATCCTGGGGCCGCATCGGACACCCCTCAGAGGTCTTTAAGGTTGGGGAGAAGATATCGGTCAAGGTCTTAAAATATGACCCTGATACAGGAAGGGTATCCCTCGGCCATAAGCAGAAGACCCCTGATCCATGGATAGCCGTGGAGGATAAGTGTCCGGTAGGTTCAAGGGTACAGGGGAAGGTGGTCAGTATTACAGACTACGGCGCCTTCGTCTCGATAGAAGATGGCGTTGAGGGGCTGGTCCATATCTCTGACATGTCATGGACGAACGAGGTTAAACATCCCTCCCGCGCAGTCTCCGTAGGAGAGATTATCACTGCCGTTGTCCTGAACATTGATAAGCAGAACAGGAAGATCTCCCTTGGGTTAAAACAGGCAGAGTCCAATCCATGGGATACGGTCGAGAATAAATATCCTGCGGGTACGATCATAGAAGGCAAGGTCAGGAATCTTACTGAGTTTGGGGCCTTTGTGGGATTGGAAGAGGGGATTGACGGCCTTATCCATATATCAGATATGTCTTGGTTGAAACATATCAAACACCCCTCGGAGGTCTTGAAAAAGGGGCAAAGTGTAAAAGCGGTTGTATTGAAGGTGGATAAGGAGAAACAGCGTATCTCCTTAGGGCTTAAACAGTTGATGGGTGATCCCTGGACCAGGGATATCCCTGAAAGGTACTCTATCGGGGGTGCTGTTAAGGGCAGGATTGTCAGGATTACAGACTTCGGGATCTTTGTTGAGCTTGAAGAAGGGGTGGAGGGATTGATCCATGTCAGTGAATCAGGAGTGGAGCCCCCTGTCAGGGCTGAGGATGTCATGAAGCCGGGGGATGAGATATGGGCCAAAGTGATCAAGATAGATTCGGCTGACAGGAAGATCGCCCTGTCCATCAGGGAATACACGAAAGATCTGGAGAGGGCTGAAATGCAGAAGTACATGGAAAGTCAGGGCGGGGGGAACATTACCCTGGGCCAGGCCGCGAGGAAGATCACAGAGGAGTAACGCTATCGAGTGATCAGGGCATCCATGAAAAAGAGACACCCTATATTATTTGCCTTTCTTTCCCTCATTGTTCTTACCGTAATCATATTTATAGCCTCCTACGCACTTACCATCGGGGCCGGGAGTTGGTCTCTTGTGCCGGGGAAGAAGATTGCCCTGGTCAAGATTGAAGGTGTCATCCTGGATTCCCGCGAGATCATCGAAGAGCTGAAAGAATACAACTCCAATGAATCTGTAAAGGCCATTCTATTGAGGATTGACAGCCCCGGCGGCGCTGTAGCCCCCTCCCAGGAGATCTATGAAGAGGTAAAGAAGATCAGGGACGAAGGGAAAAAGAAGATCGTGACCTCGATGGGGAGCGTGGCCGCATCCGGGGGGTATTATATCGCAAGCGTCTCTGACAAGATTGTGGCGAACCCGGGGTCTATCACCGGCAGCATCGGGGTCATCATGGAATTAGCCAATGTCAGCGGCCTCATGAAGAAGGTGGGCGTGGAGAGCGTGATCATCAAAAGCGGCAAGTATAAAGACATCGGCTCCGTATTCCGCACCATGACCAAGGAGGAGAGGGACTTGCTTCAGGGCCTGATGGATGATGTCCATGACCAGTTTATAGAGGCGGTCGCTGTGGGGCGGGACATTGAGAAAGAGCAGCTCATCCCTATTGCAGACGGGAGAGTCTTTACAGGGCGGCAGGCTAAGGAGCTGGGCTTGGTGGATGAGATAGGGAATATGCAGGACGCAATCAGGCTTGCAGCGGATATGGTCGGCATTGTGGGAGAACCCTCGATCCTTGAGAAAAAGAAGCGGTTTTCCTTTATGGATATCATCAGAAACAGATCCCTGATTGACTGGATTGGTGCGGGAAAGAGTATCGTGGGTGGAGAAGGGATATTCAGCATGAAATATATCCTTGCGTATTGAGCGAACAGCGCAGAGAAGAACAGGGGGGAACAGATGACCAAGACGGACCTGATCGAGAAGGTTTCATTGAAGACAACAGGCCTCACCAAGAAGCAGACAGAGATCATCGTCAATATGCTGTTTGACAGCATCAAAGAGGCCCTGGCCACTGGCGACAAAATAGAGATCAGGGGATTCGGCAGCTTTCGGATCAGAAACCGGCGCAATCGCGAGGGCCGGAATCCCAAGACCGGCGAGACAGTAAGCGTTCCCGAGAAAAGAATTCCCTTCTTTAAGGCAGGAAAAGAATTAAAAGAGGTCGTGGACGGGAAGTCGGCAAGGTAATCAGGTAGTTCGATAAATTAAAGCAGGAGGTATCGCGATGGGGATGCAACCGTTACAGGATTGGGTACTGATCGAACCGGCGGAGGCCAGGGAAAAAACCGCGGGGGGGTTGATCATCCCCGACACGGCTAAGGAGAAACCTGTAGAGGGAAGGGTCCTGGCCGTGGGGAAGGGGCGCTGGGAGGCGCCGGAAAAGAAGTGGGGAAGTAAACCCAAAGGGAAAGAGGAAAAGGTCTTCAAGCCCACGGTCCTCAAACCGGGAGATCAGGTCCTCTATGAGAAATATGGAACGACAAAAGTCGATCTGGACGGTAAAGAACTTGTTCTCGTCCGCGAGTCCGACATCCTGGGCTGGGCGGGGTAAGAAGAATCGTTAAAGTATCACCTTCCAGGAAATCATGAAGACATTATCTTCTGATACACACCCCAGCATAGAACTGATTCATATTGAAATGATCCGCAGGGTGTCTATATCCAGACGTTTAGATATCGTCAGTTCATTAGCAGGGACTACACGCCAATTATCCTGGAGAGGAATCTGCGTTCGTTATAATAACGAATCAATCGTCAGACTGAAAGAAAGGTTCGGGATTCTCCTGTACGGAGATAAAGTCATCACACCACGTGTCAGACACCTTATTTCGTCTTCAGACAATACAGGAAAGCCGGTTCAGGAAAGGGATCCCTTAAAAGTGAAGCAGCCTGAACTTATTGAAATTACATTAAAGGTTATCGCTATATTTGAGAAACTCGGGATCCGTTACAGCATAGGAGGTTCCCTGGCCAGCTCTGCTTTTGGTATTCCACGGGCAACGATGGACATAGATATAGTCGCTGATATTAAGCAAGAAAATGTACCTCTGCTTCAGGAGTGCCTGGCAAGGGAATTTTATGCAGATATGGATATGATCAGGGAGGCCGTCCGCAGGAAGTCATCCTTCAATATCATCCATCTTGAGTCTCTCTATAAGGTGGACATCTTTATCTTACAAGAACATCCTTTTGATCTCCAGGCGCTTGCCAGAAGGGTTCAAAAAAAGGTATCAGAGGATACCTCACAGGAGCCCTTTTTCAGCACACCAGAAGATATCATCCTCAATAAACTTAAATGGTATCAGGACGGCGGAGGTGTTTCCGATCGTCAATGGAATGATATACTGGGTGTCCTGAAGGTACAGGGAAAGGATCTGGATATGCCGTATCTCTCAGAATGGGCAGAAAAACTCAATCTGTCTGCTCTGCTTGCAAGGGCTATTGAAGAAGCAGGTGTATTCTAACGTGGGGTCAGGTCTTGAATTTTGATGTACGTCAAAATTCAAGACCTGACCCCACTTAATTTCTGTGCTATCTCTGAGAAAGGCACTTCTGTCTGCGTCTTGTTTTTCATATCCCGCAGGATGGCGATGCCTTTTGCCAGTTCATCCTCACCTATAATAAGGACCTGCCCGGCATTGAGTTTATCTGCCTTTCGCATCTGGCTTTTGAGGCTGCCGCCGTTGTAGTCCATGACCGCCGGGACCCCTTGTCGGTGGAGCTGGGTTAACAGGGAGAAGGCCTTTTCCTGTGCCGCTTCACCCAGTGCGGCAATGAAGATGCCGGATGATGACTTTTCGACGGACCTGCTGTCGAATAGAGAAACGAGCCTTTCCATGCCGATCGAAAACCCGATGGCAGGGGTGGACGGACCGCCAAGTTCCTCCACAAGGTTGTCGTATCGCCCTCCTGCGGCAACCGCATTCTGTGCGCCAAGAGACGTGCCTACAAACTCAAAGGTGGTCCGGGTGTAGTAGTCAAGCCCCCGGACAAGCCTCTTATTGAGGACGTACGGGACCCCCGCCGTCTGGAGTGAATCCTGTAAGCCCTTGAAGTGGGTGAGACATTCGCTGCAGAGATAGTCGAGGGTCTTTGGCGCCTTTTCAGCGAGTTCATGGCAGTGGGCGGCCTTACAGTCGAGGATCCTCAGGGGATTGAACTCAAACCTTCTCTGGCAATTTTCACATAACTCAGAGCGTTTATCCGCAAAGAAGTTTCTTAACGCCTCTCTGAAGGCGGGCCGGCATTGGGGACAGCCGATGCTGTTGATCTGCAATTCAACCCCTCTGATATTCAGGGAGTCAAAGAGGAGGTTTAACATCGAAAGGACTTCAGCATCTATCATAGAATGGCCAATGCCGAGGACCTCTGCGCCGATCTGATAAAATTGCCGGTAGCGGCCGGCCTGCGGCCTCTCCCGCCGGAACATGGGGCCGATATAGCAGAGTTTTGAGAAGGGTGAGGTCTCGCGGAGGTTGTGCTCTATATAAGCCCGCACAACGGATGCGGTCCCTTCAGGCCGCAGGGTGATCTTCTTTCCATCTCTGTCATCAAAGGTATACATCTCCTTTTCCACGATATCTGTGGTCTCACCGATGCTCCTGGTGAACAGCTCTGTAAACTCGATGACAGGGATGATGATCTCTGAATAGCCAAAGATGCGAAAGATGTCCTGTGCCTTTTGCAGGATATGGCGCCAGGCCTCTGACTCACCGGGGAGTACATCCCTGACTCCTTTGATACCCTGAATTTGCTTCACTTGAAAATACCCCTGGAGCCCCGTTGGGATTATTGCACTGTAATCATATACAATCTGCCGCCCATGAACTCACCTTTGATAGCATCCCCCACTTTTAAGTCTGCGGGAGAGGCAAGGTTTCCGCCCTTCATGACCATAATCCCTTCATAGAGTACGACGTTGACCTTTTTAAGCATCCCCTCTTTGACCGTGATCACATGGAGGTCCTTGTCCATGGCGGTGATTTCACCCTCTATCTTTCCGGAGCCTGCCTCATTTCCATGGTACAGGGAAGTAAGGTCAAATTTCCTGACCGGTCTGTTATCCTCAGGCGGGGCTCCGGCTGTGACAAAGACGATCTCTCCCCCATTTGCAGGGCATGCCTCGCCCCCTGAGGTATAGACATAGGTCCATACCCTGTATTGTGTCCCGGGCTCAAGGGGCGCCTCCGGGGTGATGGTCTCTTTATCTCCGTCCCATGCGGCCTGTCCCCCTGCCCCCCACTCTGTGGTGAGGAGTGTCCCGATGCCGTATCTCCCGCCGGCCATGTTGATGGATCCCAGCATGGGTTTGTAGTCGTGGGTCCCTGTGGGGAGTGTGTGTACCGTCTTGTCCCATGTAATGATTATGGGCGCTGCAGGGTCCGCGTCTTTGGACCGGTCAGCGGGTTGAGAGGAGATTATCCTGACGGCCGGCAGACATGCGGCATCCACAGAAAGGTTCATCAGGATCACAGCCGGTATTACCCACGCGGCCGCGAACCTTTTGTAAAGGGCAACCTGAAGGACAGAAGAAAATAATTTCATTGCGAGGCCTCACGTTCTGAAAATATTGATGCATTATTCATGAAAACGGGGAAAAAGTAAAGGTGCGAAAGAGTCCTGGTTTATTGACAATCTGATGAAAGACCTATACCATGGCCTCAGTGGATATAAAATATATCAAGATGAAAAGGGAGGGTTTTAAAATGACAAGAGGCGTTAGAATGAGTGTTCATGCAACCCCCGTTGTCTTATGGATGGTATTCAGTTTCATGCTCTTTATTGCCCAGACCTGGGCCGCAGGGGATGCTGCAAAGGGTGAAAAGGTCTACAAGGCCAACTGTGCCGTATGTCATGGAGACAAGGGGGACGGAAAGGGCCCCGGAGGGGCTTCGTTGACTCCCAAACCCACCGACTTCACCAGCCCGGCAGGGATGAAGGGCCTTGACGACGCCAGGCTTCATAAGTCAACCATGGAGGGGAGGCCTGGGACAGCCATGATAGGATTTGCGAAGAACATGAACGCCGGCGATATCGAGGATGTGATTGCCTATCTGAAGACCTCTGGCGGTTTTGGGAAGGCAAAGTAGTTTCGATTTTAGGCCGAATCTGCGAGGATGGTAACGGTGTTTTTGACGACCTCCATGAAACCGCCGGTGATGACCATGGTGTCCTTCGCGCCGCTGGTGTCGGTGATCTCAAGGTTCCCCTGTTTAAGGCTCGTAATGAGGGGTGCGTGGTCTGCAAGGACACCGAGATAACCCAGGTCGCCGGGGGCAATCACTGAGGTTACCTCGCCGTCATAGATCTTCTTTTCCGGTGTTACTATGATCAGTTTGAAACTTTTTGCCATCTGTGTATCCTATACCCCGGCCTTCATCTTTTCCGCCTTCTCCGCGACCTCCTCGATCGCCCCCACCATATAGAATGCCTGCTCCGGGAGATCATCCACTTTTCCATCGATGATCATCTTAAAGCCCTTGATCGTGTCCTGTAATTTCACATATTTCCCCGGTATTCCGGTAAATGCCTCAGCCACGAAGAAGGGCTGAGAGAGGTATTTCTGGATCTTCCTTGCGCGGGTCACTGTGAGCTTGTCTTCTTCCGAGAGCTCGTCCATGCCGAGGATGGCAATAATATCCTGGAGGTCTTTGTACCTCTGGAGTATCTTCTGGACGGTACGGGCTACCGCGTAGTGTTCCTCACCCAGTATCTTTGGATCCATGATGCGGGATGTCGAATCGAGGGGATCTACGGCAGGGTAGATGCCGAGCTCTGCAATCTGTCTTGACAGCACGGAGGTCGCATCCAGGTGGGTAAAGGTTGTCGCCGGGGCCGGGTCCGTAATATCGTCGGCGGGAACATAAATGGCCTGCACCGAGGTGATGGAGCCCTTCTTGGTCGAAGTA